>Ga0209075_1003525_pt1 | contig 12962 bp, 11 predicted proteins | sample Stecom2011_FD_187523 | JGI IMG/M metagenome (GOLD analysis project Ga0209075, IMG submission 187523) | Agricultural soil microbial communities from Utah to study Nitrogen management - Steer compost 2011 (SPAdes) (version 2) | ecosystem: Environmental > Terrestrial > Soil > Agricultural land... | reverse complement strand
CTTTTCGGAATTTTGATTAACCAAACTGCTATTACCGACAAGACACCCATTATAAGTGCACAACTCACTAAGGCATAAAAGCCTTTTTCGTCATAAATATTAATAGCTAAAAAAGGAGCAATTGCCATGGCAATATTCGTGTTTACTCCAAAATACCCAATTCCTTCAGCTCTGCGAGACGCAGGAATTAAATCAATGGCAACCGTATTAGAAGAAACTGTTGTCAGCCCCCAAAACAGTCCATGAATAAATCGTAAGATTACAAAATAAACCACTGAAAAGGCAACAAAATAATAGCCTACATAAATCGAAATAAAACAGATAAGGCCAAACAAAAATAAAGGTTTACGCTTATAAACATCCACCCAATATCCGCAAAATGGGCGAATTACCATTAGTGCAATAGCATACGAAGATAGCACAATACCGATTTTAGAGGCTTCGATTCCTAGTTCTTCAGATAAATAAATAGGAATAACAGGCATCAGAAGGTTGAATGAACAAGCCACCAAAAAATTTGCTATACAAGCAATTACGAAGTTTTTATTCCAGATTTTTTCTTTTGTACTCATAATCGGGGCAAAAATACGGAATATATACCTCAAATAGGTTAAATGTTCATCAACATTTAAGAACCAACTCTATAACAGTCCGTTATATTTTCTGATAAACCATTCCAACCCAAGCAAGGCTACAATCAATCCTAGTAATGTCCAAAAATCAATCAGAGGGAGCTTTTTGGTCTGTTCTTTTTGTACTGATTTAAAGTTTTCGTTGCTGAGTAACTCATCCATCAATTTGTCTGTTTCATTTTCAAAAAACACTTTTCCGTCTGTATTTTGAGCCAAGAGTTGTAGTTTTTGATAATTGGCATTGGTATATTGTTTTTCGATATCAAAATCAATCACTTCAAAGCTTCCGTTATAAACGGTATTGGTTGAAAGCTCTTTAATAATAAACGAATATTTTCCAGGCTTTAATCCGTCGAGATTCACTTTATAATAATTATGGCTTTTAAGCAAATCATACGATTTAGTTTGATTAGTACTACTGTTTTTTACAGAAATTGACAAACGAGCATTTTCTTCAAATTCATAATTTTTATTAAAATATTGAGCCGAAATTTCGATACTTTCTCCCGAATTATAAAAATTATCATGATTTACCACAAGTGATTTTCTCTTGTTGTCAGTAGCTAAATATTGAGTGATTTTATTGATGAATATATCAAAATCTTCAAAATCTTCTGCTTTGCTATAATAATGTAACCTCCACTTCCAAATGCCTTCTCCAAGTAGATTTGCTGTTCGTTGTGAACCGTTTTCGGAGAAAAACAACAAAGGTTTTTCGGTATTAATATTCCTAATTTTCGCTTCTAATAAAGTAGAAGTGTTTTGTTTGATTTCGAGGTTTCCGTATAAATTTTCTAAAGGAGGAAAGTCGTCAAAGCCAATATCTTCTTGCGCAAAACTCGAAAAACCAGATTGGTAAGCGCCTAAATAATCTTCTTTTTGCATCGAAGGACGATATCCAAAAACGTCTTGTTGGCGATTGATAAAATTAAAATCAGTATGTTTTCCGGTAATTAAAAAGTAATTTTTGTTCGAGTTTTTAATCTCTGTAAAAACAGTTTGGAATGAAGATGTAGGTTGGTACAAGATTACTACATCAAAATCCGAAAGCGAAGTAATTTCTTTAGAATTGAATACTGAAACCTTGTTTTGTTCGTTGCTTTCGATAGCTCGTTTTAAAGCTCCTAAATCGGGATGGGTGATATCCGAAATCAACACAACTTCAGTACGTTGATCTATGATTTCTACTGCAAAATTTTTGGTGTTATTATAGGTGTTTTTTTCGTTTTCAGACGAAGAAATTACAGCCTGATATATCTGAACTCCTACTTTAGATGCATTTAGTAATGCATTGATAGTGTGAGATTTTTTATCTTTACCAAAAGTAACTTTTTCTTTAAACAAAACCCCATCACCTTGACGTATGACAAAGTCTGCTTCTATGCTTTTTTCGCCTTCATAACCCAGAAAAACTTCGACCGGAAATTTATTTTGATGAAAGGCATATCGGTTGGCATTGAGTTGGTTTATCTTTAAATCCAGATGAACAATAGTATCTCCTAAAACTACCGGATAAACCGAATTTCCGTTTGTAAAAGCGTAGAGATAATCAGCTCCCAAAGTTTGATTTCCGTCCGACAAAAGTACGGTCGGGAAGGTTCTGTTTCGGTAAATGGAAGCGGTATTTTTAGCTAATTTGTCAATACGAGTTTGGTTGCCGTTAAAGTCAAATTCGTCAGCCATACGACTTTCAGAATCAAAGCCGAAAACCTGAATGTCAAATTTTTCTTTTAATTCATCACTAGATTGTATTCTTTCTTTGATTGAGAGAGCGTTTTCTTCTTGCTGAAGCTCTTTAATGGAACGTGAATTATCAACGGCAATAACCAATGGAGTCTTTACAATTTGATGATATGTCTTGGTTATTTTCGGATTGATAAGCAAGATTAATACCCCGAAAAGTGCTAAAAACCGCAATAAGAACAACAGTTTGTTTACTTTTAGTCGGCTTTTTGATTTATAAAAATATTGGAACCACGAAAGTCCTAGAGCGATTACAAAAGCTAATAATATCAATAATAGGGTTGTAATTTCCATTTGGGATATACTGTTCAAAACCTCAAAAATAAGAAAATTTAAAGAGGATAGCAGAAAAGAGGATTTTATTTTTCCTAACTTTCGAATTCAAATGTTTAGGATGAAAAGGATTTTAATTTTTGGAGGAATATTACTTATAGTGATTTCTTTTTTAGGAGTTTTAAAAGAAAGAGGTCTCATTAAAGGGAGAAGATACTCTAAAGACTTAAAAGATGAATTTTACCAAACGGAATTATTATCATTTATAAAGGTGTGAAATAAAGTTTCTTTATTCTTTTATTTTCTTTTTTTATTTTCAAAACCTGCCAAAATTTCATATCTAAATTATTTTTTTAAAAAGGCTTGATTTTTGAAGGGAAAAGAGTAATTTTAACCCATAAAAAAAACAAAAATTAAGTAAGTAAATGGACGGAATGTATTTTATTCTCATTGGAGCGATTGCTCTATTTAGCTGGATGGTTAGCGCCAGACTTAAAAGTAAATTCGAAAAATACTCTAAATTACAGTTGCGCAACGGAATGAGTGGAGCTGAAATTGCAGAGAAAATGTTAGCAGACCATGGAATTTATGACGTAAAGGTTATATCTACTCCCGGAAGACTAACAGACCATTACAATCCGATGAATAAAACAGTGAATTTGAGTGAAGCTGTTTACAATCAGCGCAATGCAGCAGCAGCAGCAGTTGCCGCTCACGAAGTAGGACACGCAGTGCAGCACGCTACAGCTTATAGTTGGCTACAAATGCGTTCAAAAATGGTTCCCGTAATTGGAGTGGCTTCAGGAATGTCACAATGGCTTGTAATCGGAGGGCTTATTTTAGGAGTAGCCTCAGGAGATGGTTCAACAAGCATAGGGTTTTATGTAGCTGTAGCTGGTTTATTATTCATGGCTATTGCCACAGCTTTTAGTTTTGTAACGCTTCCTGTTGAATACGATGCGAGCAACAGAGCATTGGCTTGGTTAAAAAATAAAAATATGGTTTCACAACAAGAATATGCAGGAGCCGAAGATGCACTAAAATGGGCAGCAAGAACCTATTTGGTGGCTGCACTCGGAGCATTGGCTAACTTGTTGTATTGGGCTTGGAGAGTATTTGCGTCTTCAAGAGACTAATTATCAAACATATAAAATTTACAGCTCTTTAAAGTTATACACAAACTTTAAAGGGCTGTTTGTTTTTTGATGTAAAAAGTTACCTTTGTATTTCTGTTTCTGTACCTAGATTATTCGTAAAACCCGAAATAACCCTACAGATTCGCATAAAACACTAAATTCGCATAGATTCGTAAAATTTTAAAAATTCGTAACAAATGCAAAGCAATTCTAAAAGACTACAAGCTTTATTATATCACGCTAAACCAAAACCAGGAAAAATAGAGGTTGTTCCAACCAAAAAATACGCAACACAAAGAGATTTAGCCTTGGCTTATTCTCCGGGAGTGGCAGAACCTTGTTTAGAAATAGAAAAAGACGTTAATAACGTATATAAATACACTTCAAAAGGAAATTTAGTAGCAGTTATTTCTAACGGAACAGCAGTTTTAGGATTAGGAGATATCGGTCCTGAAGCCTCAAAACCTGTGATGGAAGGAAAAGGACTTCTATTCAAAATATTCGCAGGAATTGACGTGTTTGACATTGAAGTAGACACCAAAAATGTCGAAGAATTTATTCAAACAGTAAAGAATATTGCTCCAACCTTTGGAGGAATAAACCTTGAGGATATTAAAGCTCCGGAATCGTTTGAGATTGAAAGAAGATTGGTAGAGGAATTAAACATTCCGGTAATGCACGATGACCAACACGGAACAGCTATTATTTCGGCTGCAGCTCTGTTAAATGCTGTCGAATTGGCAGGAAAAAGAATCGAAGATGTCAAAGTAGTTGTATCTGGAGCCGGTTCGGCTGCTATTGCTTGTGCTAAATTATATATAGCGTGTGGAGCGAAAAAAGAAAATTTCTTAATGCTAAACAGCAAAGGAATTCTCAAAAAAGGAGACGAAAGACTTTCTTCTTTACAATTAGAATTCGCAACTGATCAACCCATCTCTACTTTAGAAGAAGCAGTAAAAGGAGCTGATGTATTTATCGGACTTTCTTCAGGAGATATACTCACACCCGAAATGCTTTTATCAATGGCAGACAATCCGATTGTGTTTGCTATGGCAAATCCGAATCCGGAAATTAAATACGATTTGGCTGTGGCTACCCGCAAAGATGTAATTATGGCAACCGGACGTTCTGATCATCCTAATCAGGTGAATAACGTACTAGGGTTTCCGTATATCTTTAGAGGAGCTTTAGACGTAAGAGCTACCAAAATCAACGAAGAAATGAAAATGGCAGCGGTACTTGCTTTGGCTAATCTGGCTAAAGAATCCGTTCCTGAACAAGTAAATATAGCATACGGAGAAACAAAACTCTCGTTCGGAAGAGATTATATTATTCCAAAACCATTTGACCCAAGACTAATTGCTGTGGTATCGCCTGCTGTTGCTAAAGCAGCTATGGAAACAGGAGTGGCTCAAAACCCAATTACCGATTGGGCTCGATATGAAAGCGAATTGCTAGATAGACTTGGAAATGACAACAAAATGGTAAGAATGCTTACCAATAGAGCTAAGACGGATCCGAAAAGAATCATTTTTGCCGAAGCAGATAATATGGATGTGCTTAAGGCAGCTCAGATTGTATCCGAAGAAGGAATAGGGTTTCCTATTTTATTAGGAAATAAAGAAGTAATTTCTGAAATGAAAACAGAAATCGGCTTCGATAAAGAAGTTCCGATTATCGACCCAAAACATAAAGAAGAAGATAGCAGGAGAGAACAATACGCACAAGCTTATTGGGAAGTGAGAAAACGCAAAGGAATGACTTTGTATGATGCTCAAAAATGGATGCGTGAACGTAATTATTTTGCAGCTATGATGATCAATCAAGGTGATGCAGACGCTTTGGTTACAGGATACTCTAGAAGTTACCCTTCTGTAGTAAAACCGATAATGCAATTGATTGATAAAGCTCAAGGAGTTAAAAAAATTGCAACGACAAACCTAATGATGACCAAACGCGGACCAATGTTTTTCTCAGATACGGCTATCAACCCGAATCCAAGTGCCGAAGATTTAGCAAATATTGCTTTAATGACGGCTAAAACGGTAAAAATGTTTGGAATGGAACCTGTAATAGCAATGGTTTCGTTTTCGAACTTTGGTTCATCAAACCAACCTAGCACCAACAAAGTTAGAGAAGCAGTAACATTTTTGCACGAACATTATCCGAATATGATTGTAGATGGAGAAATCCAAACAGATTTTGCTTTAAATTCTGAAATGATTGCCTCTAAGTTTCCGTTTTCTAAATTAGCAGGAAAAAAAGTGAATACACTTATATTTCCGAATTTAGAATCAGCAAATATCACATACAAATTGCTGAAAGAACTCAACCAAAATGAATCTATCGGACCAATTATTTTAGGATTAGATAAGCCAGTACATATTGTTCAATTAGGTGCAAGTGTCGAAGAAATGGTCAATATGTCTGCAGTGGCAGTAGTAGATGCACAAGAAAAAGCTAAGCGAAAATAACAAAACAAATACTTGTAAAATAAATGTTACAGCATAAACCTAAAAGTAAAAAGCATTACCTTTTTGTTGGCTTAGTTTTTATTGTACTCGTAATATTGAACAAAGTAGATTTTGATTTTTTTAGTTCAGACAAAAGTCAAAAGAAAGCTTCTGTGGAGGTAAGAACACAAAAAGAAGTTGTTCAAATCGATAACGGAGTTTACTTTTTACCGACTTCAACTACAAATCAAATTGTTCAACATTCTACTTATTATTTGTCCTATTCCGAGCAACACGAACAAGCAGAATGGGTAGCCTATGAGTTGAAACCCGAACATATTTCGGGTGGAAAACACAATAGACCTTATTTTAACCAAGACCCTAAGGTAAGTTCCGAATCGGCTCATTGGAAGAACTATAAAAATTCGGGTTATACCCGAGGACATCTACTTCCTGCAGGAGATAGAGTTTTTTCTAAAGAGGCATATGATGAAACTTTTTATACTTCAAACATTTCGCCTCAGCTCCACGAATTTAATACCGGAATATGGAATAGTTTAGAGATGAGAGTTCGGAATTTTGTGCGGAAAAACGGAAAAGTTTATGTAGTAACAGGAGGAGTTTTAACAGATAATCTTAAAACTATAGGACAAGAGAAAGTAGCTGTTCCGGAATATTTTTATAAGATATTATTGCATTACGACAAAGAAGAATACAAAATGTTAGCTTATTTGATTCCGCATCAAGAAGACAAAAGAAAGAGCCTTAACAGCTATATAGTTGCAACAGATAGTATCGAAAATCTGACAGGAATTGACTTCTTTTCTTTTTTGGAGGATTCAATAGAGGATGAGTTAGAAAAAACCGCACAAACAAAATGGTTTTAAATAGATAGAATTCTGACATCCAAATTAAAATAGGCTGATTATTGAAATCATACCACAAATATTACTAAATTTGCACTTCAATTTTTTTTACGATGATAAAGATTACATTACCGGACGGTTCGGTTAAGGAGTATTCAAAAGGAACTACTCCTTTAGAAGTCGCTAAAAGTATTAGCGAAGGATTAGCACGCAATGTGCTTTCTGCTTCATTCAATGGTACAACAGTTGAGGCTGAAACACCGTTGACAACCGATGGTTCGCTGATTCTTTATACTTGGAATGATCAAGAAGGTAAAAAAGCGTTTTGGCATTCAACCTCACACGTTTTAGCACAAGCTTTACAGGAATTGTATCCAGGAATTAAACTGACAATAGGTCCGGCTATCGAAAACGGATTTTATTATGATGTAGATTTCGGAGAAAATAAAATTTCGGATAACGACTTTAAGAAAATTGAAGACAAAATTCTTGAAATTTCGCGTGAAAAGCACGATTTTAAAATGCGTTCTGCTACTAAAGCAGAGGCATTGGAATTTTATAAAAACGAAAACAATCCGTACAAAGTCGAGCTTATAGAAAATTTAGAAGACGGAACCATCACTTTTTGTGACCACTCTAATTTTACCGATTTATGTCGTGGAGGCCATATTCCGAATACAGGAATTATTAAGGCAGTTAAGATTTTGAGCGTAGCAGGAGCATATTGGAGAGGAGACGAAAACAACAAACAACTTACACGTGTATACGGAATTTCGTTTCCGAAACAAAAAGATTTAACCGAATATTTACAACTTTTAGAGGAAGCCAAAAAGAGAGATCACAGAAAATTAGGAAAAGAGTTAGAGCTTTTCCATTTCTCACAAAGAGTAGGACAGGGATTGCCATTGTGGCTTCCGAAAGGTGCTGCACTTCGCGATCGCTTGGAACAATTTTTGAAAAAAGCACAGAAAAAAGCAGGTTACGAACAAGTAGTATCACCTCATATCGGACATAAGGAGTTGTATGTAACTTCCGGACATTATGCAAAATATGGAGCAGATAGTTTTCAACCTATTCACACTCCAAATGAAGGAGAAGAATTTTTGCTTAAACCAATGAACTGTCCGCATCACTGCGAAATTTATAAAGCAAAACCTTGGTCGTATAAAGACTTGCCAAAACGATATGCAGAATTCGGAACCGTATATCGCTATGAGCAATCAGGAGAATTACACGGGCTTACTCGCGTAAGAGGATTTACACAAGATGATGCACACATCTTTTGTATGCAAGAGCAATTAGACGAAGAGTTTAAAAAAGTAATTGACTTAGTGCTTTATGTATTTGGGTCGCTTGGTTTTGAGAACTTTACTGCTCAAGTTTCTGTTCGAGATTTAAACAATCCTGATAAATATATAGGTTCTACCGAAAACTGGGAAAAAGCAGAACAAGCAATCATCTCAGCTGTACAAGACAAAGGATTAAATTATATAATCGAAAGCGGAGAAGCAGCATTTTATGGTCCTAAATTAGACTTTATGGTCAAAGATGCTTTAGGAAGACAATGGCAACTCGGAACAATTCAGGTAGATTATAATTTACCAGAGCGTTTTGACTTGACTTACGTTGGATCTGATGATAAACTTCATCGACCTGTAATGATTCACAGAGCACCGTTCGGATCAATGGAACGTTTTATAGCAATTTTACTCGAACACACAGCAGGAAATTTCCCACTTTGGCTGATGCCTGAACAAGCTATTATACTGTCTTTGAGTGAGAAATATGAAAAATATGCTAAAAAAGTTTTGAGTTTGCTGGAAAATCACGAAATTCGCACCCTAATTGATAATAGAAACGAAACTATAGGGAAAAAAATTCGTGAAGCAGAGATGCAAAAAATCCCGTATATGCTCATAGTAGGAGAAGAAGAAGAAAAAAACAACACTGTTTCGCTTCGCATCCAAGGACAAGCAGGAAAAGGAAATATGAGCATAAATGTTGAAGAATTTGTTAAAATTGTTCAAGACGAAATCAATAAGACATTAAAACCTTTTTAAAGGAAATAAAAGTTAGGATTTATCAAATAGTTTTACTATATTAAACCGATACTTTAGTATAAAAAATAAGTTTAATTTTTAAATTTTTAGAGCCATAGCAATAAGACACAACAGAAGAGGATTTCAAGGTCGCGTAGAGAAGAAAGACCCTCACAGAATTAATGAGTTTATACGTGTTCCGGAAGTAAGACTCGTCGGAGATAACGTAGAGATGGGAGTGTATAAAACTTCTGAAGCCTTAAAAAAGGCAGAAGAACTAGAACTGGATTTGGTAGAAATTTCTCCGAATGCAGAACCGCCTGTCTGTAAAATCATGGATTACAAAAAGTTCCTTTACGAACAAAAGAAAAGAGAAAAGGAACTAAAGGCTAAGTCTGCTCAAATTACTGTTAAAGAGATTAGATTTGGACCTCAAACTGATGAGCATGACTATGAATTTAAAAGAAAAAATGCTGAGAAATTCTTAAAAGAAGGAGCTAAACTCAAAGCATTTGTGTTTTTTAAAGGAAGGTCTATTATCTATAAAGACCAAGGGCAAATATTGTTACTTCGATTAGCACAAGATTTAGAAGAATTCGGAAAAGTAGAAGCAATGCCTGTCTTAGAAGGAAAGCGTATGACTATGTACATTGCGCCAAAAAAGAAAAAATAAAAAGTCATAAAGTCGGAAAGTTCGTTATAGACTTTTTTCATTAGGACTTTAAGACTAAAAGAAATAATAAGATTAAGTAATTATATAAAACGTAGGAAAATGCCTAAAATGAAAACTAAATCGGGAGCGAAGAAACGTTTCATGCTTACCGGTACAGGAAAAATCAAAAGAAAACACGCTTTTAAAAGTCATATTTTGACTAAAAAATCTAAAAAGCGTAAATTGGCTTTAACTCACTCAGGACTTGTTGACCAAGCTGATGAAAGAAGCGTTAGAGAACAATTGAGACTAATTTAATTTCAGTATTCAAAAGATAGTGTTCAAAACTTTTGAATCCGAAACTTTAAATAAAATCATTGTTGGTTAAAATAATTTAATAACCCTGTAATAGGCACATAAGATTTCTTGAAATAGTAGAAGCGCCTTTTACAAAAAAACAAAAAAAATATGCCAAGATCAGTAAATTCAGTTGCTAAAAGAGCACGTAGAAAAAAAGTTTTAAAACAAGCCAAAGGTTACTTTGGAAGACGTAAAAACGTTTGGACAGTTGCTAAAAATGCGGTAGAAAAAGCAATGCTTTATGCTTACCGCGATAGAAAACAAAAAAAGAGAAATTTCAGAGCTTTATGGATTACCCGTATCAATGCTGGAGCAAGACTTCACGGAATGTCTTACTCTGAGTTTATGGGGAAAGTAAAAGCTAACGGAATCGAACTTAACCGTAAAGTTCTTGCTGATTTAGCAATGAACCACCCGGAAGCTTTCGCAGCAATCGTTAACAAAGTAAAATAATCGTCTAACAAACAATTGCTTAATCTTATATAAGAAAACCACTCTCAAAAGGAGTGGTTTTTTTATACTTCGTCTTTTATTTAACCATCCGGAAAAAAATGCTATTTTTGTAAGGCTTTTAAACTGAGAAGAAATGAGAAAAGAACAAGATTTTAAAGCACCTACTTTTATACGACCTCAAAAAGATGATTTTTTTAAAAAATTAGTAAAAGAAGTACAAGAAAATGTATTGAAGGATAAATCCATACAAAGAAAGAATATCTATAAAGCTCTATTTATGCTGATGATGTTCTTTGTCTTTTATGGATGTATACTCTACTTCGGAAACTCTACTCCGCTATTATTTTTATTCTACATTTTAATGGGATTCTCGATGATTATCGTTTTTGTGAATTCCTTTCATGATGCTGCTCACAATGCTGTTTTTTTCTCTAAAAGACAGAACCGCTTATATTGTTATGTTTTAGAACTTTTTGGCAGCAATAGTGAAATTTGGATACAAAGACATATTTCGCTTCATCATCCTTATCCAAATATTCAAAATTGGGATTGTGATATTAAACAAAGTGATGTAGTTCGTATTTTTCCGAATTCACCTTGGTATAAATTCCATAAAATTCAACATATTTATATGTGGTTTTTATATCCTTTTTATACGCTAATCTGGCTTTTTAGTCGGGATTTTAAAGACTTTTTCGGAACTAAAGACAATTATCTAAAACGCGTTTATAAGATTCCTACAATCGAATATATAAAACTGTTTGCAGCTAAGTTTTTTAACTTGTTTTATATGTTGATTATTCCGTATTGGGTATTGAATCAAACTTTTGGAACCATATTTTTAGCTTGGTTTATAATGCATTTATGTGCGAGTTTATTAGGTGTCATCGCTTTAATATCTACGCATGTAGACGAAGAAGCGATTTTTCCTCTTCCTCCCGAGGATGGTAAAATGGATACCACATGGGCTTATCATCAAATGTTAGTAACTAAAGATTTTAGTGCAGGAAATCCGATTACTGATTTTTTATACGGTGGGTTTACGCATCATGTGGCACATCATTTATTTCCTACAGTCGGACATACTTATTATCCTAAAATTACTCCGATTATTCGTAAGTACGCTAAAGAATATGATTTACCTTATACCTGCTATCCAGTATTTTCGGCTGTTCGTTCGCATTTCGTATTGCTTAAAAATCAAGGAAAAGAAGGTAAAACCGATTCGATTTTTACAGCAAGGGAGTTGTGATTTTTTAACTCTCATTTTAATATTTCTACTAAAGTGTTTTTTAGTTTCTTTAGATTTTTTTAAAGGAATTCTAAAATTAATTATTCTTTAAATTGTGTAAAATTCATACCTAAAAGCTCGTTTTTTTGTTTTTTTATTACATAAAAATAATTTTTAACATAAATTACTTTTCAAGCGTAATTTAAATAAATTTAAATATCTTATCATTGTAAAAGTTTTTACTTAAATGATATTCCAAGATGTACATAGGTTTGCATTTAGTGAATAAGAACTTTTATTTAAATAATTTGCTAATTTTAAAAACTAAAAAATTATGAAAAAATTTATGTTTAGTGCAGTAGCACTTATTGGTTTTACAGTAGCTTCGTATGGAGCGAATACTGTTGAGGTTGAAGTAAATCAAAATTTACTTGTTGAGGAAGTGCAGGTCGCTGTTGTTTCACCTTGTAATGATTGTTATCACAATTTTAGTACAGATTTAAGTCACAGCGACGGAAGTGACGAAGCTATGAATCAGTTATTAGCTACTTGGGAAAGATGTGTAGCAAGGTATTGTGGTAATTAGAAAAAATGTATATTAAAATTATTAGGGAGTGTTTTTTTGAGTCGCTCCCTAATAATAAATTAAAAAAATATGAAACAAACAATCCTATTTATTATAACTTTCTTCACTTTTTTATTGGCTTTTTCCCAAAACACTGGGAAAGTAGAATATAATTTTTTTGTAGAATTAAGTCAAGAAAGAGAAGAATTATACAAAAAGTTAAAAAGTTTCGAAGATGTATCTTTCAGCGAAGGAGCTAAAAAGGTGTCTTTTATGTTAGAGTTTAAAAATGCTGATTCCAAATTTTATGTTGTAGAAGGAATAGAATTAGAGGATTTAGATGCCGAATTAGCTGTTTTACATTCAGGTTATCAAAATGTGACTTACTTTAGTACAATCGAAAAGGCGAGCTTTTACAACAACAGAAGCTCTATGCTTTTTGATAAGGAAGAGTTTGTTATCGAAAAAAAAGCATTTGATTCTTGGGAATTCAAAAACGAGAGAAAAGAAATACAAGGACTTGTGTGTTACAAAGCAATAGGATTTATTACTGAATCAA
>Ga0209075_1003524_pt1 | contig 12966 bp, 10 predicted proteins | sample Stecom2011_FD_187523 | JGI IMG/M metagenome (GOLD analysis project Ga0209075, IMG submission 187523) | Agricultural soil microbial communities from Utah to study Nitrogen management - Steer compost 2011 (SPAdes) (version 2) | ecosystem: Environmental > Terrestrial > Soil > Agricultural land... | reverse complement strand
AACCACCGCCGGTGGCGCTAACGGAGTATGAAGTCTTGGACCCAGTAAGTTACGTTTTTGCTGCTTACCTCAATACCGTGCAATCGATGGTTTCGAATCATTTCAGTGAAACCAGAAATCTCGAGGTGACACCTGTTGTTGTCGAATACGAGGGGGTTCCCATCTCCTACCAGCATCAGATGTGGCGGGTTCGTCCCGAGAGTGTTTGTGCTAACTATAAGCTAAAGATCAGTCAGTTTTCTGAATGCACTACGAAGGCATTGCGGTTGTTCAACGCGCTATGTCCCGAGATTGACATTTTCTCCATTTAATCTGGTTCGTACCAATTCTGGTCTATACCAATAAGGAGAGCGTAATGTCTTCCCCCTACCGCATACTGCTAGCGGCCGGTGCCTCGGCGCTGCTGCTGGCTGGTTGTAATGATTCCAGTTCGAGCTCTGATGCTGATCCGACTATCGGCACGGAACAGCCTGGTAATCCAGCCCCTGTGATTGTTCCAGCGCCTGTGGCGGAGCAGCCCCCCGAGTTCATCGTGAAGCCGTACCTGCAGTCGCCGGGCAGCGACACCATGACGGTGATGTTTGAGACCGAGAATACCGATCCGCAGGTCTGGGTACGTCCTTTCGACAGTTCGCAGGAGTTTAAGAAGATTGATGCCGGCGTACATTCGGAGGATGGCCTTGTGTATCGGGCGGTGGTGTCGGGGCTGGAATCCAATCGTTTGTACGAATACTACGTCCTGACCAGCGATGCAGAGGGAATAGGCCGGGTGACACCGGGGTTCGCCTTTAAAACTTGGCCAGATGCCACGGATAATGTTGAGGAAGCGCGTTTTATCGCCATCAGTGATACCCAACTGGATCGTGAGATCTACGAGGTGGTGCTGAACAACGTTGTCACAGATGGTTTTATGACCGAGGAGTGTAACGGTGATAAGCCCGAGACCTGTGCTGAGAACATTGCGGCAATCACTATCTCTGGTGATGTGGTTCAAACCGGTGGTAACCGTTCCCACTGGCGGGACCAGCTGTTTGGGCGAATGGCGGACATCACGCCTTATGTTCCACTGGTTACGGTCCCGGGGAACCATGATTACTACTCCAATGCGGAACTGGAACTGTATCGAACTTACATGTCGCCACCGGAAAATGGCTCGGTAGGGTATGAGGATCACTGGTATTTTCTTGATTACCTGGACCTTCGGTTGATTGGGCTGGATAGCTATCCAATTTCGGGCGCCCACGGTAGTTTCAATCGTGAGACGCTGGCGGTTCAGCGTCAATGGCTGCGGGAGACACTGCTTGATGCAGAAATCCAGCAGAAGAATTTCGTCATGGGCATGTTCCACCACGGCTGCCTTTCCGAGATGTGGAATGTGGGAGAAAGCATTGGCTCCTGCGAGATGGTGTCGGAATTGGAAAAATACAGTGACCGCACCGGTGCAGTCACCGGCCACTTCTTTGGTCATACTCATTCCTATTCCCGGGGTCAGTCGTTGAACACGCCGCACCTGTGGCTCAATGCAGCCAGTGCCTCAGGCTACATTGAGCCGCTCGACAACGCCGACCATCAGAACAGTCAGATCAGCGATTACGATACCTTTGAGGTTAGCCGTAGCGAGTTCGGGTACAGCGTGCTGACATACCGCTTCGGGCAAGACGCTTCGGTGACTCTGCAGCGTAAAAAAGGTGGCTATGACGGTGATACCGATTTCGAGGTGGTTGATGAGGTAACGTTTGCCAATAAACGGAATGACAACTTACCGCGGGCAACGGCCGGAACCGGTGAGTTGCCGGCAACCGATATTCATCTGGCCGTGAATGTGGGTGCTCCGGAGCAGGTGCACGAAGTGCAATGGCAAATCTCCGAAAATGAACAGTTCGAAGGAGTGGTGTTTGATATATGGGGTAACGAAACTCGCCGCCGTAACCTCTTCTACGATGATTCCACGCAGGTGAGTGGAGATGAGTATCAGGGTTATGAGGCCATTGATACGCAACAAGGGGCCGATATTTTCAGTCTGGATTTGTCAGATCTATTGAGTCTGAAGAACGTTCGGCCTGGTGGCGACGACTACTACCGCTGGAACAAGCGTTTTGCATCCCAGAATACCCATGTCTCTTCCTACGATTCTTACGATGGGCAGCCTAGACCAATCTTGGGCCTGAAACCGGGCACCACCTATCACTGGCGAGCGAGGGTGAGAGACGCTCAGATGAACTGGTCATCCTGGAGTGATGGCTACAGCTTCAGTCTGGCTGGTACTCGGACATCGAATCTCTTGAGCAATGGAGATGCAGAAGCTGGGGACTTGTCGGGCTGGACTCTTTCGAGTGGGCTGGTAAGTGCCATCATGGCAAATGATAACGGTGGCTTTGGAGCGGCTGAGGGCGATTACTATTTCGCGGGCAGGGGCTTTGGTCAGGGACTGCCTAGCGACTGCTGCACGGATTCGGCGTTCCAGAGGGTGGATGTTTCAGCCTTCGGACAGGAAATCGATGCCGGTAAGGCGTATCTCGATCTGAGCGCACAAATGACCACCTGGTCGGCGGATGATATTCCGAAACTGAGGATTGAATTGCGCGATGCTAATGATCAACCGGTCACATGGAATCAGCAGCTGGAGCGTACCAGTGCTTCTGTACAAAGTTGGGAATCTCAATCTATTGAGGGCTTTCTACCGGCGAATGTTCGTAGCGTAATCGTGTATATCGGAGGTGAGCGCACGGCTGGAAACGACAACGACGTCTATTTTGATAGCGTGTCGCTGAGTTTGCTGTACTGAGCTGTATTCGAAATACGATGAACTGAGACCCTAGGCTACGTGTGGCCTAGGGTTTCCTGTGTGCGCCTACGCCCTTCGCCCGCGCTCTGTCATACTGTTGTCACAGTGCCGGCATAGCGTGGCAGGTTTTGTGATAAACAGGAGCGGAGTATGCAGCAACAGGATTATGTCGAGGGCACCCTGCCGCTTTATCTACGGGTACGCGATCAGTTGGCAAGCCAGATCGACAAGGGTGTGTTGCCCCCGAATACCCGGTTACCCTCCGAACGGATTCTTGCCGAAGAGTTTGGCACCACCCGTGTTACAACCCGTCTCGCTCTTGGCCAGCTGGAAGCGGAGGGAAAGATCTATCGCTCCAATCGTCGGGGTTGGTTTGTCTCCCCACCCAGACTCATCTACAAGCCAACGCATGATTATAGTTTTTCAGACAACGTAACCGCACAGGGGCGAGTTCCCGAAACCGAAACCCTGGATGTAACCGTAATTGAGGTCAACGCTGGTCTTGCAGAAAAAACCGGGCTGGCAATCGGCGATCCGGTGATTTGGCTTCGTCGACGTAGGCAGATTGACGGCCGTCCAGTGCTAGTGGAGAACATTTATCTGAATGCCACTCGCCTGCCGGATATTGAAAAGTACGATTTCAATCGCTCGCTCTGGAAGCTCCTTCGGGAGCAGTATGCCGTGGAGCTGAAGCGCAAGCGCATTGAAATGTATCCCACGGCGCTGGTTGATCCGCAGGCAAGCGACATCGGTGTGACAGCGGGTAGCGCGGGGCTGTATGTCACGCGGTGTAGCCACGACGACAACGGATGCTTTATCGAATTCGATGAAGAGTTTTGGTTGCATGATGCGTTGAGCATTCAGGTTGAGGTGAGCTGACCGAAACTCGGTGCGTCGCTGGACTGTCATCAGGCCTTCATAAATCCGTAATAGTTTCTCGCCAAACTGGTCTATACCAGTTAAGCGAGGAGCTACCATGTACACAGTTAATCATCCGGATGTCGTCATTATTGGGGGCGGTATCCTTGGATGTTCCATCGCCAGATATATCAGTCGTTTGCCCGGTCTCAGCACTGTCGTTGTTGAACGTCATGGTCTTGGAGAGCAAACAACCAGTTATGCTGCAGCCGTTCTGACCCGGGTCCGCACGCATCAGGTGTTGACCGGGCTGGCCATGGAAACCTTTCGTGCAATCGAGGAATTGGGTGAGGCCAGGAACGAGCCTTTACCGCTGAGAAAGGTCGGTAGTCTGCAGGTGTCGGCTCAGCTGGACGGGCAGCAGCAGATCGAACAAACGGCCCAGCAAGCGGCAGAAGCCGGAGTATCTGCAGAGCTGATCGATATACAGGATGCCATGCAACTGGCTCCTTGGCTTGATCTAACCCCCGACACTGCGGCGCTCTGGTTACCAGACGATGGATACATTGATCCTTATTCGTTATGTATGGCATACGCAGCGGAAGCTAGACGCAACGGGGTCGAGTTTCGCTTAAAGCAAACCGTTAGTGGCCTATTGCAACACGGTTCTCGTGTAACGGGAGTTAGCCTTGCCAATGGAGAAGTGATTTCAGCAGGAATCGTGATTGATGCTGCTGGGCCATGGAGTACAGAACTTGCAAGGCAGGTAGGCATTCACTTGGGCATGGCTCCAGTGCGTAGTCATTACTGGATATCTGCACCTGATCCGCGTGTTCCTTCCAACGGACCCATGACGATCCTACCCGACAGCGGGGCCTATGCACGGCCCGAGGTGGGTGGGCTACTCTTCGGGCTTAGGGATACGCAGTCGGTAGTTGCTCATCCGGGCGCGCTTCCAGAGAGCCTACAGGGCTTTCGTTTCGATACCGATCCAACGGGTGAGTGTGCCCTCGAGGATGGGTATCCGTCTCTACGATCTCAGCTATTCCTTATTGACGACCTATCGCTTGCACATTACGTCAGTAATATTTCCAGTTATACCCCCGATGGTTTTTACCTTCTTGGTCCCATGCCCGGAATTGACGGTTTCATTGCAGCTACCGGTTGCTCTGGCGCTGGGATCGGCATGTCCGGTGGCATTGGCCGCTTGATTTCAGAGCTTGTGGTTGATCAGCCGACATTCGTGAACAGGGAACCCTTCCGTTTAGACCGGTTTGGAGCCTTTGATTCCTATGACCCCGATTTCATACACCGCTGTGCTGAGGCGCGAGCTCGAAAACGCACAGGTTAATTTTGTTGGAGATTCCAATGACCCCGAACGATCCATATTTGCTTACACCCGGCCCGTTAACCACCAGTCTTGCTGTGAAACAAGCCATGTTGCACGACTGGGGCTCCTGGGATAGCGACTTTAATCAGTTGACTGCGGAGATATGTGCGCGCCTATTAAGCGTTGCTGGTGGCGAGGGCAGTCACGTCTGTGTGCCGATGCAGGGAAGCGGCACCTTTGCAGTTGAGGCAACATTGGGCACGTTGGTGCCCCGGAATAGCACCACCCTGGTTCTGATGAATGGTGCTTATGGTCAGCGGATTAGCGAGATTCTGGAAAGGCTGGGACGGCGGTGCGTGACTATCGACAAAGGCGACTACCATCCGCCAAGAGGTGAGGAGGTAGCGAATTCCCTTTTGCAACATCCAGAAATTGAGCAGGTGGTTGTTGTTCACTGTGAAACTAGCTCGGGCATCCTGAACCCGATCTCAGAGATCGCAGAGGCCTGTCGTAAGGCTGGCAAGCGCCTGATTATCGACAGTATGAGCGCGTTCGGTGCGCTTCCCATCAATGTGGCGGAATTACCCTGCGCCGCGCTGATCTCCTCCGCCAACAAATGTTTTGAGGGTGTTCCGGGCTTTGGCTTTGTCATTGTGGATAAAGCCTTATTGTCTGAGACTGAAGGACAGAGCCACAGCTTGTCACTGGATTTGCATGACCAATGGCAGTACATGGAGAAAACCGGCCAGTGGCGATACACCCCCCCCACCCATGTTGTAGCTGCTTTTTTGCAGGCACTTCGTGAGCATGAAGCCGAAGGTGGAGTCGACGGTCGCCTGGCTCGGTATAGCCGGAACCGGGATCGCTTAATAGCAGGTTTGCGAGAAATTGGATTTCAAACGCTACTGGCCGACGAATGGCTATCGCCAATTATTGCCACCTTCCTGTCACCCGATAGCCCACAGTTTGATTTCCGTCGGTTCTACGAGGCCATCAAAGCGCGTGGTTTCCTGATCTATCCCGGCAAGCTGACGGTGGCAGACAGTTTCCGGGTTGGCTGTATCGGTCAGCTTCATGATGAGCAAATTGATGCGGTGGTTTCCGCGATTGCTGAGGTCTGTCACGAGCTTGGTCTTTCGGTGCCTGTGCCGCCGCCCGCCGCAGCCCCCGACAACCTCGAAAACACCTGAAATAACAGGAGAGAGTTTGCATGTATACCTATAACCGTCGTTATACCGGGCCACTCCAAGCGGTAATCATGGACCTGGCTGGCACCTGTGTAGATTTTGGATCACTGGCGCCAATCAAAGCATTTCTTGAGCTTTTTGCTGGGGAAGGCATTGATTTGTCCGAGGCAGAGGCCCGGGAGCCCATGGGAACGGAGAAGCGTGAGCACATCCGTCGTTTATTGGCGATTCCCCGAATCCGAGATCAGTGGGTTAGTTCCTTTGGAAAAGAGCCGGGCAACACAGATATCGACCGACTTTATAAAACTTTCCTGCCACTACAAACGGCCGCCATTGCCGAGCGAACAAAGCTTATTCCAGGTGCACGGACGCTCCAGGATTTCCTGCATGAACGGGGCATCAAGCTGGGAGTGAATACTGGCTACAGTCGAGAGATGGTGAATGTCATGTTGCCGTCGCTGGTTGATCAGGGATTTCAACCGAAAAGCGTGGTTGTGGCTACTGAAGTGCCTCAAGGGAGACCTGCTCCACATATGAGCCTGAAGAATGCCATTGAACTGGGTATCACTGCGGTTCAAGCCTGCGTAAAGGTCGACGATACGGCTACTGGAATTGAGGAAGGTTTGAACGCAGGGATGTGGACTGTGGCCGTCGTCGCATCAGGGAATGCGGTTGGGCTGAGTGAAGAGCAGTTCTTCGCTCTTGATGATGACGATCGAGACGAGGCACTGCAAGTTGGCCGGAGCATGATGGTACAGTCCGCGGCACACTATGTGATTGATTCAATTGCAGATATGGAAGATGTGCTTGTGGATATCGAGCGCAGGCTGGCGGCCGGCGAGCAGCCCTAAGTTATGGCCTAGGAAACGTCACACTGGTGTCACGCCATTGCAATCTAATGACCCTAAGGTGATAGATGCAGGCGACTGGTATAGACCAGAAATTTACATCGAATAACGTCTTGAAAGGAGACTAGCGTGAAACACCTCAAGAAAGCCCTTGCCTTAACTACCCTAGTGGTGGCGATGAATGCCGACGCACAGACCGAGCTGACGGTATACACGGCAGTTGAAGCCGTGGATCTCCAGAAATATGCCGACCGCTTCAATGCCGATCACCCTGATATCAAGATCAACTGGGTTCGTGATTCGACAGGTGTTGTCACTGCACGCCTGCTTGCGGAGAAAGAGAACCCGCAAGCGGATGTAATCTGGGGACTGGCTGGCACCAGTCTGCTCCTGCTCAAAGAAGAAGGCATGCTGGCGCCATACGCACCAGAAGGACTGGAAAAGCTATCTCCGAAATTCCGGGATCGTGATGAGACACCGTCCTGGGTGGGTATGGATGCATGGATGGCGGCAATCTGCGTTAACACCGTTGAAGCCAAGAAAAACAATCTGCCAATGCCGAGCAGCTGGGAAGACCTGACAAACCCAGTTTACAAGGGACACGTGGTTATGCCTAACCCGAACTCATCCGGTACCGGATTTCTGGATGTATCTGCCTGGCTGCAACTTATGGGCGAAGACAAAGGGTGGGAATACATGGATGGTCTGCACCAGAACATCAGTCGCTACACCCACTCTGGTTCCGCACCGTGCAAGATGGCAGCTTCTGGCGAAACTGCTTTGGGCGTCTCCTTTGCCTTCCCGGGTGCGAATCTGAAAGAGAAGGGTGCTCCTTTGGAGCTGGTTTTCCCTGAAGAAGGATTGGGCTGGGAAGTTGAGGCAACGGCCATTGTGGATGGAACTGACAAATTGGATGCAGCACAGACGCTCGTTGACTGGTCGATCAGTCGAACAGCCATGGAAATGTACAACGAGGGCTACGCTATTGTGGCCATGCCGGGTGTTGCACAGCCGGTTAAACATTTTCCAGCCAACGCTGAAGAGTTAATCATTGATAACGACTTTGCCTGGGCTGCCAGCAATCGTGAGGCGATTCTTGCTGAATGGGCTCGCCGCTACGACGGAAAGTCTGAAGCTAAGTAAGTTGTTTGTTGCCGGAGATAGTCCGGTGACGTGTTTGGGCGCCTTTGTTGGCGCCCCGACATGATTTCGCAAAACAGGGGATAAAGCATGACCCAAATAACTCAGGGAAGCCGTCTTGAAATCCAAGGCGTAAACAAGTTCTTCGGCGAATTTTGCGCATTAAAGGACATCAATCTCACCATCGAGCCTGGTGAGCTGGTTTGCTTCCTGGGGCCATCCGGATGCGGGAAAACGACCCTGCTTCGAATTATTGCAGGACTTGAACACCAAAGTGCCGGAACGCTCCGCCAGGGGGAGATCGATATTTCCCAAAAGCCGCCCCATGATCGCGATTTCGGCATTGTTTTTCAGTCCTACGCTCTGTTTCCAAACATGACGGTTGTTGACAATGTGGCTTATGGACTTCGCAGCGTCGGTATGCCAAAAGTCCAGGTTCATGACCGGGTAGAAGAACTTCTCTCGGTGGTGGGGCTTGAGGGCCATGCTCGCAAATATCCCGCGCAGCTGTCGGGTGGTCAGCAACAGCGTGTGGCACTGGCCCGTGCACTGGCTCCATCGCCTGGCCTTCTGCTTCTGGATGAGCCTTTGTCCGCTTTGGATGCCAAAGTGCGCCATCATCTTCGCAGTGAGATCCGTAGCCTCCAGAAGCAACTGGGTGTGACCACCATAATGGTGACTCACGATCAGGAAGAAGCCCTGGCGATGGCCGACCGTGTGGTGGTTATGAACAATGGGGTAATTGAACAAGTCGGGGCACCGTTGGAAATATATCAGCAGCCCGCGTCAGCATTTGTGGCTTCGTTCATCGGTGCGATGAACTTTTTCGACGGAGCCCCAGTGAACGGACAGCGGGTTCGCCTCGGCAATCGTGAACTGGATTTGGTTCGGCCGCTACCTGCTACCGAGGACTTTATACGCTTGGCGATTCGTCCTGAAGATGTTCATCTTCTGCCGCAGGGAGACGGAGATTGGGAAGGCCAGGTTCAGGCAATGGACTATTTGGGGGCCTTTATTCGTACCCACGTCCGGTTGCATGGAGTGGAATTAGATCTGGTGGTGGATGTGGACCCTCGCTCTGCCCGCCAACTGGAATTGCAGGTGGGCGGTGCTGTTTGCTTCAACCTGCCGTCTGAAGCTTTGCATTGTTTCGCGGCCTGAGACCGGTCGCGAAACAATGATGCCCTCGTTTAACCCTGGTAAGACGTTCATGATGGATTCTCCTGTGCTTTCTACTTTGTCCTCAAACAGTGCCGAAACCCTTTCGGGAATCAGGAAGCGCGTGACCGGGCGCTGGCTGTTTGCGTTACTGCTGATGCTCGGCTGTGCAGTGTTGAGCCTTTTGGTGCTGGCGCCACTGTATACCCTGTTATCCAAGAGTGTGGAAAACAAAGCTGGTGAATTTGTCGGATTCAACAATTTTGCGTATTACCTGAGTTCCGGCGGCATTGAGTCGGCGTTTTTCAATTCCCTCTGGGTTGCGGGACTGAGTACCGTTGTGGTGGTCGGCCTGGCTTTCATGGCGGCCTGGGCCTTGACACGAACACGCCTTCCGCTCACCGGTTGGATTCGTGGGATTCTGGTGTTGCCGATACTGGCACCGTCCCTGTTGCCGGCCATTAGTCTGGTGTACCTGTTCGGAAACCAGGGAGTCCTCAAAAGCTGGCTGTTTGGTGCGGAAATTTATGGTCCTATCGGAATCATCATGGGTTCCTGCTTCTGGACATTTCCTCATGCTCTTATGATTCTCCTGACTGCGATGGATAATGCGGATGGGCGGCACTATGAGGCGGCAACCGCACTGAAGGCGAGTCCCTGGCGCACCTTCAGGACGGTCACTGTCCCTGGCGCCCGTTACGGCTTGGTGAGTGCAGCGTTTGTGGTTTTTACCTTGGTAATAACTGATTTCGGGGTGCCCAAAGTGATTGGCGGGCAGTTTGACGTGTTGGCCACGGACATTTACAAACAGGTGATCGGGCAGCAAAAGTTCGAAATGGGTGCCGTTGTCAGCGTGCTGCTCCTGCTACCAGCGATGCTGGCTTTTTTGGCGGACCGCTATGTGCAACGTAAGCAATCCGCGAGTTTCACCGCACGCTCGGTACCTTACCGGCCGCGCCAAGACCGCCGGAGAGATATGATTGGCGCCTTGATGCTGACTCCGACCGTGGTGTTTATCCTGGCCATTATCGGTATGGCGGTGTACGCGTCGTTCGTTACTTTCTGGCCGTATAATCTGGATCTGAGCCTGAATAACTATCAGTTCGGTCGCATGGACGGAGGTGGTTGGGGCGCCTATATCAACAGTTTGCAGATGGCCCTGGGCACCATGGTGATCGGGACGCTCTTGGTCTTCTTCAACGCCTGGCTGATGGAGCGCACACCTCAACCGAAGTTGCTGACAGGCGTCTTCCAGTTCCTGGCGCTGTTGCCGCTGGCGGTTCCCGGCCTTGTGCTTGGTTTGTCGTATATTTTCTTCTTCAACCATCCGGACAATCCTATCAATGGCATTTATGGAACGTTGTTCATTCTGATTATTTGTACCGTGAGCCACTTTTATGCGGTGTCCCACCTTACGGCAGTGACGGCGCTAAAGCAGCTTGATCAAGAGTTTGAGGCGGTGGGTGAGTCCTTGAAAGCCTCACGCTGGAGGGTTCTGTTCACAGTGACGTTGCCCTTGTGTCTTCCTGCTATCCTCGATGTTGCTCTCTACCTTTTTGTAAACGCAATGACAACGGTTTCAGCGGTGGTATTCCTGTACGGTCACGACTCACAACTTGCGTCCGTGGCGGTGTTAAGTATGGATGAAGCGGGAGATATTGCACCGGCTGCGGCAATGGCCATCCTCATCACCGTCACTTGCGCAGTTGCCAAGCTCATTCAGGGCGGACTGCGCTTCTGGGTCGACCGCTCGACGCGGGCCTGGCGACAGGGCGTGGAATGAGTTTGCTGGCTGACCACTGATGACACCAACGTCGATTGTCATTGTTTTGGTGTCAGCTCTGGCCCATGCAGGCTGGAATCTGTTTGGTAAAAAAGTTAGTCCGAGTGGTGCGTTCTTTTGGTATAGCACCTTCTGGGGTGTTCTCCTGACATTGCCGGTATTGCTGTTTTACTACCCTGTGTTGGTGGAGCTGGACACCTGGATCTGGTGTCTGGTTGTGGTGACGGGTTTGTTTCAGGCCACCTACCTGAGCAGTCTGGCGGCGGCCTATCGACACGGCGAGTTGTCGGTCGTTTACCCGTTGGCTCGTTCGTCACCCCTGATTATCCTGCTGGTGGGCGCGCTGTTTCTGGGCACTGCGGAGGCGATTAGCGCTGCCGCAGTTGTTGGAATCGTTCTGATAGTGGCCGGCTGCATTATTCTGCCCATGCAGCGTTTCCGCGACTTCACACTGACTAACTACCGCAATCTGGCCACACTTTTTGCTCTGCTGGCCGCGGCCAGTACCGCCGGTTATTCCATTGTCGATGACGTGGCAACCGAACGGATGCGGGAAATACTGTCCGGAGTGGCGCAGAACGCCGAGGTGGCGCTCGTATTTGTGATTCTTCAAGCGTGGTCTGCGTTATTCTGGCTCAGCTTAGGACTAGGGCTTCAGTCCTCCGAGCGACGACTTTTGATAGAGTTAGCGGGGAACTGGCGCAGTACTATGGCGGCCGGGGTTTTGATTCTGGGAACCTACGTGTTGGTCGTCTGGGCCATGGCCTACGCGGATGACGTGAGCTACGTCGTTGCGTTTCGGCAGATCAGTATCCCTATGGGCGTTGCCCTGGGTTGGTACTTTCTCGGCGAGGCATTGCATGGCCCCAAGATCGTCGGGGTGCTGACCATTCTTGGCGGGTTATTGTTGGTGGTGTTGGGATAACGAGGGGAGTGGCGTGCCTGGGCGTCGCTGCTACAAGACATGCCCGGGCCATGTTCAGGTGTCGCAGCATCATGATAGGGCTACGGAATCCGTAAGAATTTGCCAGCCGTGTTTCTGGGCGTGTTGTTTGAGCATTGGATCCGGGTTGACAGCAATTGGATAATCAACCCGCGTCAGAAGTGGCAGATCATTGTGCGAATCGGAATAAAACCAGATCTTTTCGGGTGTTGCCTGATTCTTTTCCTGCCATTCGCGCAGGGCTGAAACTTTACCCCCCTGAAAGGGCCGCCGCGCCCCGATCTGTCCGGTGAGACTTCCGTTGCACCATTCCACTTCCACGCCGATGCTTTCATCTATGCCCAGATGGCTTGCGATAGGTTTTACGAGGTGTTCGCCCGTGGCAGAGATGATCAACAGGCGGTGCCCTTGATCCTTATGCCAAGCAATGCGATCGCGTCCAGTAGGGAGCACTCGTGAAGCGATGACCCGATCAATAAACCGGCTTACGAGCGTGTCGATCAGGTCTTGAGGCCAGCCTTGTAACGGTGCCAAACTGAACTCCATGTACGCCTGAAGGTCCAGGCGACCCTGCTGGTAGTCCGACATAAAATCTCGGTCTTTTAATAGTGCTTCTTCGGAGAGGTCGATCGCTTCATTCCGCAGAAACTTGGTGAACAGCTGAGAGCTGTCTCCCTGAATCAGTGTCTCGTCCAGATCAAATATGGCTAGCATGCATCACTCCTTTGGTATACACCAGATTCTGCTTGAGTAGTGTTACGGTTGTATGACGGCCACTGTTTATAAGCGTTGAAGATGAGTTCTAGTGTTCCGTCTGGTTAATTCCTAAGCGGAAGTGCGCTATAATTCGAGCTATTATTTACGAGCTCGGAGACTCTGTTTTGGCCCGGAAACCAGCACCCTTTAATCTTACGGTAAACGATCAACTCGAGCT
>Ga0209075_1003523_pt1 | contig 12969 bp, 5 predicted proteins | sample Stecom2011_FD_187523 | JGI IMG/M metagenome (GOLD analysis project Ga0209075, IMG submission 187523) | Agricultural soil microbial communities from Utah to study Nitrogen management - Steer compost 2011 (SPAdes) (version 2) | ecosystem: Environmental > Terrestrial > Soil > Agricultural land... | reverse complement strand
AAATGCTTATCATACATCCATTGCGATGGTGAGATTTGCTCCCTATTATGCTCAGTTTGGACAAATGGAGGGGTCTGTATTCCTCTACATCCTTTTAGATTTACAGCGTGAGGGATTCACCGAAATGGCATCAGATTTGGAAGCTGAAATGAAAATACGAGCTGATCACTGGAACTCACTGGAATATCCTTTCGGAAGTGAAATGCCATGGGACTCTACGGGGCAGGAAGAGGTTTATATGTGGACATCATATTTTGGCTATGATGATAAAGCAGATGTTACTCTCAACGCCATACTTGCATATATGCCAACAGTACCCCATTGGGGATATAATGGAAGTGCCCGCAGATATTGGGATTTTGTTTATGGGGGAAAGCTTGCCAGGATAGAAAGACAATTACATCATTATGGTTCGGGACTTAATGCAATTCCTGTACTGGATGCATATCAGGATAACCCGGATGATTTTTATCTTTTGCGTGTGGGACATGCCGGTTCTATGGGTACTTTGGCTAATATAACTCAAGAAGGATTTGCTCCTGCAGCATTTCACTCTTATCCCTCAACACTAGATATAGACGGTTATACATGTGACTATGGAAGTGGGTTTTATGGATATGCTGTTAACTCTTCAACATATATTTATAATCATCCGGAATTTGGATGGCTTGCTTTCAGTGGAAACCTCACACAAAATGGAGACTTGATAAGTACTGAATTAACAACCGCCGGAAAAAACAGGGTTTTCATCGCTTCTGAGGTCTTGAAAATTGAAACAAAATCTGGTCAAATTAATCGGGTTGATTATAACCCGCAAACAGGCGAAGTTAATGTCATATTTGAAGGTAATGTTCAGTTGGATATAAATGCAATTGACAAACAAATAACTTTTCTTTCAGGTGAATATGCAAAGAATGAAAGAGGATACTATGAAATTAAACCGGGAAAGGGAGTAGAATCTAAACTCCGGTTTAAAATTGAAAAATAATAGTTTAAGTAGAATTGGTTTTTATTATTACTAATGACAAATAAGGAAAATATGATTCATTGATTTATAAATAAAAAAAATAACTAGCAATGAAAAAAAAGGAAACCTTAGATTTTTCGGTACTGACCTTATTGGTGTTCATGTTTATAACTTCATGTGTTACCGGAAACATTGAAAAGTCTGGAAAGGGTAATGTAGCAGTGCTTGCAAAGTCATTACAGATTAATCGAGGTGGTTCAAGAGAAATAAAGGAATTGAATGATGGGTTGATTCCAGACAGCTTAAGTAGAGACGTTAAGCGTTGGATTACAAATTATGAAAGTAATCAAAGAGAGTTACCGCTCACTGTAATAAGATATGAGTATATATGGGAGGAACCTGTAACAATTGATGAGTTTGCTTTATTTCTATATAATTATGAAAATAACATCAAACTTCCTGAAAGTTATAAATTTCAGTATTGGAATGGTAATGATTTTCAGGATCTGAGTGAACTGTCAGAAATTAAAACTTATAATGATAAGTTTAATCATTATACATTTAATGAAATAACTACAACCAGACTAGCACTGGAAATAGATTCAGTAATAGGTTACCCCAGTCCTTTATTGGAGTGGCAAGTTTTTAAGTCTGAAAAATCTTCTGCCTTGGCACCGGTTGTTTCAGCAGGAATAGACCGTATGGTGGTGTCAGGTGGTAAAACTTATCTTACCGGTGTCATAAAAAGTATAGATCCTTTGAGGAAAAAAGAGTGGAGTGCACAAGGTCCCGGCAAGGTAAGATTCGAAGATAGCAAAAGTGATACTACAACTGCCACATTCAATACTCCTGGTGAATATACTCTGACACTTGTTGCACAGGCAGGTAAAATAAAGAATTCATCCTCTTTGAAAGTAACAGTAGTTGATCCACCGGAGAAAGAGAGGTTAGATGTAGTTTATACTTATAAATATAAAATTGATAATCCTTTATGGAATGACCGTGTGAAGTCGATCATTGTAAATTGGATACCACACTGCATTAAACAGATAGAAAGTAACGATCTTGAACGTGGACAGGGTGGACTAGACAATTTCATTGAAGCAGCAAAAGCTTTACGTGGTGAACCACATGGTGTTCACTTGGGGTATGTTTTCTCTAATGCATGGGTTCATCAGACCATTGAGTCAATGTGTATAGCCCTTATGGTTGATCCGCAAGGAGATGGCGAAATCATAGCTGCTCAGGAGCTGATGAAAAATACAATTGAGAAATGGATTCCAATAATTTTAGCTGCTCAGGAACCTGATGGTTATTTGCATACAGCATATACATTACGAGATACTTCGCGCTGGAAAGGCAGATGGGCTTCTGAAACTAGAGCTAATCACGAAGGATATGTAGCGGGATACTTCATTGAATCGGCCATAAACCACTATACGCTTACTGAGGGAAATGACACCAGGCTGTATGATGCAGCAAAAAAACTTGCAGATTGTTGGGTTGCTAATATCGGACCTGACAAGATAGAGTGGTATGACGGTCATCAGGAGATGGAGCAGGCATTGGTTCGTTTTGGACGTTTTGTAAATGATATGGATGGAAATGGTCAAGGTGACAGCTATATAAACTTGGCTAAATATCTGCTTGACTGTCGCAAGGATGGTTCGGAATATGATCAAAGTCATGTGCCCGTACAACAGCAGTATGAGGCTGTTGGACATGCTGTTAGAGCGGTTTATAGCTATTCGGCCATGTCAGATGTTGCTGCAGAAACAGGGGATATTGATTACCAAAGTGCTGTAATTTCGCTTTGGGATAATATGGTAAATAAAAAATACTATGTAACTGGAGGTATAGGTAGTGGTGACACATCAGAGGGTTTTGGAGAAAATTATGCTTTGAGAAACAATGCATATTGTGAATCTTGCTCAAGTTGCGGATTGATTTTCTTTCAGCATAAGCTAAATTTGGCATATCATGATGCGAAATATGCAGATCTTTATGAAGAGACTATGTATAATGCGCTTCTTGGGTCACTTGATTATGAGGGCAAGAACTTTTACTATACCAACCCTCTATCATCGTACAGGGTTAGGGATAATTGGCATGGTTGTCCATGTTGTATAGGTAATATTCCCAGAACATTATTAATGATTCCTACATGGACCTATGTTAAAAGTGATGAAGGCCTGTATGTTAACCTTTTTATTGGTAGTACCATTAATGTTAAGCAGGTAGCCGGTACTGACGTAGAGTTGATTCAAAAGACTGATTATCCGTGGGATGGTAAAGTTACTATAACTGTTAACCCGGCTGAATCAAAAGAATTTACAGTATGGCTGAGGGTCCCGGACAGAAAGACCAGTGCTCTCTATACTTCAACTCCTCAGGTAAATTCTATGATTTCCCTTTCTGTTAATGGAGAGATTGTTACGAGGGAAATGGAAAAGGGTTACGTTGCAATTACAAAAGAATGGAAGCAAGGAGATATAATCTCTTTTGAACTTCCAATGCAAGTACAAAGAATAACTGCTGATGAGAGAATAGAAGCAAATAAGGGAAAAGTTGCTTTTAGATTTGGTCCTTTGATTTACAGTGTAGAAAAGAGTGATCAACCTCTCATAAATATTCCAATCAATTTTGAACAATTCTCTCCTGAGTGGCGTGACGATTTGTTCGGAGGTATAATGACAATAAAAGGACAATGGAATGATGGGAGCGATCTTATTGCAATTCCATATTATTTAAGACTTAACAGAGAGTTAAGTCAGGAGACTCCTAGAGAAGGAGATAGAAGGGATCAATGGGAAGCATCTTCAGTTGTGTGGCTGGAAAAATAAAATAATCAATATCGTGATATACTTAATAAGTTAAACAAATATCTAAATCGAATGAAATGAATGTGATGCCAAATTATCAAAAAAAGTTTATGAAATGTAATTTACATATCATAACATTAGCAACTCTATTTTGTCTTATCTTGGGAGTAAGTATAGAGGCAAAAGGAAATCCAAAGCAGTCTTCTGTAACTATCAAAGGCTTGGTATTAGACGAATTAAACATTCCTATAATAGGGGCAAATATTACAGAGAAGGGGACTTTAAATGGTACCATCAGCGATGTGGATGGAAATTTTGTTCTACAGGTAAATAATGAAAATGCGGTACTGGTAGTTTCATATATCGGATATAGAACTGTTGAACAATCTGTAATTGCTGATCAGCAAATGAGGATCGTACTTTCGGAAGATACACGCTTGATGGATGAAGTTGTTGTTATCGGGTATGGAACACAAAAGAGAGCGGATGTTACAAGTTCTGTGTCCAGTGTGAAATCAGAAAGCTTCAACAAGGGTGCAGTTTTAGATGCCGGTCAACTTGTACAGGGAAAAGTGGCAGGACTGCAAATATCATTACCTACAGGTGATCCAACGGCCAGTACTTCAGTTATGTTACGTGGAACATCCACATTGATGGGATCAACGCATCCACTAATACTTGTAGATGGTGTACCTGGTTCGTTTAGTACAGTTGCTCCTGAAGATATCGAATCAATTGATGTATTAAAAGATGGATCTGCGACTGCTATTTATGGTACGCGTGGAACTAACGGTGTTATCATTATTACAACCAAGGGTGGTAGAAGAAACATGCCTACCACAATTGAATATAATGGTTATGTTTCTATTTCACAACAAGCCCGAATCGCTGACTTTATGAGTGCAGATGATCTGAGACAGCGTTGGAGTGAAGGTTTTGAGTTCTCAGGAGCCAATGACCAAGATTACGGACATAACACAGACTGGTTGGGAGAAGTAAGCAGAACTGGAGTATCGAATGTTCATAATTTAACATTAAGAGGTGGTGGTGCTCAATCAAGTACTATTGCCACACTTACTTATGATGAAAGGCAAGGTACTTTTAAAAAATCCGATTCTAGAAATATACGTGGACGATTTGAATATATACATCGTATGTTTGATGATCGTCTGACTGCCAATGTCTCTTTCATAGCTAATGAGCGAACTACAGGTGCCGGCTTTAATTCCAGCGTTTATCGTTACGCAACTATTCAAAACCCAACACAACCAATCTATGATGAACAGGGTGATTATGTGGAACGTCCCGTATACTTTTATGATAATCCAGTCTCAATACTGAATGAGACGGAAGGGATGACACGCTCCCGTAACTTAAGATTTACAGGCAGTGTAGAATTCAGACCGATTGAAAATTTAGCAATAAAAGGTATGTATACCAAAAGGGGACAAAGCTATTTAAATGGTTATTATTATACCAAAAAGCATCCTAATACAACCGAAGGAGGATATAACGGTTATGCATCACGTTATACTTCAGATTATTTAAATGATTTGGCTGAGTTTACCGTTGACTGGAATATAGCACTTGAAAAACACCGTATTGGAGTTATTGCAGGTTACAATTATGAAGCCTCATCTAGTGAGAATTTTGGTGTAAATAATAGAGATTTTCCTACCGACAGCTATACCTATAATAAGTTGGAGTCTGGAATGGCCCTTTCGAGAGGAGAGGCTGCTATGAATTCTTACAAGGAGTCAGAAAAATTGATAGGTTTATTTTCACGTGTAACATATAATTATGATGACCGCTATCTATTGATGGCATCTATACGTCGGGAGGGGTCTTCTAAATTCGGTGCTGATCACAAATGGGGGAATTTTCCGGGAATTTCAGCCGGTTGGCGTGTTAATGAGGAGGAATTTATGGAAGAATACTCGTGGTTGGACAACCTTAAATTAAGAGCAGGGTATGGTATAACCGGTATTAATATTGGATCTCCGTATGTATCTCTTGCATCCCTTAATTATGAAAATTATTTTATGTACTCTGGAGAATGGATTAATACACTTGTTCCTGTAAGAAATCCTAACCCTAACCTAAAGTGGGAAAAGAAGTATGAGTATAATATAGGACTTGATTTTGATATGTTTAACGGTAGATTTGGTGGTGCTATCGATTTTTATCGTCGTGATACAAAAGATGCACTTTGGAACTACTCTGTACCTGTTCCCCCATATCAATACGGAACTATAACCGCTAACGTGGGACAAATTAGAAATACTGGGCTAGAGATACTATTTAATGGTACTCCTGTGAAATTGCCATCTATTGAATGGAATTCAAATATTTCATTCTCTACTAATAAAAATATGCTTGTTTCTATTGCAAATGACCAGTTTCAGATGTCATCCGATTGGTTTACAACTGGACATACAGGAGAACCAATTCAAACTACCACACATAGGGTTAAAGTAGGTGACCCAATTGGAAATTTCTTTGGTTTGAAATCTGTAGGTTTTACCAAGGATGGTTTATGGATAGTTGAACGTCTGAATTTAGATGAAGAAGGAAATATTATAGACAAATATTATGGTTTAGGCGGTGAAGCCGAGCTTGAAGATCGTCAGGTACTTGGAAATGGTGTGCCAAAATATTACCTGAACTGGAATAATCAGCTTCAATACAAGAGGTTTGATTTATCGATCAGTATGCGTGGAGCTTTTGGTTTCGAAATATTGAATTTCCAAAAGATGTATTATGGCAACCCAACAATACAGTATAATGTACTTAATGCTGCATTTGATTTGCATGATGTGGTTGATATGACAACAGGTGAGAAAACAGGTGAAAAAGTTACAATCAATGATTCTCAGCGTTATGTAAGTGAGTATGTTGAAAATGGGAATTACTGGAAAATTGATAATGTGACACTTGGGTACACTTTTGATTTAAGAAGAGTCGATTTTATCAATAACCTTAGATTTTATGTATCATGTCTAAACCTTGCTACCTTCACAGGTTACTCAGGGATAGATCCTGAAGTAAGGATGACCGGACTAGACGCCGGTATTGATCATCGTGACAAATATCCTACCAACAGGTCATTTACTTTTGGTGTAAATATCTCATTTTAAATAAAAAATTATCATGAATAAATTACGAAAACAATTTTTAATTTTTATAATACTTACTTTTTCATTGAGTTCTTGTTTTAATCTTGATGAAGAAGTATTTTCAGAAGTAACTGAGAGTTCGTTCATACCAACAGAAAAAGATATGGCTGCACTCCTGGCAAGTGCGTATTCTCCACTTACATACATTATGAATTGGCAGGGTTATTTTGATTTGCAGGAAGAACCGGGTGACGTCATAATTACCCCAACAAGACCTAATGGATGGGATGATGGAGGAACATATCGTCGTATGCATCAGCATCAATGGACTTCAGAACAATGGCAGCCCTATAATACATATCAGACCGCATACAGGGGGATAAATAATGCTAACAGGGTGCTGGATCAGGTGAAGAGTGGTGCATTACCTGTAGGTGATCTTGGAGATGCAACTATTGCAGAATTGAGGGCTATAAGAGCCTTGTGGTATTCTATTCTTTTAGATACTCACGGTAATGTACCGCTTGTGACTGCATTTACAGATGAAATTCCTACTCAGGCATCCAGAAAAGAAATATTTGATTTCGTGGTAAATGAACTTACCGAGGTTATGCCTAATTTAAGTGATAAGAATAGTGTAGAAACCTATGGTCGTATGAATCAATGGGCAGCTTACATGGTTTTGGCTAGGATTTATCTGAATGCAGAGGTATATGTTGGTACCCCGCATTATGACAAGGCACTTGAGAGTGTAAACAAAATTATAAACTCGGGTCTCTTTGAACTATCTACTGATTATTCAGACAACTTTAAAATGGATGTAGATTACAACAATAAGGAGTTTATTTTTGCTGTACCTTATGACAAAATTTATGCTGGTAATGCACAACATGCAAAATGGTATCCTCCTATTGCAAGACAACATTTTGGATCTACTTTTCAGACATGGGGCGGGTCTTGCGCAAATCCGCAATTTATCAATTCTTATCAGGAGGGAGATCAGAGACTTGAAAAAACCTGGTTGATGGGACCGCAGTATCATTATTCGGATCCTACACAATTAGTTTGGACATGCGAGAATTATCTGCCTTCACTGACTTGTTTTAAAGGAACAGAAAATCATACAAGTATTGATTACGGCTATCGAGTAGCAAAATGGGAGTTTGACAATACAGCCGTTTTTGATTGGGGACATGATTTCCCTTATTTCAGATATGCAGAAGCCTTGATGATTAAGGCTGAATGCTTGTTGCGACTTGGACAAAATGAAGATGAGGCTGCCCTAATTGTTACAGAAATTAGAAGCCGTGTTTTTGATGATGCTAACCAGGCTGTAGTAACTGCTGATGAACTTAAAGCAGATACAAAAATAAAATATGGAACACTTGACTGGGACAATAATCTGGAAAATTTAGGAGATCAAACACCGGTTGAATTTGGTGGTCTTTATGATGAATGGGGTTGGGAATTTGCTTGCGAAGCACAGCGTCGTACCCACATGATTCGTTTTGGAACTTTCTCAACAAAAAACTGGTTTAACCACGAGGCAATTCCTGATGGTCATACAGCTCTTTTTCCTATTCCTTATAATGAGTTGGAATCGAATTCTAATTTGAAACAGAATCCAGGATATAAATAAAATATTTATAAGTATAAACAAAAAACCCGGACTTCAATAAATGTCCGGGTTTTTTATGAACTATAATTCAGTTTTGTAATTATTCACTAATTGTACTTATTGTGAAACTGTAGCGATATTCATTATCTGAAAATCTGTATTGATCCAAGGGTTTTGCACCCCACGAATTTAATCCCGCAACACCTCGCTGGAACAGATCCACACAGAGTACTGTTTCATTCCGTGGTATTATATCAGACCAGTGCTGCTGTTTTTTTGTCATACCCGGATCAAGATCCTCCGGACGCAAGTTAGTTGCACTTACAGATAGTGGCTGTGCGCCATCAACACGGATACCTCTGCCATTTTCGTTGGTCAGTGTTAACCAGCGTACATCTGTTTTATTACCGGTTTCCTGTGGACGATAGTACTCATAAGCTTGTTCTTCCACAAGTCCATTCCATATACCCATAAAAGTATCATCGTTACGGTCGATATAATTTTCCCATGGTCCGCGTCCGTACCAGCTGAAATGATTGTATTGTTTTGGCAATACCATCAACATTCCAAATCTCATCATTTCGGGCAGGTCATCACTTTGTGCCTGATAATGGAGATCGGTGGTAAGACTTCCGTCTCTGTTTACAGTATAATTTACATCCACGAAAGCTTCAATGCCTCTTAATTTTGCACGATATGAGAATGTAATGCCATAATCTTTCTCTTCAGTACCTTTATAGGTGTAAATAACATTATGTCCTGCACCATCCCACAATCTGAGGTTATAGTGTTCACCTGAGCCAAAGTCATTGTCTACAGGTGCTCTCCAGAAGTTGAGACGAGGTAATTCTCTGAAAACATTCTTGTCTCCTGATCTCATATTAATGAGTGATCTGCCGTCCTTGATTGAAAATACATACTCAACATTTCCTGAAGTGATAACCGCTCTATCTTCATTAACTTCTTTCTTCAGTTCACCTGTGTGATTTTTTTCTGTAAAGTAGCTGTTGATTTCAAGCGGAAACTCCTCTTTTGCTACTTCAAATCCAGGTTCAATAAATTCATTGCCTTGTTTATCATACGCATACAGCTGAAGGTAATATTCAACTCCGCTTTCAGATTTAAGAGCAGGTAAGTTCAATTTAACATCCTTGCGAGAATCAGCAGATACTTCAACATTGAATTCTCCTTCATAAGCTTTTTCTCCATTTTTTAGCAATATCCATTTATAGTTGTGCGAATTTTGTGTCAATGGTGTAAATTTGAAATCATTAATAACAGTGATAATCCCGTTATTCAGATCTTTTGCTTCAAACAGAATGTTCTGATACACCTTCTTTACTATGTAGGTATGAGGCATATAGTTCTGGTCAGGAGTGATTATTCCATCCATACAGAAGTTTCCTTGGTTCATAAGATTGTAACCTTTGAGGTCACCACCATAAGCCCAGTAAAAGCGTCCTTGTTCATCATGACTTGGAAAACCGTGGTTGTACCATTCCCAGATGAATCCACCTTGCATATTTTTACTGCTTCTCATCAAGTCCCAGTATTCCTGAAAGTTACCCATGCTATTTCCCATAGCATGTGCATATTCGCACATAATATAGGGTCTTCCCAAATCTTTGGCTGCATCTCTCTTCATGTTCTCCCATGATGGATACATGTGAGCGATAATATCGGTATTGCGATCTCTTTGATAAGCTTGCTCATATTGTACCGGGCGACTTGGATCTCTTTCTTTTGCCCAGTCATACATTGCGAAAAATGCTTTACCATTACTTGCTTCATTGCCTAACGACCAGGTAATCACTGATGGATGATTTTTATCCCTTTCTACCAGACGGATCATCCTGTCAATATGTTGATTTTGCCATTCCGGAAAGTTTGATACATTGTCCGGACCATATCCCAATCCATGTGATTCAAGGTTGGCTTCATCTACAAGATATAAACCATATTTATCACAAAGCTTGTACCAAAGAGGTGGCTGAGGATAGTGAGAAGTGCGTACGGCATTGATATTAAGTTCTTTCATGAGTTGAATGTTACGCATCATGATTTCCTCATTTACTACCTGTCCTGTGTTTGTGTTGAATTCATGAAGGTTTACACCTTTTATCATGACCTTTTTGCCGTTTACAAGAAGCTGACCATCAATGATCTCAATATTTCGAAAGCCAATTTTAGAAGAAGTCGATTCTACAATTTTTCCATTCTCGTCTTTCAATGTCAATAAAAGAGTGTAAAGATTCGGAGTTTCGGCTGTCCATTTCGCAGGGTTAGTTACACGACCTGACAGACTAACTTCCTCTTCCTGAGAAGGAGATATGTTAACACGTTTTGTCCGATTAAAAACAGCCTTACCCTTGTTATCCAAGATAGCAACTTCCAGTGTTCTGTTTTTAGACTGATCACTATAGTTTTTCAGAATTACTTCAATGCTAAATACACCATTTTTGTAGTTTTTGTCCAAACCGGGATGTGCAAAGAAGTCCCGGATTCGGGTATCATCTGTGCTATAAAGGTATACATTACGGTTGATACCTCCTAAACGCCATTTGTCCTGATCTTCAAGATAAGAACCGTCACTAAATTTATGTACTTGACAGGCTAACAAGTTTTCTCCCTTACGTACATAAGGGGTGATATCAAATTCAGCGGGACTTTTATCGTTCTTGTTAAGCCCTACTTTCTGACCATTCACATATACATACATAAAATTAGTTCCTCCCTCAAAATGAAGGAAAATTTGTCTGCCGTCCCAGTTTTCAGGAATGGTGAAGGTGTGACGATATGTTCCTACAGGTGAATTTTCAGGGTCTATATGAGGCGGACGTGCTGTAAAACCGAAACCGGTATTTACATACATCGGGATACCGTATCCGTTGAATTCCCAGTTTCCTGGTACAGGCATACTGACCCAATCCTTGTCATTAAAATTTTCCCTGAAAAAACCGGATGGTATATCAGCAATTTTGGGAACCCAATGAAATTTCCAATTCCCGTTTAGAGATTTATAATAAGGGGATTTCTCATATTGATCCTGAATAGCTGTTTGGTTATCAGCATAAGGTATAGCCGTAGCCCTTGTCTTTTCCAGATTTACAGCAAATACTTCAGGATTTTCCCAGTCCGGTGTTGCTTCCTGGCCGTATATTGCATTCATAGCGACCAGCATAAATAAAATAAGAGTTGTTAAAGATTTAATGTGCATAATTTTAGATATAAATTAATGTTTCAAAAAGATAAAAAAATTTCTGTATATTCCATCTGTTACAAATTTATGAAAAAAACCAGTATAGTTATAGTTGTCATTTAATGATAACTAAAGTTCTCGGTAATATTTAAAATTACCTGCGTCTGAATTCAGAACAAACAACAGCCGTAGCAACAGCAACGTTTAGAGAATCAGTAGAAGCACTGCCTGCAGGAAATTCAGGAATATAAAGTTTATTGTTAACGTAATTAATAATTTTATTGCTAATACCTTTTCCTTCACTTCCCATAATAATAAAACCATTGTGTGATAATTCTTCATAGTATATGTTATTTCCATCTAAAAAAGTTCCATAAACAGGGAAATCAGAATATTCATTTAAAAGATTACTTAAATCAGTATAATTGACAGATACACGAGCTATTGACCCCATTGTAGCCTGAACGGTTTTAGGATTATAAACATCTGCACTGTCTTCTGAGCATATAATATTCTCAATACCAAACCAATCTGCTATGCGCACTATTGTACCGACATTTCCAGGGTCCTGAACACCGTCTAATACAATGCTTAGCTTGTCTTTTAGGTTTGTTCTGTTTAATTTGAACTCTGGTTGATAAAACACAGCAATAATTGTAGGGGCAGTTTTAAGAAATGTGGCTTTTTTAAGTTCTTCGCTGTTTGCAATAATTATCTCTTCAGACCTTATATTTGGGTTTGAATTAATTATTTCCGGTAGTGCTGCTATAAGCTGGCATTTGCATGACTTTAATAAATCAAAAACAAGCTTAGTACCTTCAGCTACAAATGTATTATTTATATTTCGGTACTTTTTATCTTTAAGTGACCGAATATATTTTATTTTATTTTTGCTTAAACTCATTCCGAGATTATATGTTATCAGTAATCTATTTCAGAAGTCAATAATTTTGCACAGAAAGAATGTAAAATTAATCATTTTATCATTCGAATGGAACAAGATTCATTTCAAAATCAATTAAACTTATGAATTTATAAGGCCTGTATTTTTAAAAAAACACTATCTTTGTAATATAACAACATTCTGTGAACAGTATAATTGCTTTTCACAATTATTGATTAACAATCTATTATATACATTTTATGCACTCTAACACATTAATAAACAAAGTCTCCGACAACATTCGCATACTCTCTGCATCCATGGTTGAATCAGCCAAATCGGGTCATCCCGGTGGTGCTATGGG
>Ga0209075_1003522_pt1 | contig 12970 bp, 8 predicted proteins | sample Stecom2011_FD_187523 | JGI IMG/M metagenome (GOLD analysis project Ga0209075, IMG submission 187523) | Agricultural soil microbial communities from Utah to study Nitrogen management - Steer compost 2011 (SPAdes) (version 2) | ecosystem: Environmental > Terrestrial > Soil > Agricultural land... | reverse complement strand
GTCTCGCCCCCGGCGGTGCTCGAGGCGCTGCGCGCCCGGGTGGACCACGGGGTGTTCGGCTACGGCCTGGTGCCGGACTCCCTGCGCGAGACCCTCTGCGCCTGGAGCGAGCGCCACTACGGCTGGCCCATCGAGCCTGACTGGCAGCTGTGGCTCCCCGGGGTGGTGCCGGCCCTGCATCTGGCCAGCCTGGCGCTGACCGAGCCGGGGGATGGCGTGCTGACGGTGACGCCCATCTATCCGCCCTTCCTGCGGGTAGCCGAGCGCACCGGGCGCACGCCCCAGCAGGCCGCCATGGCCGAGCCCGAGGCGCCCGGCGAGCCCTGGCGGCTCGACCTCGAGGCGCTGGAGGCGGCGATCACACCGCGCACCCGGCTGCTGCTCTGGTGCCACCCCCACAACCCCACCGGGCGGGTCTGGCGTCGCGAGGAGCTGGCTGGCCTGGCCGAGCTGGTCGAGCGCCACGGCCTGTACGTGGTCTCCGACGAGCTGCACTGCGACCTGCTGCTGGATGAAGGGGCGCGCCATGTGCCCCTGGCGGCGGCCTTCCCGGAGCTGGCGGCGCGCACCCTGACCCTCTGGGCGCCCTCCAAGACCTTCAACCTGGCCGGGCTCACCACCGCCTGCGCGGTGATTCCCGACGCGGCTTTGAGGCGGCGCTTTGCTGCCGCGATCAAGGGGCTTGTGCCGGATGGCAACGTGCTGGGGCTGGTGGCGGCCGAGGCGGCCTATGGCCAGGGGGAACCCTGGCGCCAGGCGCTGCTCGAGGTGCTGCGCGGCCATCGCCGGGCTCTGGTGGAGCGGGTGGCCCGCTGGCCGGGCGTCACGATGAGCGCGCCCGAGTCCACCTACCTGGCCTGGCTGGACCTGCGGCGGGCGACGGCGCTGGCCGGTGCGGCCTCGCCTCAGCGGGCGCTGCTGGAGCGCGCCGGGGTGGCGCTCTCCGACGGTGCCGACTTCGGCTGGCCTGGGTTCGCCCGGCTCAACTTCGGCACCACGGCGACCCAGCTGGAGGCCGCCCTGGCGAGGCTGGATGGCGTGCTGGGCGGGTAGCTCAGTAGAGCAGGGCGAACAGCCTGCGGCGGTAGGTGACCGTCAGCGGGTGGTCGGCGCCCAGGGCGTCGAAGACCCGCAGCAGGGTCTTGCGGGCGGCATCGTCGCCCCAGGCGCGGTCGGTTTTCATCAGCGCCAGCAGGGCATCGAGGCCCGCCTCGTAGTCGCCGTCGGCGACGCTGCGCAGGGCGCGCAGGTACTGAGCCTCGCTGTCGTCGCGATCGCCCAGGGCGGCCAGCGCCTCGGCATCGGGGGCCTCCTCGCCAAACTCGATGCTGGCGCGCACCCCACGGGCCGGCGCGGCGTCGCGCTCCTCCGGGGGCAGATTGTCGAGCAGGGCGCGGGCGTCGGCGGCGCGACCCTCGGCCACCAGGGCCCGGGCCAGCTCCACCTGGTAGGGGTAGTGCTGGGGGTTCTGCTGGGTGAGCTCCTCGTAGAGGGCCCGGGCGGTGGCGGCATCGCCGGCGGCCAGCGCCTCGGCGGCCTGCTCCTCGGGGCTGGCCGGGGCATCTTCGGGAGCCGGGAAGTAGCGGCCCAGCCACTCGCGGATCTGCTTCTCGGGCAGGGCGCCCTGGAAGTGGTCGACCAGCCCGCCCTGGCTGATCAGCTTGACGTCCGGCACCGAGCGCACGCCGAGCTGGGCGGCGATCTCCTGGTTCTCGTCGATATTGAGCTTGGCCAGCAGGAAGGTCCCGCGATATTCACGAGCCAGCTTCTCCAGCACCGGCATCAGGTTCTTGCAGGGCTCGCACCAGGGCGCCCAGCAGTCGAGCAGCACCGGCACCTGCATGGAGAGCTCCAGCACCTGCTGGATATTGCCGGCGTCGACGTCGAAAATCACCTCGGGCATCGAGGCGTCGGCGGCCTGGGCGGCTTCGCTGGTGGGGATGTCGGCGGCGAGAGGCTCGCCGGTGCGCGGATCGACGATGGGCATGGTCGGGGTTCCCGGGATCGAGTGGATGTGTCCACGAGATGCGGGTGACGAGGGCGGGATTCAAGGGGACGTGTGGAAAACGGGAGGGAGTCGGCGAGGGGGGATCGCCCACGAAAAAGCCGGCTCCCTGAGGAACCGGCTTCTTGCGATGTTTGGTAGCGGGGACCGGATTTGAACCGATGACCTTCGGGTTATGAGCCCGACGAGCTACCAGACTGCTCCACCCCGCATCAACGTGTAGCGCATTCTACAGGGATTACCCCTTTAGTCAAGGATTGAGTTCAAACGCTCGTCCCGGGGCCATGCGGTGGTCCATACTCTCCGGAGTTGTCATCAAACTGGCAACGTTCCATAGAACAATTGGTGGCCCGGCCACGCTGGCCGGACACGGCGTCATGACAATCAGGGAGGTTACAATGGCCAACAACGCAACCGTTGCTTGGGTGACCGGGGGAACCGGCGGGATCGGCAGCGCTATCTGCCGTTCGCTGGCCGATGAGGGCTATCAGGTGGTCGCCGGCTACCATAACCCGGAGAAGGCCAAGAGCTGGCTCGAGGCCCAGAAGGCGGATGGCTACAGCAACATCGATATCGCCGGCGTCGACCTGGTGGACTTCGAGGCCTGTGTGAACGGGGTCAAGGAGATCGAGGAGAAGCACGGCCCGATCGGCGTGCTGGTCAACTGTGCGGGCATCACCCGCGACGGCACCATGAAGAAGATGACGCCGGAGCAGTGGCACGAGGTCATCGACACCAACCTCAACAGCGTCTTCAATACCTGCCGCAGCGTGCTCGACACCATGCTCGAGCAGCAGTACGGCCGGATCATCAACATCTCCTCGATCAACGGCCGCAAGGGCCAGTTCGGCCAGGTGAACTACTCCGCTGCCAAGGCGGGCATGCACGGCCTGACCATGGCCCTGGCCCAGGAGACCGCCACCAAGGGCATCACCGTGAACACCGTGTCGCCGGGCTACATCGCCACCGACATGATCATGAAGATCCCCGAGAAGGTGCGCGAGTCCATCCGCGAGACCATCCCGGTCAAGCGCTACGGCAAGCCGGAAGAGATCGGTCGCCTGGTGGCCTACCTGGCCCACGAGGAGTCCGGCTTCATCACCGGTGCCAATATCGATATCAACGGTGGCCAGTTCATGGGCTGATCGCCCGGATTTCCTGCGCCCCTGGTCAGTGATCGACCAGGGGCCAGCCGTAACGACGAGAAGCGCGAGGCGATCCCTCGCGCTTCTGTCGTTACGGCCTCAGGGCGGCGGCAGGCGCGTCAGGCGCTCCAGCATCCGGTCCAGCTCGCCCACCTCCCGACTCCACAGCGCAGGCGCCACCGGCCCGGTGGCCAGCAGTTCACGCAGCACGCCATGAACCTCCTCGGCGCGGGAGAGCTCGCGGCCGAGGCTCTCGTTGAGGCGTTCCACCTGGATCGCCAGGCGCAGCGGGTCATCCCGGTGGCTGACGCTGCCCACCGCCAGCAGCGAGAGGTGCACGCGAATGCGGGCCAGGCGCTCCTCCACCTCCTCGCGCCCCGGCGCGTCATGGCGGGCCCCGTTGCGCCTCAGGTGGGCGCTGCGCATGTCGTCGGCCAGGGCGAGGCCCTCGGGTAGCGGGACATCGCGGGGCTGGCCGCCCTCCAGCAGCTCGGCATCGGCCGCCAGGTGGGCAAGCAGGAGCGGCTGGGTGTCACGCCAGGCCTGGACCTCCTCGATCACGGCGAGCCGCTCCAGGCGCTCCCGGCGGGCGCGGATGATGCCCGACCAGCGCCGCCGCATGCCCTCGGTGCGCCGCCCGCCGGGGAGAGGCTCCAGCGAGGCCGCCTCGGCGATGGCGGCCTCGAGTGTCGCCTCGTCGCCGCTGACGGCCGGCTGCCAGGCATCCAGGCGGTCGATCAGCGCCTGCATGGCGTCGAGACGCTCGCGGGCCTGCCGGGCACGGCTGTCGCGCTCGGCTTCCCGGGAGGCGAACACCTGATCACACAGGTGGCGGAACTCGCGCCACAGCGCCTGCTCCTCGCCCCTGGGGGCGCGACCCAGCTCGCGCCAGCGGCGCTGCAGGGCCTTGACCCGTTCGGCACGGCGCGCCGCCGGCGCCTCCTCGTCGAGCAGGGTGCGTACCTGCTCCACGAGGTCGCGCTTGGCCTCGGCGACGGCATGGGCGCGGCGGTCGATCAGGGCCTGGAGAGCGTGGCGGATCCGCCCGAAGCGTCGACCGATGGCCTCCGCCTGGTCTCGCGGCACCGGTGAGGCGCGTCGCCACTGCTCCCGGGCGCGGTCGCGGATCTCGCGCAGGGCGTCGGGGTCGGCGCTCTCCGCGGGCTGGGCGAGCAGCGTCTCGAGCTGCTCGCAGAGGGCTTCGCGGGTGGCGAGGTTGGCCTGGCGCTCCGCGTCCAGGCGGGCGCGCCAGGGAGCGAGGCGCTCGTGGATGCGGTCGGAGGCGGCACGGAAACGACTCGACAGCTCGCGGTTGGCGGCGGCGTCGCCCAGCGACGTCCACTCCTTCACCAGCTGGCGATGGCGGCGGTCCAGGGGGGCGTCGGCCACGCTCTGGTCGTCGGCGAGGGCCTCGATGGCCTGCAGCAGCTGGTCGCGCTTGGGGCCGGCGACAAAGCTGCGCCAGTCGCGCAGCTCGGCCAGCCTGGCGCCGAGCTGCCGGAGGCGTGCCTCGTGGGGGCGGCGGGCGGCGGGGCCAAGCGCCTCGGCGGCCTGGCGCAGGCGCTGATGGAGGCGGCTGGCTGCCTTGAAGGCGCCGCGCTCCAGCAGCTGCTCCAGCTCGCCGAGCTCGCTGCTGAGGCGGGCCGCCCGGGCGGCCTCGTCCTCGTCGGTGGCCTCCTCTCGGGTCAGGCTGTCACGGGCGCGCTGCAGCAGCGGCGTGGGGGGGAGCTCCTCGGGCCAGGCCAGGGCGTCGAGCAGGGCGTCGAGCCGTGCCTCGTCACCGTCGGTCAGGGCGCGCTGGATATCCGCGCTGCGTTCGTCGAAGCGGACCCACCCCTGGCTGAGCCGTTCGAAGCGCTCCCGGGCGAGGTCATAGCGACGGCGCAGTCTCTCGTCGGCCAGGTGCTGGTCGGAGAAGGCCTGCCAGCGGTGGGCCAGCAGCTGCTTCTGGGCGCGCAGGCTGGCGATATCCTGGGCGGTCAGCACCTCGCTGCGGGCGAGGGCGTCCAGGCCCTCCTCGAGGGCTTCAACCAGGGCCTCCCGGGCCTGGTCGGCGCTCTCGCGGCGCACCTCGGCGGCCTCGCTGGCGCGCTGCTGGGCCTCGTGGTCGCCGATGGTCTTGCGGCAGCGCAGGCAGGCGTCATGGTAGCGCCGCTCCTGGGTGGCGTCGGGCTGGTCCTTGAGCGAGGCCCACTCGCGCATCAGGTGGCGAAAGCGGCCAGCATAGAGGGGCTCCCAGGGGGCGGCGGCATGCCGCTCCAGGTCGCTCAGCAGCGCCTCTCGCCGCTCCCGGGCGGCGGCCAGCTCCGCCGCATCGGCGCGCAGGCGATTGAGCCGTTCCCGGGCCTGGCGCATCACCTGGCGATCGCGGCGGGCCTCCCGGGCCAGGCGGGCGAGCCCCGCTTCGCTCTCCACCCTGGCGGCGGCGGCCTGGCGCACCGCGGCGATGCCGTTGTCGCAGGCCTGGCGGATCAGCGCCGCTTCGTCCTGCAGCCGGGCCAGGGCGGCGAGGCGCAGCTGCTGGTTGTCGCCGTGCAGGCAGAGCTCGGCCAGCAGGTCGGGCGCCTCGAGCCTTTCCACCAGGGCGATGCGCTGGTCCAGCTCCGTGCTGCCCTCGCGGCCTGCCAGCAGGGCCACCAGCCGCCGGGTGAGCTCCCCGGGGGCGCTGCCACCGGCATGCAGGACCAGCAGCCGCTCGGGATCGTCCAGGCGGGCGAGGGCCGCCCTGCGCACCTCGGGGGCCTCATCCCGGGCGAGTCGCTCCAGGGCCTGGCGATGGTCGTCACGGCCGGTATCAAGGCGATCGATGGCCTGGCGGCGCACCTCGGGGTCGGGGTGCTGCCAGCGGGGGGCAAAGAGGCGGCGGAAGAGTCCGGACATGGGCGATCCTGGTGAAGGGCGCATCACGCACCGGGACGCGCCGGCCTGTTGTTGTCATGGAGTGTAGCCTGGCAAGCCGTACGGACGAAGGTCGTAACCGGCGGCCTGTGCTATCTAAGCATGCGCTGCCGCTGGGGAAAAGTCCGGCCTGTGGCCGTCTGGAGACACTGACAGCCGCGGCCTGCTGGGCGTATCATCAGTTGCAGGGGGAGTGGGACTCGCTTAGCTTTGATTCCTATCCCGACCAACACCGATGTGGAGTTCGGCAATGAGCCTCAACGTGGACAGGGACAGCCTGGCCTTTACCTTCAAGGGCGGCATGCTGCCGATGACGGTCATGGAGCTGGCCAGCGCCGACCCCGAGCAGATTCGAGATCAGCTCGCCGGCAAGCTCAGCCAGTCACCGGCCTTCTTTCAGCACACCCCGGTGGTGCTCAGCGTCGAGAAGCTCGACGAGCCTCACCTGGCCCTGGAGCGCATCTGCGCGGTCTGCCGTGCCCACAAGCTGCTGCCTGTCGCCGTGCGTGGCGGAGCCGACCCCGTCAAGCAGTCCGCCTGGGCGCTGGGGCTGGGCTGGTTCCCCCCTCTGGAGGCGGGCCGCCCTCGCTCCCTGGAGAGCGTGGCCCCGGTGGAGGCCGATGCCTCGGCCGAGGAGGCGGGGCCCCTGGCCTCGCCTCCAGGTGTCGGCAGCGGCGGCAGGATCTTCCGCGGCACGGTGCGCTCCGGCCAGCAGGTGACCGCTCCCGAGGGCGACCTGGTGGTGGTGGGGGCCGTCAATGCCGGCGCCGAGGTGCTGGCGGCGGGCAGCGTGCACGTCTATGGCGCCCTGCGCGGCCGCGCCCTGGCCGGCATCCACGGCGACCCCCTGGCGGGGATCTTCTGCCGTGAGCTCCACGCCGAGCTGCTTTCGGTGGCCGGCAACTACAAGCGACTCGAGGACATCGACCCGCGGCTGCTGGGCAGCGCGGTCCAGGTGCGCCTCGACGGGGACCAGCTGGGCATCACGGCGCTGGCCTGAGCCCCGGTCGGACCGGGAGCCATCCCGATATCAATCAACGACAGACAGGAAGCGACTCTTGGCCAAGATCATCGTTGTGACCTCCGGCAAGGGAGGCGTCGGCAAGACAACCAGCGCGGCAGCCATCGCCACCGGGCTGGCGCTGCGCGGCAACAAGACCGTGGTCATCGACTTCGACGTGGGGCTGCGCAACCTCGACCTGATCATGGGGTGCGAGCGGCGGGTGGTCTATGACCTCGTCAACGTCATCCAGGGCGAGGCGGGGCTGAGCCAGGCGCTGATCCGCGACAAGCGCGTGGACAACCTGCATATCCTCCCGGCCTCCCAGACCCGCGACAAGGATGCCCTGACCCTGGAAGGGGTCGAGAAGGTGCTCGATACCCTGAGCAAGGATTTCGACTACATCCTCTGTGACTCCCCGGCGGGCATCGAGCGCGGCGCCCAGCTGGCGATGTACTTCGCCGACGAGGCGATCGTGGTCACCAACCCCGAGGTTTCCTCGGTGCGCGACTCCGATCGCATCCTCGGCCTGCTGGCCTCCAAGACCCGGCGCGCCGAGCGCGGCGAGGACGAGATCAAGCAGCACCTGCTGATCACCCGCTACAATGCCATGCGGGTCGATACCGGCGACATGCTCAACCTCGAGGATATCCGCGAGATCCTGGCCATCGACCTGATCGGCCTGATCCCGGAGTCCGAGGCGGTACTGCGCGCCTCCAACCAGGGGGTGCCCGTGACCCACGATGCCGACAGCGATGCCGGCCAGGCCTACACCGACACGGTGGCGCGCCTGCTGGGTGAGGAGGTGCCGCTGCGCTTCCACGAGTACCAGAAGAAGAGTCTGCTGAGCCGCATGTTCGGAGGAGGTCGTCGTTGAAACTGCTTGAATTCCTGAAGCGAGAGCGCAAGAAGTCCGCGTCGGTCGCCAAGGAGCGGCTGCAGATCATCGTGGCGCACCAGCGCAGCCAGCGCGGACAGCCCGACTACATGCCGATGCTCGAGCGCGAGCTGCTGGAGGTGATCCGTCGCTACGTCCAGGTGGATGATGATGCCATCAACATCAGCCTGGACAGCGAGGACAACTGCTCGGTGCTGGAGCTCAACGTGACCCTGCCCAAGGGCTCCCCCGGCTGAGACCGGCTGGCTGAGGGAAGCGCGGGGCTGTGCTAGGCTGTGGCCTCCATGCTGATTCGCCGGAGAGACCTTGCCCATGGCGCCGCCTGACGCCCCGCAGACCTTCCTGTGGCACGACTACGAGACCTTCGGTGCCGATCCGCGCCGCGATCGCCCGGCACAGTTCGCGGCGATCCGCACCGACGCCGACTTCAACGAGGTGGGCGAGCCGGTGGAGTGGTTCTGCAAGCCCGCCGACGACTACCTGCCCCACCCCCAGGCCTGCCTGATCACCGGCATCACCCCCCAGCAGGCGCGCCGCCGCGGCCTGCCCGAGGCCGAGTTTGCCGGGCAGATCGAGGCGCTGATGGGCACGCCGGGCACCTGCGTGCTGGGCTACAACAGCCTGCGCTTCGATGACGAAGTGACCCGCCACCTCTTCTACCGCAACCTCATTGACCCCTACGCCCGGGAGTGGCAGAACGGCAACTCCCGCTGGGACCTGATCGACGTGGTGCGTGCCTTCCACGCCCTGCGCCCCGCCGGCATCGAGTGGCCGCGCCGCGAGGATGGCGCACCGAGCTTCCGGCTCGAGGATCTCACCGCCGCCAACGGCATCGCCCACCAGGGCGCCCATGACGCCCTGGCCGACGTGCGTGCCACCATCGCGCTGGCGAAGCGCCTGCGCGAGGCGAACCCGAGGCTCTTCGACTACCTGCTGGGCCTGCGCGGCAAGCGTGCTGTGGGCAAGCTGATCGACGTGGCGGGGCGCAAGCCGCTGCTGCACATCTCCCGGCGCTACCCCGCCAGCCGCGGCTGCGCCGCCCTGGTGGTGCCGCTGGCCGAGCATCCCACCAACCCCAACGGGGTGATCGTCTACGACCTGTCGATGGACCCGACGCCGCTGTTCGACCTCTCCGCCGAGCAGATTCGCCAGCGGGTCTTCGTCAGCAACGATGACCTGGCCGAGGGGGAGACGCGGATTCCCCTCAAGGTCATCCACGTCAACAAGTGCCCGGTGCTCTTTCCCGCCTCGGCGCTCAAGGACGTGGAGGGGTCGCGCCAGGGCCAGCACGGCGAGATCGTCGAGCGGCTGGGGCTGGATATCGCCGCCTGCCGCGAGCACTGGAAGCGCCTTGCCGCCCACCCCGAGGTGGCCGCCCGGGTGGCCGAGGTGTTCGCCGCTCCGCCGCCGGCGGGGCCGGAGGATCCCGACCTGATGCTCTATGCCGGCGGCTTCTTCTCCCCGGCGGATCGCCAGCAGATGCAGCGGGTGCGCGACAGCGACCCCTGGGACCTGGTGGGGGCGCGCTTCGCCTTCCAGGACCCGCGCCTGGAGGAGATGCTCTTCCGCTATCGGGCGCGCAGCTACCCGGAGACCCTGGAGGGCGAGGAGCGGGCCCAGTGGGAAGCCTACCGCTGGGCGCGCATGAACGATGGCGCCGTGGCGGGCCTGACCCTCAAGGGCTTCGCCCGGGAGATCGAGCGGCTCAACCAGGTGGCGCTCAGCGATCGCGACCGCCAGGTCCTCGAGGAGCTGGTGATGCACGTCGAGGCGATCATGCCTGCCCAGGCCTTCGACTGAGGTACCGCCCTCGGGCCCTGGAGGCCACGAGCTCCCACCGAGGCTGTTGCTACGGTGGGAGCCACGCTCTGCGGGGCGAAGGTCGTGGCCTCGGCACAGGCCGTAACACCGCCGGGCGGCTGCGCCGCCATTCGCTCGGCACAGCCGGTCTCCCACAGGAGCCTCTCGCTTGTCTTGCGTGACTCCTCACACCTCACAAGCGCGAAGCGCGCTCACTCCTTACTCCTCCACCTCCGGCAGCGCTTCCAGGTGCTGGGCGAGGGCCAGCACGTCGTCCGGCTCGGCGCCCGGGTCGAAGGCGACCCGGGCCACCGCCGCCCGGCGCAGCTCCGGCCACAGCGTGCGCAGCGCCTCGGCGTCGACCGCCAGGGCCCGCTCGGCGAGCCGTTCGCGGCGGTCGAACGCGGTGTCGCCGAAGGACATCGCCTGCCAGAGGCGGCCGGCGCGGCCGCCCAGGCTGGTGTCGCGCTGGGTCAGGCGGTCGTGGACGGCCTGGCGATAGGGCGCGAGGGCGGCGTCGTCGAGCTCGCCCAGGGTCGCCTCGAAGTCGTCCAGGAAGGCGTCGATGCGGGCGTCGATGGCGTCGCTCGGGGTGTCCGGTGACTGCACCAGCAGCGCCAGGCCCGGGGCGTCGAGCATGGGGGAGTAGCCGGCATTGACCACGTAGCCCAGCTGCTCCTCGGTGCGCAGGCGCTGGTAGAAGGGGGTGTCGATCAGCTGGCCGAGCACCGCCAGCCGCGCCTGGCTGTCCAGGGAGCGGTCGGGCCCCTGCAGGTAGCGCAGCACCACCGACTCCTCCCGGCTGGTGTGCGGGGTGAGGCTCGGCAGCTCGGCGTCGGCGCGCAGCGGGGTGAGCTCGGGAATGGCGGACGCCTCGAGGCTCGGGGCCAGGCGGTCGGCCACCCGGCGACCCAGGGCCTCGGCCTCCTCGGCGCCCAGGTTGCCCACCGCCATGGCCTCCAGGCGCAGCTCGGCCAGCAGGGCCTCGCGGAAGTCGCGGAGGTCGTCGAGGGTCAGCTCGCGGCTGGCGTCCAGCAGGCTGGTGCTGGGCCATTGGGGGCGCACCAGGGCCTCGGCGAGGGTGCGGCTGGCCTGGCGGTGCAGTGCCGCCTGGGGAGCGTTGCGCCACTCCCGCTGCAGGCGGTAGCGCACCCGCTCGAAGCTGGCGGCGTCGATCTCGCCCGCCTGCAGCTGCTCGAGGACGCGCTCCATCATCCGCTCCTGGCGGTCGCGCCAGCCGGAGAAGGCCAGGGTGATGCCCCGGGCATGGGCGTAGGCCTCGACGTGCTGGCCGGCCAGGCGGGCCGGGTAGAGGGCCTCGTTGAGGCTGTCATCCAGCCAGCCGGCGAGCAGCCGGGCCAGGGCGGCGTCCCGGGCGGAGCTGGCGGCGCCCGGGTTCTGCAGGCTGAAGCGCCACTCCACCTTGGGGGTGCTGAAGCTGGCATCGGCCATGTGCCAGAGGTCGAAGCCGGCTTCCTCCACCAGGCGCCGCGGGCGCTCGTCCTGGGCCTCGAGCAGGGTCAGGTCCTCGGCGATAAAGGGGTTGGGCTCGGGCAGCGCCAGGCCGCTCAGGGCCTGGGCGGCGTCGCCGCGACTGGCCTCGGTCCTGTCTTCCCCCCAGGGGGCGTGGAACCAGGGAGAGGTCTTCTCGCCCTCCACGTCCGGGGCGCTGTAGAGGCGGATCAGGTTGTCCGGGGCCAGCGCGGCGAGGTAGGCCTCGCTGCGCTCGCGGTCGAAGCCATCCATGCGGTAGGCGGCGTACTGCACGTCCTCCACCGGGAAGCGCGACAGGTTCATGGCCAGGCGCATCGCCTCCTGGCGGGGCGCGCCATGCTGCTGGAAGCGGAACTCCTGCTCCGCCAGGCTCGCCTTCTCCTCGTAGCGCCACGCCTCGAGCCCCGCCTCGCGTATCTGCTCGACGGCGGCGAAGAGGGTCGCCTCGATGGCGTCGCGGGCCTCGGCGCCGGCCGGGGTCAGGCTGACGTTCACGCTGAACAGGGCGTGGCGGCCGTCGCCTCGGGAGACGCCGGCGGAGAGCCCGTCGGCCCAGCCCGCCTCGCGCAGCCTGGCCAGCAGGCTGCCGTCCCCCTCGTGGCCCAGCAGGTGGGCGATCAGGTCGGCGGGCTTGTGGCGGTACTCGGCGACGGGGTCGGGAACCGGGAACAGGAAGCGCAGCTGGCGGCTGTCGCGCACCGACTGCAGGGCGACCCGCTGGGGCAGCGTCTCGGCGTCGGCCAGGGGCTCGGTGATCTCCGGGGCCGTGAGTCCGCGGTCGGGAATGGCGGCGAAGCGCTCCACCACCAGCGCCTCCAGCTCGTCCAGCGGCTGGGGGGCGACCAGCGCCAGGTGCATGACGTTGGCGTCGTAGTGGCGCTCATAGAAGTCGATCACCCGCTCGCGCAGGCTCGGCTCGCCGTCGGGGCGGTCGGCGAGGGTCTCGCGGCTGCCCACCGAGAAGCCGGTGGTGGGGTTCGCCGGGTTGAGCAGCGTGTCGAGCACGTCGTTCTCCCGGCGGGCGTCGTCGCGGATGCGCGCCATGTATTCGGAGTGGACGATGTTGCGCTCGCTCTCCAGCTGGTCGGCGTTGAACAGTGGCGAGACGAAGAACTGGCTGAAGCGGTCCAGGGCCCCCTCCAGGGCGTCCGGGTCGATATCGAAGAAGTAGTTGGTGTCCCGGGGGGCGGTGAAGGCGTTGTGGCTGCCGCCGTGGCGGGAGATGAAGCCCTGGTAGGCGTCGGCCTCGGGATAAGGCTCGGTGCCCAGGAAGAGCATGTGCTCGAGGAAGTGGGCCAGGCCGGCGAGGTCCTCGGGGTCCTGGGCGCTGCCCACCGAGACGTTCATGGAAGCGGCGGCCTTGTCCGCCTCCGGGTCGCTGACCAGCAGGGCGGTGAGGCCGTTCTCCAGGCTCAGCACCCGGTAGTCGCGGCTGTCGTGGGGGCTGACCCGCGGGGTGGTCACCTCGGCCACGGGGGCGGAGGCGGCAGGGGTATCGGCCAGTGCGGGGCCGGTGATCAGCAGGCCGGCGGCGGCGAGGCCGCAGCACAGGGCAGTCGGGGTGCGGGACATCCTTTCTCCTGGTGGGGCTGGGCCCAGGTCAGGCGCATCGGCGTCAGACCGGCTGACGCAGCATGGGGCCGACCGGATGGGCGCAGGCGGCGTCCTGATGCGCGGGGTTGTTCACTCGTCTTGATACCGGGAAAGCGCCCAACAGTTCCAGAGGCGCC
>Ga0209075_1003521_pt1 | contig 12978 bp, 10 predicted proteins | sample Stecom2011_FD_187523 | JGI IMG/M metagenome (GOLD analysis project Ga0209075, IMG submission 187523) | Agricultural soil microbial communities from Utah to study Nitrogen management - Steer compost 2011 (SPAdes) (version 2) | ecosystem: Environmental > Terrestrial > Soil > Agricultural land... | reverse complement strand
GTTGAGTAAATCAATTTATTTAAATCTTTAAAATCCTCAGCTTATTGATTTAAGCTGAGGATTTTTTTTGAACTGATGTTTATTAATGAAGCTTTTTCATATTTAAAAAAGTTTGTTTTCACAATCATTTTACAGAATAGTTGTTACACATTTTATCCTTCAAAAATTATTATCGAAAAGGAAAGATCCTCAAACACAACGTCACTCTATCGCATCTGATTTATCAACATATTTTGTTTATAACTATCTCCTCTGCTGTCCTAAATAAACGGTTTTCTTCTTTATTTCTTACCTACCTTTGTGGAAAATCAATTTGTTAAGACCTATTGTTAGATCGATTGGAATATAGGGGAATCATGTTAAACTCATGAGCTGTTGCGCAACTGTAAATGGTTAAAGCCATAAGCCAGGTCACCTACATCTTAATAAATCGAATTTTGTTTTCGCATAAAAAACAAGGTTCTGAAGTGAGTTGACTCTCCTTCTTATCCCCTATTTTTTATGCTATTGTTTTAATTATTAAAAACTATAGTACAATGGGTATTTTCGACAAACGTGTTAATTACAAACCATTTGAATATCCAGAAGTGTTGGATTTCATTGATAACATCAACAGAACTTTTTGGGTTCATTCTGAAGTAGACTTTACTGCAGACACACAAGATTTTAACTCTCATCTCGATGAAAAAGAAAAGCAAGCAATAAAGAAAAGTTTATTGGCAATTGCACAAATAGAAGTATCTGTTAAATCCTTTTGGGGTAACCTATACAACCACATGCCTAAACCTGAATTCAATGGTTTAGGAAGTACTTTTGCAGAGTGTGAATTTCGACATTCAGAGGCCTATTCACGACTTTTAGCAGTGTTGGGATACGATGAGGAATTTGAGCATGTTATTGAAATTCCAGCCATCAAGAAAAGGATAGATTATTTAGAAGAAGCGCTACAACATTCCAAATCTGATGACAAGAGAAAATATGTTTTCTCATTAATTCTATTTTCTATTCTTATTGAAAACGTATCACTATTTAGTCAATTCGCAATTATCTTATCCTTTACCAGGTTTAAAGGTTTAATGAAGAATGTCAGCAATATTATCTCTTGGACATCTATTGATGAACAAGTTCATGCAAGTGCCGGAATTTTTCTTGTGAATAAAATAAAGGAAGAATTCCCTGACTTTTTTGATGAAACAACTATAGCTGAAATTAAAAGCATTGTTCATCATTCTATCAGTGTAGAATCGGACATTTTAGATTGGATTTTTGAAGACGGTGAAATCGATTCAGTGAGTAAAAAAGACCTATTGCATTTCATGAAATTCAGAGTAGATGAGAGTTTAGAGCAAATTGGAATAGATAAACTATATAACATTACTTCTGAACAGTATCAGCCTATGGCTTGGTTTGAGGAAGAAATCTTTGCCAATTCATTGGATGACTTTTTTGCCAAACGTCCAACAGAATATACAAAGCACGATAAAAGTATAAGTGCTGCAGACCTGTTTTAAATCGACCCGTTTAGTAATCGACAAAATTGTACCAATTGAATTGGTAAGAAAATAATATATAATTATGGAAAAGCTTTGGTGGCTCAATGATGAAAGTGAGCAAATTTTAAATCGAGGATACTTGTTAAAAGGAGAAACAGTAAAAGGAGCAATCGAAAGAGTTGCTACTGCGGCAAGTAAACGCCTATATAAACCTGAGTTAAAAGAGCCATTTATTGAATTGATTGAGAATGGATGGATGAGTTTAAGCTCCCCCATTTGGGCCAATATGGGAACCGAGCGTGGATTGCCTATATCATGCTTTAACGTTCATGTACCTGATGGAATTGAAGAAATCACCCACAAATTGGGTGAGGTAATCATGCAAACTAAAATCGGTGGAGGAACTTCTGGCTATTTTGGTGAATTAAGAGGTCGTGGAAGTGCAGTAACAGACAACGGACAAAGCAGTGGTGCAGTATCGTTTATGAAGTTGTTTGACACAGCAATGGATACTATTTCACAAGGAGGAGTTAGACGTGGAGCTTTTGCTGCTTATTTAGATATCGATCATCCAGATATTAAGGAATTTCTTCAAATTAAAGACATAGGAAGTCCTTTGCAGAATTTATTCTCTGGCGTTTGTGTTCCAGATTACTGGATGCATGAAATGATTGAAGGCGATGAGAAAAAGCGTGAAATATGGGCGAAAGTTTTAGAATCACGTCAACAGAAAGGATTGCCTTATTTGTTTTTTACAGATAACGTAAATAAAAACAAGCCTCAGGTTTATAAAGACAAGAGCATGAGTATTAACGCAAGTAACTTATGTTCTGAAATTATGTTGCCTTCAAGCGAGGAAGAATCATTTATTTGCTGTCTTTCTTCAATGAACCTTGAATTATATGATGAATGGAAAGACACGAATGCTGTTCAATTGGCAATTTATTTCTTAGATGCTGTATTGCAGGAATTTATTGCAAAAACTGAGAACAATTACTATTTGGCTTCGGCTAATAGATTTGCTAAACGTCACCGTGCTCTTGGCTTAGGAGTTATGGGATGGCATTCTTACCTTCAAAAAAACATGATTCCATTTGAAGGAATGCATGCCAAGCAACTAACCACTTCGATATTTTCTCATATTAAAAACGAAGCAGAAACAGCATCAAGAGAATTAGCTGAAATATATGGAGAACCTGAGTTATTGAAAGATTACGGGATGAGAAATACAACGCTTTTGGCGATTGCCCCTACCACTTCCTCTTCTGCAATATTAGGACAAACCTCGCCAGGAATAGAGCCTTTAAGCAGTAATTACTATAAAGCTGGATTAGCCAAAGGGAATTTCGTGAGAAAGAACAAATACTTAAAACAATTACTTGTAGAAAAGGAATTGGATAATGAAGAAACTTGGAGAAGCATCATGCTGAATCAAGGAAGTATTCAGCATTTAAAAGAATTAACAGAGGAAGAAAAATCTGTTTTTAAAACGTTTAAAGAAATTAGTCAATTAGAGATTATTCAACAAGCTTCTATTCGACAAAAATACATTGATCAAGCACAAAGTTTAAACCTAAACATTCCATCAAACCTACCTGTAAAGGACATCAATAAATTAATTATTGAAGCATGGAAATTAGGAATTAAAACGCTTTATTACCAAAGGAGTCAAAGCGTTGGGAAAGAGTTTGTAGTGAAGAATTTGGTTGAATGCGTGAGCTGCGAGGGTTAAAATATAAGAAAGCAAAAAGCTGCTTTGTAGAACAGCTTTTTACTTGCTTATATTTTGACAATTACGAATGGTTTAATTACGAATTACGAATGGAAAAACTCGTAATTCGTGATTAACATTCTTTTCTAAGAAGTAGATGTATAGTAGAAGTTAATTGTTAATGCGAGCCAATCTTTAAAAATAAAACATCTTTCTGATTGTATTTCCCAATAGTTTTTGTAGCTCTAATTTCAAAAAAAACCAGTTAAAATCAACACGTTAACAATTAATCATTGATAATTAACCATTAAAAAACTACCACTCATCCGTCTTCCCTGATCTCTCGTTCTCATCCTTTATCAACTTCTTCCAGTTGTCATTTCCATCTTCAGAATCTTCTAATATTGCACTATAGTCTTGTTTTGAAAGGTCGAAAACAGCAATTTCATTTCCATTATATGCTTCAATAGCAGCTAGTAAAATCTTTTCGTCTTCACTACAAAATGAAATAGCCACTCCTTTTTCCTTTCCACGACCTGTTCTTCCCACTCTGTGAACATAGTTTTCTGGTTCTTCTGGTAAATCGTAGTTGATTACCGCTCCAATACCAGGAATATCAATTCCACGTGCTGCTACATCTGTAGCGACAAGAATAGAAACTTCATCGTTTTTAAACTTATTCAGTACCACGAAACGATCTTTTTGCTCCACATCTCCGTGAATTGTTACCGCCTCTATTCCAACACGTTCTAATGCTTTAACTACGCGCTCTGCACGTACTTTTGTACGGACAAAGACCATGATTTTCAAATCATCGTTTTCCTTAACGATATTCTCTAAAAAGAAACGTTTGTCGTCCATTTCAACAAATGTAACGGCGTGTTCAATGTTTTTTGCTACAGGATCTTTTGGTGAAATCTGAATACGAATGGCATTTCTCACCAAATTATATGCGATTTTTTTAATCGTTTTATCAATTGTAGCCGAAAAGAATAAAGTTTGACGTTTTTCTGGAATGTGTCGCATCAGATCTTGAATGTCCTTGATAAATCCTAAATCCAACATGTGATCGGCCTCATCTAGCACTAGAGTCTGTAAACGGTCTACCTTTAAAACACCTTGTGAGATTAAATCAAACATTCGTCCTGGAGTAGAAATAACAACGTCAATTCCATTGTCCAAATCTGCGATTTGATCATCTTGTGAAACTCCACCCATTAAAGATCGAGAGCGAACATCAATTCCTTTACCAACATCAGCAAAAACTTGTTGAACTTGCTCCGCCAATTCTCTTGTTGGAACCATCACCAAAGCGCGCACATAATGCTCCTTTTTTTTCTCTAACTGATTGTGAATTTGATTTAAAATAGGAATTACAAAACTCGCTGTTTTCCCAGTTCCCGTTTGTGCAATTGCCAAAACATCCTCTCCGTTAAGAATTGGTTGGATGGCCTTAAACTGAATGTCTGTAGGTCTTACCCATCCTAAATTGTGGATTTCAGTCTTTATTACTTTGGCTATTTTATAATCTTCAAATTTCATAGTGTAAAATTACGATTTAAAGTTGGGATTGGGATTAGTTGTAAATAATAAATACCCATGCGCTGTAATGGAACGCGGATTTTCACGGATGCAAGTAGCGCGGATGATCGCGGATTAAAAAAAAAATGAATTATAAAAAAATCCGTGGAAATCAGCGTTCGAAGATCCGCGTCATCAGCGTTCCATCATCACACCTACAAACCACCCAAAAAAAATAGCGCAAAACTTTCGCCCTGCGCTATCCTAATAAATATGTTATTCTAACCTACTGATCCAACAAGTAAGCAAACACCAAAGGTGCTACAATCGTTGCATCCGATTCAATAATGAATTTTGGTGTATCGATACTTAATTTACCCCAAGTAATCTTCTCATTTGGAACTGCTCCTGAATAAGAACCATAACTAGTAGTGGAATCTGAAATTTGACAGAAATAACTCCAGAAAGGTGTGTCTTCACGCTCTAAATCCTGTGCTAACATTGGAACCACACAAATTGGGAAGTCTCCTGAGATTCCTCCACCGATTTGGAAGAAACCAATTCCTTCTGTACCAGCATTGTTTGTATAATAATCTGCTAACCAAATCATGTATTCAATTCCTGACTTCATAGTGGAAGGCTTTAATTCTCCTTTAATACAGTAAGAGGCGAAAATGTTTCCTAAAGTTGAATCTTCCCAACCTGGAACAACCATTGGCAAGTTTTTCTCAGCTGCTGCAATCATCCAAGAGTTTTTAGGATCAATCTCATAGTACTGCTCTAAAACTCCAGATTTAACCATTTTGTATAAGAATTCATGTGGGAACATACGTTCTCCAGCATCTTCAGCGTCTTTCCATACTTTGAAAACGTGATCTTGCAAACGACGGAATGCTTCTTCTTCAGGAATACATGTGTCAGTAACACGATTTAAGTGATTTTCTAATAAATCCCACTCGTCTTGTGGTGTTAAATCACGGTAGTGTGGAATACGTTTGTAGCTTTTGTGTGCTACTAAATTCATTAAATCTTCCTCCAAGTTTGCACCTGTAGTAGAAATCATGTGAATTTTGTCTTGACGAATCATTTCTGCCAAAGAAATCCCTAACTCTGCTGTACTCATTGCTCCTGCAAGTGAAACCAACATTTTCTTTCCTTCGTTCAGGTGTTTTTCGTAACCTTTAGCTGCATCAACTAATGCCGCAGCGTTAAAATGTCTGTAATTGTACTCAATAAACTCTCTAACTTTTCCCATTATGAATTAAATTTATAAGATAATATTTTATATAATAATTTTGATGCCATAAAATCTGGCGCTGGCACTCCTTCAACAGACGCCAATTCAACAATATCAAAACCAACTAAGGTTTTTTCTTCCACTACTCTTCTTACCAGTGTAATCACATCATACCAATACAAACCTCCTGGTTCTGGCGTACCAGTTGATGGCATAATGGAAGGATCAAAAACATCCAAATCAATCGTTAAGTATACTTCTTCTCCCAATTGATCAAGCACTTCATCCATCCAGTTTGTCGTAGAGTTAATGCGGTACATATCAAAGAAGTTGGCTTCATTTACGAAAGGTAATTCTATACTGTCCATACTGCGAATTCCAACCTGAACAAGGTTCGTGTTTTTGGAAGCTGCATGCATCGCACATGCATGATTACAAGCTGAACCATCATACTCTGGACGTAAATCTGAATGTGCATCCAATTGTAAAACAGAAAGGTTCTCGTATTTCTTTTTGAATGAACGTATCGCTCCAATAGAAATCGAATGTTCCCCACCAAAAAGACTTACAAACTTCCCTGTTTCTAAATACGCATCAGTTGTTTTTTCTACGGCATCACACATTGCTTCTGGTGAACTTGCTTCCGTTACAGCTGGGGCAACAAAAATTCCTCTTTCGTAAACTTCAGAATTCGTTTCTATATCATACAGCTCCATATTCTCAGAAGCATCCATTAATGCTTCAAATCCTTTATCCGCTCCTTTCCCGTAGGTTGAAGTTCCATCATAAGGCACAGGGATAATCACGATCGCTGCGTTTTCTTCTTTTCCCAATTCTTCTGGGATTCCTGCAAATGTTCTCATTAGTATCCTAATATTTTTAGCATTTGTTCACTCGTTTGTTGCGGAGCAAATAGTTCATCTACTAATTCTCCGTTTTCATTCTGACTTAATAATATATGTTTTGGACTTGGGATCAAGCAATGTTTAATTCCTCCGTAACCAGAAATCGATTCTTGATACGCTCCACAATTAAAGAATCCCACATGCATTGGTTCTTTCTTATTGTAAACAGGTAAGTAAATTGCATTTGTATGTTGTTCTGAGTTGTAGTAATCATCACTATCACACGTCAATCCTCCCAAGAAAACACGTTCATATTTTTCTCCCCATCGGTTGATGGGAAGCATAATAAAACGCTTGTTAATTGCCCAAGAATCTGGAAGTGTCGTCATGAAAGAACTATTGATCATGTTCCATTTCTCTCTGTCGTTTTGTTTCTTTTGATCCAAAATAGTGTACACCATCCCTCCTGCTTCAGCAACTGTAAAGGAACCGAATTCTGTAAAAACATCTGGATGACGTGCATCTACGTGATCCGCCGACATTTTAATTTGACCAATAATCTCATCTACAAGGTATTCGTAATCAAAATCAAATGCCAATGAATTTTTTACTGGAAATCCGCCCCCTACATTTAAGTATGTAATATCTGCATCATTCTTAATTAGGTTCTCGTAAACGCTTAAGAATTTATGCAATTCGTTCCAGTAATAGGCGTTATCACGGATTCCAGTATTCACAAAGAAATGCAACATAGAAAGCTTAAACTTCTTGTGGTCTTTCAATTTCCAATTATAGAATGAAACCACATCTTTATATCCAATTCCTAAACGCGAAGTATAAAATTCAAATTTCGGATCCTCTTCCGAAGCAATGCGTATCCCAATTTCTAATTCCTGATCAATTTGTTCATCTAAAATATCAAACTCTTGGAAGTTATCAATCACAGGAATTACCTTTGTAAAGCCCAGCTCCAACAACTCCTTAATCTTCTTAATATATACTTCAGTCTTGTATCCGTTACACAAAACATATGTGTCTTTGTCAAGTTTTCCTTTCTTATGTAAAGCAATTAGAATGTCAATATCAAAAGCAGAGCTTGTTTCAATATTGGTTTTGTGTTTGGTACATTCTTCTAATACGAAGTTGAAATGTGAGCTTTTTGTACAATAACAATATTCATATTTTCCTTTGTAACCCTGTTTCTCCATACTTGTATGAAACCAGTTACGACAACGTTCAATTTGTTTTCCAATTACGGGAAGATAAGTAAATCTAAATGGTGTACCGTACTTTTCAATCAGCGCACTCATGTCAATTCCTCTAAAAGATAACTCACCATCTTTAACACTAAACTCCTCTTGTGGAAAGTCAAAAGTCTGCTCTATAAGATCCTGATATTTGTTTTTCATTTTTTACTTTAAAAATTAAACTTTAATTAAAAGTTTTGATTTATATAAAAGATTAAATCGCTGCAAATTTCTTTTAAAAAAGCGATATAAAATACTAATAGATAAAAGTTAGTATATTTTACTGTTAAATACTATGTTTGTAGTTAAAATAACTAAACATGGATAAGATTGATCGAAAAATCCTTGAAATTCTCCAAACTGACTGTCTAAAGACGGCTAAAGAAATGGCTTCTGAACTCTCATTAACTGCAACTCCAATCTATGAACGTATAAAGAAACTGGAAAAAGCTGGATATATCAAGGAATATGTCGCTTTATTGGACGCAGATTTACTTGGAAAATCGATTGTTGTTTTTCTCAATCTCACTGTAAAAGACCATCATGCTTCGAAAAGAAAAGAATTTATCCAACAAATGGAGTCCTTAGATTCAATCACTGAATTTTATCATATTTCTGGTTCTTTTGACTTTTTGGCTAAAGCCCGTTTTTCAAGTATCAAAGAATACCGTGATTTTTTAGTGAATGATGTTGCTTCGATTTCTAACATCAGTGATATCGAATCACAAATTGTTTTGGAGGAATTGAAATATACGACGAAGGTGATAATATAGACTTAACCAATTAATCATTACATCTCATTAAACCACTGCTGAGATTGTAGAGAAAAAATTAATAAGAATAAAAAGCGAATTACGAGTTGATAATTCGTAATTCATAACTAACCAATTTCGTAATTGAATCATTATCTTTATAAAAATTTAAAAAATGAGTAAAGCAATAACTAAAGAAAGTAAAGTCTTTTTAGAAAAATATTTAAACAATGCCTCTCCTACAGGATTTGAATCGCCTGGTCAGAAAATGTGGTTGGAATACATCAAGCCATACATAGATGACTACATGGTTGATAATTATGGAACTGTAGTAGGAGTAATAAATCCTGAAGCTGAATACAAAGTAGTGATTGAAGCGCACGCTGATGAAATTGCATGGTTTGTTCACTACATCACAGATGATGGATTTATTTACGTTCGCAGAAATGGAGGTTCAGATCACATGATTGCACCTTCGAAGCGTGTAAACATTCATACAGACAAAGGTACAGTTAAAGCTGTTTTTGGTTGGCCTGCCATTCACACACGTCATGATAAAGACCCTAAGCCAAGCATGAAAAACATCACTCTTGATTGTGGTTGTAGTACAAAAGATGAAGTTGAAGAGCTTGGTGTACATGTAGGTTGTGTTGTAACTTTCGAGGATGAGTTCATGATTTTAAATAAGAACCGTTATGTAGGAAGAGCATTAGATAATCGAATTGGTGGTTTTATGATTGCACAAGTCGCAAGGGTATTGAAGGAGTCAAAAACAAAGCTTCCATTTGGCTTATACATTGTGAATTCGGTTCAAGAAGAAATAGGATTGCGTGGCGCGCAAATGATTGCTCAGAAAATCAAGCCAGATGTTGCCATAATCACTGATGTATGTCATGATACAGGAACTCCTCTTATTGACAAGAAAGAGCATGGTGATTTTAAAGGTGGAAAAGGTCCAGTTTTAACGTATGGTCCAGCCGTACAAAACAACTTATTGAAACTCATCATTGAAGCTGCGAATGAAGAGAAAATTGCATTCCAACGTCAGGCTGCTTCTCGTGCTACAGGAACAGACACAGATGCCTTTGCTTACAGTAACGAAGGAGTACCTTCTGCATTGATTTCTTTACCGATTCGTTACATGCATACAACTGTAGAAATGACGCATGAAGAGGATGTTGAAAATACAATTAAGCTAATTTTAGCTGCTGTAAAAAAAATAAAAAATAAACAAGACTTTAGGTATTTCACTTAGTTCACTATTGTAATAACCTATATATATTGATAAAAGACTGTTTGGAGGAAAGCTTCGAACAGTCTTTTTTTGTTGGTATTGTAAAATACAATTCACAAATAATTAGTAAACGATTAATCTTTTAAACTTCTTATATGGCCAATAAATACGGGGGACGGACTTTAAAACAACATCAACAGCTCTTCAATGTCTTTCAGTTTATACCTGAATTGAACTTGATTTGAGTAACTGCGTTTGATATCATTTAGATACTTCTTAATGATAATAGAATTTGGGGAAGGTTCAAATTGAGCTCTATTTTGTGGTAATCCTTCAGAAAGAAAAGCTTCTTTTAATTGTTTAGGATCAATGACAAGTCCCTTTGTACCTACCCCAATATAAAACAAAACACCGTTGTTATCAATTCCCCAATCTAAAATAGGAAGCAAATTGTCCTTATCAAGATACGCTAAAACAAAAGGGGCACGATTATTCATTGTGGTGACACCATAAATTGGAATATCTAAAGATTGGGCAACTATACTATAAATTAATCCTAACGATAAATCTGTGCCTTCTTTACTATCCATAACAGAATTAACAAAAATGTCAAAAGGGGAATATGGTACTTTATCAACTCTTATGAAATCAAAATCATCGAAAAACACTTTATTTATTGCATCAACTTTCTCGAAGCTTGTCTGTCTAGAGTTCATTTCCATCCAACATTGGTGTCTTAGGTTCTGAAATTTAGCTGTAAATTCTTCAATTTTCAATTCTGGAAACTGGTAAGAACATATTATATAGACAGCTTGCATTAAACTTTTATCATCTGAGCCAAGCCAGTTCTTTAAACCATTTTTTACCTTTTGAAACCTCAAACAGCTTAACACTTCAGAGACATTATCTATTTGAGCAGGTTTTGCAAAGCAATCCTCCTCTAATACTTCCAATGCAGGGATAATTTCTTCTCCATATGCTAATAACTGACTTTTTGCATGTTCAACAACCATTTGGTCTGAATCATCCATTAGTTTAATCAATGCGTGTATAGAGGTTTTCGTTATCACACTACAAATATAGAATACAAAGAGGCATGATTTCTAATGAACTAAAGTTGTTATAAAAAGTCAAATGTTAATATATCTGAATAATTGATAATTCGCAATTCATATTTGATAAATGGTAATTCATAATTGATAATTCGTAATTTTGCGTCATGCGTATTGATATATTAACAGTTGTTCCAGATTTATTAGAAGGACCTTTCAGTCATTCTATTATGCAACGTGCTAAAGACAAAGGTTTAGCAGAAGTACACATTCATAACATTCGTGATTATTCAACCGATAAACACAAAAACGTTGATGACTATCAATATGGCGGTGGAGCTGGGATGGTGATGTCTATTCAACCGATTGCAGCGTGTATTGAAGAATTGCAATCTCAGCGTGAATATGATGAAATTATTTATATGACTCCAGATGGAGAGCTATTTGAACAATCAGCAGCCAATCAATTGAGCAGATCGAAAAACTTAATTTTACTGTGTGGACATTATAAAGGTGTCGATGAACGTGTCAGAGAGCTGTTTATTACGAAAGAAATATCAATAGGTTCTTATGTACTTTCCGGAGGTGAATTAGCTGCAGCAGTTGTTGCTGACAGTATTATTCGTTTATTGCCGGGCGTTTTAAACGATGAAACATCAGCTTTAACTGATAGCTTCCAAGATAATTTGCTCTCCCCTCCTATTTACACCCGACCTGCAGATTATAAAGGAATGAAAGTTCCAGAAGTATTGCTTTCAGGTAATTTTAAAAACATAGAAGAATACCGTGAAGAAGAGGCTTTTAGAAGAACGAAAGCACGGAGACCCGACCTATTAAAATAAGAGATTATATATTATCGAGAATAACTTTTCCATTTTCGTCATAACAAAGAGAAATGATGACCATTGAAACTTAGTTACCACTCTTAAATCACACTTCCCTATCATTTAACAAAGTTTATTTAAAAACAAACGTTTTTTTTCAATGAAAAAACAAAAACACTTCGTAAATTTGAGCCGTCTTTTATAGACTAACTTGTTGTAATTCTATATTAACCACTTTCATAGGTCGACGAATCTAAATCACCCACAACCCAAAAATTATGGACTTTAAAGTTTATACTCTTCTTATTTTCATTTCCGCTTTTATTGCGGGTTACTACCTCACACCTAAAATTAGGAAGCTAATGTTGAGTAAGAATTTAGCAGCAGAACCTAACAACAGATCTTCACATGAAACCCCTACTGCTAACCTTGGGGGAATTGCTTTCTATGTAATTTTGATGATATCTTTTTATTTCATTTCTCCTTATGACCCCAACAACATTGCCATTTCATTAATTCCAGGATTAACAATATTATTTATTGTAGGTTTAAAGGATGATTTACTTGTTTTGGGACCATTAACAAAACTCCTGGCTCAATTGATTGCTGTTGTTCTATTTGTAGTGCATTACGGTCTTGAAATAAGCACACTGAATGGTTTTATGGGGATTGATGATTTAAATCCTTTGATTGGTGGTGCGATTGCTGTTTTCATAATTGTAGCCATTATTAATGCACTAAACCTCATTGATGGCATAGATGGACTTGCCGCAACAGTTTCAATAATTATGTTTTCAGCATTTGGTTATGTTTTCTATAATATTGAATCTTATTTTTTATTTCTTCTATCGGTGGTAATGATAGGAACTTTATTGGCCTATTTACGATTCAATCTCTCTTCGACTAAGAAGATCTTCATGGGAGATACTGGATCAATGATTCTGGGATTCATTCTTGGTGTTATGGCAGTTTCCTTTTTAGCTATAGCACCAAATGATTTATCTCAACTTCCTATAAGGGGGGAAAATTTACCAATAGTTACTGGCGCAATTTTAGTTATCC
>Ga0209075_1003519_pt1 | contig 12985 bp, 13 predicted proteins | sample Stecom2011_FD_187523 | JGI IMG/M metagenome (GOLD analysis project Ga0209075, IMG submission 187523) | Agricultural soil microbial communities from Utah to study Nitrogen management - Steer compost 2011 (SPAdes) (version 2) | ecosystem: Environmental > Terrestrial > Soil > Agricultural land... | reverse complement strand
CTGCTGAATCTTTTGGGTCAATTCTCACAGGCTGGGTAAAGGATGTTTTCGTAGAACCTGAACTGGATTTTCAACACATTGGATTTCAGTGGCTCGTTCCGCTTGACGGAAATGGAATGTATTTTTACTATGCCATTATGGGAGTTTTTGGTTTGGGAGTGATGTTAGGTTACAAATACCGTTGGAGTATGATTGCCTTTACATTGATGTGGACAGGTGTTTATCTCATGCAAAAATCGGCCTATAACAATCATTATTATATGCTGGTTTTGGTTTGTCTGATAATGATTTTTCTGCCTGCCAATCGATATGCTTCTCTTGATGCTAAACACAATCCCGAAATAAATTCACATTCAATGCCCGTTTGGATAAATTGGATTATGATTCTGCAAGTGGCGGTTGTTTATTTTTATGCAACGCTTCATAAGTTTTATCCAGATTGGCTCAACGGAACGTTTACCAGAATATTGTTTGAGGATAAATCTCATTATCCGGTTGTAGGAAGTCTTTTCTCTAAAGAATGGTTTTATTTGTTTATTGCTTATATGGGAATCGCCTTTGACGGATTAGTTGTTCCACTACTTTTATGGAAACGAACTCGAAATTTAGCTTTACTTGCTTCGTTGGTTTTTCATTTGTTTAATTCCATTATTCTTCAAATCGGAATCTTTCCGTATTTTGCTTTAAGTTTTGCGGTTTTCTTTTACGCTCCAGAAACTATTCGAAGTATTTTTCTTAAAAAGAAACCTCAATTTACTGAAATCGGAAATTCGTACGAAAGCAAAAAAATCTTGCTTTATTTTATGATTCCTTTTTTTGTGATTCAGGCACTTTTACCATTACGACATCACTTTATCAAAGGTGACGTGCTTTGGACAGACGAAGGACATCGTTTGAGTTGGAGGATGATGCTTCGTTCCAGAACGGGTTACGTCAATTTTACGGTTAAGGATAAGGCAACGGGAGAAACTACGAAATACAAACTTCATGATAAGGTAAAAACGAAACAGTTGCGGTTGGTTTCTTCGCAGTCTGACGGAATTTGGCAAATGGCTCAGCACATCAAAAAAGAATATGCCCAGCAAGGTAAAGACGTTGCTGTGTATGCAGAAGCAATGGTTTCAATAAACGGACATCCTTACAAACAATACACCGACAATACGGTCGATTTAGCTTCCGTAAAATGGAATTATTTCAATCATTCCGAATGGGTTTTGCTTTACGATAAAAACGGAAATTTAATTGTTGGAGAGTAATTCTAAAATCGAAATATAATCTTGTTGATTCTCGACAAAATCTTTATCAGAAACGTCAATAACAAGTACATTTAAATCTTTTTGCTGTTTGATGAATTCCAGATAACCCTGATTGATTTTATCCAAATATTCAGACGGAATTTCTTGTTCGTAGTCTCGTCCTCTTTTCTTGATATTTGCTAGGAGTTGTTCGGTGTTTTGATACAAATAAACGTACAAATCAGGCTTCGGAATTTCTTTGTACATGACATCAAAAATTTTGTGGTACAAGCGATATTCGTCTTCACCCAGAGTAACTCGAGCAAAAATCAGAGATTTAAAAATAAAATAATCGGCAACAGTAAACTTTTTGAACAAATCCAATTGGGTCAAATCATCCGAAAGCTGTTGGTATCGGTCTGCCAAAAAAGACATTTCGAGCGGGAAAGCGTATCGGTTTTGATCTTCGTAGAATTTCGGCAAAAACGGATTATCCGCAAAGCCTTCCAATACTAATTTTGCATTAAAATCTTCTGAAATTTTGGTAGCCAAAGTCGTTTTTCCAGCTCCGATATTTCCTTCGATTACAATTCGGTTGAATTGCTCAAGATTGTATTTGTTCAACGGATTGTCAAGTGAATGAACAATTTTGAATTCACTCGTATCGGGGCAATCTTTAATAAGTTCCGAAATGTTTTTCTTTAGAATTGGATGAACAAAATCGGTTTGTAAATCTTCGATAGGCTTCAACACAAAAAGTCGGTCTTGCATTCTTGGGTGTGGAACTTCTAGATTGTCAGTTTTGATGATTTTTTCATCCACAGCAATAATATCAATATCTATTTCTCGAGCTTGATATTGGTTAGAATCTTTTCTCGTTCTCCCTAATTCTTTTTCAATCAAAAGAACTTCTTCAAGAATTTTATGGGGAGATTTTGTGGTATGAATAAGCACAGCCACATTATAAAAAGCATCGCTATCAAATCCCCAACTTGGAGTTTTATATACTTTTGAAACGCTAATTACAATGGCTACTTTATTGTGAATAAGTTCAATACATTTTTGAATGTTTTCGAGCTTATTTCCTTTATTGCTTCCTATCGAAAGGATTATTTTGGACTGATTCATACAAAGGCAAAGTAACTAAAAGATTTGAAAATTTTGAAACGATAAAAGGGTTATCTTTTAAAAATGGGAATAAATTTTACCTTTGTAGAAAGTCATCACATGAACGCTTCGGATTTTAATTCATTTCTCTACAACAGAAATCTGACCATTACAACAGCCGAAAGTATTACAGCCGGTTTGTTATCATCAAGTATTGCTTCAATTAGTGGAGCCTCCTCTGTTTTGAAAGGCGGAATTGTGACTTATCAAGAGCAATTAAAAATAAAGTTGTTAGGAGTGAATCCAGAAACTCTTAAAACGTATTCACCCGAATCTGCCGAAACGACTATCGAAATGGTTAACGGACTAGCTAACCTTGGGTTGAATTCCGATATTTATGTAGCTGTGACGGGAGTTGCATCAGCATCAGTTAATGCGTATAAAGTAACCAAACCGGTTGGGCAGATATACGTTGCTGTTCTGTTTGAAAATCAATTAAGCACTTTTGAAACCATCTTAAAATCCGATTTTGAAAAAGATTCGCGAAACGAGATTAGAGAAAAGGCGGTTGAATTTATTTTTGATAAGGTGGTAGAAGTGGTTCTAAAAGGATAATTTTATTTTTCAATTTTTTCTAAAAAAGGCAACTCTTCCAAAAAGATATATTTTTGATTTTCAAAATCCATTTTACAAAAATAATGATTGAGTCCGTTAGTAACCATAAGGTGTTCTGCTTTTAGAACCAAATTATAACGCGCAATCTGATTGAACGTTTCTTGACTAATTTTTATGTTTGGCGCCTTGCATTCAACAAGCAGAAAAATACTTCCGTCCGAATTATAAACTACTACATCATATCGTTTGGTCAAATCATTTACTTTAATAACTTTTTCAACGTTGGTAAGTGATTTCGGGTATTTTTTTTCATTCAGAAGATATTTTACCACATTTTGCCTCACCCATTCTTCGGGAGTGAGAAGGATAAATTTTTTCCTGATTTCATCAAAAACGGCTAATTTATTTTCACTACTTTTGAATCGGAAAGGATATTTCGGAAAATTCAATTCTTGCATAAAACAAATGTAGTTTAAAATTCAGAATGAAAGAAGCAGAAAAAATCATTAACGACATTAAAAACAGGAATTTCAAACCCATTTATTTTTTGATGGGAGATGAGCCCTATTATATAGATAAAATTGCTGATTATATCGAAAAAAATGTGCTTTCAGAAGACGAAAAAGGATTTAATCAAACGATTTTGTATGGTAGAGATACCTCGGTCGAAGAAGTCGTTTCGAGTGCGAAACGATATCCTATGATGGCAGAATATCAACTTATTCTTGTTAAAGAAGCTCAAGAACTTTCTCGAAATATTGAAAAGATTGAAAGTTATGCAGAGAATCCGCAACCCTCTACGATTTTGGTTTTCTGTTATAAATACAAAACTCTGGATAAGCGTAAAAAAGTCACTAAAACTTTAGAAAAAAACGGAGTAGTTTTCGAGAGTAAAAAGTTATACGAAAATCAAGTTGGAACTTGGATAACTCAAATTCTTACGGGTTCGGGATATAAAATTGAGCCGAAAGCCAACGCAATGCTTGTCGAGTTTTTAGGAGCAGATTTGAGTAAAATAAACAACGAACTTGATAAGCTAAAAATTATTCTTCCCCAAGGAACGATTATTAATGCAGAACATATCGAAAGAAACATCGGAATCAGTAAAGATTATAATGTTTTTGAATTCCGAAATGCTTTGGGAGAAAAAAATGTTTTGAAAGCCAATCGCATTACACAATATTTTGCCCAAAATCCGAAAGATAACCCGATTACACTTATCACAAGTCAAGTATTTGCTTTTTATGTACAACTTTTGCAGTACCACGGATTATCCGACAAAAACCCCGCAAACGCAGCAAAAGTATTAAAGGTCAATCCGTATTTTGTAAAGGATTATGAAACAGCAGCTCGAAATTATCCGATGCGAAAAGTGAGTAGTATTGTAGCTTCGCTTCGTGATATTGACCTAAAAAGCAAAGGTGTTGGAGCCAATGCTTTGCCTCCAAGCGAGCTTTTGAAAGAAATACTTATCGCCGTTTTTTGAGAGAGAATTGTGTAACTAAAGTGACTGTGTGAAAATATTAATTACCCGAATTTTGCAAATGAATTGGAAACAGTAGGTTACATAGCAATCATTTTAGCCGGAATCAGCATCGGTCTCATTGGAGCAGGAGGAGGAATTCTAACTGTTCCTATTTTGGTATATCTGTTTTTTGTAAACCCTATTTTGGCGACAGCTTATTCTCTTTTTTTGGTAGGTTTTACGAGTTTAGCAGGAGTTATTCCAAAGTATATTGATAGAAATATTTCGTTTAAAACAGCCTTAATTTTTGGAATCCCCTCCCTAATTTCGGTTTTTTTGACTCGAAAATTCCTTTTGCCAAGCATTCCTCAAACGATATTTGAAGTTGGATACTTTGTAGTTTCTAAATCACTTTTTCTGATGGTTTTATTTGCGATTCTGATGGTTTTTGCTGCTCGCTCGATGCTCAAAAAAAGGCGTTTACAGTCAGATTCACAAAATGCTAACATAGGCATAAGTCCAATTTTCGTATCTTTACTCGGATTTTTTGAAGGTGTATTAACTGGACTAGTCGGAGCTGGAGGCGGATTTATTATCATTCCGATATTGACCTTATTGACAAAACTAGATATTAAAAAAGCTATTGGAACATCACTTTTGATAGTAGCCGTTAAATCATTGATTGGATCTTTGGGTGATGTAACATCAGGTTATTTGGATTTTGATTGGAAATTCCTGATTCTAATAACGTTGCTTTCGATTTTCGGGATGTTTATCGGAAATGCTTTATCAAAAAAGATAGACGGACAAAGACTAAAGTCTGGTTTCGGATGGTTTATCCTGATTATGGGAATTTATATTTTAATAAAAGAGTTATCAAGATTGTAGTATCTACTATTAAGATAGGATAGATATAATTTTGAGAAGCTTAAAAAATCACATAAAGACAATTCAACAACAATAACTAATATACCGAAAAAGTCTTACTACTTACTACTTCGGTCCTAATACTTAAACAATATGAAAATAGAACAAATTTATACAGGATGTCTAGCTCAAGGAGCTTACTATATCGAGAGTGAGGGTGAGGCGGTAGTAATTGATCCGCTTCGTGAAGTGCAACCTTATTTGGATAGAGCTTCAAGAAATGGAGCGAAAATCAAATATATTTTAGAAACACATTTTCATGCTGATTTCGTTTCCGGACATTTGGATTTAGCCAAAAAATCGGGTGGAACTATTGTTTATGGACCTACAGCAAAACCAAATTTTGAGGCTCATATAGCAGAAGACAAAGAAGTGTTTAAGGTCGGAAATATCACAATTACCGCAATTCATACTCCAGGACATACGATGGAAAGTACGTGTTATTTGCTTAAAGATGAAAACGGGAAAAACAAAGCTATTTTTACGGGAGACACGCTTTTTATCGGAGATGTCGGAAGACCTGATTTAGCTCAAAAAGTTTCGGCTGATTTGACACAAGAAAAATTAGCGGGTTATTTATATCATTCACTTCGTGAAAAAATAATGCCTTTGGAAGATGATATCATCGTATATCCAGCTCACGGGGCAGGTTCGGCTTGTGGTAAAAACATGAGCAAAGAAACCTTTGACACTCTTGGAAATCAAAAGAAAACCAACTATGCGCTTCAGGAAATGACCCAAGAACAATTCATCAAAGAAGTAACAGACGGGCTCTTGCCACCGCCAGCTTATTTTCCTGAAAACGTAATGATGAATATCAAAGGATACGAAAGTTTGGATGTAGTGATGGATAGGGGAATGAAAGCACTTTCGCCAGAACAATTTGAAAAAGTAGCCAACCAAGAAGCAGCTCTTATCCTCGACACGCGAAATGCACAAGATTTTTCAGAAGGATTTATACCAAATGCGATAAATATTGGGGTGGATGGAGGTTTTGCACCTTGGGTAGGAACGCTTATTCTCGATATTAAACAACCAATTTTATTAGTTACTGATTTAGGCAGGGAAGAAGAAGTTATCACCCGACTTTCAAGAGTTGGTTATGACAATATTTTGGGCTATCTGGCAGGAAGTTTTGATTCATGGAAAAATTCCGGAAAAGAGATTGACTCGGTAAGACGCATATCTGCTCAAGAATTCGAAAATGAATTAAAACAAAATAACAACAAAGTTCTGGATGTACGTAAGGAGGGAGAATTTGAAGCAGAACACCTCGAAGCAGCCACAAATCTTCCGCTTGCATATATTAATGACTGGATTAAAGAAGTTGATACTTCAGAACATTTTTATATTCATTGTGCAGGAGGTTACCGAAGCATGATTGCTGGAAGTATTTTGAACTCAAGAGGAATCCGAAACTTTACCGAAATAGCAGGCGGTTATGGAGCTATCAAAAACACTTCATTGACTAAAACAAATTTTGTTTGTCCAAGTACCCTAGAATAAAAACATAAATTATTTCGGACTGGACAAGCTTTAAAACTTGTCCAGTTTTTTTATTTCAACTTTCTTGGTCCAGAATATCTAAAACTCTTTGAAATTCTTCTGAGATATCAGCTTTTATAGTAATTTTCTCTTCAGAATAAGGATGTACGAACGAGAGTTCGCTGGCATGAAGTAACATCGTATTCATTTGAAAGTTTTCCAACCAAAACTTATTTTGCTTGTTACATCCGTGAGGTCGGTCTCCGATTATCGGATGAAAAATATGAGCAAAATGCTTTCGCAACTGATGCATTCTCCCCGTTTCTGGAATGGCTTCCACTAGCGAATATCGAGAGGTTTTATGTTTCCCGAAAGGGGCATTCATTTCAAAATAAGTTAGCGTTTTGAAATAACTTACAGCTTCTTGCAGAACTTCGTTATCGTTTTTCAAGGCATAATCCACAGTAATTTCTTGCGGTGCAAAACCTCTGACCAATGCCAAATATTTTTTTTCTACTTCACGATTCTGAAATTTTTGTTGCATTGTGCTGTCGGTTGCTTTGTCTAAAGCAAACACTAAAATTCCTGAGGTTTTTCGGTCTAGTCGATGTGAAGGATAAACGGTTTTATTAAGTTGATTGCGTAATATTTGTAAAGCAAATTCCTTAGCATCTCGTGCTATTGAAGATTGATGCACCAGAAGTCCGTGAGGTTTGTTGACAGCAACTATATAATCGTCTTGATAAAGGATTTCTAACATTTCAGTTTACAGTTTCGTGAAATTCGTGTTCAAATTATACCCAAAAGTAAGCAAAACCAAGTTGAGGTAATACTCCGATAAACAAGCCCCCAACTAGTTCTTTCGGAGTATGGGCTTTCATCACCAACCTAGACGAAGCAACAGCGCCACACACGAAAACCAAAACAGCAATAAATGGAACAAAGTTTCTCTGAGTATGAATGCTTAGCAAGACAACAAAGGCTAAAAAACTTGATATTCCAAGAAGATGAAGACTCGCTTTCGTTTTTAAAAAAAGTAAAATAAAAGCTAAAAATATACTTACAATACTCGCTAAAAAGCAAAAATATAATTCAGGAAAATACTCTATTCGAATGATTTTTGTAATGAGATAAAAAAGCAAAAGAATTTGTACAGCAAGTGGAATTTTTCGTTGGTTGATGTCTGCAACCATCATCGAATCAGCTTTTTTTAATGTATAAAGCAACCAAAAAAACAGCACCGGAATAATAACCGTAATGATTATTGTTTGGATGATGACGATGTAAATTTCTTTGAACAGATGATAATTTGTTCCGAACAAAAAGTAAAACAGCGTTACCATCACCGGGACAAACAACGGGTGAAAAACGTATGAAAATATAGGGAGTAGTTTTTTCAAAAGATGTATTTATTTCTTACAGCCTAGATTGATTGTGCTACCCTAAACTAAATTTTCTTCCTCATCCTTGCAACCGGAATATCGAGTTGTTCTCTGTATTTTGCAATAGTTCTTCGTGCAATGGGATAGCCTTTTTCCTTTAGGATTTCGGCCAATTTATCATCGGGATAAGGTTTTTGTTTGTCTTCGTCTTCGATTATGTTTTGCAAGATTTTCTTGATCTCGATGGTCGAAACATCTTCTCCTTGGTCGTTTTTCATTGATTCGGAGAAAAATTCTTTTAGGAGTTTTGTTCCATACGGAGTTTCGACATATTTGCTATTTGCTACTCTCGAAACCGTTGAGATATCAAGCCCAATCATATCTGCTATATCTTTGAGAATCATCGGTCTGAGTTTGGTTTCATCTCCGTCCAAAAAATATTCCTGTTGATAGTGCATAATTGCATTCATCGTTACGAAAAGCGTTTCTTGGCGTTGTTTTATGGCATCAATAAACCATTTTGCAGAATCGAGTTTTTGTTTGATGAACTGAACCGCATCTTTTTGTGAGCTTGATTTATCTCTCGAATCCTTATAGGTTTGGAGCATTTCTTGATAATCTTTTGAAACATGAAGTGAAGGAGCGTTTCTTCCGTTTAGCGAAAGTTCTAACTCCCCGTCTATAATTCTGATGGTAAAATCAGGCACGACATGTTCTATCATTCTGTTGTTTCCTGCAAAAGAACCTCCAGGTTTTGGGTTCAATCGTTCGATTTCGTCAATGGCTTTTCGGAGTTGGTCTTGAGGAACATTGTACTTTTGTAAAAGCTTGTCATAATGTTTTTTAGTAAAAGCATCGAACTGATTTTCAATAATGTCAATAGCCATTCCGATAGAATCGGTTGGTGTTTTACGTTTTAATTGCAAAAGCAAACATTCTTGTAAATCTCTGGCTCCAACCCCTGCTGGATCTAATTCTTGAGTGATTAAAAGGATTCTTTCGACGGTTTTTTCGTTCGTATATATACCTTGTGTAAAGGCCATGTCATCAACCAAATCTTGGACTGAACGTCTGATATAACCCATATCATCTATACTCCCGACCAAAAACTCGGCTATTTCTCGTTCGTTGTCCGATAAAATAAAGGTGTTCAGCTGATTGAGCAAATCTTGGTGAAAACTCATCTGAGCTACAATCGGGATTTCTTTATCCTCGTCATCACTGCTGTAATTATTGCTGTGTAGTTTGTATTCAGGAGTTTCGTCGTTGCTTAAGTATTCGTCAATATTGATGTCTTCCGTTTCGATTTTTTCATTGTCATAATCGTCATAATCATCATCAGTCGAATCTAGTTCGATTGAATCTAGTTCGTCTTCTTTCCCTGATTCCAAAGCAGGATTTTCTATCATTTCCTCTTTCAGGCGTTGTTCAAAAGCCTGTGTAGGCAATTGAATGAGCTTCATCAACTGAATCTGTTGAGGAGATAGTTTCTGTGAAAGTTTGAGTTGTAAATGTTGTTTAAGCATTCCAGGGTCTTAATTTCATACAAAAATACGTAAATTTCAGTATCCTTTAAGTCTTTTAATACACAAAATATTTTCTTATATTGTGAGGATTTGTTTTATTTATTTTGCTTGTTAAGCATAGGTAGAAGAAAAAGCGACACTAGCCCCAAAACGAGCGTAAAGACGGTTTGAGCAGTCCATACTACCCATCCGAAAGCAGTCCCGATCGTAGCTGAAATTCCGTAGAAAAGCAAAATTTCGGAAACCAAAAATGGATACGAACCCAAACCATTATTAGTAAAAGCAATAGCAATACTCCCGACGACGAAGGTGGTCAGAACAGCCGTAAAGTTCAAATCAGAGGTTTCTGGGAAAGCAAAAATAGAAACCCAGAACATGAGTACGTATGCAATCCAAATCAAGAGCGTATAAAACAAAAATTGCCATTTGTTTTTCATTCGTATTACGCTTAAAATACCGTCTTTAAGTCCTGATAATTTTTCTTTCAGAGATACAATCAACTTCATTTTTGAATACCTGTAGATGGCAAAAAGAAGTGAAGAACCAAACAACCCAATTAAAGCTAAAAGGATGATTTTTTCTTGAGGTATTTTGTCCAAAACAAAAGTTTTTACGATATCGAACTGCAAGAAAAAAACTAAAACTACCATGAGTAAGAGCAGAATCAAATCCACTACTCTTTCTGCTATTATTGTCCCAAAGCTTTTGTCAAACGGTACGTTGTTGTAATTTTTGAGTACCAAGGCACGGGATATTTCCCCAGACCTAGGAATAAACATATTCATCAGATAACTTACATTGACAGCCAAAAACTGATTTTTGAAAGGGACTTTATAACCCAGGTGCTCTAAAGTGTATTTCCAACGATATGAACGAGCCAACGAAGCAATAAAACCAAAAACGACAGACAAAAGAATATAGAGATAATTAGCATTTTTAAAATACGTAACAATCATCTCGATTTCTTCTTTCGAGAATTGGTTATAAGCATATACAATAAAAAAAATTCCCAACAATAAGGGAATTATAATTGACAGCCATTTTTTAATTGGTTTGCTCAAAATTTACTTTAGTGAGTTTGTTGTTTCGTCAGGGAAAATAATCCAAGGGCTGAATGTTTTCGCCTGTTCAAAATCCATTAAAGCATACGAAATAACAATGATGACATCTCCTTTTTGCACTCTTCGTGCAGCAGGTCCGTTGAGGGTTATTTCTCCACTTTTTCTGTTTCCTTTGATTACGTAGGTCTCAAAACGTTCTCCGTTATTAATGTTTACAATCGAAACTTTTTCGCCTTCAATAATGTTGGCTGCATCCATCAATTCTTCGTCAATAGTGATGCTTCCGATGTAATTCAGATCGGCTCCCGTTACGGAAACTCGATGTATTTTTGATTTTAAAACTTCAATCTTCATTTTGCAAAAATAATCAATTTAGCGAAATAGTATCAATAAGACGAACTTTTCCGACATTTACAGCTACAAAAGCACGGTATTTTTTGGATTTGTATTTTTTAGTAATCTCTAAAAGTGTTTTGCTGTCTGCAATGATGAAGTATTCTAACTCCAAGAATTTTTGAGAGCGGAATGCTTGAGAAACAAAATGATAAACTTCCGAAAAGTCTTTCACTTTAAACAGTTCTTTTGCCTGTAATAGTGTTTTGTAAATAAAACTCGCTTTTTCTCTTTCTTCTTTTGAAAGTCTTTCGTTGCGGGAACTCATGGCCAATCCATTTTTTTCTCTCAAAATCGGACAAACAACAATTTGAACAGGTAGTTTGTGCTTTTCGACCATTTTTTTTACGATAAGCACCTGCTGATAATCTTTTTCTCCAAAATACGATTTGGTAGGATCAACAATTTCAAAAAGAGATTTTACGATGGTTCCTACTCCGTCAAAATGTCCTGGACGTTGTTTACCCTCCATCTGGTGCTCTAGTCCGTCATAATCAAAGCTTTCTGAAGTTACATTTTTTCCGTAAATATCTTCAACAGTTGGGGTGTAGACAATAACTTTTGAATTTAAATTTTCAATTTTTTTAAGGTCTTCCTCAAGTGTTCTCGGATATTTTTCTAAATCTTCCGGATTATTAAACTGTGTTGGGTTTACAAAAATACTTGTTACGGTAATCTCATTTTGTTGTAATGACTTTTTCAATAACGAAAGGTGTCCGTTGTGTAAAGCTCCCATTGTAGGAACAAATCCAATGGTTTTGTTGCTGTCTAAAAGGGGTTTCAAATGCGCTTTTAGTTCTTTTTGGTTGTTAAAAATCACCATTTATCGTTGTTTAGGAGACTGCAAACTTACTGATTTGATTCTTAATTGCATAAATTTTTGTAACTTTGCACTCGGTTGTTGCAAAAGCAATCGTTAAGTTGTGTTATGGAAGAAAAAAAAATATTGTATGTGTCAAGCGAGGTAGTTCCTTACCTTGCTGAAAACGAAGTCTCTTTGGCGTCGTATGATATACCGAAAATGATAAATGACATAGGAGGGCAGATACGGATTTTTATGCCTCGCTATGGTAATATTAATGAAAGAAGGCATCAGCTGCATGAGGTAATTCGCCTTTCGGGGATGAATTTGGTTATCAATGATGTGGATATGCCTTTGGTTATTAAGGTGGCCTCTATACCCAAAGAGAGAATTCAGGTTTATTTTATTGATAATGATGAATACTTTAAAAGGAAAGCTACGTACGAAGACGAGGACGGAAATCTTTTTCAAGATAATGACGAAAGAGCTATCTTTTTTGCAAAAGGAGTAATCGAAACCATTAAGAAACTGAATTGGATTCCTGATATTATTCATGTTCATGGATGGCTCTCGAGCTTGCTTCCGTTGTATATGAAGTATTATTATGCTAATGAAAAACTATTTGAAGAAACAAAAATTGTAACTTCAATTTATAAGCAGACTTTTGAGGGCGCCTTGTCACCGGATTTAAAAGATAAGCTTCTTTTTGACAAGATTCCTACTGATATGGTAGCTGGCCTTAGTAATCCAAGTTGCGATAATGTGTTGAAGTCCGCTATTGAGAATTCCGATGCTGTAATCATAGCCTCAGACGAAATCTCTCCAACTTTAACAGAATTTATAGAATCTTCAGGAAAACCTTTTTTACCTTTCGTGCCTAAAGATTCGTTTGCAGAAGCCTATACGGATTTTTATAAAAATCACGTTTTATAAAACACAGTTAGTATGAAAATAACCTCTTTGTTTAAAAAGGTTTTACCTGTTTTT
>Ga0209075_1003518_pt1 | contig 12985 bp, 9 predicted proteins | sample Stecom2011_FD_187523 | JGI IMG/M metagenome (GOLD analysis project Ga0209075, IMG submission 187523) | Agricultural soil microbial communities from Utah to study Nitrogen management - Steer compost 2011 (SPAdes) (version 2) | ecosystem: Environmental > Terrestrial > Soil > Agricultural land... | reverse complement strand
ATAGGCGATTAGCATCCGCCCTAAATTTTAATTATTGTTGGTCGCTCAATTCTTTTATGCCAACCAGAACGTCTATGACTTCACTGATGCGGTCACCATTTATCTTGTCTTCAGCAAACCTTGTAGCTAATGCTTGATACAATGCCGCCTCTATCACTAAACCTTGTTGTGCTAGTTTGAACGCACCAACAGCAATCAATAAATACTCATCGTCAACGACATAATCTCGGCAACCAGTTTGCATGGGATCTACCGCATACAAAGCTGCGTTGATATCCTCTACACACAATTGTTTGAGTTTGCGACTAGGACGCGGGCCGTGATAACAGCGGCGATCGAGCTCTGCGTGCAGTTCATTAAACTGCCGTAATCGCTCGCCAATGACTTGCCAATTTTCACTCGGTGTACTCTGCAGACGAACTAACAGACGTACTAAGTGATTAGTCGACAATTGCTTAAACATAACTTCACCCCTCTTATTGCTTTCCACAATAAGAAGGTGCCACACTAGGGCGACAAATTACGTCGTACCTAGTAATCGATTAAGGAGAATTCATGAAACTGACCGTTGAAATCAGCAAATACCCGTTGCAAGACAACTATATTGACGCCATCCAAGGGTTTATTGATGAGCTGAATAAAGCTCCTAACCTCCACGTCATCACCAATACGCTAAGCACGCAAATATTTGGTGATTACGATGATGTTATGGCAGCACTGCAATCTTGTATCCGCTGGTCGTTTGAACACTATGGCAAAGTCGTTTTCGTCTGCAAATTCTTACACGGTGATTTGCGACCGTAGACAAATCTACGGTCGGAACGTCGGCTGTGCGGGTACAGTCAGCACTTCCTCTGCTTGATGTTGCAACGCTAACTGCAATTCCCGATAAAATTTTTCTTTAAAATCTGCGGGGCCGATCACTTTCAGATACGGCGCCCGCGCTAGCAGCCACTGGATCAAATTAAGTGTGTAGGGCACTCTCACTGTCATGTTAAATACATTCGGGTGCCCTTCGACCGGCTTAATGACTTGGTTTTCACCTAAGTGCGCGTCCTCAACTTCCCGACGCACCGAATTAAATATTTCCAATGTCAATTCAAATGGCTCGCCAAACCGATATTCCAGCGACCCACTTTGCCGGTAATGCTCGAGATCGAAGCCGTTAACAATCGGGTTTCCGGTAATACTCACTGCCACATCTTTAATGCGTGAAAACGGTAATTGACGAATCCCTTCATTGCGTTCATCCAATTGACTGTGATCACGACAAATTAAATAAGGTACCGCGCCGCGATAAAAAATCGCTAGCGCAGTGACCTCTAACTTAACCGGTTCATCACCTTGGTGTTTACAATAATCAATCCGTAATACGCTGTGATTAAGCACTGCCTCCTGAATGGCTTTGTGTAATAGCGGATGGATTTGTGGTTGGTGTAAATGATGAGATGCGTTAGCAACACACACCCGCCGCGTCCAGTGTGCTAGTGCATTTTCACTTCTCGCCAATTTTGCTCGAGCTTGATTAAACAAACCGTTCAGTGGCTGTAGCATATGAGGCGGTGTAATCGGTGTTAGCTGCTGTTCTGCTACGAGTAACGCAATTGCCACTGTATCGTCTAAGTCGAACAGTTCATTAAAACTTTGGCGGTTAATATGCCAATTATAGTCGTCGTCACGATATACCCCAAACCTACCCTCCAGCTCAGCCATAACGCGTTGAATGGTTCTGATATGGGGGACATCGTCAATATAATTTTTAAGCTGCTCACGAATTTCATTTGTTGTTCGCGGCGTACGCTCAAATAAAATATGAAGAATATGGACGATTCGAATGGCTGCATCCATATCGGATGAGCGCTTTTTCGGTTGGGGCGTTGCTATTGATGCCATCTACTCATTCCTTACTTAAGTACAACGTATCCATAAAAGGTTAACTTTACGTTATCGGATTTTCATGATTTTGCAACTTCATGAGTTTTTACGTTATTTCTCGTTTGCATTTACGCTTATGATTAGGCAATTTAACAGCTTGATGTGTTAGTGTTTTAGAGGAATTGTACTGAGCAATGAGCAGTAATCCATGCAGCCAGACCATTTCATTCGGCGAGTTTAGTCGCGCGATGTGGCGTTTTATACCCAAGTTACCGCGTTTTATGTGTGCTCTTTGGACATTGTCACGAGCCAAGAAACATCATCGTGGTTCTACTGGCTATTATTTGCAACTCGCTGCTCAGCGGTATCCGCAGCGTTTATTTTTAAAAACTCAAACTGCCACCTATACCTATACTGAATTTAATCAGTGGGTTAATCGGCTCGCCCAGGCACTCATGAGGTACGGCATTAAACGACAAGAATGTGTCGGACTCATGTTTCAAAATAGTGCAGAGCAACTCGCGTGGGCATTTGCGATCAATAAAATTGGTGCGGTTGCAGGAATGCTTAACCCTAAGCAGCACGGCGATGTGTTGGCCCATAGCATTGCGGTAATCAAGCCTAAGCTAATCATTGCTGCGGATGAATTTTATGAGGTATTACGCCCTTATGCAGAATTAGCTCCGCAAGCTTTCACTGGGCAACCGAAGAACGGCGATGTTAACTTAGCTGAATTAACGCCAACGACCCCCTGTGACAATCCTGACATCACCGCGACCATCACCTTAGGTGAAAATTGTTACTACGTACTGACATCTGGCACAACTGGGTTACCCAAAGCAGCAGCTATGACACATTTACGTTGGTATAAAGCAGGTGTTGGTTTCGGCCGCATGACATTAGCCCTTACCGAACGTGATACGTTATATAGCACGCTGCCGTTGTCGCACAATACGGCGCTATCCATTGCATTGAGCGCAACCGTTATCACTGGTTCTTGCTTGGCTATTGCGGAACGCTTTAGTGCTAGTCTCTTCTGGCAAGAAGTGCAGCACTTTAACGCGACATGCTTCGTCTATGTTGGTGAATTGTGTCGTTATTTACTGCAACAACCTACTCATCCTGATGATGGGCGTAATACCATCCGCGCAGTCATTGGCAATGGTTTACGGCCTGAGCTATGGGATGAATTTCAGCAACGTTTCAACATTCCCGCAGTATATGAGTTATATGGTGCTAGCGAAGGTAATGCAGGCTTTGTTAACGCATTCAATCTGAAATGTACGGTTGGATTCAGCCCCATGACTTATGCCATTGTTCGTTTTGACCATGATAACGAAACTCCGTTGCGAGACGCTCATGGGCGTTTGCAAAAAGTGAAAAAAGGTGAAGTTGGTTTATTGCTGACGCAAGTATCTCCTAAAGCGCCATTTGACGGTTACACCAATAACCCGCAAGCTAACCAAGAAAAGCTCTTTCAAAATGTCTTTAAAAAAGGTGATTGTTGGTTCAACACTGGTGACTTAGTGCGTCATCAAGGATTTCGGCACATCGCATTTATTGATCGGGTTGGTGACACCTTTCGATGGAAATCAGAAAATGTGGCGACAACCGAAGTGGAAGCTTATGTGTCGCGTTTTCACGATGTACTAGAAGCGGTTGTTTATGGCGTTAAAGTACCCAATGCTGAAGGCCGTGCCGGTATGGTCTCGTTGGTTCTTAACCATGGTCGTGAGTTTAACCCACAAGCGTTTTACCAGTATATCCGTGACAAATTACCCGATTACGCGCTGCCTCGCTTTGTTCGGTTACGCTCGGCACACGAGCTTACTAGCACATTCAAAGTGATGAAGGCACAATTGAAACAAGAAAGCTTTTCACTATCACAGATTACCGACCCACTGTATGTGCTTATTGATGAGCAGCAAGGTTATCAACCATTGACGAACAGCCTTTATCAAGCCATTAAGGCTGGTCATGTGTCATTGCGTTAGTCAACCGCTGCAAACCAAAAAAAGGGAGCACCGATGCTCCCTTTGCTTTTTGCGCACGGCAATTAGAAGTTATAACGTAAACCAATCATAGCGACTGTTGGGTTAATATCAACATGCACTGATTCCGCAGTGACACCGTTGATACGCACGTCCGCACGAGTGTCGATATCCATATAGCTTACCATTGCGTGGATGCCCCATTTGTCAGTCAACTTATAGTTGAAGCCAGCCTGGAGGGCGTAGCCAAAGCTGTCAGATAACGCTAAGTCCACGCTATCAGCTGCTGTTATCACACCTAAAGTGGTTAGCGTATCTGTCAACTCAGTATCAACATTGTCTTCGAAGAAAGTTGTGTAGTTCAGACCAAATCCAACAAATGGTTTGAAAGCATCATTGCCGACATCAAAGTGATATTGAGCCATTAAGGTTGGTGGTAAATGTTTGGTTTTACCAATTTTTAGATTATTAATCGCACCTGAGCCACGAATATCATGACTAAATGGCGTGGCTGCAATCAATTCGATGGTCCAGTTTTCGTCGATTTTGTAGTCAATAGTTAGGCCGAGCTGGATATCGCTATTTACGCGAACGCCCATACTACCGGCGGGCGCGCCAGCAACATTCTCGATCACTGGTAGCGAACCACTACTATCATTTGGCATTACCCCGATAGCACCAACATTCACTGAAAAATCAGCGTAAGCCGGCGCAGCAGCACCTAACGCAAGTAAACTACATACCAATAATGATTTTTTCATACAGCTCTCCTTGTTCAATGTGAGGTCATTGTAAGAGCCAATACGAAATAAAATTTGATCAGGATCAACTGTTTTCAGACTGAAAATTCAGAGGTATTCAGAGGAGCTGGAACTACCCCTTTCGGGGTAATCCCAGCTTTAAGATTAACTCACTATTAGAGCGAAACGCGGCAATCGTTCCCAAAGTTTTCTTCAATAATTGCCTTGTCGGCTGCATCAGTGATGCCATCGAGATTTAGATCATACCAACTCGATTTACCACGCTCAGGTGCCGCCCAATATTCCCACTCATCTAAGTCACTTTGGTCCACCAGCAAATCACCATTGCCGTCGCCTGGGCATTCCACTTTGGTGGCCAACAATGCGTCAAGCCCGCTGCGCAAGGCAGTGAGACGAGCTAATTGCTCAGCATTTAGATTTTCTTCACCATCTGCGAGCAAGTTGGCATCTTCACGGTCAAGCTTGAGCTCCATAGGGTTTGGGCTTTCATTCACTTCATATAACTCTTCCGTATGAATGAGCCCTTCGGCGTCGCAGTTAGGCCGGGCTAGCCGCACGAGTTTGTATTCCCCATCACGGAAAGTGAACTGTTGTTCAGGGAACAAACTCAGCTTGGGTTCGCCAAGTCCTTCTAGGTATGTATTCACCGCACAACATGAGGTGAATCCATCTGGGTCAATTTCGTTGCCTGGGCCATACCAAACACCACTTTGATCTTCACAGACTTCTTTTTGCGGAAAAATCTGTACGCATAAGTTGGCCTGTGGTAACACGCAAGGTGGTGGTGGGCTATTATTCGGATTTAGCGCCAATTCAGCATAGTTATAATCACGAATCGGTGGATGATCTGGGTTTTCTAGATAAGGGAAGACTGCCTGTGCATCAAGATTTAACTCGGCAGCAACGCCTTCATCATCAATTCCAGCAATCCCGGTAAACAAGCGGAATAAGTCCGTGCTATTAATCATATGCGGAACATCACGATCAGGCTCAACCACCGCCGGCCCAGCCACAATCAAAGGTACCCAGACACCACTTTGATATAACGAGCCTTTCGCGCGTAGCGGGTCAAATGGTGCTTTTACCGACGGCATATAGGTGCCGTTATCTGCCGTGATCACCACGACGATATTGCTCTCCTCGTTATAGACAAGGTTGCCTTCATCATCACGGGTTGCGATACCCACACTCTCAAATAAACGGCCCATCTCGTAGTCAATAGCCTCAAGCATGTGCTGAACGACAATACGTTGTTCAGCAAACTCCGCAAGCTCTGTAGGGTCCATCACACCAACATCGGCCAAGCGACTAGCAACAGGGGTCCCACAACCAGCCAAACTCAGCATCGCATCAGGGTTAGGTAATAACGCTGCAGGTGGTGGCTGCAATGGTGCATGTAACGCCGAATAACCTAGACTCAGCATCCATGGTGTTTGCTCATCAGCGGGACGCTCTTGCATCGCTTTGATCCAGTTGATTGCACGATCCGTTTCTAACGTTGTCCGATAGCCACGTGCTTCAGGATCTGCTGGCGTCAAGGTATAGTCGTTGCCATCCATGTCATTTACTTTCCATTCCCCGGTGTAGTAGCCGTTTTGCACATCAAACCGCAGTTCGGCAAAACGGTCTTCGCTATATACCGTGGTATTTGGATCAAGGATCCCGCCCTGCTCTACGCAGGTACGCCCAGGTGTTGGATAGGTATTTGGGTCATCCATTACCGTATGACTACCGTCTGCAAAGTAACAGACGCCAAAATCTGCACCGTGCTCGGCATCAAGGCTCGTCACCGGAACCCAACCACATTGATAAGTTCCCTCTGGTGCTATGCCACCAGCAGTGGTGTCAATTGGATATGGCGCACCATCAAGATAACCAGCAAAATAATCCCAACCTAACACCCGCATCGCTTCATCGCCTAGCGGATGGTTATCTGGCCCTAAATCTGAGCCCGTAAGATGCATTTTACCGATCAAACCGTTCACATACCCTGCTTTGTCTCGTAATACTTCAGGTAGTGAGGTGGCATATGGTGACATCTGTGCATTCGCTAAATCCGTCGATAAGATGGCGTTGTGAACACCATTCCTAAATGGATAGCGGCCATCGAAAAAGCTCACGCGGGTAGGTGAGCACGTTGGCATGGACCATGTATTACGGAAGCGTACTCCAGCTTCGGCAATGGTGTTGATACTCAACGTGTTGGCTGGTGTTGCACCACCGTACCCAAAGGCACTGAATTGATCGATCCCAGCATCGTCAATCACCAGGAACAATATGTTGGGAGGTGGATCTTGCCCCACCGGTGGTTCTTCGGGATCGACATTCACGGGCGGCTCATCAGGTGTGCTATCACTATCACTGCCGCAGCCAGCAATTAACAGCGTTCCCATCATGAGCAGCATTATCAGCCGTAACTGTGATGGTTGTTTCATAGTGGTTGTCCTCAGTAGTGTTATAAACTACAAACTGTGCCTAAAGCTGCTTCAATCACATTGAGATCATCTTCATCCGTGTTACCGTCAAAGTTCACGTCATACCAACTTGAACCCGTCCAGCCAGAAGCCACAATTGCGTGATAATTTGCAACGTCCTGTTCATCAACCACTCCATCATAGTTACCATCACCTTCACAATGTGGTTGAGAACTCATTATTTCAGCCACAGCAGCATTTAATGCAGCATAGTTTTGTTGCTCTTCTTCAGTGAGCGCAGGTAGCCCGGCTTCACCTAAACCAACCAATAAATCTCGACCTGCCGTATCCAATAATGGAATATGGTTTTGATCAATCTGATAGAACTCAATCGAAAACCAATCGGTTGGTCCATCAGTTGCAGGGTCGTAATCCAATGCATGGTTTTGCACCAACTTGTAATTATCGTTCCGAATCGCTTGATACAGCGTGGGTCCCATATCCAAACGGTTTGCCTCGTAGTTCGCTGGGTCTGCGTGATAAATCACTTGATTCACCTGCCAACACTGCTCCAAATCACCGGAGTTATAAGTCCCTACCACCAGCGGGTCATCCGCACCGACGCCCCACCAAACACCACCGTTATCTTCACAAACGCCTTTGCTAGTAGGAGTATGGGAACACATGGTGGTAAACACACAGGGACCATTGCGACCGTCATTAAGTTGAATATTCAATGCGCCTTGGGCGAAGTTATAGTCACGTAAACTGGCTTGGGTTTCGTCTTCCAAATACGGCATGAGACCGAAGCTATCTGGCCCACCCTGAGCGATAACATCAGCGTCTAACCCAGCAATCTCACCAAATAAACCATACACATCGGTGGCGTTAACCATATGTTCAACGTCACGGTCTGGGTTCTGTACTAAATGGCCGCCAACCACCAAAGGTACCCATACACCAGTTTGATAGGCCGTCCCTTTTGCGCGGTTTACGTCAAATGGAGCTTTCACCGTCGGGCCAAAGGAACCATTGTCACCCACGATGACCACCATCGTATTGCTCTCAGGGTTATAGACCATGCCTTCATCAGTGACAGTCACGATCCCTGTTTCAATCAACAGGTGACTTAGTGCAGTATCTAGCCCTTCAATCATGGCGTCAGCAATACGCCGTGCATTGAGCGTATTGCCTGGACTTAAATCACATTGCGCTTCGATTTCATGATGTAAATCACGAACCATGAGCTCTGCGGGTGGTGGCTGTAGTGGCGTATGTGGTGCACTGAAACTCACCGTTGCCATCCACGGCTTATCGCCACTACGGCTGTTGATCCATTCGGTCGCAGCTTGCACTTCAATGACTGAGCGATAACCCCGGCCACGTGGATCGGCTAAAGGGACGAGCTCTACGTCAGCGCCGTCATTGATTACCAACTCAGAGACATAGTGAGCGTTCTCTCGATCAAACACGAGATAATCGGGTGCTTCAGCTTCACAGGTTGCGTTGGGTACTAAAATACCTCCTTGCAACACACACTGCAGGCCAACGCTATCGCCCTCACCGCTATAAGAAAGTTCTGTACATTGATTGGCTGCGGTGTAACAAGCGCCTTGATCAGCACCCACAGCGGCATTCTGCGCTAGGCTCGGGACAAAACCACAACTATATGTGCCTGCAGCAGCAACACCACCGGCTGTCGTATCAATAGAGGCTGGTAACCCTCCTAACCAACCATAAAAATAATCCCAACCAAGCATATTAGGGGTCGAATATTCGTACGGATTGTGCTCAGGGCCGCCCAAGTGAAATTTACCAAACAGACCATTTTCATACCCTGCTTCTTGCAGCATCTTGGGAACTGTTTGGATATAGGGGGACAGCTGTGAGTTAGCTAAATCATTCGGCCCTAATGCTTGGTACATTTTGGTTCGTAAGGGATACGCACCAGCCAATAAAGCACCTCGGCCAGGCGAGCATTCGGGCATCGACCAAGTATTTCTAAATCGCACCCCCGCCTGTGCAATCGCATTAATGGACGGCGTTTGCGGCGGATTTACCCCGCCATACCCCATCACATCTAACTGATCAATCCCCACGTCATCCATAATAACAAACAGAATATTTGGTGATAACTCAACCGGGTCAGGATCAGGATCAACGACAACTGGCGGTGATGGTTCCGGATCTGAACTGCTCCCATTACAACCGACTAAAGTGAAAGTCGTGAGTAAGGCTAAGTACCATGCCGTAGAGTATTTCATGGTGTTCTCCTTGTTGCGCTCGGTGTTAGCAACATCGAATCATTGGGGTTTATTTTTTGTAGTTGCTCCAACAACGCAACTCGTTCGTTAGTGTCTTGAGTATAGTGCAAGATCGCCATTCTTAAATGGCGGTGGTGCGGGGCCTTACTTAATGCCTCGCGTAAAACATTCAGAGCAGCGTCGCGTTGCCCACTATCGTGCAACGCAATAGCATAGACATAAGCGTAATGACTATTCTCTGGGGCCAGCTCAGTAGCTCGTTTTAAATAGCTTAGTGCTTGCTGTAATTGGCCTTGCCTTACCATGCTCAATGCGAGTGCGTATGGCAGCTCGGCAGCTTCTGGCAACCTTGCCAGGGAATCCTCTAGCAACTCAATCGCCTTAGTGGCGGATTGCTGTTCATAAGCTTGTGCTAATGCCACCAGCGCAGGAATGTAATTCGGATCACGAATGAGCGCTTGTTCTAATGCTGGGATAGCCTTGTCATTACGCTGTGTCAGCGAATAAACCATCGCTTGATTAAAATGCCCTTGAGCAGTACCCAAATGATGTTGTTGTAAGCGCTCATACTCTGCCACCTGAGTCTGGGATAACGGCATTTCTTGCGCAATAAGTTGCTCGATAGCGGTAACTCGTACCGCCCGTGCAGGATCAGCGAGCAATCGAGGCCATAACTGCTGTAACACAGATGCTGAAAATAAGCTTGGCGCGACTTCAATTGCCGCTCTGCGCACCATTGCATCGGAGTGCTGCAAAGCTTGTGCGACTTGTCGCTGCGCATCAGTGGATGGGTAATTCGGTAGTTCACTTATCAGGGCAGCACGGCGAATCGCAGGCTGATCATCTCGGCGTAATTGGGCCAATAGCTCGGCAGCTGCTCCATCCTTCCCGTTACGCGCTTTGAATAGAGCAACTGCATAACCACCATCACGGGGTTGTGCGTCGGGATACCACCGATTAAAGGCACTAATAATAAGGTTTGGGTCAACATCTTGATGGCAACCTAAGCAAGCATCGCTATGCCCCAACGCTAAAGCTTGTGCTGGATTGGGACTAGAGAAACTGTGATCACGACGCCAATCATTACCCATGTAGACTTTGGCCGGCATATGGCAGTTGGTGCATTGTGCACCGCTGCTTTGCGTTAAGTGGAAATGGTGGTTTTGCTGTTCGCTCGTGGTATGGCACTGCGCACAGACCTGTTGTCCCGGAGCTTGAAGATCCCCACTGTGCGGATTATGACAATCACTACAGACTACACCGGCTTGATACATGCGACTTTGAATAAAGGAACCGTACTCGAACACCTCGTCTTTGATCTTTCCATCGACTTCATATAAATCGTCACTTAAAGGGCTGATCATGAACTGATCATGGATTGCAACTGTAGGTTTAAACGGTTGAATTTCATTACGACGGCTGTGGCACTGCGCGCAAACTTGTAATTGTTGCTCAGCGTCAAACACTTGAACTGCAAGGCCAACTCCTGCTACTGCTGTTCTTGGTTCGCTTTGCTGCGCCCATTCAACATGTCGTTGTGCTGGCCCATGACAGCTCTGGCACCCAACGCCTAATGCTTGCCAAGATGATTTAAATTCGTCTGTTTCAACATCGTAGTTTTGCTGGTAATTAGTAACATGGCAGGCAATGCACTGGGTATTGGCTTGATGCGCAATTTGACGCCAATGTAAAGGATGTTCTGGTGTATCTGCTTGCTCTGGATACAGCTGGAAAAATTTCTGCTGTTCGGTGTCCCAAGCCTTACCATAGGCTTGTAGGCGCCCCTTGTCGGTAGTAATGAGGAATTGTTGTAGTGGTTCGTACCCTATCGTGTAACTGACCGGAAGATCATCGAGTGTTGCGCGCGTGGTCGGCACCATTGCATTAGCATGGTGCGATTTTTGCCATTGTTGGTATACACTTGAATGACAGCCTTGACAGTCCTTTTCGTTCGCCCAGTTTTTACCTTGTACAGACGATATCAAACCTAACACGAACACGGCTACCAGCCAAGGCACGACTCGTTGCCAGCTCAGCTGACAGCGCAATCGGTAGCTCATGTTGTCTTGCCTATGTGGTTATTATTCATTCACATAGTAAAGTCTAAAATAAAATTATGTCAACGAAATATCACATATAATTGGCACGACCAGTGCGACAAAACAGGCCTTACAAGGTACACTGAGGGGGATCATTTCAACGAGGTTTTATCATGACATCGTTCCACCATCGGCATTCATATGCAACCCGATTTCCCCGCCTAGCATTTCCGTGTGCCCCAACTCCAGTAACAGCTCCACAGTGGTTGGCATTTAACCACGTGTTAGCTGATGAGCTTGCTTGGCCCGCCGGTTTACGCGATTCCGATGCTGGCTTGGCACTCTTTTCTGGGAATCAATTACCCAGTTGGGTAAAGCCCCATGCATTAGCATACGCAGGTCATCAGTTTGCCCAGTTCGTACCACAGTTGGGCGATGGACGTGCGGTATTGCTTGGGGAAGTCGCGCAGGGTGAAGACTGGGTTGACGTGCAATTAAAAGGTTCCGGGCGCACGCCCTTCTCTCGTGGCGGCGATGGCCGCGCAGCACTTGGTCCGGTGTTACGTGAATATCTTGTCAGTGAAGCTATGCACGGGCTTGGCGTCCCCACCACTCGGGCGCTGGCGGCGGTGGTGACTGGTGAGACAGTGCAGCGTGAAACAGCTCTTCCGGGGGCTATTCTGACCCGCGTGGCGGCGAGTCATTTACGGGTAGGTACCGCACAATATGTACTGCATCTCAACCAACTCGAGTTACTCCAGCAATTCATGGATTATGTTATTGAACGGCATTATCCATCCCTTATCGGATTCAGCAAACCATACCTCAAGCTGCTCGAACATGTACAAAACCGACAGGCTAAGTTAATTGCACAATGGATGAGTCTTGGCTTTATTCATGGTGTGATGAACACTGACAATATGACCTTAAGTGGCGAAACCATTGACTATGGGCCTTGCGCCTTTATGGAAGCCTATGATCCAACCACGTCCTTTAGTTTTATCGATAAGCGTGGCCGTTACGCATACCATAATCAACCCGCAATTGGGCTTTGGAATATGGCACGCTTTGCAGAAACCCTGCTGCCCTTACTCGGTGACGAAGCTGCTAGTGTTCCGCAAGCGACAGCTGTCCTAGAAGATTTTCAAACTATCTACGAAAAACACTACTGGCAGTTTATGTGCACCAAAATTGGATTACCAGCAACGCCTAGTGCGCAGCAACTGGTACAACGTTATTTGAATTTAATGCACGCCCATCAGGTAGATTTCACCCTCGCTTTTCGTGTATTGGCGGACGGCGATGCCTCGCGCGCTAAAATACTATTTAACGACCAAGAAGATTGGCGCTTGTGGTATCACGATTGGCAACAAGTGGTAAGCCCGGCAACCGTTGCGCAACTTAGGCACGTCAATCCTGCGTATATTCCCCGCAATCACTTGGTGGCACGAGCGATTACGGAAGCAGAACAAACCGGTGATCTAACTTACTTTAATCGACTTCAACAAATTCTTGCCGAACCTTTTACTGAACGTCCACAATGGCAAGAGGAATTACAGCCGGCAAGCCCAGAACAACAAGTAACGCAAACATTCTGCGGCACCTAGTACCGAAGCCTGAAGCAAAAGTTGGTATTTATGG
>Ga0209075_1003517_pt1 | contig 12985 bp, 13 predicted proteins | sample Stecom2011_FD_187523 | JGI IMG/M metagenome (GOLD analysis project Ga0209075, IMG submission 187523) | Agricultural soil microbial communities from Utah to study Nitrogen management - Steer compost 2011 (SPAdes) (version 2) | ecosystem: Environmental > Terrestrial > Soil > Agricultural land... | reverse complement strand
TAGCCGGTACCGAAGTCATCCAGCGCCAGCCCCATGCCGTAGGAGCGCACCAGGCGCATGCTGGCCTGGATGCGCTCCAGGTCATCGCAGCTGGCGTGCTCGGTCACCTCCAGCTCCAGGCAGGAGATCGGCACGCCGTGTCGGTCGCAGAGCTCGCGGATATAGTGCACCAGCGAGACGCTGTAGAAGTGCTGGATGGAGGCGTTGACGCTCAGCCGTAGCGCCCCCAACAGCCCCCGCGGCGCCTGCGACAGGGACTCGATCACCTCGGCCAGCACCAGGCGGTCAAGCTGAAGGATCTGGCCGGTCATCTCGGCCACGGGGATGAACTCCCCCGGAGAGATGGGGCCCAGCTCTGCGTGCTGCCAGCGGATCAGCGCCTCGCCGCCCAGCAGGCGGCCGTCACCCAGCCGATAGAGAGGCTGTACGTACACCTGAAAGAATGGCTCCGTACCGCGCACCGCCAGCGCCTCTCCCAGGGCCTCCCAGAGCTGCTGCTCCCGGGGGCTGAACATCGGCAGCGAGATATCGCCATCGCCGGCCCTCCCGCCTGCGGTGGCATCACGGCCGAGCGACGCTTCCTCGCAGACCTGCACCTTCTTCAGCAGGTACAGCTCCCGCAGCAGCAGGGCGGCCAGCAGGCCGACCAGCACCAGCGCCGCCAGCACCAGCCACAGCAGCACGGGAAGATCCTTGAGCAACAGGGTCAGGCTATCCACTCGGCACCACCTCGCGCGGGCTCAGCTCAGAAACGATAGACGACACCCGCCTCGAATGCCGACTCCTCGGGGTCCACCTTAAGGCCGTCGAAGGTGCGGCTGTTGTACCAGGTGCGCGAATACTGCATGCGCAGGTCCAGCTGCGGCGCCACCCGGAAGTCGGCGCCGGCGCCGAGGCGCAGGCCATCGAAGTTGCGATCCTCGCTGAACACGCCGGTGCGCGCCTCGAAGCTGGTGCGCTGATAGCCCAGCAGGCCGAAAGCCGCCACCTCATCACTGACATGGCCACCGAAGCGCGCCGCGATGCCGTAGCTCTCTTCCGCGGAGAGCGTGGTGCGCAGCCCGTCGGCATCCACCTGGGCATCGGCGCCGCCCTGGGCGATATTGGCTTCCACGCCGATCAGGTAGGGCGCCGCCACGTTCATGGAGTCATAGCCCACCACGGCACGAAACAGCGCGCCGCTGCCGCCCAGGCCATCGACGCGCACATCACCGAACTCCGCGCTGGACTCGCTGAAACCCACGTCGATATCCTGATAGCCCACGCTAAACCCAGCATAGGGGCCAGCCGCCTGAGCCGCGCCGCTCATCAGCAGTGCCGCCACCGTACCTGCTGCCAGGCGCTTGCAGGTTGCCATGCGCTTGTAGAAAGTCATCCCTGTTTCTCCTTGGGTTGCTTGATTGCCTACGATGCGAGAAGCCCTTGCCATCCCGCTAGATGTCCAGCTGCCCCAGCCGGATGCTGGACTGGCTCTTCAGCGGCCCGTCGATCTGCGGAATCCGAATCCCGAAGATGTTCAGGCTGGGCAGCAGCGCCGCGGTTTCCAGGCAGACCGTCAGCTCCGCGGTGTCGGTGTCGAAGTCGAACTTGTCGCCATCGACGCCACAGCCCGCCACCTGCAGGATGCCATTATAGCGCTCGACCACCGACTCGATGCGCCCATCGATGCGCTCCCGAGCGCCGCCCCCTGTGGTCACCACCGCTACCGCGGCTCGGGTGGACTCTGCCGCCATGCCGTTGAGCACGTGCAGCTGAGCGAAACTGATCGCATAGCTGATGATCGCATAGAAGATGGCAAGCAGCAGCGGGAAGAGCAGCACGAACTCGATAGAGACGGCGCCCCTCTGTTGTCCACGGCTCTGTTGTCTGCGGTTCAGCTGTCGAGTACTCAGTTGTTCACGGTTCATCGCGCCACCCCTCGGGTATCCAGATCCTCATGCAGGGACTCCAGCAGGCTGCAGCCGTGATGCCCTCCCAGCAGATACTCCCCACGCCGCTCCTGCAGCTGCTCGGCCCACGCCAGCGCCTCACCGGGCTGCTGTGCCGACCACTGCCGGAGCCGCTGCTCCATGGTCTGCTGCAATACCTGCAGGCGCGCTTCGTCACAGGCGTCCTGCCCCTGCGCCGGCGCCACGGCCAACAGCAGGGCCAGCGCGCCGGCCATCATCATCGTCTTCACAGTACCAGCTCCACTTCCGTCATTTGCACATCCAGCACCTGCAGCTCCATGCTGCCCAGCTGAACTCCCAGCAGTCGCAGCAGAGGGTCGATCACCAGGTTGCCGAGCGCCGTTACCAGCGGCGTCAGCAGCGCACTCAGCAGGTTGACCACCGGGTTGAGCACGCCAAGCACCACTTCGTTGACCACCCAGTCCAGCACGCAGCCAAGCCCCAGCAGGCCGCAGCTACCCTGCTTGTCGCCGCCCAGCAGGTGAATGCGAATATCCAGGTTGCGCAGCAGGCTGCTGATCAGGCCCCCCAGCGCATCGCCGGAAGCGCCGGTCACGGTGGTAGGCGAGGCGGGCCAGGGGGGGCCTTCGAACAGCGCCTGCGGATCGCTCTCTCGCACCACCATGTCGCCGCCCTGACCGGCCACGCTGCTGGCGGCAATGGTCACGGCGACCAGGGAGCCGGTACTCTCACTGCCCAGCAGGCGCACGGCGATGGGCTCGATGGGGGCGCTCTCGATGCCTGCAGCATCGAGGCTGCCGCCGGCGTAAAACGGCGCCTGCAGCGACTGCAGAGAGCCCAGATGCACCGCCGCCAGGGCCGGCTTGGCCAGCAGGCTGGCCTTCTGCTGGCCATCCGCGCCCATCTGCAGGCTCTCCAGCACCGCCTTGCCGGAGCCGGCATCCACCCTCAGGCCCAGGTCCAGCTCGGCAAGCACCAGGTTGAGCCTGGCGCCCACCACCAGGCTCAACTGGGGGGATGTGACCTCGGTCTTCCAGTGCCGGTCGCCCTCAGGCACCTGCAGGCGGCCTGCCGGGCCGATGGCGATCTGCGGCGGCTCGATAATGCCCAGGCGCACCACCAGCCCCATGGAGTCGATGTTGTCGGCTTGGCTGCCGAGGCTGTTCAGCACCCGCCCCGCCCCCAGCTCCAGAGACAGACCGTTGCCGCGGTTGGCCGCCATCAGCGCCACCCCCAGCAGGTCGCCCAGCCGCAGGTCGACATCCAGCGCCCCTCTCGGCACCTCACCCTCCGCGTTGCGCAGGCGCAGCAGCTGTTCCAGAGAGATCTGCTGCAGCTCCGCCGAGCCGTTGCGGGCCGCACTCTGCAGGTCGCGCAACAGCGCCAGGTCGGCACTGCCCAGCTCTCCGCTCTCCACCCGCTGCTGCAGCACCGCCACAGAGACATCCAGCAGCTCGGCGACCGTTACACCGGCCTGAAGCACGCCGTCCAGCCCCACGGCGGTCAGATCGACCCCCACCAGGGCCATACCCTCCACCAGCTCCAGCAGCGACAGCCCGACATCCAGCAGCCCGCCGGGGCTCAGCACGTCGAGGTCGAGATGGGTGCCCAGCAGGCCGCCCAGCAGCGGCCCCAGCAGCGGCGAGCTTTCGGTATCCAGGCCCAGCAGGCGCGTGCCGGCGCTGAAGGCGGCAAAGGCACCGCGACTGGCCACCGCCTCGGCGCGCAGCGGCGTCCAGGCGGGCACCACGCTGCCCGGCATCAGGGCCGCCAGGTTGGCCAGCAGGCTGGTGCGGACCTCGTGCCTCGCCACCACGCGCACCGCGCCGCCTTCAGCGTCGGCAGCAAAGACGCGCAGGCCATCCTGCTGGCTTACGCTGCCGCGCTCGACCTGCAGGCTTCTGCGGTCGCCGACGACGAAGCCGTTGCGGGCCGCGCTCTCCTCGGCCAGCTGCGCGAGGGCACCCGCATCGCCCCCACCCCCCGATCCGCTGCGCGCGACTGCCTCCATGGCGGCGTTGTCGGCCACCGTCTGCAGGCGCCGCTGTTCCAGAAAGAGCCGCCCGGTATCCAGGCCGATCACAATACATAAAAGCACCAGGCTGGATATAATAACGAACGAAATCGCAACGGCACCTGACTCACTGCGCCTAACGTAACTTGAATGAAAGTTGCGTAATCTCATGTATCAATGTTCCGCGCACACGGAATTGACCGCCATGCAAGGCGGCAGGAATAAAGCAAAATAGAGAATGTTCTACCGCCTCGGCGGGCGGAGGATCGTCATGTCTATCATGACTACTCGACAGTATACGCTAACCGGGCGTGGCTGATGCGAGGTGGATTGCCACAGTGTGAGGCCTAATCAACCATATGACGCCGCCAGGCGTTGTGGCTTGCGCTATCAGGCGCTCAACTACGTCTCATCCTCTTCAAGCACGGCCAGGCGCACTCTTGAACGGCTTCTCAAGGGGCCCTCGATATCGGGCACTCGCAGCCCGAAGATTGTCAGACTAGGCAGCAGCAAGTCTGCCTCCAGGCAGACCGTCAGCTCACCTTCGCTGGCGCTATAGGCATAGCGATTACTGCCGTTGGCGCAGCCCCGGACGCTCAGCACTCCTCCATAGCGGTCTACGGCGGCGTCTACCCGCTTGTCGAGCGCGCTGCGAATATCACTTTCGTCTCCCTCGATGACCACCGCCCTGGTGGCCTGGGCTGCCTCCGCCGCCAGGCCGTTGAGGGCATGCAGCTGGGCAAAGCTGACGCCGTAGCTGAGAATGGCGTAGAAGACCACCAGAAACAGGGGGAACAGCAGCACGAATTCGATGGAGATGCCTCCTCGCTGTCGCGCCCTGGCTGCTGCTTTCGCTCTACGGTTCATCACTGAGGCACCCTGAGCATCGCGGTCACGCTGACGCTGGTTTCATGGGGCAGCTTGACGCCCAGCAGAGAAATTTGCGGCAGCAAGCTCTCCTCGGCGACCAGGCACACCGATAGCCTATCGATGTCACCATCGCTGCTGATACTGGGAGAGCCACTGCACCAGCCCGCGGTTGCCGCCGGCCCGGTGGCATTATCTCGCAAAGCAGCCAGCGCGAGGTTTATCTCATCAATATCCAGCGTATGGCTACCGCTATCCTCCTCATACCACTCCTGGCGAATAATCTGCCCTGCCAGCTCTGAAGTCATACCGTTCAACCCCTGGTAGGCCCAGAATAGAATGGCGTAGCTAACGGCGGTATAGAGCAGCAGGAGCAGAATCGGGATGATCAGAATCATCTCGATGGCCGCCCCACCGCGCTGGCGGGGCGCCATGCCATGCATGCGTTGCCTGGCGAAAAAAGCCATGACTAGAGCAGCTCCGGGGGGCCGGTGCGGTGGTCGATATGGATGACGCGCACCTCGGCTTCGCTGATATTGACACCCAGCTCATCGAGAAGTGGATCAATAACTCCAGCTGCCAGTGAGCCGACGATCTCATCGGCAACTGCCTGAACAACTGCAAGCACAGGTGATAACAGGCCATCAGCAGGAATATTGGCGCCAAACAACTGCAATTCTAGATCAATGCCGCTAAGCAGTGAACCGAGCTCCAAGGCCACTTCTGTTGAGCCGGTAAAGCTGGCCTCCCGCTGCCCAGGCCACTCCAGCCTTTGCGAGGAAGGAGTCATGGATGAGCTGCTGGCGTGGGCTTCAAAAGATGAAATCCAGTCTTGCAGACTGGGTTCCCATCCAATTGTTTGGTCGCCAGTGCCGATATCGTCAGTAAGTTTCGGGGCGGGCTCGCAGCGCGTTCTCTTGATAATTCCGAGCAGGGCAGTGGCTTCGACGCAAACCTCATCCGTGCTCGCTTTGTAATACTCATTAGTGGATGCAAGAAGACCTAATATACCTTCGAGGATTGTCACCAAGGTACCAACTACGGCACCGAGCAGGTTGCCTACCGCAGAAAGCAAGTTAACAAGCAGGCTGCCGGCCAAGCCCAAGCTACCCAAAAACTCATCCAGAAGGGGGATACCACTGCCATCAAGGCCAGGGTCCAATAGCGGCAGGGATGTGCTAAGCACGCCCAAGTTCAGGTCAAGCTTGCTAACTAATGGGTACTGCTCAGCCGAAACTTCGACATCCCACTTATGCCACTCACCCCCATCAGCAGGGTCCACATCTTCGATGCCCGCCCTTGCACCCGCTGCTGTAACGCCTAGCTTGACTCCCAGATTGGCCAAGACAGGAATATTAACATTCGCACCCAAGCCAAGCGTAAGCTGTGCCGTACGTGCCTCGGTCTTCCAGTTTCCTGCACAAGGGGGATCTGCATCATCGATACACCCCACGGGCCCAATAGCAATCTGCGGCGGCTCAATTACCTCCAGCATGGCTTCGATATTCGCAACGCCCGGCACGCTGAGGTTTAAACCAGGAAGTGCCACAGCATTACCCTGACTGGCAACGAGCAGCGCCGTACTCAACAGCTCCGGAACGTTAATCTCCGCCATTAGCGGAATAGTATCAGTCGTAACGCCCAGGATGTCGCCCAGAACCAGCTCGACGTTAGGCAGATGGAGCGCTACGAGGTTGGCAAGCGCACTCAGGCCGACCACTTCTTCTTCGCCCACCGCGCCGGCCACCGCATCGACTAACTGCAACAGCGTGAGATCAGCCGACAACAGCTGCTCCACACTGCCGACATTCAGTTCCGAAACATCCAGAAGGTCCGCGAGAGTCACCGTCGCATCGGCAAGACCTTCGAACCCCAACAGGTCAGCCCCAACCCCTAGGTCCAGCACTCCTCGAAGTATTGGAGAAAGAATGGAGTCATCGGTATCCAGACTCAGCAGCCGAGATCCCACCGAAAACACCGCATACTCTTCCGCCTGGCTGCGCTGCGCCATGGCCGTGGCAGAGATGGTGATCTCGTCTTCGCCCAGCAGGCTGCCGAACAGGCTGGGGCGGACCTGATGGCTGGCCGTTACCTCCACCGCATGGCGCTCCAGAGTGCCGCTGTAGCTGCCGTCCAGTGTGCTGCACTCCACCGTTCCTTCACCAAGAGCGTGGGCAAAGAAGACGCGAGCCCAACCGTCATCCTCGGGCGCACGGCAGACGCCGCCTCCCACTGCACTCAATGCCCGCTTGCTCTCTTCACTGTCTCCGATATCGTGACCGTTTCGCTTGGCTGAATCCTGAGCTGCCGAGGCAAGGTCTGCATCTGAAGCCTGACTGATCAGCGTTACGGCGCCGGCGGCTTCCAGGGCGGCCAGGTCCGCCACCCGCTGCATATGCCGCTGCTCCAGAAAGAGCCGCCCGGTATCCACCGCAAGTGCGACGCTGATTACCATCAGCAGCATCAGGCCAGCCGCCATCAGGCCAAAAACACCGCGCTGTCGCGGCGGTAGCGGATTGTTCAGGCGTGGCAGGCGCATGGCGCTCTCCTCGCCGGCCCTGAGCGGCCGGCCGGATCAGTTGCTGAAGTCGTCGTCGATAAAGCGTTCGGGAATCGGCCGCGAGAAGCTGTTCACATAGCGACGATAGACCTCCCGCTGCACGTCGCCGGAGAGCCACTGGTCGTTGGACGAGGCGTGGTGGCCGGCGCGCTGCAGCTCCAGCAGGCGGCGGGTGGTGCCGCCGGGCGGGGGCGCCTGGCGCTGCTGGGCGGGAGACGCCGCCTGCGGGGCGCCGACAGGCTCGGCGGCGGGCCGCTCGGGCGTGGGCACGTCGCCTGCCAGGGCAGCGGAAGGCGCCAGCAGGGCAGCCGCAAGCAGCAGAGGCGGCAGGGCGAAAAAGCGCTCAGGTCGTTTCATCGTCGATCTCCAGGGCGGGGTCTTCGGGGATGGGCAGCGGTGCCGCTCGGCGTTCCACCGCCGCCTGCAGGGCCGAGAAGGCCTCGGGGCTGACGCGATAGCGCCGTGCCGCGGCCTCGGCGCGGTGGGCCTGGCCGTCCTGGAGCAGCGCCAGCACCAGGTTGCTGGCGGCGTTGCCCAGGCCGTCGTCCAGCTCCAGGGCGGTCATGAACTCCTCGATGGCGTCGCCGTGGTGGCCGCGCAGCATCAGCAGGTAGCCCAGGTCGTTGCGGATGCGCGGGTCCGAGGGGCTGGCGCGCCGCGCCAGGCGCATATAGCCAAGGGCGTCGTCGTGGCGCTGCTGTTCGAAGGCGTTGCGCCCCAGCCCGCGCAGGGCGTCGGCGGCCAGGCAGCCATCCACCAGCCCCTGGTAGATCAGGCTGCTGCCCTCCAAGTGGCCGATCTCGCGCAGCGCTTCGGCCTGCATCAGCTTCGCCTCGGGGTAGGCGTAGTCGAGCTCCTCCAGGTAGGCCAGCGCCGAACGCGGCCGCTCCTCGTCCAGCATCCGCCGCACCATGGAGAGCTCCATCCCCTCGTCGGCGCTGTAGCGCTCGCCGCAGGGGCCTCGGCGGCTCTCCTGCTCGAAGGGCTGCAGGGTGCCGGTCACGTCGCTGCCGAGGTTTTCGCGGGTGGTGGTGCAGCCGGCCAGGCCCGACAGCAGCAGCCCCACCAGCAGCGCACCTGGCCATCTTGTCATCATGCGCATCGTCAAACTCCTATGGGCCAGCGCCGGAGAGGGACTGCAGCAGCCCCCCCAGATTCACCACCGCAGGCCCCGCCACAATGATCAGCAGCACCGGAAAGAGAAAGACCATCATCACCAGCGACATCTTGCCCGACATCTTGGTGACCTTCTCCTGTAGCGTAGTGCGCCGGCGGTCGTTGAGCAGCTCGCTGAGCGACTGCAGGGCGCTACGCGCGCCGCCGCCGGTCGCCGCCACCTGAGCCAGCAGGTTGAAGTAGGACTCGCTGGCGGGGCTCGGCTGCAGGTCGGCCAGCGTCTCCAGCACCTCGCTGCGCTCCTGGCCCGCCTCGATGCGCGCCAGGGCCACCCGCAGCTCCAGGCTGGAGGCGGGCACCACCTCGCCCAGGTTGACGATCAGGCTGCGCAGCACGCCCTCCAGGGTCATGCCGGTCTCCCAGAGCATGCGGGTGACCTGAATCAGCAGCTCCACCTCCTCCTCGAGCTGTTCCCGGCGGGCGGCGATGCGCCGCTTGAGCCAGAACCAGACCAGCACCGCCCCCAGCAGCAGCCCGGCCAGGCCGTTGCCCAGGGCGCCGGCCAGGCCGCCGCCCTCGCGCAGGCCGTGCAGGGCGCCCGCCGAGGCTACCCCCAGGGCCACCAGCCCCAGCGAAAGCAGCACCGAGACCTGAGCCCGGGAGCCCACGTAGCCGGCCTGGCGCAGCATCAGGGCCAGGCTGGCGACGCGCTTTCGCTGCTGGGCCTGGCGCCGCCACAGCTTGCGCCCGCCGCGCAGCAGCCGCGTCTCCTGGCGCCGGGGGTCTGGGTCGCCGGGCAACGGCTCCGGCATCAGGCGCTCGGCCATGACCGAAGCCAGCAGGACCGCCGCCGCCGCCGCCATCATCACTGCCGAGAGAACCATCAAGACCGCAGGTGACATTCGCTTCTCCTATACCGACTTGAGCATGCGCCACAGCGCCAGGGCGCCCGCCACCTGCATGGCCGCCGCCACCCCGAGGGCCAGCTGGCCGCCGCTGCTCTCCAGCATCGGCTGCATGAATTCGCGGTTGAAGAAAAACATGTAGCCCGCCATCAGCAGCGGCATGGCCCCGAGCACGAACGCCGTGACCCGGGTCTCGCCGGTCATGGCGCTGAGTTCGCGCCTGCCGCGCTCCTGCTGATGCAGTAGGGTCACGAAGCTGGCCAGCATGTCGCGCAGGCTCCCGCCGTGTACCTGGCTGATCTGCACCGCCGTGGCCAGCAGCTGCAGCTCGAAGAGCTTGAGCAGGCGCGCCTCCCGGGCCAGCCCCTCGTGAAGCTCGAGGCCAAGGTCGCGGCGCATCAGGATGCGCTGCAGGGCATCGCCCAGAGGGGCGGGCACCCGCCGGGCGGCGTGGCGAAAGGCCAGCTCCAGGCTCTGGCCGCCGCCCAGGTCGCGCATCACGCTCTCCATGAAGGGGGCCAGCTGGCTGCGCGCCTGCACGCGCAGTCGCCCGGCGCGCAGGCGCAGCAGGGCGTTGATCAGCACCAGGCCGGCCACGATCAAGAGCGGTCCGAAGCGCGAGCCGGCAAGGGTCAGCGCCAGCATCACCAGCATCACCAGCGCGCCGCCCCAGAGGGTAATCGCCTTGGGCGTGGTGGAAACCCCCGCCGCCACCAGGCTGTCATAGAGCCACTCCACCAGGGACTCCCGGGGCGTCAGGGCGCGCCGCCGGCGCGGCGCGGCCAGGGCGGGGTCGCCGCCGATGGCCTGCTCGGTCTGCTGGCGGGCCCCCTTCATCAGCAGCCACACCGCCAGGGCCAGCACCAGCATGGTCAGGGACCACAGCTGCCACTCTGTCATGAGATCTCCTCCACGCTCTTGCTCCAGTCGATGCTCTCCACGTCCGCCAGGGCCTCGTGGCGCCGATAGAGCGGCGCCAGGGTAATGGCCCCGCGGCGCAGGCCGGTCACCCGCAGCACCTCGCCCACGTGGCGGTGGCCGCTGGCGTCGCGGTCCACCTGGATGATCATGTCCAGGGCCGTGGCGATGATCTGGTTGACCAGCGCATCGGTGCCCTGAAAGCTGGAGAGGCGCACCATCATCTGCAGGCGCACCAGGGAGTCCCGGGCCGAGTTGGCGTGCACCGTGCTCATGGAGCCCATATGACCGGTGTTCATGGCCTGGAGCATATCCAGCACCTCGTCGCCGCGGCTCTCGCCCAGGATGATGCGGTCCGGGCGCATGCGCAGGGAGTTCTTGACCAGCTGGCGGGCGGTGACCTCGCCCTCCCCCTCGGTGTTGGGGGCGCGGGTCTCCAGGCGCACCACGTGCTGGCTGCCCAGCTGCAGCTCGGCGGAGTCCTCGATGGTGACCACCCGCTCCGCTTCGGGAATCGCCGCGCTCAGCACGTTGAGCAGGGTGGTCTTGCCGGTGCCGGTGCCGCCGCTGATCAGGATATTGCGCCGCTCCACCACGGCCCGCTGCAGCACCGCCATCAGCTCGGCGGGGGCCGAGTCGAACGCGATCAGGTCCTCGGCGGTCAGCGCATCCTCGCGGAACTTGCGGATGGAGACGCAGGGGCCATCCAGGGCCAGGGGCGGGATGATGGCGTTGACCCGGGAGCCGTCGGGGAGGCGCGCGTCTACCATGGGGCTGGCCTCGTCCAGACGCCGCCCCAGGGGCGACAGCATGCGGCGCACCACCCGCAGCACGTGGGCGTCGTTGAGAAAGCGCACCTCGGCGCGCTCCAGCCGACCGCCGCGCTCGATAAAGACCCGCCGGGGGCCGTTGACCAGAATATCGGTGATGTCATCGTCGGCCAGCAGCGGCTCCAGGGGGCCAAAGCCCTGCAGCTCGTTGATCACCTCGCCGGCCAGGCTCGCCACCCGAGCCGGCGGCGCGGCGTAGCCGCGCAGGTCGAGATACTCCTCCACCATGGTCTCCACGCGACGGCGCATCAGGGTGGGGTCGTCACCCAGCAGCGCCTGGTCATCCTCCAGGCGGTCGATCAGGGCGCGATGCAGCTGGCCGATAAACTCCGCATCGTCCGGGGGCGCCCCGCGCTCGGCGGCGCTCCCCTCACGGCGCCGGGGGCGAAAGACCATCAGCGCCTCCCGGCATCAGCGAGCAAAGCCCACCTCGGTGTCACGCTCGATGGCCGAGACATCCCGCGGGTCGAGCAGCAGCTCGAGGTAGCTGGGGCGGTGGCGGCGCAGCGCCTCGCCGGGCAGCTCCAGCTCGGTACCGGCGGCCATGGGCCAGACCAGGTGCGGGGTCACGATCATCACCAGCTCCTTCTCGTCGCGCTCCAGCCGAGTGTTACGGAAGAAGGCGCCCAGCACCGGAATATCGCCAAGGCCGGGGATGCGGTCGACGTTCTGGATCACGTTGTGGCTGACCAGGCCGCTGATGATAAAGCTCTCGCCATGGCCCAGCTGCACGGTGGTATCGGTGCGCCGCACGTTGAGCGCCGGCACCGAGACGCCTCCGGTGCTCACCCCCTGGGAGAAGTCCAGCTCGCTCACCTCGGGCGCCACCTTCATCATGATGCGGTTCTCGTCGAGCACCGTGGGGGTCAGCTTGAGGCGCACCCCGAACTCCCGGTAGTCGATGGAGATCTCGCCGTCGCGGCTGCTGGAGGGGAAGGGAAACTCGCCGCCGGCCAGAAAGGTGGCGGTCTGGCCGGAGAGCGTAACCAGGCTCGGCTCGGCCAGGGTATAGGCGAAGCCGTTGCTGTTCAGCGCGGTGAGCGCCGACATCACGCCGCTAGTATTGGCGCGGATAATCGAGAAGCCGTCGCTGCCCGGGGCTACTGTGTCAGTGCCGCCCAGAAAGGAGAGCGCGTTGCTGCGGTTGCCCACCGCAAAGCGGGTGGAGCCCGCCTGGTTGCGACCGATAAAGAAACCCGAAGCCTGCAGCTTGCGGCGGTTGACCTCCACCACGCGGATATCGGCCTGGACCTGCACCGCCCCCACCTGGCGGGTGGCGTCGATCACGCCGTCGCCGAAGCGCTGGCGGGCCTGGGCGTGGCGCTCCAGGGACTCGGTGTCGCCGGAGATACGCGGCACGGCGGAGAGCTGGCTGTAGAGGTACTCCTCCTCCAGCCCCACGGAGCCGTCAGGCAGCACCCGCAGGCGCAGCTCCTGAGGGCGCGAGCGCCCCTCCAACCAGATGCGCAGCGAGGTGCTGCCGGCGCTCTGGCCGGTGATCAGCAGCGAGCGCTCGTCGACTACCTGCACGCTGGCCACGTCGCCGCGGCCGATGGCGGTGCGCGCAACCTCGCCGGGCAGCCCCAGCAGCTCCTGGTCGCCCACCACGATCTCGAGCACGCCGTCGTCGGCCGCGGCGCCAAGCGCCAGCGTCATGCCCAGCAGCAGGCCGGCGAACCACCCGAATGCCCGGGCGCCCGGCGCCCACTCCCTTGCGTTTCGTCTCATGCCGCTTCCCCACGCGCTGATACTGTTATGCGTTATGGCCGGCCGCGCCGGCGCTCTTCATGCTACCGGCTCTGGGGCAGCTCCACCACGCGCACTTCGCCCCCCACGTGCTGAATGACCCGGCGCGTCGGCGCCTC
>Ga0209075_1003515_pt1 | contig 12989 bp, 7 predicted proteins | sample Stecom2011_FD_187523 | JGI IMG/M metagenome (GOLD analysis project Ga0209075, IMG submission 187523) | Agricultural soil microbial communities from Utah to study Nitrogen management - Steer compost 2011 (SPAdes) (version 2) | ecosystem: Environmental > Terrestrial > Soil > Agricultural land... | reverse complement strand
TTGGAGTTATCATCCAACCATTGTTTCTGATACCACAAACGATACACTTGTTGTAGTTGTGCCAGATGAAATTGGAAATGTGTCTTATACATTAAATGTTATCGATGACTTTGGTTGTGCTTATGATACAGTAATTAAACTATATGTTAATGATACAATTCTTAATACAACTGTTTTAGACACAACTTTAGTGTGTTTCTTTAATGACAGTATTCCTTTATGGGCAAAAGCTACCGGATCTGTTCCTCCATTTGATTTTGAATGGGAAGATGGACAAAATGGAAGTCCATCCTATCATCAGATATTAGAAAATGGAATATATAATTACCCCTTAACCATTACGGACGCTTGTGGGTTCTCAGTCAGGGATACCGCCTATATAAGGATGAATCAAACATTAAGTATAGATTCCCTGCAACAATTCCCCGCGGATTGTGGAATGACCAATGGAGCTGTTCTGGCACTCAGCAGTGGATATACCGGAACGCCCAACCATAAATGGTCAGGGCCTGGGTCAGAAAACCCTTCTAATACAATTGCTACAGCTTGGGAGAACAAGCCTTCTGGATGGTATTATTACTCTGTAAAAGACAATGTTTGTAAAGTAACTGATAGTATTTTCTTGGAGCAAATGCCACCACCGACAGCTGATTTTGAAACAAACCCATCGCAAGGACCTGCTCCGTTAGCAGTTACCTTTGTAAATACATCGAGTGACGCATCACAATACGACTGGGATTTCGGAAATGGAGAAGGAAGCATTGTAGGCGATAAGTCTAACCAATATTCTACCTATCCTTTAGATGGAATGTATACAGTAACATTAGTGGCTACGGAAGGAGCATGTACAGACGAAGCAACGAAAACGGTATGGGTTTATTTACCTGTAAAATACGACATGACTAACGTATTTACTCCAAATGGCGACGGTGAAAACGACTTTTTCACAGTGAATGCTGAAAATGCAACTTCATTTGAAATCGTTATACTTAACCGTTGGGGAACAATCGTATTCGAAAGTGATGATCAAAACTTTGCATGGAATGGTAAAGTGAACAATAACGGTGCTGAATGTACTGACGGAACATACTTCTATAGGTTTACAATTATGGGTGAAGGAGGTCAAATTGAAAAAGAACATGGATTTGTTCAACTTCTGAGCGGAAAGAAATAGTCTTTACCTCATCCTAAAAAGATAGTTCTAAAGGGAAGCCAATTAAATGGCTTCCCTTTTTTAATGCAGTTAATTTATTACATTAGTAAAAAGAGCAAAAATGGAAGATTATAAAGTCACTTTTCAGTTTATCAGTGAACCCTCCGATGTGAATTTTGGAGGCAAGGTACATGGAGGAGCGGTAATGAAATGGATTGATCAAACTGCTTATACATGTGCAAGAACTTGGTCAGGAACATACTGTGTGACTGTTTATGTAGGTGGAATACGTTTCTTGAAACCTGTTAGCATCGGAGACTTGGTAAAAGTAGATGCCTATGTTATTCATACGGGAAATACAAGTATCCATATCGCAGTAGATGTATATTCAAAAAACATTGCTGACCCCAACTTCCAAAAAACTACCCACTGTGTAATTGTATTTGTTTCTGTAGATAAAGACGGAAAACCTCAACCAGTTAGGCCATGGAAACCGATGACTGAAAGACAAGAAAAACTATCAGAATATGCAAAAAAATTAACGAAATTAAGAGATACTATATCGCAAGAAATGGAGCCTTATTTTTAAGCAATCTCACAACGAAGGGAAGAATGGAGTAATAATATCTCGCGTTTCTATGAATTAGCTCGAGAAAAAATAAAGCCTGTTCTTTCAAAAAATCTAATTACGAAGAAATTCAATACTCCATACACTTGCTCATTACTGATTATTTACCATTCAATTATATTCGCTCCGTGCGCTGCAAATAAGTCTTTGGTATGTTCGTGACATGTGAAATAGAGTACTTGCCTGTCTTTGGAAAAGTCAGTCAGTATTTTCGCTAAATTATTTGTCCTATTTGCATCGAAATTAACCATTATGTCATCGAAAGCGACAGGTAAAGGTTCTGCGTTTTTCTCATATTCAGCGATGAGACCTAAACGCAAAGCGAGCAATAATTGTTCTCTTGTTCCGCGACTAAGTTCCTGTACTGTTTTTGAATTTCCAGCAGCATCGATAATACTCACGTGTTTTTCACTTAGAGATATACGTAAATCTTCGTACGCGTTTTCGGTAATTGTACGGAAGAAATCACGTGTTTGGGTAATCACTTCAGGTTGACGTTCTTTTTCATATTTCTGCTTGCTCAAACTCAATACTTCAAGTGCTAATTTGGTGGTGAGCCACTCCTTAGTTTCCTCTTTTAATTGTGCTTGTAAACTTTCCTTCTCGTTTTGGAGTCCATACATGTCATCCAACTCAAGTATATGTCGAATTTCAGTAGTTGTCGAAGCCAAACTCTTATTCAGTTCATCGTATTTGTTTTTTACATTCTCGTATTCCGATTCGGTCTCTTCTTTTCTAATCGTGAGTTCCGATGGAGTAAATCCAGCTAATTTTATAAGGGTTTGCTCTAATTGATCCTCACCACATAAAGTCTTGATTGTATTGGCCGCATTAAGCTTTTCTGACATGGCTTTTTCTAACGCTTTTTGAAGTTCATAATGTTGATAAAAAGCAACTTCATCTTTCACTTTTAACGTTGAAAAATATTCAGTAATCTGATCACTTACTTTATGAACCACCCCTACCTTTAATTCCTTTTCCTTCGAAAAAGAGTTGATTTGTTCCACTAATCGATTCCTTTTATAGTTTATTTGCTCATTTTCTTCAATTTTGGTAATCAAAGAATAAACATACGGAACATCAAGATCTGTTTTATCCGGTGAAATTTGTTTTAGCTTTTCCTCAAATTCAGAAATTAACTTTTTACTGTTTTGAATAGCTTTTTCTGCTTCAACCTGATTGGTGTTTTGTCTCTTTAACTCTTCCACATTAGTGATGAAATCATTCATTCTAGCAGGTGAAAGAGTTGTTGGTAATTGCTGATTATCCAATATAGCCTTCCACTCATTTTGTAAAGCGGAAAGTTGCGCCTTTAATAATTTTAATTCCTCATTAATCTTAAGAACCTCAGCGTTTTTAAGTGTATGTTGATGTGCTAACTCCTTATGCTTTACGATTAATTGATCATACGCTAAAACTGCTTCCGTAAGCGCAGTCAATTCTTTATTAATATCATTGGGGTTCCTACCAACTACCTCATCCATTGAATCATTGTTCTTCTGCATAAGCACAGCAATTAAACTTACCGAAGCAATCCCAAGCACAATTCCACCAGAAACATAGTCTACAACCAATAACAACCCTCCTACAGCCAAGAAAACAATAGATAAAATCAGGGGTAACTTATTTTGTTTTTTAACTGAACCTCCCCTGTTTTCAAGGGCTACTTTAAAAGCAGTGTCTAAAGTAATTCTTTTATCATTTGCACTTTCTCGCTGTCCATGATTTTTAATGGAATGACTTTCGATTTCATGTTCAAGTCTGTCTTTACGGGTTTCCACTTCAGAAAGTTCGTGTAGTAATCTGGATTCCACCTCAGTTTTGGTACCGATTAATCGTTCCAATATTTGCTGCTCTTCAACAACGTGAGATGCTTTAGATTGAATTTCAAAAGTTCCTTGTAATTCAATTAAATGAGTGGTATTTAAACCTTCACCCAGTCTTCTTAAAACCGTTTCACTATTCGATTTCGCATTCGTCAGCTTTTCTTCGTCTTGATTCAGTTTACTTTTTGCTTCCTCGTAAAGTTTCACATTTGTCTTAAAGAAATCTAACAATCCGGACTGCTTAGAAAGTTCTCCATCCCATTTCAATTGATCAAGTTCTTCTTCTAATTGCTGGATTTGTTGAGTGATTTGAGTAATTGCTGTTTCCTCATTAGATACCATTTGCTTTTGTGCTTCGTATTGTTCTAAAATCTGAACTGGATGAATTTCAATTTTTCCAATTTCCTTGATCTGATTTTCTGCATCTTTATATTTTACATAATCAGGATACGCTCTTGATAAATCTGAAAACTGATTGTTTTCTTGACTTAGCTTTGCACGTGACTCTTTGAGTTCATCCAACTCTGCTTCTAATTGCTCTTTATTTTCTGAAAGTCTATTGTATTCACCCAGTTTACTGCGTAACTTATTAATGGCTTCCTCTTTAGAATTAATTTCACTGACCAGTTTTGGAAGAACTTGAACAGAACCTCTGGTTTTAAAATAGTCTTCAGAATGGTCCACCAAAGATTTTTCAAAACCTCCAAAATCAACACCTGAAAGCCCCATTCCCATACTAAAAATACGGTCTTCCATTCCAGAATCACCCAATTGATCCACATCAGTGAGTTCATCTAAGGTAATGGCATAAATGTTCTTGTATAAACCTATAGAAGCATTTCCAATAAGGTTTTTATAGCGGCTTTCATTCTCTGAGGTTTCTCCGTTATATTCCAATTGAAAATCTTTCGCATTTCCATGACGGTACACGGAAAGTGATTCACCCGCGCTATTGTTTAACCAAATTCTACCACTGTGCGTTCCTCCCATTAAAGGTTGACGACGTTCATGATGCCAACGTGGGTATTCAAAAAGCGTAAAACGAATAAAGTCCAACAGGGTAGATTTCCCTGCTTCGTTTGCGCCATAAAGCACATTGATTCCTTTGGTAAATCCTTGGATATTCTTATCATGAAAAACACCAAATCCGTGAATATGTAATTTATCTATTTTCATGATTATCTTTCATTTTTTATCAATCCATCAATGCACTTCCACTTCGCTGTGGTCAAAAGATGTTGCAATTCGTTGTGCACCTCCTCCTCAAAATCAGTATTCTTTAATTCACGCCCCACCTTGGTTGTTGAAATCTCTCCCATGATCTTTGCAATCATAATTTCGGAACCTTTCTCATCCCTTTCTAACTCCTCAAATCGCATCAGTAAATCAGCTATAAAATCAGAAGACTGTTTACGTGCTTCAAGATCTATCTCTGGATAACTTTCATTAATAAACTTGTCGATAAACACAAAACTGTCGTGGTATACATTTTCACCGTTAAGGTCTTTCGTTAGGCTTTCCATTTCTGAATGATCAGAGAAAACAGTGTGTAAATCTGTCTTTCCTTTTAATCGAATACGCAGTAAATAGGATTTTCGAGTAGCGACTAATTTAGATTTTATTTCATTTATGGCATTTTGGAAATCACCTATTCCTCCCATTCCATTTACATCTAGGTCATAATAGTCATAAATGATATCAGAAAGTGAGATGAACTCATTTTTCACCACACTTCCATTCTCCACGGTAACGAGTGAACATCCTTTCTCACCCGTTTCATTAAAGTGCCTGCCTTGAATATTTCCAGGATAAACCACCATAGGGTTTTGCGCTGAAATTACTTCGCGTTTATGAATATGTCCCAGTGCCCAATAATCCATATTTGAAGCACGTAAAGTATCTAAATCGAATGGACAATATGGAGTATGGGCATCATTTCCTGCAATTGTTCCGTGGAGTAATCCTATGGAAAAAGAAGCTTTATCATTCCTCTTGAACTTTTTAGCGAGTGGATTAAACTCTTCTTTTTCACCGAAACTTACTCCATAAACCTCAGCCAATGAGACACCGTTTTTAATCACAGTATGCTGTTGCACTTCGTCTGCTTCAAAAAGTATTACATTTTCTGGTAGCTGTAGGTGCTTCGACCAACTTTTTAGCGGATCATGGTTTCCACAAATGATAAAAACTGGTATTTCTGCCTTATTCAATCTTTCAAGCCCACGAACAAAACGATATTGTGCACTTAAACTCCCTGATTCACTATCGAAGCTATCTCCAGCAATGAGCATAAAGTCAACCTTCTCGTCTAAAGCAGTTTGAATTAATGATTCATACGCTTTTACACCATGTTCAACCAATGATTTCCCTAAGGATTCATTCATTTGACTGACTCCTTTGTAAGGGCTTTCAATGTGTAAATCAGCGGCGTGTATAAATTTGAATTGCGACATAAAATGGCTTTGTTCAAAGTTAAGAAAGTTTGTTTGGAATTCCTTCATTGAATTCTACATCAGAGCTATTCCATAGGGGCTTTATAATTATAAAAGTCCTAAAAACTTATTCGATACTTAAGTACCGGAAAGAATTAAGAGAAGTTGCAAAGACAATTAACCTACTTCTTCTTCCTTCTATTCCACTCAAATTTTCGATTGTTCACCAGAATAAACCTAAGGTTAATAAACAGCTGATTGGTTTCAATAAAAGTTTTCGATGGTGTTAAGAGCATATATCCGGCGCGTAAATGAAAACCAAAAAGCTTATATCCTATTACTGGTGAAATTCCGTACCGTTCTTCAGAGAAATTGGAACGCAAAGCCACATCTATTCCGTACGTAAAATCAACACGGCTTGGTTTGTGAAAATACCCTGCATTTAAACCCAATGTATTGTTTGGTATGTTGTATTCAAGTCCTGCATGAAAGGAATTGGTCTTTGTTTTTACCAATCGGATGTCTTTAAATTGGGCTTCCATACCAATTTCACCAACAAAAAACTTTCCTTTTTGAACACCAAAGTATGGTCCTATCTTTCTAACATGAGGATCCAGTAATGGTTTCTTTTTTTTATTTTGGGCATAAAGAGGAAGACTCAATAAAATCAAGCAAATTAACAAGGTGTTTTGGCGCGTCTTTCTCACAGTTTTATTCAATTCCCATTATGGAATCATGTTCTTTTTTGAATTGTTTCAGATCTTCAAGCGTGTAGCCCAAACTATCTGCAGTTCTCTTTAATTCATGAATATCGTCTAAATCCATGTCATATTCATCAAAAAGTGTCGAATTAACACTGTTTTTTAACCAAATCGAACTTTCTTCAATCGCTGGGATGGTTGCAGAAGCAATAACTTTAACTGGATTATATAAAAATGATTCTTCTTTTACTTCAAGGGGAATAAAATTACCTCTCTCATCATAAGTTTCAATCAAAATAATTAAAATCGAAAGTGTGTACAGCATTTTTATGAGACCAAAAAATACTCCTAAAATTTTATTGATCGGACTCAAGTTTACCATTCTCAGCATTCGTTCAATCATCTTTCCAGCAAAAAAAACCATTGCACCGACAGCTAAAAAGGTAACTGTAAAAGCCACAACAGGTAAATACTTTCCTTCGATGTCAATATTGTCTTTTATTAGTTTCGAAGTCCAATCAGAAAAGTGAATTCCAGCATATATACCTACCAACAGTGCCAATAAAGTAAAAACCTCAATGATTAATCCTTTCCTAAACCCTATCCAGGCAGCATATAATAAAGGTACAATAATGATGATATCAACAAAGCTCATGATGCTAATTTACTACACAATAAAATAGCAGAAAGCGAAGTGTTAAAATGTTGCTAACAATGAACATTTGATTTGTTGAGTACACCACTCTCTTTTTAAGTCAAATGTGTGATGATTTACTCAATGTTTGTAAACACTTGTTGAATGTCGTCGTCCTCTTCAATTTTATCAAGCAGCTTATCAATTTCAAGTAATTGTTCTTCTGTCAGGTGTATTGGAGCGGTTGCAAAACGTTTTAAACTCGATTTAGCAACTTCAATTTTCATTTCTTCCAAAGCTTTCTGAAGTGTTCCAAAGCTGGTGTAATCACCATAAATAAGAATTAATCCATCATCCTCTTTCTCAATTTCATCAAGTCCTGCATCGATTAATTCCAATTCTAATTCTTCAATGTCTAATCCTTCAGATTTTTCAATTTCAAAAACTGCTTGTCTATCGAACATAAATTCTATTGAACCATTCGGAACAACTTGTCCTCCTGCTTTATTAAAATATGATTTTACATTCGCTATTGTTCTGGTTGTATTATCCGTTGCACATTCAACATAAATTAAAACGCCATGTGGTGCTTTTCCTTCATAGTTAACCAACTCATAATTCTCAACATCTTGCGCTGAAGCACGTCCAATTGCTTTTTCAATATTATCTTTAGGTACGTTTTCTGCTTTAGCATTTTGAATTGCTGTACGTAAAGAAGCGTTCATTGCTGGGTCGGCACCTCCTTCTTTTGCTGCCATTGTAATTACTTTCAATAGCTTTGGGAATAACTTCGACATTTTTCCACTTCTTTTTTCCTTAGCAGTTCTTCTAACTTCAAATGCTCTACCCATAATATATATTCATTTTATACACATCAAATATAAGGTTTTTAAAGAAAGTAGAGAGATTTGTTTTTGAAATTTAAATCAATATTCAGACTCATTTTCAATTCGTTCTCTAATCATAATCCATTAGTTTTTAACGACTAATTCTCTTTTTTTGGATAACTTTGGATAAAACTATTTGTTATGAGACATATATTGACCTTTTTATTGACCACTTTTTTCTCAATTTGCGCTTTTACTCAAGAAGCAGAATTGATTACACAACAACGAATTCGAGGTGCGATTACAGATTTTAAATTCAGTCCTGACGCCCAATACATTGCTAACATTTCAAAAGACGACCCAAGTATTCACGTATGGCACTTGGCTTCAGAAAAAATAATTGGAAGTTTACAAGATCACGATCAAGCAGTGAACGCATTTACTTTCAATGCGGATGGAAGTGAAATGATAAGCGTTCATAAAGACAATAAAATCATACGTTGGGACCTAAATAAATGGAGTATAATCGATTCAACGACTTTAGATAAGTCAAGCAGTCTTGTTTTACTCCACAAGAACAAAATACTTGTTGCACAAGGAACAAAAATGGTCATGTATGATGAAACATTTTCTTCATTAAAGAGCTATTCAATTTCTGGAACAATTACGTGTGGTCATTCAGCTGGAGGATCTGCTTATATAGGTTCATCGAGTGGACAGTTATCTATAATTAACTGGGATAACCCTGATGTGGTTGTTCAGAAGAACTTCAATCGTACTTACTTTCAAAACATTGATGTAGATGTAGAGAAGAATTTACTTATTTCTGTAAACACAAATGGTTCAGTAACAGAAATTATGTTGGATGAGCTCACTGCTGTTGGTCCATTAAAAATTCTTAAGGGATTCAGTTTTGGAACACAGTATGGGAAAGCCATCGCTGGAAAAGGACTTGTTGCCTACATTACTGAACGCAATCAAGTATCCATCTACAACCTTAAGGGAGACTTGGTTTCTCATTTAATTGATACTGTTGCGGCAGAAGAAATTCGTGTATTGGAATTTTCACCAGACGGAAGTGTTTTGGCATCTTCAAGCCTAAAGAAGTTCAGCGATAAAAACACCCTTAATGAAAACAGTATTAAAGTTTGGGACATCAATAGAAAGGGATTAATTAGTGAATTGAAAGGATCAGTAAATCCAGTAACCAGCTTTTCTTTTCATCCAAATAAAAACTGGGTAGCAATATTGGGAGAAGGAACATCACTGAGTTTATGGGATATGGACTTCGCAGAAAAAATAATGAATTATGAACTACAAGAACCTAAAAGAGAGCAGAAAATTGATCTCATTACAGGAGAGGACGCAAAAGCAGCAAATCCTTTTAACAGAGGAAGTTTTAAGGATAAATTAGTTGAAAATGTAGTCCGTAGAACAGTGAATCAATCTTTCAGAGGAGAGCCTACCTTGGTAAAATTCTCTTCGAAAGGTAATTACTTAATCACTAAACTTCAAAAAGACGAAGTAAGGATATACAGTATAAAAGACAAAAAAATAAGTTATGAATACTTCGCAATGCATCAACAAGAACGAATTAACGACTTTGTAACTGATCCAAACGAAGAATTTCTAATCTGTTTAGGAGCAGGGGATAATGCCGTATCAATCATCGACTTAAGTACGGGTGAATTGATAAAAAAATTGGAAACCAAGAACGAAGATGCTACACATGAGTTTTTAAACAATGCTATTTCTGTGGCTTATCACCCAAAAGGAGATAATTTCGTTGTTTGTACGGGAAGGGGTCAAATATTTGTTTGGGAAAATAAAACATTTAAAACACTTTATAATACAGATGGATCTAACATTCAAAGGGCTGGAAAGAATGCTTTTGTTAGCTACTCTAAAGACGGAAGTGTAGTGTACCTTAATGGATATGATGCCATTCGTGGATATGATATTAACAACTTTAATATTTTAGGAACTACAAAGTTGAAAATGGATGGACAGCCATACGCATTAGGAACTCCCCAAGATTATATGGTTGGTTTTAAAGGAGGCAATGGATACATTGAGGATTTAAAAACCAATAAAATTCAAGCATTTCCCATCCAATCCAACTTAGTGAACGCTGTTGATGCTTCTTTAAGAAACTACATAGGAATTGCTTTAAAGAATGGTGAGTTTAGAATAATCGACGCTAACAACGGGAAGTTATTGGCTACCTTTATTGGAGAAGATGATAATACCCTTATTAAGACAGAAGAGAATTACTATAAAGTTGATAAAGCTGGTTTTGATTTAGTGTCTTTTAGAGTAGGTAAAACTGCATATCCATTTGAGCAATTTGATGCCTATTACAACCGTCCAGATTTAGTGTTGAAATCATTAAAATGTCAAGATAAAGAGTACATCGATTTGTACCGTCAAGCACATGATAGGCGTTTAGCAAAGCTTGAAATGACTGGTACAAAAACTCCTGATTTTTCGAGCTTACCTCAATTGACCATTCAAAACAAAGCGGATTTGCCTTATACGCAAGAAAGCAGTGAAATTCTTTTAAAATTGAATGCTATTTCGAGCACTCACCCTTTAAAAACTATAAAAGTCACCATCAATAATGTTCCAATTCATACACAAAGCATTTCTGGGAAAGAATACAGTGTGGAGCTTTCTTTGGAATTAATTAATGGTGCAAATAAAATTAATGTTTTTGCAATTGATCAAAAAAATCAAGAAAGCTTAGCAGAGAGCATCACTGTGAACTGTTTAAGAAAAGACAAACCTAATTTATATTTAATCACTGTTGGAACATCAAAATATAAGGACAGTCGATTCAGTTTAAACTATGCTGCGAAAGATGCAAAAGATTTGAATCAACTATTTGATGGAGCTACTGAAAACTCTATTTATGGAAAAGTAAAAAAGTATATTCTAACAGATGAAGAAGTAAAGAAAGAGGCTTTTGACAAGTTAAAAACATTTCTAAACGATGCTGGAAGGAATGATCAAGTGATTTTCTATATCGCTGGTCATGGAGTATTGGACAGTAAATACGCCTATTACTATGGGACCTATGACATTAACTTTCTACAGCCCGGAAATAGAGGTTTGGCCTACGCCAATTTAGAAGACATTCTTTCTGGAATAAAAGCCGTAAAAAAGTTGTTGATTATGGACACTTGTCATTCGGGAGAGGTTTCTGAAGACGAAGTAATGTTGGCTGATGATGAGGAAAACGACATTGCGTTTGAGGATGTAACTTTTAGAGCAGTTGGTCCGAATCTGCGTGAAGGTTCTGATTCAAAAGCATCTGCTGGGAAAATGGCTAGACTTCTTTTTGCAGACATTAGAAAAGGAACTGGTGCAACTGTCATTTCAAGTGCTGGAGGTGTTGAATTTGCCATGGAAGGTGAAGATTGGAAAAACGGCCTGTTTACGTATTGTTTATTGAATGGATTAACAAATAGAACTGCAGACTTGAACAATGATGGAGTAATCATGTTGTCAGAATTACAACACTACTTAATCAATAAAGTAGGGAAATTATCACATGGTAAACAAGTTCCTACAACGCGGGTACAAAACATTCGTTTGGATTATCCGGTATGGTAATCTAAAAATCAATTTAATTAAGGATTGTCTTTCATCGGGCAATCCTTTTTTATTGGTTTAAACATCCCTTTCTATCTTTCCTCCTAACATTTCCTTAAATTCGTCATCTAAAATATTTTATCGTGAATACAGGCTATCAAGAAGAGGAGAAAAAGACAAAAGGAATTGCCATTTTAGGATGTACAGGTTCAATCGGTACACAGGCATTGGAAGTTATTGAGGCATATCCTGATTTGTTTGATTTGGAAGTAATCACAGCAAATAATAATGCTGAGTTATTGATTGAACAAGCAATAAAGTTTCAACCCAACACAGTTGTTATTGTCAATGCTGACCACCTTGAAAAAGTTAAACTTGCCCTTGAAGACCATGATATTCATGTTTACGGAGGAAAAGATTCCCTTTGTCAAGTCGTAGAATATAAAGCTGTAGATATTGTACTTACAGCACTTATGGGGTATGCAGGTTTAAAACCAACAATGCATGCCATTGAAGCCAAAAAAACAATCGCATTGGCCAATAAGGAGACTTTAGTTGTAGCTGGAGAAATGATTACGAAAATGGCCAGAGAAAATGGAGTTAATATTTACCCAGTAGATTCTGAACATTCTGCAATATTTCAGTGCTTGACAGGAGAATACCACAATAAAATCGAAAAGATATACCTTACTGCTTCAGGAGGGCCATTTAGAGGCTGGACAAGCGAGCAATTAAAGGATGTGAGCCCAGAACAAGCTTTAAAACATCCAAACTGGGAAATGGGTGCGAAAATCACTATTGATTCTGCATCATTAATGAACAAAGGATTGGAGGTAATTGAAGCGAAGTGGCTTTTTGCTTTAAAGCCTGAACAAATTGATGTGGTTGTACATCCACAATCAATTATTCATTCGGTTGTGCAGTTCGAAGATGGCAGTATGAAAGCTCAAATGGGTTTGCCAGATATGAAATTACCCATTCAATATGCTTTAACATATCCTGAACGTTTAAAAACAGATTATCCAAGGTTTAATTTTATGGATTATCCTAATTTGACTTTTGAACAAGCAGATAGAGAAGTATTTAAAAACTTAGACCTTGCATACCGTGCTATGGAAATGGAGGGAACAGCTGCATGTGCTTTAAACGCAGCAAACGAAGTTACTGTTCAAGCATTCTTAGATAAGAAAATTG
>Ga0209075_1003514_pt1 | contig 12989 bp, 7 predicted proteins | sample Stecom2011_FD_187523 | JGI IMG/M metagenome (GOLD analysis project Ga0209075, IMG submission 187523) | Agricultural soil microbial communities from Utah to study Nitrogen management - Steer compost 2011 (SPAdes) (version 2) | ecosystem: Environmental > Terrestrial > Soil > Agricultural land... | reverse complement strand
TCAGAGGGTTTTGTTTTAGCCTTTAGATGCTTCCAAAGATGCTTTTCTGAACTCTTTTAAAAGTTTCTCCAATTCAAGGGAAGCCTTACGTGCTCTTGTACCTGCCGCTTTGTTTCCTTTTTCTGCTTGCAATTCCGCATCTGCTTTCAACGCTTCATAGCTTGCGTTGATTTTTTCAATCAGTCCGTTCATTATGATAATGGATTAAAATTTGTAAAGCACAAAAATACATTTTTCTGCTTATATGATTTACTAATACGCCAAATCCTGCCTCTCAACGCCAAACCCTGCCACATTTCCAAAGGCACATCTATCCCGCTATAATTTTAGGTTTTTATCAAAATTCTAAACAAAAAATAGCATGGACACACAGCAAAAAGACCTATCGTATTTCAGATTACGATTGCAAGAATTACTAAGCAGCAGCTTCCCCGAAAAGGCACACGACCAAAAATTTATCGACCAGCGTTCCTCGTGGGCTGCCAACGCATACGAGGGTGCGTTCCGTTCGGGAAACGCCATTGAGCAATGCAACGAGATTGCCAATTACATACTCTTTGAGGGTTTGCACTTCTCCAAGTTTGATACTGTATTCCAAGTGGTATGCAATGAGTTTGATACCCTGATGGCAGACGAGGAACTGCGACCGTTCGCCCTTAAAATGCTCCCTGTTTGCGAGCCTGTTTTTTCAAGATATACACTAACCGATGATTTCGCATACGGTTATGAGTTTGACCTGCTCTACACCGAATTGATTGGAATAATCGCAATATGGATAGAGGAAAATGGGCTTCAGTAAAAAGCAACACCTCCAACAGAACATTGATGCCCTGCGGATTGCTTTTACATTGGAAAAGGAGAAACGGCAAGCCACCGTAAGCGAAAGACTGTCATTGATGCGTTACAGCGGATTTGGCGGTCTTAAATTCGTTCTCAACCCCATAGCGGACGATATAGACATCAATAATTGGCGGAAAAACGACCACGATTTATTCCCCATTACGCAGGAACTCCACCAACTGCTCAAAGAAAATTCCGAAGACGATAAGCAATACCGCAGGTATGTGGATAGTATGAAAAGCTCGGTACTGACGGCTTTTTACACCCCGCCACAGGTCATTGATGCGATTTCCGAAACCTTGCGTAAAAGTGGTGTGAATATTCAGAAATTCCTCGAACCCTCCGCAGGTATCGGCTCGTTTATACAATCCTTTTCCGAAAACCAACAACCCCAAGTTACCGCCTATGAAAAGGATTTGCTGACAGGCAAAGTTTTAAAACAGCTATATCCCGAAAGCACTATCCGTGTAAGCGGTTTTGAGGAAATTCCCGACAAGGAACAAAACAGCTATGATGTAGTTGCAAGCAATATCCCTTTTGGTGATACTTCTGTATTCGATTTATCCTTTTCCCGAAGCAAGGACAGTACAAAAATTCAAGCTGCCCGAAGCATTCATAATTACTTCTTTCTGAAAGGAAATGATATGCTCCGTGAGGGCGGTTTGCAGGCGTTCATTACTTCGCAAGGCGTTTTGAACAGTCCGAAGAATGAGCCGATACGCAGGGCGTTAATGGAGAACAACAATTTGGTTTCGGTTGTTCGGTTGCCAAATGACCTTTTTACAGAATATGCAGGTACGGAGGTCGGGAGCGATTTGATAATCCTGCAAAAGAATACGGCAAAACAAGGTTTGACTGAAACGGAAGAACTGTTTTGCCAAAGCAAACAGACCAAATACAATACACCAAGCAATGCGTTTTTTCGGAATGGTACAAGGGTCATCCATACCGACCGAAAAATTGACACCGACCTATACGGACAACCTGCAATCATCTATACCCACAAAGACGGTGTTGCCGGAATTGCCAAAGATTTGAAACAAATGCTTTCCGAAGATTTTGGAAAGCACCTTAATTTGGATTTATACAAAGGCGAACGCAACGATGAGCCTGTCCTCCAAATTCCGGTTGAGCCAAAGGTAACACCTTCGGTTGTTGAGCCTGTTATAGTTCAGCCGAAACCTGCACAAAGTCCTGTAGTCAATCGGGAAAGTCCGCAGGAGCTGAAACAGTTAAGCATTTTCGACCTGTTTGAAAATGCGGGCGAGCCTGTAATGGTCGTTGCTCCACCCCAAAAAAACACGCAAGCCAAAAGACAAACCGCAAAAAAAAGACGGGGTACAATAAGTCGCCAAACAAACCTGTTCGGCGGTGCGATGCAACAGCCTTATACACCGCCAAAAACCAACGAAACTGCAAACGGCACATCACAAATAAACGGCAAAAAACAGGAAGCCATTGGCGATTTGTTTTCACAGGCAAACGGGAATGGCCAAGCGGACACGCCAGCCATTCCCAACATTGCCATTAACACCATTCCCGAGCCTGCTCCGTATAGTGGCGAACTGCAATCGTTCCACCGAAACGACTGCCTTGTCGTGGATAATGGTTGGGTCGGTCATCTGCAAGACGTAGATACCGCAGACGGTACGGCTGTTTTCCACCCTTTGCAACTGCCGTCCTTACAGAAAGTAAGAGCCGAAGCATATATCGGGGTGCGTGATGTTTACCAACAGCTTTATATCAAAGAAGCGGAACAGCAAACCGAACACAAAGAAGAAAGGGAAACCCTTAACCAACTTTACGACGCCTTTGTCAAAAGGTACGGAAACCTCAACGATGCTAAAAATATCGAACTTATCACAACGGACAGTGCAGGTAAGGAAATGCCTTATTTGGAGCGTGTCGTTGGCGGTGTAATCCATAAGGCAGATATATTCAACCGTCCTGTAACTTTTTCGACTGCAACCATAGCAACAGACAATCCCGAAGAAGCCTTGTCGGCTTCGCTGAACAAATACGGAAGCGTGGATTTGGGCTATATGTCCGAAATCAGCGGTATGCCTACCGATACGCTGAAAGAAGCCTTACAAAGTCGTATCTACTACAATCCATTAGAAAAGGAATATGAAATATTCGAACGCTGGGTTGCGGGAAACGTAGTGGAGAAAGCCAAAGAGGTAAAAGCCTATCTCGAAAGCAATCCCGATGATACGGAAGCCAAAGAAAGCCTTACCGTTTTGGAGGAATCCCGACCAAGACGGATTGAATTTGAAGAATTGGACTTTAACCTCGGCGAACGCTGGATACCCACGGGTGTCTATGCCCGTTTTGCTTCGCACCTGTTTGATACCGATGTGCACATTCATTATTCAGACAGTGCCGATGACTTTTCCGTAACCTGCAAGCAGAAGAACGTACACATTTGGGACAAATATGCGGTCAAAGCCAAAAGCCGGACGTATGACGGGATTGCCCTGCTCAAACACGCCCTTGTCAATACCACGCCCGATATTTCCAAAACGATAGAGGTTGATGGCAAAGATATCAAGGTGCGGGATATGGAAGCCATACAAATGGCGAATACCAAAATCGACGAAATCCGCACCGCCTTTACCGATTGGCTTCACGCTCAAAACGATGAGTTTAAAACAAGGCTGACCGACCAATACAACGATACGTTTAACTGTTTTGTCCGACCGGACTATGACGGCTCACACCAAGAGTTTCCGGGATTGGACCGTAAAGGATTAGGCATCGAAGACCTGTATTCGAGCCAAAAGGATGCCGTTTGGATGATAAAGCTCAACAACGGTGCTATCTGCGACCACGAAGTAGGTGCAGGAAAGACGTTGATAATGTGTACCGGAGCACAGGAAATGAAGCGTTTGGGAATGGCTCATAAACCGATGATTATCGGGTTGAAAGCCAATATCCCCGAAATAGCCGAAGCCTACCGAACCGCTTACCCTCACGCCAAAATCCTTTATCCGGGGATTGATGATTTTACGCCCGAAAAACGCCTGCGGATTTTCGGCGATATAAAAAACAACGAGTGGGATTGCGTGATATTGACACACGACCAATTCGGAATGATACCCCAATCGCCAGAAATTCAAAAGGAAATTCTCCAGGACGAATTGGACAGCGTAGAGGAAAACCTCGACGTTATGCGAAGTCAGGGCGATGAAATAACGCAATGGATGCTCAAAGGAGCGGAAAAACAAAAGGAAAACCTCGAAGTAAAGCTCAAAACCCTGCAACACGATATTGAAAACCGTAAAGACGATATAGTGGATTTTAAGATGATGGGTATAGACCATTTGTTTGTGGACGAAAGCCACCAGTTCAAAAACCTGATGTTTAACACGAGGCATTCAAGAGTGGCAGGATTGGGCAATCAACAGGGAAGCCAAAAGGCACTGAACCTGCTTTTTGCTATTCGTACCATACAAGAGCGGAATGATGCGGATATGGGTGCGACCTTTCTTTCGGGCACAACTATCAGTAATTCGCTTACCGAATTGTACCTGCTGTTCAAATACCTGCGACCAAGAGCATTGGCGAAACAGGGTATCAATTCCTTTGATGCGTGGGCGGCGATTTACGCCAAGAAAACCACCGATTACGAGTTTTCGGTGGCTAACAATATTGTGGCAAAAGAGCGTTTCCGCTACTTTATCAAAGTGCCGGAACTGGCTCAATTCTACTCCGAAATCACGGATTACCGTACTGCGGAAATGATTGGTATAGACCGCCCCGAAAAGAACGAGATATTTTACAATATACCTCCAACTCCTGACCAGGAAGAGTTTATCCAAAGGCTGATGCAATTTGCCGAAACAGGCAAAGGCGAATTATTGGGCAGAGCACCATTATCCAAAAAGGAGGAAAAAGCAAAAATGCTCATCGCTACGGATTACGCCCGTAAGATGTCATTGGATATGCGGATGGTAAGTCCGCACTACGAAGACCACCCCGACAATAAGGTTTCGCATTGTGCCAAAAATATCGCCAAGTATTACCATAAGTTCAATGCACAGAAAGGTACGCAGTTCGCTTTCTCCGATTTGGGAACGTACAAGCCGAACGAGTGGAATATCTACTCCGAAATCAAACGCAAGCTCGTAGAAGACCACGGTATCCCTGCAAACGAAATCCGCTTTATACAGGAAGCGAAAAACGATAAGCAACGCAAGGCATTGATTAAGGGAATGAACGACGGTACAATCCGTGTGCTGTTCGGCTCTACGAGTATGCTGGGTACAGGTGTGAATGCACAGAAAAGAGCCGTTGCCGTACATCATTTGGATACGCCGTGGAGACCGTCCGACCTTGCCCAAAGGGACGGTCGGGCTATAAGAAAAGGCAATGAAATCGCTAAACATTTTAATAACAACAAAGTGGATGTAATTATTTATGCAGTAGAAAAATCGTTGGACAGTTACAAGTTCAACCTGCTATACAACAAACAGCTATTCATCGACCAACTGAAATCCAACAATCTTGGCAAACGGACGATTGACGAGGGCAGTATGGACGAAAAATCGGGAATGAACTTCTCGGAATATGTGGCTATCCTAATGGGAAATACCGACTTGTTGGATAAAGCCAAGATAGAAAAACAGATTGCAGGATTGGAGAGTGAAAAACAATCGTTCAACCGTTCCAAGTACAGTGCTAAATACAAATTGGAAGACTATACGGCAGAATTGGAGAAAGCCCAATCCCGCTTCGACCGTATGAGCCTTGATTGGAACAACCTGCAAGGGCGTATTCAAAAACGTTCGGACGGCACTGTTGCCAATCCTGTTCAGTTGGACGGTCTGTCGCACAATGCAGACATCAAACAAATCGGTGCAAAGCTCAATCAGCTTGCGGACAAAGCCCGTACAGGCGGAGAATATGAAGAAATCGGAAGCCTGTACGGTTTTCAGCTTTTGGTAAAAACGGAAATGTCGCAAAAAGAGGGCGTGGATATTCGGGTAAACCGATTTCTGATACAGGGAGAGGGTAATATTAAATACACCTACAATAACGGTGTTATTGCCAAGGACGAGAAATTGGCTTCTATGAACTTCCTTAACGCATTGGAAAAACTGCCAGGCTATATTAAGCAGGAGCAGGAGAAAATTTCCGAAATACAAAAAGATTTACCTGTACTTCGGGAAGTAATAAATGGAACCTGGTCTAAGGAAAGCCGGTTGAGTGAACTCAAAACGGAACTCGCCTCCGTGGAGCGAAAAATACAACTATCTATTACTCCCGAAACCAAAGAAGAACCTGTGGAACAAACTGAAAAACAGAAAGAAGCTCCACAGGTTTCAGAAAGTATTGTACGGACAAAAGGTGTTCATCTACCACGAAGGGTGCTATAAAATATAAATTACTTTTCGTCCTGCTCGTCCATTTTCTTTATCAGGGCTTCGCACAGGCTGTCGAGGAATTTTGTTCGGTTTATTTTACGGGCTTTCAATTCCATAAACGTATGGTAGAAATCGCCCAAATCAATATTAAAGGCACTTTCAAAGGTTTTGGCAATAAGTTTTATATCGGCATTTCCGTTGTCAAATACTCCCTTAGAATGAAGTCCATAAATCAGTTCAGTCATTGCTGTTTTGCTTGCTGTCCAATTGAGAGAAGAATTATCAAATACTTTTCGATAGTTACTATTTAGCTTGTCTTCGATATATACTTGTATCAGGTCGTTGGCAATTATTTTGGCGACTTTATAGTCGTGGGAAGTACAAAAACGATGGTCTGCCTCAAAATAAAAGGTGTCCAGCCATAACCTAATATCGTGTTTACCCCTAATAAAAAAATTCTCATCGAGGAAAGAGTTATTGCTACGGTAGTATTTGTAAAAATCAATGTTGTTGTCAAAGAATTTTTTGAGCTTGTTCATTTCTTTATTGAGGTACTTTTTTATTTGTTTTTCGCCATAAGGCTTTTTGGTTTCGATTTTATAAACAGCGTTATAGTAAATCAGCTTAGAAACAATCGCAGGTTTCTGATATTTAAAAAAATGGATTTCTTCATTCGTACTTTTAAAGCCATTTATCAGTACATACTTTTTTAGGTCTGACAGGCATTGAACGATAAATTTTATAATAGCTTCTGTTTTCTGTATCGGGCAATCAGTTTCAAGTTCAAGTTCGCGGACAGTTGTTTCCAATTTATTAAGGATTTCATTGTAGATTTTTACCATTTTAGCTGCTTACATATAAATTAGCGTTACATAAATTGTTTTGTCTGCATTTAATTCAAAACTTGCTTTGGAAAAATTGGGTCTGTTTCTTAAACCTATTGTCTGATAATTGGAAAATCCAATTCCCTCTTTGGGTAAGAGCAAACCTTTATCAATCTTACTGTTGTTGTTTTCATCGTGTAAAATGTTCACGGCATACTTCCCTTTGGGCAGGTTTTTAAAAGTAATTTCAGATTTGCCGTTTACAATTTTTGCTTTCTCTAATCGGTAATAATTTTTGTAGTCTTCATCGGGTATTGAACCCTCTTTGTTGTAAAGGACGAATTGTACAACGCCCTTTGAATTTTGTAATTTCTCCACTTTGACGGTTAATGAAAATGTTTCCTCCTGATTTCCTGAAAAAGAATAGAGCAAAAAACTTAACCCGACTGTAAGTAAAATAAAAATTGAGGTTTTCATTTATTATTGCTTTTTGTTTGAACCAAATTTTTCTTTCATTCTATCTACTCCGTAATACACCATTGGAACTAAATAAACCGTCAATGCCAATGAAGAAAGCAAACCGCCAATAATTACCCACGCCAAACCGTTTTTCCATTCGGCTGCTGTTCCGCTTGCTAATGCTATGGGCAACATTCCTATTGCCATTGATAAAGTTGTCATCAAAATTGGTCGCATACGTTCTTTTCCTGCAGTAATCAATGCTTCTTTGTAATGTTTGCCCCCGGCTTTCAGTTGGTTGGTAAAGTCCACAATCAAAATAGAATTTTTTGTTACCAGTCCCATTAGCATAATCAATCCAAGCAAAGCAAATAGGCTCAAATTACTTAACGATAAATTCAAAGCTAAAAATGCTCCGATAGCTGCAACAGGTATGGCAAATAAGGCAACAAATGGATAAATGTAACTGTCGTATAATGCTACCATAATCAAATAAATCAATAAGAATGAAATCAGCAATACCGAACCCAAAGCCCCGAAACTGTCGTTTTGCCTTTTAATATCACTTCCCCAAGTCATTTCTATTCCATTTGGCAATGGATTTTTTTTGAGATATGCTACTACATCATCTGCCACTGTACCCGAAGGTCTGCCGAGTGCATCGGACGTTAATGTAACCGCAGGTTGTCGGTCTTTTCGTTCCAATAAAGAGGGTGAATTATCCCGTTCAATTTCGGCAAATTGTGAAACCTCAATCGGAAATCCCATTGGGTTTATGATGTTGAGCTGTTTCACATCATCATAATTTTTACGGCTGAATTTATCCAACCAAATCCGTACAGGATATTCTGTTCCGTTTTCTGTTAAAGTAGCATCATCATTTCCTGTAAAAGCGGTACGCATATTCATTCCCACATAAGCCGTATTTAATCCCAAACGCTGCATTTTATCATTATCGGGAATTACTTTTAATTCAGGACTTCCTGCTTCTACCGAAAGCCGTACATTATCTGCTCCGGGAATTTTTTCAATGACTGCTTTTAAATCATTGCCCGTTTGCATTACTTGGTTTAGGTCGCTTCCGCTTAATGTAATTTCTATCGGTGCAGAACGTGGAATTAAACCTAATGCTATCATAGAAAAATTAATACCTGAATATTCTTTTTGTAAATCCGCTCTCAATTTCCGCATAAAGGTTTCGGTAGAAAGATTAACGGTTTCTTTCTTGGATTTTAGTTGAATGGTAAATTCGGTTTTATTTGCAGAGCCAACTCCCAAACTACCAATGCCTGTACTTGGTCCTCCTACATTACTAAAAACAGTTGCAACTTCGGGGTGTTTCAAAATGTAGTTTTCAATTTTTCCGGAAACCAAATTGTTTTGCTGAATAGAAGTGCTTTTATCAAACTCTAATGCCAGACGGAATTTTCCTTGGTCGCCTGTTGAAATGAGTTCTTTTCCGATAATTCCCTGTTTCATCATTGCTGCCGTACCCACGAAAAGCAACAAAACAAATGCTGTAAAAATGAGTTTGTGATTTAAAACCCAATTTAGTGTTTTACCATACCAACTGATAAATTGGTCTAACTGATGCTCGAACCAAAGCAAAAAACGGTTGAAGATATTAGTCGGTTGCAAATCTTCTTTTTTTCCGATGCGTGAAGCCAGCCAAGGCGTTAAAGTAAAACCTACCAATAAACTTGTCAATGTTGAAGTGATAACCACTACTGAAAACTGTTTGAGCATATCGGCAACGAAAACCTGTAAAAATAAAATTGGTAAAAACACTACTACATCAACTAATGTAATGGATAATGCTGAAAAACCGATTTCCATTCGTCCGTCCATTGCTGCCGTTCTTTTTTCCTTGCCTTTATCCAAATGGCGTTGGATGTTTTCTAAAACTACGGTAGCATCGTCCACCAAGATACCAATGATTAAAGACATAGCAAGCAAAGTCATCAGGTTGAGTGTATAACCCAAAAGCCACATCACAGCAAAAGCGGTAATTAAAGAAGTAGGAATGGCAACCAAAACAATCAGCGAGTTTCTGAAACTTCGAAGGAACAGCAACATTACCAACGAAACCAAAATAACGGCTAAAATCAAATCAAACACCACCGAATTAACGGCTGCAATGGTATTGTCGGTACTATCGTCCGTAATTACAAACTTCACGTCTGCATTGGCATTTTGTTGTTCAATAGACTGAAATTTTTCCCTAATCAGTTTTGACACATCAACAGCATTGGCATCGCCTTGTTTTTTTATCATTAAGCCAATACCGTTTTTGCCGTTGTAACGACTGTAAGATGTAATTTCTTTGATGCCGTCCGTTACTGCTGCTATATCCTTAACATAAACAGGACTGTTTGGAAAAGGCATTGCAACCTGAACATTTTGAATATCCCTGATTGTGCTGAATTTGCCTACCAACCGCACCGAATTATTTTCTGTATCGGTCTGTAATTTCCCCGCAGGTAAATCAATCCCAGAACGATTAACGGCTTCCACTACCTGATACAAAGAAATTTTATAGAGCTTCAATTTTTCTTTATCGACTTTGATTTGAATTTCCCTTTCTTCTCCGCCTAAAATGGTTATCTCAGCCACTCCTTTTAGCTGTTGGACTTGTGGCAGGTAATCGTCTTTCATTTTTTGATAAAACACTGTCGGGTCTAAATTGCTTGTTGCACTTACCGACATTATCGGCAAATCATTAGGCGATACCTTGCTCATTACAGGATTTTGAACATCATCAGGCAAGTCCTTTCGGATATTGTCAATGTAGCGTTGAGCGTCCTGCATTGTTTTGTCTAAATCCGTTCCGTATTTCAGATTGGCAATGATGATAGAAGCATTGGGTAATGATTTGGTAAGCAAATAATCTACACCCTCCAAATTGGAAAGTGCATCTTCAATTTTTCGGGAAACGGAAGTTTCTACCTCGTTGGGTTCTGCACCGGGATAAACCGTTCGGATGACCACAACAGGCTGATTAAAATCGGGCATTAACTCATAACTCAAATTCTTGTAGCCGATAACCCCCAACAAGGCAAACACGCTGAAAAGTACGATAATCAGCGGGGGACGTTTTATTGATATTTCTGTGATGTTCATTTTTGCTGATTTTATTTAGTCGTTATATTCGCTCCGTCAAACAGGTTGATAAAACCATTGGTAACAATGACATCGTTTTCATTTAATCCTTCTGATACAAGCGTTTTATTGCCAATATTTCTTGATATAATTATCGTTTGCAAAACAGTTTTTCCATTTTTTATCAGATACACTTTTGCTATTCCGTTTTCTTCCATAATGGCAGATGCAGGAATAAGAATACCTTGCTCTTGCTTGATGTCAGAAAGATTTACCTTACCGAACATTCCTGATTTTATGGTTAAATTTTTTGTATTGGTAACCTGAAACTGTACAGGAAAACTATTGCCCATATTGGCTTTGCTTCCTGACATTGTTACTTTGCCCGAAAGGGAAATGTCGGGATAAACATCAGCACTGATTTTGTAAGTTTTATTGTTTTGAAATTGCACCAAATCATTTTCGGGAACATTGACGGTAAAGCGTAAAGTGCTTATGTCCGTGATTTGAAGTAACGGAATACCCGGTGCTGCAAAACCGCCCTCCTCATTGAGTTTGGCAGTTACAACACCGTTGAAAGGTGCTTTTATGTTGGTTTTACTGATTTGCTCTAATAAAGTCGCTTTCTGAACTTTTGCAGCTTTCAATCCCAATTTTGCCTTTTCCAATTGCACACCCTGAACGGCATCAGCTTCCGTTAAAATCGTATAGCGTTTTACATCATCTTCAAAACCCTCAATCTGCACTTCAACCGTTTGCAGTTGTAATTTCAACAATGAATTATCCAACTGAATAAGTGTTTGTCCTTTGTTTACATTACTTCCTACATCTACCAAAACAGCATTGATTTTTCCCTGTATATCCGCACTGATTTTGGTTTCTTTGTTCGGTTCAAATGTGCCTGTATAAGCATTTGCATCATCAATAGTCTGCAAACGAATAGTGTCCGCACTTACAGCAATCGGTTGTTCTTTGTTGTACTGATATACCTTGCTTTCGGTGGTTTCTTTGTTGCTTTTCAGTTTAAAGAACACGAGTGCTATTACCGCAATTAAAGCAATTATCCCGATTATTTTTTTCCAATTCATCTTCTTGATTTTTTATTCGTTATTTTAATTCTTAATTGTTCCTGTCAGCTTTTTAAGTTCCAAATCTGCTTTCAGATAATCTACAACTGCCGACAAGTAATTTTGCTGTGCTTCACGAAGTGCATTATCAGCCAATAAAACATCTGTAAGCGTTGCCGTACCTTGTTTTTGTTGTAAAATGGTTTGCTTATAAATGGATTGAGCCAAAGCGATTTGATTTTCGGTATTGATAACCGTTTGCTGTGCCGTATTTCGCTGTTGGGTTGCATTTTCAATTTCCATTTTGTTTTTATCGCCAATCAGTTGAGCCTGTAACTCGTTATTGCTGATTTCTAATTGCTTTTGATTGATTTTTCGTTGTGTAACCGTTCCGTTGAAAAGCGGGTAAGTCAGTTGCAAACCTGCAAAGCCTATGGGATAGAATTTCAGAAAATCGTTTGGTGTTTTATCGTAGCCAAAACCTGTTGTTCCGTAGGAAGCAATCAAATTCAGTGAGGGCATAAACCGTGATTTGTTCAGCGTACTCAATTCGTTATTCAATAGTTTATTTTGTGTCTGAATAATCTTCAAATCCAATATGTTTTCTACATTATTTTCAGTTAAGGCTTGTTGTTCGATTTCAGAAACAACGGTCATATTTTGCTCCAACGGAATACCGATATTCAGTTTTAGTGCATTCAGAATTGAAATGTATTTGTTGTGAACGTTTTCTCTTTGGGTATTTAACTGTTCGGCTTGCAATTTCACTTTGCTCACATCTGTTCCCTTTGCCAATAACTGTTCTTTCAACAATTCCATATTCTTTAATAACTTTTGGGTATTTATCAGATTGCTTTCCAAAAAATCCAATTGGTGTTTTAGAATTTGAGCATTGTAATACAGCGTAGTTATGTCGTATAAAACCTGTTCTTCCGATTTTTGAAATTGAAGTTGTGTCAATTCATTTGCAATTTTTGTATTCTTAATTGCTCCATAAACCTGCGGATTATACAAAGGCATTGCCAACTGCACATTTGCATTGATGTTGTGCGGAACACCAAATTGTAAATCCCTGAATTGTCCCTCCGGTGCTTGCGGATTGAGTGCATTCATCGGCATTAGTTGCGTAGGCAATTCCATAAAATATTTGTAATCGGCATTGGCTGTAACTTTCGGAATAAGATTGGCTTTTGCTTCTTTTTCCCTTTGTTCGCTGATGCTGATATGGTTTCGGTTGATTTGCAGGGTTTTGTTATAGACCTGTGCCGTATCAATACATTGTTTCAGTGTCCAGACTTCCTGTGCCTGAACGGTATTCCACCCGATAAATAGCA
>Ga0209075_1003513_pt1 | contig 12996 bp, 14 predicted proteins | sample Stecom2011_FD_187523 | JGI IMG/M metagenome (GOLD analysis project Ga0209075, IMG submission 187523) | Agricultural soil microbial communities from Utah to study Nitrogen management - Steer compost 2011 (SPAdes) (version 2) | ecosystem: Environmental > Terrestrial > Soil > Agricultural land... | reverse complement strand
GCAATCGTCGGCGTTCAGCTCGGCGCCTTTGATGCAGCACGCGCAGGTTGGGCGCGTACGCGCAAAGGCTTCGGGTTAGTGTTTTTTGCCTATGGCCTGGCCCTGTTGGCCGGCGCCTCCGGCGGCGCCCAGGACCCGCTGCGGCCACTGGCCCCTTTCCTGGCATCCGGTGCCTCAGGCCTGGACGGAGCCAACACCCCGGCTCACGCGCCTTTTGTCCGGGTGGAGAGTCCTGACCAGATACGCAGCCTGCTCGCCGATGCGCAGAAGACCGGCCGGCCGGTGATGCTGGACTTCTACGCGGACTGGTGTATCTCCTGCAAAGTGATGGAGCGTACCGTGTTCAGCCAGCCCGAGGTGATCGAATCCCTGGCGCCCTATGCGCTTCTTCAGATTGATATGACCGCAAACACCCGGCCACAACAGGCCCTGCTGAATGAGCTGGGCCTGTTCGGCCCACCGGCCATTCTCTTTTATAAAGGCAATGGCGAAGAGCTTGCACAGGCCAGAATTCTTGGGGAAGTGAACAAACAGCAGTTTCTGGCGCACCTGGCCAGAGTCGACCGCGAAAGCTAGGCGCTGCCGCGCCGGATCAGATACACATACTCACCCTGCTGCTCTGTCTCGCCCACCAGCTCATGGCCAAGAAACCGGCAAAAACGGGGAATATCCCGGGTGGTGGAAGGATCTGTCGCCACCACCCTCAGTACCTGCCCCGGCTCAACATCGTTGATGCGATTGTGCAGCATCATGACCGGCTCGGGGCAGAACAGCCCTCTGGCATCAAGTTCGGCACTGTACTCTGTGTCAGCCAAGGCGGCCTCCTGATATTCGCGTGATATTTCAGAATTCGATGCTAAATTATTGTTTATAGCACCGAAAATAAAGGAGATATTCATGATCCGGGTTCTGATTGAGCGTCACATTGCTGAAACCCTGGAAGCCGCCTATGAAGAGCGGGCCCGTCTGGTCCTGCAGCGCGCTGTAAGCACACCGGGCTTTATCTCGGGCGAAACCCTGGTAGACCGGCACGACCCCAACCACAGAATCACCCTCGCCAACTGGCGCTCAGAAGCGGACTGGCACCGCTGGTACCATTCCGACACCCGAAAGAACCTGATGTCGGAGCTGGTACCCATGATGGACAAAGACGAGTCCATCACCGTTCTGGCACAAAGTCCGATGCCCTGACCGGCTGATCCACGCCCTCGACAAAGGCGCGTGTCAGCGCGGCTGCACGCCGGATCAGACTCTCCTGGGTTTCTGGATGGCGTACCGGGGGACGGAAATCGTGATCGCCACCGTCCAGCCATTCCAGCGTATGGATGCCATCTATCGGCCCCCTGGCCTGCAGCTCCGCCGGCTTGCCAAAGGGATCCCGGGTACCCTGGAGCACCAGCAACGGGCAGACAAGGTCCGGCAGATGGTCGGTTCGCCAACGCCCGGGTTTACCCGGTGGATGGAACGGGTAGCCGTAACATACCACAGCCCGCACATCGACCGCCGCGTCGGTTGCCAGTATCGAGGCCATACGGCCCCCCATCGATTTACCGCCAAGAATAACGTCGGTGCCCGGCCCAAGCTCATGCCGGACCTGCGCCACCATTTGTTGATAGCTCTCAAGCAACCCCGGCTGCCGGTCCGGTGGCCGCTTTTTACCATCTTCCCGTCGTTTTTGCATATAGGGAAACTCGAACCGAAGGCTGGCAATACCTTCTTCCTCAAGACTTTCCGCAAGCAGGTTCATGAACGGCGAGTCCATCGGCGCCCCGGCGCCATGGGCGAGCACCATAACAACCGGGGCTTCGCCATAACCTTTGGTCTTAATCACATGCACATCGTTCACCTATTGACCATCTGACGGTATCATTCCAGTCCGTGCAAGACTTTCTGAGGCTCTGACACAGCTCTCAGGCCGGGAATGGTTTTCATTGCAACCTGTTGGGCAGACACCGGAATCGGTGATTGTTGACGGATATCAGTAGTTGACCTGAATCATTGCAAAGAACTAAGCCTTTCTCCATACTTGCGCCCGCATAATTCCCCATCCTGAACCCATTGGTAAGGCTATGAGCACACTAAATGCAAACCTGACATACAACTACAAGGTGGTGAGACAGTTCGCCATCATGACAGTAGTATGGGGCGTTGTAGGCATGGCTCTGGGTGTGTTGATTGCAGCACAGCTGGTTTGGCCGTCTCTCAACCTTGATCTGCCCTGGACTCACTTCGGTCGCCTGCGACCGCTACACACGAACGCCGTTATCTTTGGTTTTGGCGGGAGTGCCCTGTTTGCCACGTCCTATTACGTGGTCCAGCGGACCTGTCAGGCCCGTCTGATCTCCGACGGTATGGCGGCATTTACCTTCTGGGGCTGGCAGGCCGTTATCGTCTCGGCGGTCATTACCCTGCCGATGGGGCTGACCTCCACCAAGGAATATGCAGAGCTGGAGTGGCCGATCGATATCCTCATCGCCGTTGTCTGGATTACCTACGCCCTGGTGTTTTTTGGCACCATCACCAAGCGCAGCACTCCCCACATTTATGTGGCCAACTGGTTCTATGGCGCCTTCATCATTACCATTGCCTTTCTGCACATCGGTAATAACATGGCCCTGCCGGCAACAGCCTGGAAATCCTACTCTGCCTATGCAGGCGTTACCGACGCCATGATGCAATGGTGGTGGGGTCACAACGCCGTTGGGTTCTTCCTGACCGCCGGTTTCCTCGGCATGATGTACTACTTTGTGCCAAAGCAGGCTAACCGTCCGGTTTACTCCTACCGTCTGTCTATCGTCCACTTCTGGGCGCTGATCGCCACCTACGTCTGGGCCGGCGGCCACCACCTGCATTACTCTGCATTGCCTGACTGGGCTCAGACCGCAGGTATGGTCATGTCCCTGATCCTGCTGGCTCCGTCCTGGGGCGGTATGATCAACGGGATGATGACGCTGTCCGGTGCCTGGCACAAACTGCGTACCGACCCGATCCTTCGGTTCCTGGTGGTCTCCCTGTCGTTCTACGGCATGTCCACCTTCGAAGGCCCGATGATGTCCATCAAGACGGTCAACGCACTGTCCCACAACACTGACTGGACCATCGGCCACGTACACGCCGGCGCTCTGGGCTGGGTTGCCATGATCAGTATCGGTGCGATTTACCACCTGATTCCGAAACTGTGGGGCCTCAAGCAGATGCACAGCATATCGCTGATCAACGTGCACTTCTGGCTGGCCACCGTAGGTACCGTTCTGTATATCGCAGCGATGTGGGTAAACGGCATCATGCAAGGGCTGATGTGGCGCGCCGTCAACGAGGACGGTACGCTGACCTACTCCTTCGTTGAAGCCCTGGAAGCTTCCTACCCCGGCTACTTTGTGCGCTTTATCGGTGGCGTCATCTTCCTCTGCGGCATGCTCATCATGGCCTACAACGTCTACATGACGGTTCGCCAGAAAGACGCTGTGGCGGAAGACAGTGCTGCGATTCAGACGGCATAAGGGGAGAGAAACCAGATGAGACACGAAATAGTCGAAAAGAACCTTGGCCTGATGATCGTACTGATCATCGTGGTCATCAGTGGCGGCTTCCTGGCGGAAGTAGTTCCCCTGTTCTTCCACCAGGAAACCAACCGGCCGGTTGAAGGCCTTGAGCCTCTCAACGCCCTGGAACTCGAGGGCCGCGATATCTATATTCGCGAAGGCTGTCACGTGTGCCATACCCAGCAGATCCGCCCCTTCCGGGCGGAAACCGAGCGGTACGGCCACTACTCCGTTGCGGGCGAGTTTGTTTATGATCGCCCGTTCCTGTGGGGCTCCAAGCGTACCGGTCCTGACCTGGCCCGTGTAGGCGGTCGTTACTCGGATGCCTGGCAACGCCAGCACCTGTACGATCCGCGCAGCGTTGTCCCGGAATCCAATATGCCTGCATTCCCGTGGCTGTTCGAAGATCGCGTAAATCACAAGACCATTCAGGCTCGCATGTCTACCCTGCAAACCCTGGGTGTTCCCTACAGCGATGAACAGATTGCTACGGCGGCTGCCGACATCGAAGGCAAATTTGAAATCGAAGCGCTCGTTGCCTATCTGCAACAACTGGGCACTGTGATTTCAGAGAAGCGGTGAGCCTATGGACATCAATGAGTTACGCGGAATTCAGACTTTTCTGGTAATGGCCGCCTTTTTTGGCATCGTGTGGTGGGCTTACAGCGCCCACCGCAAGAAAGCCAATGACGAAGCAGCCAATCTGCCCTTCGACGATGACGAAGTGGACAAGCGTACTCTCGAACAGGATAAAACGGAGAAGAAACAATGAGTACCTTCTGGAGCATCTGGGTCAGCGTGATCGTGCTCACTACGGTGTTCGGCTGCTGGTGGCTGCTGTGGGCCACCCGGAAAAGCCAGACCACCGACGTCGAGACTGAGAGCACCACTGGCCACTCGTATGATGGTATTGAAGAATACGACAACCCGTTGCCCAAGTGGTGGTTCTACCTGTACGTGGGCACCTGCGTGTTCGCTTTGGGTTATCTGGCCCTCTACCCGGGCCTGGGCAATTTCAAGGGCCTTCTGGGCTGGACTTCCTATAACCAGTGGGAAGCGGAAGTTGCTGAAGCCGAAGAGAAATATGGTGAAATCTACGCACAGTATGGCAACACGCCGATCCCGGAGCTGGCCCGCGATGAAAACGCCATGCAGATTGGTCAGCGCCTGTTTGCCAACAACTGCTCTGTCTGTCATGGCACAGCAGCCCGAGGCCAGGTGGGCTTCCCCAACCTGACTGACGATGACTGGTTGTGGGGCGGAGAGCCTGAGCAGATTCTGCACAGCATCGCCAAGGGCCGCCAGGGCAACATGACCCCGAAAGGTGTCATGCCCAACATGACCAACGAGCAGGTTGACCAGGTCGTCAACTATGTTCTGAGTTTCAGTGGTCGTGAGCTCGACGCCGAGGCGGCACAGGCCGGTGAGCAGGTGTTTGCCCAGGCATGCGTTGCCTGTCATGGTGCCGACGGTACCGGCATAGCAGCCATGGGCGCGCCCAACCTGACCGATAACATCTGGCTCTATGGCTCTACCTATGAGTGGATCAAAGAGACTGTTGTTTACGGCCGCCAGAACGAAATGCCGGCTCAGGAAGGTCGTCTGACAGACGACCAGATTCAGATTCTTGCTGCTTACGTTTACAGCCTCTCGAACTGAGTCAGACCCGGCCAGGCTTGCCCTGGCCCGGTCTTTTCAACCCTGTATCTGCCCACGCGGGTACAGGCTTGAAAAGATCAGCAGACCGTACCCGGCCCGCTCCGAGCTTTACCCCATACCGGGAGGTATCCATGAGTAAAGAGATCCCTGTTAAACAGGTAGACCCGTCCTCCGATCCCTCGAATAAGAAAAATCCGGAAGTTAAAACCATTGACCTTTACGCAAGCCGTGAGAAGATTTACGTAAAGGAAGTGAAGGGTGTTTTCCAACGCATACGCAACGTCAGCCTGATGGTGCTGATGGGCATGTACTTCCTGTTTGTCTGGCTTACGCTGGACGGTCAGCCCCTGATCCACTTTGACCTCCCGGCCCGGGCCTTTCACCTCTACGGGGTAACCTTTTACCCCAAAGATTTCTTCCTGCTATCGGGCCTGCTGATTATCAGTGCCTTTGGACTGTTTTTTGTCACCACACTGTTTGGCCGTGTGTGGTGCGGCTACACCTGCCCTCAGACTGTCTGGACCTTTATCTTCATGTGGATCGAAGAAAAGGTGGAAGGCAACCGGAACAAGCGCATCAAGCTGGACAAAAGCCCCAATACCCGGGAAAAAATCACCAGGAAGTCGGTAAAGCACACCCTGTGGCTGCTTGTCGCCCTGGCCACCGGCCTTACCTTTGTGGGTTATTTCTATCCCATTCGGGAACTGATGGTTGATATCTTCACCCTGAATGCCAACGGCTGGGCTTATTTCTGGGTCGCGTTCTTTACCGTGGCCACCTATCTGAACGCCGGCTGGATGCGGGAGCAGGTGTGTCTGTACATGTGCCCGTACGCACGTTTCCAGTCCGTCATGTTCGACCCCAACACCCGCATCGTCTCCTACGACCCCAATCGGGGCGAACCACGAGGCAACCGTAAAAAGGGCATTGCCCCGGAAGAGCTCGGGCTTGGGGACTGCATCGACTGCGAGCAGTGCGTTCAGGTCTGCCCTACCGGCATCGATATCCGGGATGGCTTGCAGTATGAGTGTATCGGCTGCGCCCTCTGCATTGATGCCTGTGACGAAGTGATGGAAAAAATGAATTATCCCAAAGGGCTGATTCGATACACCACGGAAAACGAACTGGAAGGCAAAACCTCCAAATTGCTGCGGCCAAGAACCTTTGGTTACGGTGCGGTGCTGGGCCTGATGATTGCGGCGGTGATTTTCACCATTGCCACCCGGGTACCGGCCAAAATGGACGTGATCCGCGACCGGGGCGCGCTGTTCAGCTTTAACGGCGAAGGTCGGGTCGAGAACTCCTACACCGTCAAAATCCACAACATGTCGGAGGTGCCTCAGTCTTTCCAACTCCGGGTTGACGGCATGGAAGGCATTCGCATCCTGACTGAGACCAGCGTCACCATCACCAGTGGTGAAAACCGCTCGATGCCTACCGTGGTAGACGTGCCGCCGGAATCTATTACCGGTACCAATACCGAGATCCGGTTCTACGCAGAATCCGAGACGGATCCGTCTCTGAATCTGGAAACCGAAAGCCGTTTTGTCGGTCCAAGGCCCCGTTGATAGCCCGTGTATGGACCTGAAACCATTATCCGAGAAGAAACGTAATGACTGATAAAGCACCCGTAGCCCCCTGGTACCGACAGCCCTGGTTCTGGTTCCTGACCATTTTCCCACTGGCCTCCATGGTGTGGGGTATTACCGCTCTGGTCGTGTCTTCCAGCCTGGATAACTCCATGGTGTCGGATGACTATTCCAAGGAAGGCCGCGGTATCAATATGTCCATCGCCCGGGACGACCTCGCCGCGCAGATGAAACTGGGGGGCGAGCTCAGTCTGCAGGACCGCAACGCCACGCTCACACTCCATTCAACAGAGGGCGCTGCCGATTATCCGTACCTGGTGTTCAATCTGTACCATCCGACACTGTCGGGTCAGGACCGCACCATCCAGTTCAGCCGCGTGGCACCGGGCGAATACCGTGGCCAGCTGTTTGAGAAGACCTCAGGACGCTGGTATTACGACCTTCAGGGGCCGGATAATGACTGGCGCATCAAGGGTGAGGTTCGCCTCCCGTCCTCCTCGCCCATCATCATCGATGCCACTCATAACCAGCAAGGGTGACCGGCCTGATCTGTTTCCACTGCGGAGAACCAGCGGACGGTCATCCTGCGATTACTCTGGAGCTGAACGGAACCACAGAGCGCTTTTGCTGCCAGGGCTGTAAAGCGGTATGCCAGACCATCCAGCAGGAAGGTCTGGCCGGCTTCTACCAGTTTCGTACAGAACCGGCGGTTACTCCGAAAGAGCTCACCCGGACTGAGGTCGAACGCCTGCGTGAGCTGGACCATCCCCTGGTACAGAAGTCTTTTGTGTCACCGGTAAAAGGTGGCCAGGAAGCACTGCTGCTGATCGGTGACATCACCTGCGCCGCCTGTATCTGGCTGCTCGAAAATCATATGAAGAAGCAGCCCGGCGTTCAGAGTTTTACAGTAAACCATACCACCCAGCGGGCGCGGCTGGTGTGGGCGTCAGACCAGGTACGCCTGAGCGACCTGCTGATCGCGATCCATGAGCTGGGCTATTCTGCCCGACCCTACCAGGCCGATGAGGCGGAGCAGACGCTCAAGGCCGAACACCGTTCCATGCTCATTCGCCTGGCCATCGCAGGGATTGGTACCAGCCAGACGATGATGCTGGCGTTTCCCCTGTATTTCGAGCTGATCAGCGAACTGTCCCAGGACACGGTGAATTTCTTCCGCTGGATCAGCTTGCTGGTCGCGACGCCGGTGGTTCTCTACAGTGCGCGTTCATTTTTCGAGAACGCCATCAGGGACATCAGGTCCCGACACCTCACCATGGATGTCCCGGTGGCCATTGCCATCGGCCTGGCCTATGCCTCAAGTGTCTGGATCACGATTTTCGGCGGTCAGGAAGTCTATTTTGAATCCGTCTGCATGTTTACGTTTTTCCTGCTGCTGGGCCGCTATGTAGAGGTACAGGCCCGTTATCGCGCAGGCCTGACCGGGAGCGCGCTGGCCGGCTTCCAGCCATCGGTTGCGGCGCTGGTCACAGGCGGAACGGCAGACCTTGTGCCCATCCATCAGGTCCGGACCGGCGACATCATCCGGGTACGGCCCGGCGAAACCCTTCCCGTGGACGGCGATATCGTCTCAGGCGAGTCCACCCTCAACGAAGCGGCCCTCACCGGAGAATATCTGCCAGAGACCCGGCGACCCGGTGATACCGTCCATGCCGGCAGCATCAACGGCGAAAACCCGCTGGATATCCGGGTACTACGGGCCGGTGCCCAAACCCGGCTGTCGGGAATTTTACGGGTGCTGGACCGCGTGCAGTCCGAAAAGCCCCGGGTCGCCACCCTATCAGACCGGCTCGCCGGAAAATTTATCGCACGGGTGCTGATTCTCGCCCCGGTGGTCTGGATTGGCTGGTGGCTGGCCGGGGCTGACAACGCCTTCGACATCACCTTGTCGGTGCTGGTGGTGACCTGTCCCTGCGCCTTGTCCCTGGCCACCCCCACGGCCCTGACCACCGCAACCGTGCGGCTGCGCAGGCTGGGATTTCTGCCCACCCGGGGCCACACCCTGGAGTCCATGCACGCCATCGACACCGTGGTATTTGACAAGACCGGTACCCTTACCCGGGGGGAGCTGACGCTTACCGGTCAACAGCAATACGGCAGCGTTGACGAGAGCGAGGCACTCAAGATTTGCGCCGGCCTGGAAAAGCATTCCGAGCACCCGATCGCCAAGGTATTCCATAACCGCCCTTCGGTGGCCGTCACCGACGTTACCAACCACCTGGGTGGCGGGCTGTCGGGGAAGGTTGATGGCCGGCCCGTCTATATCGGCCATAAGGCATTCGTGGCCGGCAAGACCCCGGCACCCGAGCCTGAGTCGGCGCCCGCCAGCGGTATGGAGATCTGGCTCGCCAGCGATACCGAGTGGCTCGCCGCCTTCCAGTTGAACGATAAAATTCGTGACGATGCGGCCAAAGCGGTCAGCGCATTGCACAACATGGGGGTACAGACCATCCTCCTGAGCGGCGACCGGTCCGGCCATGTGCAGACCGTGGCCGAGACCCTCGGCATCGATCGTGCCATTGGCGAAGCGTCACCGGAACAAAAGCTGGAAGTGCTGGAACAGCTGAAATCCGAAGGTCATCAGGTGATGATGGTTGGCGACGGACTGAACGACCTGCCGTCGATGGCCGGTGCCGGCATTTCCGTCGCCATGGGAACCGCCGCGGACCTCACCCAGCTGAAGGCGGATGCTGTACTGCTGAACGGGCAGCTCTATCAGCTCATTGAGGCCCTGCATACCAGCCGCAAGACACGCCGGATTATCCGCCAGAACCTGATCTGGGCTTTGGGGTACAATCTGTCTGCACTGCCGCTGGCGGCAGCAGGCCTGGTGCCATCGTGGCTTGCTGCTATCGGTATGTCTGCCAGCTCGCTGATCGTGGTCCTTAACGCCCTGCGGCTCGGTCGCAAACGCTGACCTCATCAATACAACCTGCCCTGCAAGGAGGTCATTATGAACATTGTACTTCTGTTGATCCCGCTGATGCTGTTCCTGGTGGTGATCGGAGTGATCCTGTTCTCCTGGGCCGTAAAAAATGGCCAGTATGACGATCTGGACGGCCCTGCGCACCGGATTCTGTTTGATGATGATAAAGACATGATCCCGGACGAAGCCCGCACGGATAAACCGAAAGCCGGTTCGAAAGCGTCGTCTGCCCCGGCTTCCGAGCCTGACGCTTCCAGGGACGAACAGGGCTGAATCCGTGCAGCCTGAACTCTACCTCAGCTATTACAGCGCGTTTATCATCGGCCTGCTCGGCAGTACGCACTGCCTGGGCATGTGCGGTGGTATCAGTGCATCGCTGTCGATGGCACTGCCACTGGGGAAAGGGTTCCGGGTGCGTCAGACCCTGTTACTGCTGGCGTTTAACCTGGGGCGAATCGGCAGTTACGCGCTGATCGCTACCCTGATCGCCCTGCTAAGCACGCAGGCCGCCAGCCAATGGCGCGGCGCCGGCCTGGTGCTCATGACTGTGGCGGGGCTCCTGCTGGTGTTTATGGGGCTTTCCATGGGCCAGTGGTGGCAGGGCATACGGTTTGTCGAAAAAGTGGGCGCGCCGGTCTGGAAGGCGCTCTCACCCCTCACCCGCCGCTTCCTGCCGGTCAACAATATCGGGCAGGGTCTGGCGCTGGGCGCCCTGTGGGGCTGGCTGCCCTGCGGGCTGGTGTACAGCACGCTGGGATGGGCGGCACTTCAGCCGACGGTGCCGGCAGCCGCGCTGACCATGGTGTTCTTCGGACTGGGCACCCTGCCCTCGATGCTTGCCACCGGCTACGCCGCTCACTGGGTACGTAACCTCAAGGGCAGCATGCGGTTCCGAAAGCTCAGCGGCATCCTGCTGATCCTGTTCGGGCTCTGGACAATGCCGTTCCAGGCCCTGTTGATGCATTAACGCCCGGCTGCCCGGGCCAGCTCAGAGATTAAGGATATCGAGCCGGCCATAGCCGGGCTCCGGGCCGGCTGACTGGACCACCGCCTGGCGCTTGCCACCAAGCCGTTTACCTTCCTTGAAATCGTACAGTTCGGGGTCTGCCAGATGCGATGGTTCAACATTGCACAAGGCCCGGAACATGGTCTCCAGGCGCCCCGGGTGCTGCTTGTCCCAGTGCTGGAACATATCCTTGATCACCTGACGCTGCAGGTTTTCCTGGGAACCGCACAGATTGCACGGAATGATCGGAAACTCACGCAGTGCCGCATAACGGGCAATGTCTTTCTCCCGGGCATAGGCCAGCGGCCGGATCACGGTATTACGGCCATCGTCGCTGTGCAGCACCGGTGGCATGGCTTTCAGCTTGCCGCCATAGAACATGTTCAGGAACAGGGTTTCCAGCAGGTCGTCCCGATGGTGACCCAGGGCAATCTTGGTGACCTTGTGTTCTTCGGCAAAATTGTAAAGGATGCCGCGGCGCAGGCGGGAGCACAGGCCACACGTGGTCTTGCCCTCCGGCACCTTGTCCTTGACGATGCTGTAAGTGTCCTGCTCGATAATGTGATACTCGATGCCAAGGGCTTCGAGGTAGTGCGGCAGAATGTGCTCCGGAAAACCAGGCTGCTTCTGGTCCAGATTGACGGCGATCAGCTCGAACTCCACCGGCGCGCTCTTCTGGAGATTGAGCAGAATATCCAGCATGGCATAGGAGTCTTTGCCACCCGAGAGGCAGCACATCACCTTATCACCCGCCTCAATCATCGAAAAATCAGCAATGGCCTGCCCCACTTCCCGGCGCAGCCGTTTCTGCAGTTTGTTGATTTCCAGCTTCTGGCGGCGCTCCTGTTCGGAAGCCGGTGACTGGTCGGCGGAGGCGATGGTTGCTTCAGACATTGGGTTCTACACACTTGCAGGAAAATGAGCCGGCAATTATACGCGTGCTCTGAGGTCAGGGACAGAGCCCCCAGCAGGTACTTTCCCGTCAGCACCGGCTGGCTTACCATAGCCACCATGACAGACGACCCAGAGTTACACCCGGCAGGCCATGCCCGCCACCCGGGCCAGGAGCTGACCTGGCTTGAACAACAGGCCGGGCATATTCAGATCGCTGCCGAGCACGAACTGCGGCAGGCCGGCAGCTCGGGGATGAACGAGCTGGAACTGATCCGCGCCTTACAGGCGGAGCGCTGGCAGCTGATAGGGCCGGTGCGGTTGAGCGATCCTGTGGCCCTTTACCCGGTACACTTCCTGCTGTTTCATGCGCTTTACCGTCTTCAGGCAGAACTGGCAGCACACGGCGAGTGGCTCGAAGTCTCGCCCTTGCAGTTAAAGATCATCTGTTCCGGCACCTCGTCCAGGGCGACACCGGTAACCGACGACCCTTTGCGCAGCTTCTACCTGGACCTGTCCGGCTATTATTTATCCGACGAGACCATCCGGGACACGATGGCCCGGTTTTTTGTCCGCCTGCCGTTACGCCAGAGTCATCCGGCAGAGATCAAGGAAGCGGCTCACCAGCTGGGCTTTGGCACACCTCCGGAGCACTTCGAACCCATCAAACGCCAGTTTCGGCGGCAGGTAATGCAGGTGCATCCTGACCGCGGCGGGCGCACAGAAGATATTCAGGAGCTGAACCGGGCTTTTTCCATCCTCAAGCGTCATTACGCCCGGTACAATAACCGACCGTCGATCACATAGCTTTCAGGGACTGACAAAATGACACGATTTACCCGACTGATCACAACGAGTCTTGCCGCACTGTCGCTTGGGGTACCGGCGGTACAGGCAGATCTGGTGGTTCTTCAGTATCATCATGTCGCTGACGACACGCCCCGCGCCACCAGTACCTCCCGGTCTCTGTTCGAGGCCCAGCTGGAGATGATCGCAGAGCTGGACCTGGAGGTAGTGCCGCTGCTGGCCGCAACCCGTAGCGCCCTTGCCGGCGAAACCTCCGGCAACCACATTGCCATCACCTTTGACGACGCCTACCAGTCGGTGTATCAGACCGCTGCCCCGCTGCTTGAGCGTTTTGGCTTTCCCTATACCATTTTTGTCAACACCGATGCGGTTGGTAAACGCGGCTACATGACCTGGGACCAGCTTGCGGAGGTGGCCGCCGACCGTCACGTCACCATTGCCAACCACAGCGCCGATCATGGCCACCTGGCGCGCAAGCCCGGCGAGCCTGAAGCCCGGTGGCATCAGCGGGTGGACGCCAGTCTTGATCGTGCCAGGGAGGCGCTGGAAGAAAAGCTC
>Ga0209075_1003512_pt1 | contig 13002 bp, 15 predicted proteins | sample Stecom2011_FD_187523 | JGI IMG/M metagenome (GOLD analysis project Ga0209075, IMG submission 187523) | Agricultural soil microbial communities from Utah to study Nitrogen management - Steer compost 2011 (SPAdes) (version 2) | ecosystem: Environmental > Terrestrial > Soil > Agricultural land... | reverse complement strand
GGCTTGCACCTACATCGGCGCGGTGATCAGCGGCTGGGACTTCTTCGGCACCGACGATGTGCGCTACCTGGATCCGCGCAGTGGCTTCAACCTGGCGCTGATGTGCTATCTGGCCTTTCCCGCCGGCGTGCTGGTGATGGCCCTGATCACCCGCTGGGTGCTGTTTCGCACGCCGCAACGCCCGACCCTGCCCGCGAGCCTGACCTTCAATACCGTGGTGGCCGTGCCGCTGATGCTGGGCGGTATCGCCGCCCTGAATCCGGAGCGCTGGCTGCTGCTGATCGTCGCAGTGATCACCAGCGGCGCCTCGGCCTTCCTGCTGTTCGTCGGCGTGCCCGTGTTCATGCGCATGACACGCCGCGCCTCGCTGTTTCACACCGCCTGCATCCTCGGTTTCGGTTTCCTCGCCCTGCTGACCACGGCCTTCCTGTTCCTGGAGTTCTGGCTGGAAACCTTCATGGCCAGCGAGTACCGCACCGAGCCCGCGGATGCGCCCCTGCTTCCCACACCGGAGGACGCACGATGAAGCACTCATGGTTATGCCTGACCAGCCTCTCCCTGGCCCTGGCCGCCACGCCGCTCGCCTGGGCCGATCTCAGTCCGCAGGACTTCGTCGACAAGGCCTCGGCGGCCGGGATTGCCGAGATCGAGACGGCGCGCATGGCGCTTGAGCAGGCCACCTCCGCGGAGGTGAAGCGCTTTGCCGAGCGCATGATCAAGGACCATACGGCGGCCAACGAGGAACTGAAGCAGCTTGCGGCGCGCAAGCAGCTGGAAGTGGCGGATGATCCCGATGCCATGAACAAGGCCAAGGCCATGATCCTGGACCTGCGGGAGGGAGAGGAATTCGACCGCGCCTATGCCCGCAATCAGGTCAACGCCCATGAGCAGGCGATAGAGCTCTATCGCGAGGCCGCCGAAGGGGTGCGCGACGAAGACCTGCAGGCTTTCGCCAGGGAGAAACTGCCCACGCTCGAAGAGCATCTGGAAATGGCCAGGCAACTGCCCGGCACCCAGGAATGACGGCCAAGCCCCCGGATGACGGGGGCTACAGCCGGTCGCCTCGACCGGAATCCCCCATCCCCACTGCTAGAGTGAAGGAGTCACTGCCGAATTGCCGAGGGACGGGAACATGTCAAAACAAGAAAGCCCTGTCGATTACATGATCGAAGTGCTCTCCAAGGACTACCGGATCACCCGCGAGATGAGGCCGGACGCCTCGCTGGTACTGTCACTGTACCGCCGCTCCGATGATGTCCAGGTGCTGCGACGCGTGGTGACCGCGCAGGAACAGCGCAATCCCGTGTTGATCAACGATGTGCTGGAGCGGGTGCGACGCGACCTGCTGGCTCATCAGGGTCCGCTGAAGAAGGACCACATCGGCTATTTCCACAAGCGTCTGCAACTGCCTTATTTCTGACCCTCGCCGGGGCGGGCGCGCTTGCGGCCGCCCCATCGATCCTTCCTCCGGAATCATTCGCCGCTGCGCTTGCCCAACGCAACGGGTTGAACCACCCCGTGGGAGCGGCCATGCCAGCGGTGGATCATGAGGATTTCCGGCCTCGCGAGCATCCGATCGACGACGACATCACCTTCCAGCGCAAGGTCTGGAGGATGGAACGTATCGGTTGGGGCCTGCTGTTGCTGCTGGTGCTGCTCACGGCGCTGGGGCTGTTTTCCGAAGGCCCGCTGAGCGATCGGCGGGCGGTCAGCGCCGACGGCAGCCTCGAGGTCCGGTATCCACGCTTCCTGCGCCGAGGCAGCAGGAGTTCCCTGGAAATCAGCCTGCACGGATTGCCGGGCGCGGCCCTGGAAGTGGTGCTCGCTCCGCCGTTTCTGACCACCCATGTGGTAGAGACCCTGCAGCCACTGCCGCTGCAATCCAGCTCGGACCAGGGCGGTCTGAAACTGGTGGTGGTCGCGGATCAGGCTGGCCGCGCCAAGGTGCATTTCGTGCTGCGCCCGGACCGGGCCGGGTCCACACGGTTGCACATCCGGCATGGCAGCCAGTCCCTGCGGCTGTGGCAATACATCTATCCCTGATCCCGCGACGAAGGAGAGGAACAAATGGATGTGGTGCTGCGTGCCGTCACCATGTACCTGGTGCTGATGCTCCTGTTCCGCCTGGCCGGGCGGCGGACCCTGGCGGAGATCACCCCCTTCGACCTGATCCTGCTGCTGATGATCGGCGAAGCCACCCAGCAGGCGCTGCTGAGTGACGACTATTCGCTGACCGCCGCCATCCTGGCCATTTGCACGCTGATCGCCGTGGATGTGGGGCTGTCGATCATCAAGCTGCGCAGTTCGCGGGTACGGCGCTGGCTCGACGGCACGCCGACGCTGCTGGTGGATCACGGCCGCCCGCTGCGGGCACGGCTGGCCAAGGCGCGCCTGCAGGAGGACGACATCCTGCAGGCGGCGCGCGAGGGCCCCGGCCTGCAGCGTATGGAGCAGATCAAGTATGCGATCCTGGAGGCCAACGGGAAGATTTCCATCATCCCCTATTCGTGACGAGGCGGGCCCGTCCCACGGGCCATCAGCTTCTGGCACGCTCGGCGTTGCGCAGCGCCCGCACCTCGTCGTGGTTGCGCAGCACCCCCTCGTACTGGCGCTGCACCAGGGCACGGATCTCTGCCGGCAGGTCCTTCTCCAGGGCGCGCTGATAGCTGCGTTTGGCCACATCCTCGCCACGCTCGCATTCGCTGAGGATCGCCTCATCGTCCTTGCCGGTGATCAGCGACTTGAGATCCACCCAGCGGCGGTGCAGGTCTCCGGCCACACTGGTGTCGGTTTCCGGCTCGCCACCCAGGCGGCGAACCTGCTCCTGCAGCTCGACGGCGGCATCCGAGCATTGCCGGGCGCGCTTCTCGAACAGGGACTTCAGCTCGGGGCGGCTGATGTCCTCGGCGCAAACGCGAAAGCCCTCCTCACCATCCCTGCAGGTTTCGATCAGCTCGTTCAGCACGGAAACGGTCCGGTCATCAGTCATGGTCAGTGCTCCAGGTGGAATGTAATGGCCTTCAGCTGACTGCCAGGGCCGTCCGGGGTTTCTGCCATCAGTCGCGTACCAGGCGCAGACGTTCGCCGACCACCATCTCGGTGATCCAGTTGACCAGGATGGTGGTGTAGGACTCCTGGGCCAGCGGATCACGCAGGGAATGATCGGCGTGGTCGATGATGCGGTGACTCAGGGAGTGCACCTGCTGGAAGGCTGCCCGGTAGCTCATGATGGTGGCGTGGGGTACATGCTCGTCATGTTCGGATTCCACCAGCAGCACATCGCCGCGAAAGCCCGAGCAGGCGCGCAAGGCCCGGTTTTCCGCGGCCGGCACCAGCCGGCTGCGGTAGTGGGCCAGGTCCTGCTTGTCCAGCTGACGCTTGGGAACGTCCCACTGCTCGTCCCGGTACAGGGCCGGCACGCGCAGCGCGAGCCACTTCACCGGACGCATGCTGGTGAGGATGCTGGCCAGGTAGCCGCCATAGCTGGTGCCGACCACGGCGATGGCGTCACCGTCGATGGCCGGATGGCTGTGCAGCAGGTCGTAGGCGGCCAGCAGGTCCTCGAGGTTGTCCTGGCGGGAAACCTGTGAGAAGCGCGCCTCGTTGCTGGCATGGCCGCGCAGGTCGAAGGTCAGGCAGATGCAGCCCAGCCCGGCGATGCCCTTGGCACGCGCAAGGTCGCGCTGCTGGCTGCCGCCCCAGCCGTGCACGAACAGCACGCCGGGTACCCGGGTACGGGGCGTGAGGAAGGTGCCTTCGATGAATTCGTCCTGGACATGGATCCGAGTGGGTTCACAGTTGGCCGTCATAGGGTTCAACCATCGCGTACTTGAGCAGGAATCCGAGTTCGTCATCCGTGCCGCGAAACACCACGGTCGCGTTGGCGGGCAGCGGCTTGTCCTCGAAGCGTTCGAACGAGCAGGCGCGCACGGCGTTCAGCCGGGGATTGTCGATGAACGCCTGCAGGGCGGCGATCTCGGCGCTGCTCGCCCCGCCCAGGCGCCAGGACTGTTCCAGCACCCCGGCCCGACGGTTGCCGCGGCTGTCGCGCCCCTGCACCGTGTCGTAGTTGCGCCGCGAGGCGTAGAAGCCCGTCAACAGCGCGTCGGCCGCGGCATCGAAACGGCGCGCCTGCTCGATGGCCAGGCGCACCGGCACCGCCAGATCCAGCCGCAGCAGTTCGGCGTAATCCCCGCGCACCACCACCAGATCGGAGCCGCCATAGACCGATTGGCCCTGGTGGTCCAGGGTCTCGTGCTGGGTGCCGAAATAGCTGAGCAGATGTTCGTCGACCTGCACCTGCCCCACGCTGAAGGTCTGGCACTCGGCCAGATCCAGCTCGACGACCACGCCACCCTCCAGCATGGCGTCGCAATCCGGCTCCCCGAGCCAGTCGGCGAACGCCTCCTGGCTGGTGACCCGCCACTGCTCGCGGCCGCCGCTGGCCCGCGCCGCCTTGATGCGCACCACCCCTTCCGTCAGCAGGCGCTGCGCAGCCGTCTCGGCATCGGCGCGGGCAAACACGCTGTAGCCGGGCAGCACGCTGTCCCGGATGCGCTCGGGCAGGGCCTGGACCCAGCCGGGCGGCCGCGCCGCGCCATCCGCCACCAGCGGGTGGGTGATGACCTTGGAGGCCATGAAAGGCTGCTCCACGTAGCCGCCGAACAGGTCCCGCGGGCCGCCTACCTGCAGCGCTCGTGCCTGCTCCAGGCCCTTCAGGGTATGCGAGGGCACCAGGTAGGTGGGCTGGCCGCCATGCACGTTCGGATCGTAATCGCCGCCATACTCCAGGCCGCGCACCCCCGCCAGCCAGCGCGCCAGGAAACGGGTGGTTTCCTGCTGGTGCAGCGGTGACCGAGGGGAGCACAGATGGGAAACGACGATGGGCCGGGGCGTGCGAGTCATGGCTTTCCCCCCTGGGGCGGCACGGAACATCCCGTGCGTAAGTGACTGACCATGGGCATGCAGGCCAGTTCGTCCCGGCCGAACGCATGTCCCGGGCTTGCCTATAGTCAAAGCGGGACCGGCTTCGGAGTTTCCTCATGCTGACTACCGCCCTGCAGCGCTTCCCCCGTCTGGATCTGCTGCCCTTTCCCACGCCCCTGGAGCGGCTGGAGCGTCTTTCCCGGCACATGCTTCGGGACATCTGGATCAAGCGCGACGATCTCACCCCGCTGGCCATGGGCGGCAACAAGACCCGCAAGCTGGAATACCTGGGCGCCGATGCCCTGCGTGCCGGCGCCGATACCCTGGTGACCGCCGGCGCCATCCAGTCCAACCATGTCCGCCAGACCGCCGCCCTGGCCGCACGCCTGGGCATGGAGTGCCACGCGCTGCTGGAGAACCCGATCGGCACCAGCGAAGACTGCTATCTGCACAACGGCAACCGCCTGCTGCTGGACCTGTTCGGCACCCAGATGGAGGAAGTTGCCGCGCTGGACGACCCGGATACCCAGCTGGAAGGCCTGGCCGAGCGCCTGCGCAGCCAGGGCAAGCGCCCCTATGTGTTACCGGTGGGTGGCTCCAACGCCCTGGGCGCGCTGGGGTATGTGCGGGCCGGCGTGGAACTGGCCCGGCAGGTGCACGCGCTCGGCGAGCGCTTTGCCGCGGTAGTGGTGGCTTCCGGCAGTGCCGGCACCCAGGCCGGTCTGGCGCTGGCACTGGCCCACGCGATGCCGGAGCTGCCGGTGATCGGCGTGACCGTGTCGCGGCCGAAGGACACCCAGTTGCCCAGGGTGCAGGGTCTGATCGAGCGCTGTGCGGCGCTGCTGGGCGTGCCGGTGCCCGATACGCTGGACGTGCAGCTGTGGGACGAATACCACGGCCCCTGCTACGGCCAGCCGAACGAGGGCACCCAGGCCGCGCTGCACAAGCTGGCCAGCTGCGAGGGGCTGCTGCTGGACCCCGTGTACACCGGCAAGGCCATGGACGGACTGCTGGACGGCATCGCCCTGAGCCGCTTCGCCCCCGGCCCGGTGCTGTTCATCCACACCGGTGGCACCCCTGCCCTGTTCGCCTATCCACCCGCCCAACTCTGACCGGAGGTTCGCCATGAGCCACAGCCCCGCCCCTTCGCGCCTGCCGGCGCTGCTGTTCACCCTGGTGTTCTCCTGCGCGCTGTCCGCAGGTCAGCTGTTCGACGAGATCCGCCAGCGCGGCGAGCTGCGCGTCGGCCTGGAAGGCACCTATCCGCCCTTCAGCTTCCAGGACGAGCGCGGCCAGCTGGCCGGTTTCGAGGTGGAATTCGCCCGGGCCCTGGCCGGGGAGCTGGGCGTGCGCGCCGCGCTGCAGCCCACCAAGTGGGACGGCATCCTGGCGGCGCTGGAATCCGGCCGCCTGGACGTGGTGATCAACCAGGTGACCATCACCGACGAGCGCCGCCAGAAATACGACTTCAGCAAGCCCTACACGGTGTCCGGCATCCAGGCGCTGGTGCGCAAGGACCAGCCCGTCTTCGAGAAGCCCGAGGACCTGGCCGGCAAGCGAGTGGGGGTCGGCCTGGGTACCAACTACGAGCAGTGGCTGCGGGAGAACGTGCCCGACGCCGTGGTGCGCACCTATGACGACGACCCCACCAAGTATCAGGACCTGCGCGCCGGGCGCATCGATGCCATTCTCATCGACCGCCTGGCCGCCTTCGAGCTGATGCGCCAGACCCACGGCGCCCTGGTACTCAGCGGCGAGCCCTTCGCCCGCCAGGAAGCCGGGGTGGCCATGCGCAAGGGCGACGCGGAGCTGCTGGCGGCCATCAATGCCGCCATCGACAGGCTGCGCAGCAACGGCACCCTGGCCGAGCTGTCGAAGAAGTGGTTCGACGCCGACGTCACCGAATGAACGGCGAACTGCTCGGGCTGCTGCTGGATTCGGCGCCCTATCTGCTGCGCGGTGCCGTCTACACGGTGCTGCTCAGCCTCGGCGGCATGTTCTTCGGGCTGCTGCTGGGTTTCGCCCTGGCGCTGATGCGGCTGTCCAGGCTGCGGCTGCTGCGCGGCATCGCGCGGGTCTATGTGTCCTTCATCCGCGGCACGCCACTGCTGGTGCAGCTGTTCATGATCTATTACGGGCTGCCGCAGCTGGGTATCCAGCTCGATCCGATTCCCTCGGCGCTGATCGGCTTTTCCCTGAACATGGCGGCTTACCTTTCGGAAATCCTGCGCGGCGCCATCGGTGCCATCGACCGCGGCCAGTGGGAGGCCGCCGCCAGCATCGGCATGAGCGGTGGCCAGACCCTGCGCCGGGTGATCCTGCCCCAGGCGGCACGCACCGCCCTGCCGCCGATGGGCAACAGCTTCATATCCCTGGTCAAGGACACCTCGCTGGCGGCCACCATCCAGGTGCCCGAACTGTTCCGCCAGGCGCAGCTGATCACCGCACGCACCTTCGAGATCTTCACCCTGTACCTGGCCGCCGCGCTCATCTATTGGGTGCTGGCCAGCGGGCTGTCCTGGGCGCAGCACCGCCTGGAGCTGCGTGCCAGCCGGCACAGCCGGGAGGCGGGATGATCGAGGTGCGGCAGCTGAGCAAGGCCTTCGGCGGCCAGACGGTGCTGGATCGCATCGATCTGGACGTGGCCGCCGGCGAGGTGGTGGCCATCATCGGCCCCAGCGGCTCCGGCAAGACCACCCTGCTGCGCTGCCTCAACCTGCTGGAGGAGCCGGATGCCGGCAGCATCCGGGTCGGCGAGATCCGCATCGAGGCCGGCGCCGGCGGGCGCCACCACCGGGAGCTGGTGCGCAGGCTGCGCCAGCAGGTCGGCTTCGTGTTCCAGAACTTCAACCTGTTCCCCCATCGCACCGCCCTGGAAAACGTCATCGAGGGGCCGCTGATCGTCCTCGGGGAGCCCCGGGCGCAGGCGCTGGACCGGGGTCGCCAGCTGCTGGCCAAGGTGGGCCTGGCCGGCAAGGAGAACGCCTACCCGCAGAGCCTGTCTGGCGGCCAGCAGCAGCGCGTGGCCATCGCCCGCGCCCTGGCCATGCGGCCGGCGGTGATCCTGTTCGACGAGCCTACCTCGGCCCTGGACCCCGAACGGGTTGGCGAGGTGCTGGCCACCATCCGCGCCCTCGCCGAAGAGCGCCGCACCCTGGTGATCGTCACCCACGAGATGGCGTTCGCTCGCGACGTGGCCAACCGCGTGGTGTTCATAGACCAGGGCCGTATCGTCGAGCAGGGCGAGGCCCGGGCACTGTTCGCTGCGCCCCGTGAAAGCAGAACCCGGCAGTTTCTGCGCAAGTTCCTCGATGATGACCTGACTTGACCGGCCGTTTGTCACATCGGAATGCCCGACGCAGCGCCTGCGCGAACTTCACAAGACGCCGCCTGCCTTATGTGGAACCCGGCCATTCGGGTCAAGTTTGCCCGTGCACGGCCGTCAACAAGGATGCGAGTCCAGGTTGCAGGAGAGCGGCCTGTTGGGGATGGCGCATCAAGGGAGGTCGAATGGAAATGGACATGCATTCGCGCTACGCCACCAGGAATCCGCCGTGGAAGACGGCGGGTTGTCAGCCGCTGGAACGTATTCCAGCCATCGATTTCGATAGCCTGCTGCGGCCCACCCAGCGGGCGGTGATTCTCGCCACCCACCCCTTCGACGAACTGCTCGCCTGCGGCGGCCTTCTGCAGATCCTCAGTCTGCGCGGCCACGCCATGCAGCTGATCTCGGTCACCGACGAGCCCCGCGACGCGGACGCCACAGAGTCCGGCCGCAGCGTCGCCCAGGCCCTGGAAAGCTCCGACTCCCTGCGCCGCCTGGGCATCCCCCCGTTGCAGATGAAGTGGATACGCGGCCGCTTTCCGGCCGACAGGCTCGCGGAGCGGCAGCATGACCTGCAGGAGTTCCTGCTGCGCTACCTGCGTCCCGGTGATGTGGTGTTCGCACCCTGGCGCCGGGATGGCGACATCGATCGCGAAGTGGTGGGGCATTGCGCTCATATGGCCTGCGAGGCGCAGGGCGCGCGGCTGGTCGAGATGCCCATCCGGGCCTGGCACTGGGCATCAGGCAGCGACCGCAACCTGCCCTGGCGGCAGACCTGCAAGCTGGTGCTCGACCATCCGACCCTGGCGCGCAAGCTGCATGCCATCCGGGCCCATGCCCTGGGGCAGATGGAGTGGCTGGCTCACTCTTCCGACGAGCGTCGGCATCTGCAGCTGCACAACGAGCTTTTCATTCTCTAGGGTCCGTACGAAAAGCCGACGACAGACACTTGTTCGACAGAGCCTAAACGCTCGGTCGGGGTGCGCCTTTCGGGGCCGCTCCGTTAAACTGTGACCAATTTCACTGGGGCCGCGCGCCTTCGCTGGAGAACCATGGAGAAACTCAAGACCGCCCCGGCCGAGGATGCCGGACAACTGAAGGGCCGCACCGGAGTGGCACGCATACTCAATGCCACGGGATATTCCATGGCCGGCCTGAAGGCCGCCTTCACGGGCGAGGCCGCCTTCCGGCAGCTGGTACTGATCAACCTGATCCTCATCCCCATTGCCTTCTGGCTGGACGTATCCCGTGCCGAGCGCGCCGTGCTGGTCGGGGTGGTGTTCCTGGGGCTGATCGTGGAGATCCTCAACTCGGCCATCGAGGCCACGGTGGATCGCATCTCCCTGGAGATCCATCCCCTGGCCAAGCGCGCCAAGGACATGGGCAGTGCCGCCCAGTTCCTCGCCCTGAGCCTGATCGCCCTGGTGTGGGGCACCATCCTGTTGTGATCCCTTGCCCACGCGTTCCTGCGTGGGCCGACCCTCTGTAACAATTTCCGCCACATGGTGGCGGAAATCCGCCTTTTCCCTCCCGCTCCGCAGAACGTTGCCGCTGTTCCCCACGCGAATCTCACGGCGTTCCTCTTGGCGAAAAATGTGAGCCAGTCTGCAGAACCGTCGCATGCCGGTCGTCGCGAGGCGGCGATCCGCTGTGCTGGCACAGGGCTTGCGGTGTCACGACACGCCGCCCGCAGGCTGACAGCCGCGGGCGGGACTCAATGGGCACTGATCAGAGATAAGGAAAAGCAAACTCGTGACGAAGACTGTCCTGGCATTCTGTCTCATCCTCGCCGCAGGTCTGGGCGTCCCCCAGGCCTATGCGGGGCCCCTGCTCATCAAGTTTTCCCATGTGGTTTCCGAAGACACGCCCAAGGGCAAGGGCGCCCTGCTGTTCCAGCGTCTGGTCAGGGAGCGCCTGGGGGATCAGGTGGTGGTAGAGGTCTACCCCAACTCCACCCTCTACGGAGATGCCGACGAACTGACCGCGCTGCGCGAAAACCGGGTGCAGATGCTGGCCCCCTCGCTGGCCAAGTTCGAGGCCTATACCCATCAGCTGCGGGTGTTCGACCTGCCTTTCCTGTTCGACGACCTGGAGGCGGTGGAGCGCTTCCAGAAGCGCGCCAAGGGTCGCCAGCTGCTGTATTCCATGGAAAACCACAACATCCTGGGCCTGGGCTACTGGCACAACGGGATGAAGCAGCTCTCCGCCACCCGCCCCCTGCGCCTGCCGGCGGATGCCAGGGGCCTGAACTTCCGCGTCCAGCAGTCGGAAGTGCTGGAAACCCAGTTCCGCCAGGTTGGCGCGCAGACCACCCGGCTGCCCTTCTCCCAGGTGCTGGCCGCCCTGAGCAGCGGCCAGGTGCAGGGCGCGGAAAACCCCTGGTCGAACATCTTCAGCCAAGGCTTCCATGAGGTGCAGCCCTACATCACGGAAACCAACCATGGGGTGCTCGACTACATGCTGGTGACCAACGCGCGCTTCTGGTACGGCATCCCGCATCGCCTGCGCACCCAGCTGGAAGCCATCATCGATGAGGTCAGCTACGAGGTGAACCGCGAAGCGGCGCGCCTCAACGAGCAGGACCGCCAGCGGGTGGCAGCCTCCGGACGCAGCCGAATCATCAACCTGACGCCCGCCGAACGCGCCGCCTGGCGTGCCGCCATGGAGCCGGTCTGGCTGCACTTCGAAGCGGATATCGGCCCCGACATCATCAAGGCGGCCCGCAGCTCCAACCCGTAATCGGCTACTCGAGGCGGCCGAGCTGGGTGGTATCCCAGCCACCGCCCAGCGCGGCGATCAGTTGCACACTGGCGCGCAGCCGGTTGCCCAGCAGGGTCAGCGCGCTGCGCTGGTTGTTCAGGGCCGCGGCCTGCACGTTGACCACGCTGTTGAAATCCACGGTCCCCGCGCGGTACTGGTTCTCCACCAGGCGCAGGGACTCCCGGGCCGCCTCCACCGCCTCCTGCTGCAGGGCCTGCTCGCGCTCCAGCACGCTCAGCTCCACCAGGGCATCCTCCACCTCACGGAAGGCCTCCAGCACCGTCTGCCGGTACTCGGCCACCGTCTGGTCGTAGGCCGCCTCGGTACGCTCCAGCTCCGCCCGGCGCGCGCCGCCGCCGAACAGCTGCATGGCCAGCGCCGGCCCCAGGGACCAGTAGCGGTTCGGCAGGCTGATCCAGTCACTAAAACTGCCGCTGCGATAGCCCCCCACCGCCGACAGGCTCAGATCCGGGAACCAGGCGGTCTTCGCCACGCCGATGGCGGCGTTGGCCGCCATCACGCTGCGCTCGGCCGAGGCCACGTCCGGGCGCCGCTCCAGCAGCTGCGAAGGCACGGCCGGCGGTATCGCGGGCAGGCGCGGCAGGTTGTTGCGCGCCTGGATGGCGAACTCCGTCGGCGGCAGACCGATCAGCACGGCGATGGCATGCTCCAGCTGGGCGCGCTGCCACTCCAGGTCCACCGCCTGGGCCTGGGTGCTCTTCAGCTGGGTGAGCGCTTGCGTCACATCGGATTTCGGCACGATGCCGGCCCGGTACTGGTTCTCGGTCAGGCGCAGCGAGCGCTGGTAGGCCTCCAGGGTTGCGTCCAGCAGGCGGCGCTGCTCGTCGAGCACGCGCAGCTGCAGGTAGTTCTGCACCAGTTCGGCCTGCAGGCTCAGGCGCACCGCGGCCAGATCGGCTGCGCTGGCCTGGGCGCCGGCGCGCTCCGATTCCAGGGTGCGGCGCAGGCGTCCCCACAGGTCCAGCTGCCAGTTCAGGCCGAGGCTGGCGTCGAAGGATTCCCGGCGCCCGGTGCCCACTCCGCTCTGGGAGCCGCCCCCGGACGCCCGGCCGGCCTCGACGCTGCCGCTGACGGTGGGATAGAAAGCGGCGCGGGCGCCGCGCGCCAGGGCACGCGCCTGGCGGAAGCGGGCTTCGGCGGCCGCCAGGTTCTGGTTGGAAACGTTCAGGCGTTCCACCAGGGCGTTGAGTTCCCAGTCGTCGTACAGCGCCCACCAGGCGCCGCGCTCCAGGGCATCGGCGGGCTGTGCCGGCTTCCAGCCCTCGGCCTGGCGGAACTGCTGGGGGATGTCCAGCTCGGGGCGCTGATAGTCGGGACCCAGCGCGCAGGCACTCAGGCTGCCGACGATCAGGGCCAGGGCGAGAAGTCGAAAGGGAGCGTTCATCGGGCGGCATCCGTTGCGATGGGCTCGCGCCGGCGGCCGAAGCGCCGGCGCAGACGGTCGAAATACAGGTACACCACCGGCGTGGTGTACAGGGTGAGCAGTTGACTGAGCAGCAGCCCGCCGACGATGGCCAGGCCCAGCGGCTGGCGCATCTCGCCGCCTTCGCTGCTGTCCAGCAGCAGCGGCAGCGCGCCGAGGATGGCCGCCAGGGTGGTCATCAGGATCGGCCGGAAGCGCAGCAGGCAGGCCTCGCGGATCGCTGCCAGGGACTCGCGGCCCTCCCGCTCCAGCTGCAGCGCCAGGTCGATCATCAGGATGGCGTTCTTCTTCACGATGCCGATCAGCAGGAACAGGCCGAGCAGCGAGATCAGGCTGAACTGGCCGCCGGTGAGCTGGATGGCCAGCAGCGCGCCGACGCCCGCCGACGGCAGGGTGGAGAGGATGGTCAGCGGGTGCACGTAGCTTTCATACAGCACGCCCAGCACGATGTAGACGACCACCAGCGCGCCGAGAATCATCAGCGGCTGGCCCTGCTGGGTCTGCTGCAGCATGCCGCCGGTGCCGCCGATCAGGCCCTGCACCTCGG
>Ga0209075_1003509_pt1 | contig 13012 bp, 11 predicted proteins | sample Stecom2011_FD_187523 | JGI IMG/M metagenome (GOLD analysis project Ga0209075, IMG submission 187523) | Agricultural soil microbial communities from Utah to study Nitrogen management - Steer compost 2011 (SPAdes) (version 2) | ecosystem: Environmental > Terrestrial > Soil > Agricultural land... | reverse complement strand
TGGTGAAGCTGTTTGTTGAAATCATTTGTGATATTTAACACTATCTTCTCTTAAGTATTCACTATTTTTGAAGAAAAAAATATGAACATTCGATTTTCACTTTTAATGATTGGATTCCTGATAATGGGTTCGGCTTGTAAAAAGGAATTAAGTCCTGAAGAGCAACTTGAAAAAGACATTGAAATCATTAAAGAATATGTCGCTGATCAAAACCTAACAGCCTTGGAAACGAGTTCAGGTTTGCATTATGTGATTAATGAATTAGGAGCAGGTAATCATCCTTTATCTAACGATAATGTAACTGTTAGATATAAAGGATATACGACAAATGGAAATGTTTTTGACCAAAGCGATGCAAGTGGAGCTACTTTTAATTTGCAGCAAGTTATAAAAGGATGGACAGAAGGAATTCCGAAATTTAAAGAAGGAGGTAAAGGAATTTTGCTTATTCCTTCTAAATTAGGGTATGGTGAAAAGGGTGGAGGCTCCATTCCTCCAAATACAGTGCTGATTTTTGAGGTAGATCTTTTAACTATCGTTCAATAGTTTGAAAGTGTAAAGGCTTATAATAAGCAGAATGGTTTGCTTTTATGAGCAACTTTTCTATTAAATCACTATTCTTAATGAATTAATCCAATTTACTGAAGTTTAATTTAAACTTCAAAGAAAGTCGTATTAGTGTAATAAATACTCGAATTTTGCACCTGAGATTTCCTTTGTATAGGAGGAGATTGACAAAGAAATTTTTATCTTAGCATTATGTTTGAAGAAGAGAATGATGACGATTGGTTAAACCCCGATTTTAAGAGGCAGATAGCGCATTTTGAACAAATGTATGCACTCAATGAATACGTATATATCGATTCAGACGAGGTGGAATATATTCTTGATCATTTGATGATTTCAAACCAATTGAAAAAAGCAAAATGGGCAGCTGAAAAAGCGATAGAACATTTCCCAACGAATAGTACAATTATTACACGTTATGCACAGGTGTTGTCAATGACGGGTAAAATCAATGCTGCATTAAAACTCTTGTTGAACTTAGAGCGCATGGAGGCCAATAATCTTGATGTGCTTCTTTCAATTGCAACTTGTTATAGTCAGTTAAAAGATAACGATCAAGCCATAAAGTATTTCCGAAAAGCTTTTGACTCCGCTTCTGGAGAAGAAAAGGCTGAAATTGCGATTGATCTAGCGATGGAATATGAAAACAAAGACGATTATAAATCTGCAATTGAAATTCTAAGCAATGCAATTAAAGAAGGTAGTCTGAACGATCTATTGATTTATGAACTAGCACATTGCTATGAAAAAATCAATGACTATGATAATGCAATAAAATGTTTTCTAGAGTATATTGATGAAGAACCTTATTCCTATACCACATGGTATAATCTAGGAAATGCTTATTCTAAAATAGGCAAAACAGATCAAGCAATTTGGGCCTATGAATATGCGATTTTAATTGATGATGATTTTATACCTGCTATTTATAATTTAGCCAATGCTTATTTAGATGCCAATAAAATTGAGCTAGCATTAGAACACTATAATAAATGTTTAAAACTTGACCAAGATGATCCTATGGTTTATTGTTCAATGGGAGAGTGTTATGAAGAACTTGGTGAGCTTGAGAGAGCTTATGAAATGTACCATAAAAGCACAGCACTTTTACCACAATTAGCAGACGCTTGGTTAGGAAAAGGAATCATGAGTGATTTATTGGGAAAACATACCCGCGCTGTTCAGGAGTTATTAGTGGCTGTAGATTTAGAACCAACGAAATCAGATTATTGGCGTTCATTAGGTAATGCTTATGAAAGTAAAGAACAAAATGAACAGGCAATTGCTGCTTACGAAAAAGCCATTGAGTTAGACCCAAGAGATAAGGAGGCAATTATTGATTATCTGTCGTTTATTGCTGGAATATCTATGGATATGGTTTTTGAAGCAGTTGAAAAGAATAAGGAGCTACGTGAAAACAATGTAACGAAAATGGTCCTTTGCTATTGTCATTGGATGATAGGAAATCAGTCTGAATCAATGTTCTTTTTTGATGAAGTCCTCGAAAATGATGCTAATTTAGCAAAAAGTTTATTTTTGCACTTTCCAGAAATGAATTCCGCATCTTATTTTATAGATCGGTTAGATGAATTTGATGAAAATATAGATAATGAAGAATTTTAGTTTACCATATATTCCAGAACGTGACCAAAAACCTCGTGAAAAAGGGTTAACCATGATGATGGATAAAGGCTTAAGTCTTTCCGAAGCAGCAAATTTTATAGAAGCAAATGAAGGTCTCACAGATATTGTGAAATTTGGGTTTGGTACTGCTTTCGTAACGAATCAATTAGAGGAAAAGATAAAACTTTATAAGAAACACAATATTCGTCCTTACTTTGGAGGAACTTTATTTGAAGCGTTTTATGCAAGAGGTATGTTTGAAGATTATCTGAGATTAATTGACAAATATGATCTTGACTTGTCAGAGATTTCTGATGGTTCTATTATTATCCCTCACGATGAAAAGTGTGAACTTATTCATACAATGGCCAAAAACACTACTGTTTTATCAGAAGTTGGTTCTAAAGATTCTGGAATTCTTATTTCTCCAAACAAATGGATTAAAATGATGAGTAATGAACTTGAGGCGGGTTCTTGGAAAGTCATTGCAGAAGGAAGAGAGAGTGGAAACGTTGGTGTTTTTAGACCGAATGGAACTGCGCATACCTTCTTGATCAATAAAATTATTGCTAAAATAGACCCCAACAGTATTCTTTGGGAAGCACCTAAGAAGAATCAACAAGTTTGGTTTATTAAACTATTTGGTGCTAATGTTAATTTAGGAAATATTGCTCCTAACGAAGTTATTCCGCTGGAATGTTTACGTATTGGATTGAGAGGTGATACTTTTTTTGAAAGTTTACCGACTGATATGGCGACGCGTTTAAAGCAAGTAAATTCTGACGAGGACGAAGAGGAATAAGATGGAAACGAAAGAATCATTGAAATTATTGCATTCGATAAGTGGTCACAATGGGGCTATTTATGATGTGGTTTTTAATGATGGATTTCTTTATACGACAAGTGCAGATAAGTTCGTTGCTAAATGGGATGTATCCAAAGGAGAACAGACTAATTTTACGGTGCAACTTGAACGATCCGCGTATAATCTAGACTTTTCCCCAGTTTCTAATTTGCTGGCAATTGGTACCAACAATGGAGGTATTCATGTTATTGACACCGTAAAACGAGAAGAGGTGAGGTTGCTTGCTCAACATAAAGCGGCGGTATTCGCCTTGACGTATTGTCAACATACAGAACGTTTCTACTCTGGAGATAAAGATGGTGTTTTTTGCGCTTGGGATGCAAAAACCTTTGACCTTCTAATCACTTTACCCTACAATTGTGGTAAGATAAGAAAGATTTCAACGAGTGAAGACGGACTGCATATTGCTGTTTGTGGTCAAGATGGCTACATTAGAATATTAGAAACAGGATTTTTTAATTTAATTAAAGAATTCAAAGCCCATAAAGAAGGTGCGAATTGTGCATTATTTGATGGCGATGTTCTTTATACTGGAGGAAAAGACGCACATATCAAAAAGTGGAATTGGAAGGAAAAAGAATTACTCTTAAGCATACCGGCTCATAATTATGCTGTTTATGATTTGATCTTCATCGATGGAAAACAAAAAATGGTTTCTGTTAGCTTCGATAAGAGTATAAAATTATGGAATGCCAAGGATATTTCTATTATTGAAAGAGTCGAATTCAAAAATAAAGGTCACCGCCATACTGTGAATAGGATTGCGAAAATTTCAGAACAATCCTTCGCAACAGTAGGAGATGACCGTAAGATTAAAATTTGGAGTCTATAATCAATTATAGCTTTCCAACTCCTTCACGTACAACCTCTGGTTGGTCTCCAGTACAGTCAATTACCGTAGAGGCTTCCAGTTTTCCTGGCCCTCCATCAATAATGGTGTTGATTTTATCATCAAATTGTTCGTAGATTTTGTAAGGATCGATAAAGTACTCCAACATTTCATCATTCTCATTGTGAAGGGAAGTGGTCACCAAAGGATTCCCCAATGCTTCAACTATAGCCAAAACAATATTGTTGTCAGGAATCTTAATCCCTAATTCTGTACGGTTGGTATCAAATAGCTTTGTTACCTCACTTGAGGCATGTAAAATATAGGTGAAAGGACCAGGAAGTGTTCTTTTCATGACCTTAAATGTGGGCTGAGGAATGTGTTTAACATATTCTGAAACCTGACTTAAGTCTTTACAGATGATAGAGAATTTAGACTGTTTAAGTTTCAGGCCTTTAAATTTGGCCAGTTTTTCTAAGGCTTTCTTATTTTTTAAATCACACCCAATTGCATATACTGAGTCTGTAGGATAAATGATGATTTCACCATTCTTTAATTCTTTTACAACGTCATCAATCAAACGTTTGTCGATGTTGTCATTATTGATTTCTATTAACATGTATTCAGGTTTTAATTTACCCAATTAAGTTAATGAAAAAAAGCAGTTGTAAACTACTTTCTCGGTTAAAAATTACTAATCCTGGCAAAAAAAAACGTCCTGCTCATATAGAACAGGACGTTAATCAATTAAAATGATAAAGAATTTATTTTTTCTTACTGTTTTTCAATTTTTCTTGTTGCGCTTTTTGCATTTGTTCAAGACGCTCCTGGAATTTAGATTTTCCTTTTTTTCCATCTCCTTTACTTGCAGATTGACGGGCAGCCATTTTTGCTTTTAATTTGTCTTCATTCACAAAGAAATTCTTAATCATCACCATCGTTAAGATCGACATCAAAGTAGAGATGAAGTAATAATAACTCAATCCAGATGCATAATTATTAAAGAAGAAAATCATCATAATAGGGAAGAAGTACATGATAATTTTCATGTTTGGCATCCCCGGTTGTGATGGTTGTTGCATATTACTGCTGTTTAAAACAGTATAGAACAATGTTGTAATCGCCATTAATAAAGTGAATAAACTTACATGAGATCCATAAAATGGAATGTTGAAGCTCAAGTCAAGGATAGAGTCATAACTCGATAAATCTTCTGCCCAAAGGAATCCTTCTTGACGAAGCGTAAAAGTACTTGGGAAAAAACGGAAAACCGCAAACAAAATAGGCATCTGAATCAACATAGGAACACACCCTGCAAGTGGACTAGCACCCGACTCACGGTAAAGTGTCATCATTTCCATCTGCTTTTTCATCGCATCATCCTTATTTGGGTACTTTTTGTTGATTTCCTCTACTTCAGGTTTTAAAATTCTCATTTTTGCAGAAGAAGCAAACATTTTCCATTGAATAGGAGTAAGGATTAACTTTACAATAATTGTGAGGAGTAAAATAGCGATACCAGCACTCATACCGAATCCAGCCAACCAAACAAACAAAGGTTGAATGGCATAAATATTAATCCATCTAAACAATCCCCATCCATAATTAATAATGTCCTCACTACCATTTGCGTACGATTCAAGTACATCATAGTCATTAGGACCAAAGAACCACTTCATTTGGACACTACCATTCCCAGTATTGCTTAATCCAAGATTCATTGAGGAAGAATAAGCTTTAATGTGTGAAGAATCTTTTTCAGAGCCTTCTTCATAATTAACCACCTTAAAAGTTGTTCCTTCTTTCATAAATGGTTTATCTGGCATAATGATCGAAGAGAAGTAACTTTGTTTGAAAGCAACCCAGTCAACATCAGTTTTTGCTGCAAATTCATCATCTGAATATTCAGATAAATAATCGTAAGAACCGCCCTTTTCTTTGAAAAATACCGTTGAAATACGACGTTGTTCAGACAATAGTTTTTCAGTCTTTAACATTTCAACCTCCCAATCAAGAAAGACCCTTTCTGGTGTAACCTCTTCTTCAAACCCTTTCATTTTAACTTCATAGTTAATATGATATTGATCTGGAGTTATAGAATAGATTTGTTCAATTGATTTTTCTTCGTCATAATGAGCAATAAAAGAGATGTAGTTTTCAGTTTGTCTCAACAGTTCGAAAGCAACTCCGCTTGTATATTGCTCTCCTTTGTCTGTTTTGAATTTCAGTCCGTTAGAAGCGATCTCTTCATCGAATAGTTGAAGTGGTGTAATTTCTTCCGTTCCTTCATTTTTCCTAAAATTTTCATACGTTTGATAACCTTTTAAGAAAACACTTTTTACACCACCACCTTTATTGGTTAAAATGATTTTTAACTTCTCATTCTCCAAAACAAAAGTTTCTTCTTCTACGTCTCTGGCATTTACAATTCCAACTGTTTCAGCTTCCTCCACCATTAGGGAATCGTTAGCATAAACTGTATTTCCAAGACTGTCAAGAACAGGATTTCCGTTTTCATCCAATACAGCTTTAGGAGCAGGATTTTCAACGGTCTTTTTGGTGATCTTACTTTCTGTTTTTTCAGCAGCTTCTTTTTGTTGTTGCGCAACTAATTCTTGCTGCGCCATCCTTTCCTTAAGTTCTTCTTCTGAAGGTTGATTGAAAAAAGTAAATACAGCGAGTATTACTCCAATTAAACCTAAACCAATAATTGTATTCTTATCCATTATTTATTTTTTCTAACTATTTATTCTTGTTGTTCATAATTGCTTTAACAAAACTAGTAAAGAGTGGGTGAGGATTGTCGACTGTACTTTTATATTCAGGATGGAACTGAACTCCAACAAACCATGGATGGTCTTCAACTTCTACCACTTCAACCAATCCTGTATCTGGATTAAATCCAGTTGCTTTCATACCACTTTTCTTAAAATCATCTAAATATGCACTGTTAAATTCAAATCTGTGTCGGTGACGTTCTTTGATCACCTCAGTATTGTATGCCTCATAGATGTTTGAATTGGGTTTTAATTCACATTTATATTGACCCAAACGCATGGTTCCACCCATATCAGAAACAGTTTTTTGCTCTTCCATTAAACTAATTACAGGACGTTTGGCCTCAGGTGAAATTTCTGCTGTATGTGCATCTTCCCAACCCATAACATTTCTAGCAAATTCAATAACAGCGCACTGCATACCTAAACATATACCTAAAAAAGGAACATTGTTTTCTCGGGCATATTGAACAGCATTGATTTTTCCAGTTATTCCACGCGAACCAAATCCTGGAGCTACGAGGATACCATCTAAATCACCTAAAATTTCTTTTGCATTGGCTTTGGTGATTTTTTCAGAATGAATCCATTCGATATTAACCCTACAAAGATTTGCTGTTCCTCCGTGAATGAATGCTTCGTTTATTGATTTGTAGGAATCTTTTAATTCAACATATTTTCCTACCAATCCAATAGTGATTTCTGACGTAGGATTCTTTAAATTGTATAAAAATGAATTCCATGAAGTTAAATCAGGTTGAGATTTACGCGAAAGGCCTAATCTCTTCAATACGATTTCGTCCAATTCTTCTTCTTGCATCATTAATGGAACATCGTAAATTGTAGGTGCGTCCATAGCTTCAATAACAGCCTCAGGTACTACATTACAAAATTGTGCGATTTTCTTTCTTAGTTCTAAATCAAGTTTATGTTCTGTTCTACAACATAATATGTCAGGCTGAACACCCAATTCTAACAATTGTTTAACAGCATGCTGTGTAGGTTTTGTTTTTAATTCCCCAGCGGCTTGTAAATAAGGTACAAGTGTTAAGTGAATTACGATACAGTCATCAGCAAACTCCCATCTCATTTGACGCAAAGCCTCAACATAAGGCAAAGATTCAATGTCACCAACTGTACCTCCAATCTCTGTAATAACGATGTCATACTCACCATCTTTACTCAGGCTCTGAATATTTTCTTTGATTTCATTGGTGATGTGGGGGATGACTTGAACAGTTTTACCCAAATATGCTCCTTGACGTTCTTTGTTAATTACAGATTGGTAGATTCTACCTGTGGTTACATTATTCGCTTGAGATGTTGAAACATTCAAAAAACGTTCATAATGCCCCAAATCTAAATCCGTTTCTGCTCCATCGTCGGTGACATAACATTCACCGTGCTCGTATGGATTTAAAGTTCCAGGATCGATATTGATGTAAGGATCAAGTTTTTGAATGGTTGTTGAGTACCCTCTTGCTTGCAAAAGTTTAGCTAAAGATGCTGCGATAATTCCTTTTCCCAATGAGGATGCAACCCCACCAGTTACAAAGATGTATTTTGTTGAATTTGACATTTTTTAATTGATTTGTAACTATGGGAGGCAAAGATACAACAATACTTAGGAGTTGGATAAATTCTGTATTATTTTTTGAGGGTATTTTTAAAATAAACAGAAAAAATGAAATCTATTGATTTAAGCTTGAATGATGAGTAATTCTCTGATGTAATAAAATAGAAACAATTATATTGTTGAAATGAAGAAGGGGTAGTGTGTGAAAAAAAACGCGAGAGGAAAAAACTGGCGTTCCTTCCTCTCGCTAATCAACCTAACTTAACCACCTAAATCATTACAAATATAAGTGCTAATGTCTTAGTAACCAATTAATAAATGTTAATTAAATGACGTTTTATATTTTAATGTTAATTGATGAATTAAACCAAGGTGAGTAAATAGCCTAATCCAGCGCCACCTAACACAATAAATGCACTGTTAAGTTTTTTGAAAATAAAAACAGCGATAATGCTCAAGCTTGCAATCATAAATGTTTTCCAATCTACCAAAGCTTCAAAGCTCATTTCCACTAACACAGCAACAATTACTGCTACAGCTGCAATATTAATTGCATCCATAAAAGCAGAAATGTATGGTGACTTTCTTAGTTTAGGGATCAATGGATTCAGTAAAGCAACAAACACAAAAGAGGGGAGGAATATTCCAAGAGTAGCTGCTAGGGCGCCCCAAAATCCGTTGAGTTGCCATCCTATAAATGTAGCTGTTGATAACACAGGACCCGGAGTAAACTGACCAACAGCAACTGCGTCCATAAGTTGTTGACGGGTAAGTAATCCAGTGTTCACTAATTCTGCATCCAAAAATGCGAACAAGACATATCCACTACCATAAAGTACTGCGCCTACTTTAAGGAAAATCCAAAAGACTTTTAAGCTAGTAAGGGAGAGGGCTATGTGAAGTAATAGAAAAGGTGAAAAACTATTCAATGTGTTTTTTCTATTTCTAACTGTGTAGAGGAGTAGCCCCGCTAACCCACAGGAAAACAATGCAATAATTTCATGAACTCCTATTAAAGTAATACTTAAGGTAATCACCCCTAGTACTATTAATTCTGTTGATTTTATCGCTTTTTTAGCGAGTCTAAAAACAGCTGCTAGAATTATTGCAATAACTGCAGGTTGTATACCGTAAATGTAAGGTAGGACGGCAGGAACTTCTCCATATTTAGCATAAAGCCATGCCAAAATCATGGTGATGGTTACTGCAGGAAGAACAAAAGAAACACCAGCTACAATTAATCCTTTCCATCCTGCGCGTTCATGTCCACAATGCATGGTCATTTCTGTGGAATTGGGTCCTGGAATTAGGTTCGTAGCACCAACCAAATCTAGAAAATGTTGGGAAGTCATCCATTTTCGTTTTTTTACGATTTCGTTCTCCATCATTGCGATGTGAGCTGCTGGACCGCCAAAGGCAATACTTCCTAGTTTTAGAAATAATTTTGCTAGTTCTTTAAGTTTTATACTCATGAATAAAGTGTCATTCGATCAAAAAGACGAAATTAAACGAATTTAAGGGTTTAAATTCTTTTGAGTATTAACTAAACATTAAGCTTTTGAAAAACGAAGGGAAATTAATAGGGGGTAGGTTTTATAAAAAAAAGTGGGGTAAGCTACTTGCATCGCACCGCTACAACCTCTTACCCTTGCTACGTTCCCGTCCTGGGGGATTCAGAGGGAGCTGGTCGTACAAGACTTACCCCAGCGCAAAAATAGTAATTAGATATGATTCTACAAGTGTTCTTGAAGAATATTTCTTAATTTTTTACTTCAATATTGGACAATACCTCCTTAACTGTCTTTGTTTCATTAAAGTAGTCCAAAAATTTATGGAGAACTCTGTCTACAACAGCGTCAGGACAAGAAGCGCCTGAGGTGAGTACAATGTCAACCACCTCATGGGAAGGAATAAAATCAGTACTTTTTTTAACGACCTTTTTATGGATGTCGAAATGTGAGATCTCATTTCTATTTAGAATGTCATCTTCTGTATTGATAAAATAAGTAGGATAACTTTCTTCCAAAAGCTCGACCAAGTGTGTTGTGTTTGAACTGTTGTATCCACCGACAACAATTGCAAGGTCTGCATTCGACTTCATTAATCCGTAAGTAGAATTTTGATTATCATTTGTAGCATAACAAAGCGTATCGCGGGTGTCGGCAAAGTGATCTTTAAGATTTTCTTCACCGTACTTCTCAATCATTGTTTGTTTAACGAAGTCAGCAATTTCTTGCGTTTCAGTTGCTAACATTGTAGTTTGGTTAACAACGCCAAGTCGGTCTAAATGCTGATTTACATCGAAGTCTTCACTGTGTTTCCCGTCGAAGTAAGTATAGAACTCTTCTTTCGGTCGCTTTCCAAGTACCATATCCATTAAGACAGCAGTATCTTCAATGTCTCGCACTACAACAGAAGGAGCATTTGAAGAACTGTGAGAAAAAGTAGCACGCGTTTCTTCATGATTGTGTTTTCCATGAATAATAATACTGTGTTCTGTTTCGCCCAGTTTTTTGGAACGATTCCAAACCTTCTCAACAAAAGGACAAGTGGTATTGTAAGCTTTGACATCAACCCCTTTGGCTTCTAACTTAACAATCGTTTCAATGGGTGCACCAAAAGCAGGAACAATCACCACATCATTAGGTCTTAATTCATCAAATGAAATTAACTCATTACCTTCTGTGTCTTGCAAGAAACGAATTCCATTATCCAAAAGATCAGCATTAACATTAGGATTGTGAATCATCTGACTTAAAAGAAAGATACGCTTACCTCTGTTTTCTACAATAGCCTTATAAGAAATTTCAATGGCATTCTCAACGCCAAAACAAAAACCAAAGTGACGAGCGATATGGAATCGAACGGGACCAAAATCCAAAATAGTAGGAGTGAAGTCCTTCTTACGAGGATCCATTACTTTTCGCATGTTTTTAACTTTGGAAATAATCGGAGAGCGGTAAAACTCTGGGATATCAAACTCTTTCATTGTATTGCTTTGTTAGAGAAACAAAGATAAGACTTATTTGTTGAACCTCGATTAAAGTTAGTGCAAGTCGCTGTAATTATTAATTAAAAACAAAGCTTTAACTGTGTTTACATAAGTAAATAGTTAGACAACCCTAGATTTAACGATAGTCTCATCAAGATTTGCTATTGGCTTAATTGATTTTCTTGTGTTTGGCCATTTTTCAGGATATTGCTGAAGTAAATAAGAAATCTTGGTTTTGTTCTTTTTGACCGCATCAGTAATTGCAGGTGGAGTAACAGGTGGGTCAAGGTGGGCTGCTATTGTCTTACCATTAACGCTTAATCCCTTTTCTAACACATGTATTGCAGCAGTTTCGTACCGATCAAGTAAGTTATTGGTTTTGGTATCGCTTTTACGAATGGTGTTACTATGATTGACTACAGCCTTAACTTTATCCAGTTGGATATGGTCTGCTGTTATCCTTATTTGTTGTTCTGATAAGTTCAGGTTATAAGCTAGATAGATTGCGTTTTCAATTGCCGCTTCAATCGCTTGAATCGAAAGACGTTCTTTAGCGAGTTTGTAAATAACTTTATTACTGAAAATAAACTCCTTATTTAATTTTATTTCAAGTTTTTGTTTAAAGTCATTGAGTATATTACTAATGGCAGAACTATACAGTTGTTCAGTTGATTTTAAATCTTCTGTAAGTTGCTTTATTTTATGGGTTTGTTTTTTGTTAATCTGTTCAACACGCATCAAAAAATCTCTTTCCTCAACTGCTTTTTGGTGTTCGGCAGAAAGAATAGAAATCAACATGCTACTTAGAATGTGTTTTTCTTGAGTGCTTATTCCTTTAAATTGAATGTTTAAGTTTTTAAGAAAAACGTTATTGGTAAATCGAATAGTGATAATATCATTCAGTCCGTCGATTGGAGACTGGAAGTATAAACGCAGGACATTCATAGCGTCTTCATCCTCAAAAGATAGCTGAGAAGTTTCTGGTTTGTGGTTTTCAAATAGATCCTCAGTCCGAGACCATTCAATTCTTTTTTGTGCTTTGCGTAGTTCTTGAGCTTTTACTTTTAAATAGTCGCTTAGTGGTGCGGATTCATGAGAAGTGCGAAGTTGTTTATTGTAATCTAACCATAACGCACTGGTTGTTGTCACCCCAGGTAGGTAATGGGATAGCCTTTCGAGCAGAAAGGGAATGGGGTGATATGTACCGGCAAATCTCATTGAGTAAACAAAAATAGATAATCTAAACTTAATATCTAACTTAATTTAAAACTTAATATACTTAATCGACTTAATTAAGTTAAGATTGAGTACTTAATATTAGTATACCGCTTAATGGATCAAAAAGTTACACTATTCCTTATGATATTTGCAACAAACAACAATATCAATCATGTATACAACAATTTCAGAAGAGAATAAAATCGCAGTGGAAGAACTTAAAGAGGAGTTGAAGATTGTTAAGCAACAAGTGCAAGAATTAAGTTTATCATTATTAATTCAGTTGAAAACAATTCTATTTCAATTTGTGTTAAGTTACAAAGAATATTCACTGACCAACATTAGAGAATATGGGTTAGGTGAGATTTTAATGAATAGGGCATTGCGTTTTTTTAGATTAGATAACGATGGAGAAGAGAAGAATGTGAGCTCCAAAAAAGAAAAAACAGCAAAAAGAAAAGGAGCTAGGTATATCATTAAAAAAAGCTTGAAGACAATCTTGTTTCCTATCTACTTGTTGATCATTTTATTGCAGTTACTTATAAAGTCGGAATCAGGAACACGT
>Ga0209075_1003508_pt1 | contig 13012 bp, 14 predicted proteins | sample Stecom2011_FD_187523 | JGI IMG/M metagenome (GOLD analysis project Ga0209075, IMG submission 187523) | Agricultural soil microbial communities from Utah to study Nitrogen management - Steer compost 2011 (SPAdes) (version 2) | ecosystem: Environmental > Terrestrial > Soil > Agricultural land... | reverse complement strand
GTCGTTGGTCGGTAGTCGGTAGTCGGTGGTCGGTAGTCGGTGGTCAGTAGCAGTGGCAGTCGCCAGTAGTCAGTTGTTCAGTGGTCAGTGTTCAGTGGTTGGAATTTGGTGCTTGGTGCTTGGTGCTTGGGGATTGTGCCTTCGGCAGACAGGTTCGTTAATTCGTTAAATTCGGGAAGAAAGTCTGTACTTAATATTTTGATTTGAACTTCGTACTTCGTACTTCCCACTTCGCACTTCCCACTTCGCACTTGGAATTTGGTATTTGGAATTTGGTGCTTTAAACCAAAAGTCTGCACTTAATATTTTGATCTGACCTTCGTACTTCGTACTTCCCACTTCGTATTTCGTACTTGGAATTTGGTGCTTGGTACTTGGAATTTTGCCCTTGGTGCTTGGAATTTGCTATTCCCCAATCCGCTTCCTATTCAGAATCAGATACTAGGCTGATACTAGGCTGATACTAGGGGATGAGTAGCACTAAAGTAGAGTAAACGTAGCACTCGAGTAGCACTAGACCCCCGTGAACAATACATTAAGTGCGCATGAACATAGCTCTCTTTGTACATGAACATAGCCTTCTCTGTGGTTGAACATGGCACTCTGTGTTTTGAACTACGAATTCTTTGGGAAACAAGATCTTTACCTTAATTTCTTCCAAAAATTGGGAAAATATCTACCGTCATATGGAAATGGGCAAAAACCGGGTTCAGGAAGCTTATGACGGAATTGTGGAAATTGGATTTACCGTTGCGGCAATTACCCTTGTTATCGTGGTTGTATTTCTTCCAATTGCGATAAGTACTGGTCTAGTTTCTAGTTTTATAGCTCAGTTTTGCGTCACTGTAATTATAGCTCCTCTTTTCTCGCTGCATTCTTCTTTCACTATTGTTCCTTGGCTTTCATCCAGGTTCGCGAAATTGGGGAAAATTACAGGAAAGAATGTCTTTGAAAGAATAATTCTAGGCTTCGAAAAAGGCTTGGACAAATTCACGCACTTTGTAAGTAATATGCTCAAATGGTCTTTGATGCATAAAGGCAAGACACTATTAATTGTAATGCTTTTATTTGTGGGTTCGTGTACTCTTCTGGTATTTGGGTTCATTGGGGGAGAATTTCTTCCTCCCGTGGATCGAGGTCAATTTGTGGTACAATTAGAGCTCAATAAAGATGCCTCTTTGGAAACCACTAATTTTGCTACTCAAAAAGCAGAAAAAATACTCAGGAGTCATTCTGAATTTAAACTTTTTATCGAGTGATAATCTTGCTTTTATTGGAATCACAATTATAGGCAATTTCTGATCCGACGAGGAATGAATCTGCGAAATTTTACCGCCGAAATCGTTCTCTCAAAACAAAGCGGTTAGGAAATTTTCAGGCCATAAACCACTATGAACAATCGTTACAAACACCAACAAGGACACAATTGACTTGTTGAACGATATACTTTTCTGGCACATCAAATTCTACAAGTTCTGGAAGACATTCAATAGTTTCACATTTTGTACAGCGAAAATGAAAATGATTATCCGGAATGGGAATATCATCACGTTTCCCACAAACCGCAAAATACTGTTTTCCATCATCAGCGACTACCTTATGGAGAATTCCATCTTTGCAAAAACGGTTCAGAATTCTGTAAATAGTTGCTCTGTCGGCACTTATATCCATATGTTTTATAATGGCATCTTGGCTCATTGCCCTTCTTTTGGTGTTCAATATATCCAAAACAGATTCTTGGGTGGCGGTATTCCTTCGTTTTATCATGGTTCAAATTTAGCAAATACACATTAATGCAACAAAGTTACAATAACTTAATGCGACGCTGTTGCTTTAATTAAAAATGTTTTATCTTTGCCAAAAGATTCATAGTCCCGAGGAGAAAACCTATATAAAAGTATTATCGATTGAGGGCATTGGCTTAATTGTTTCTTTGAACAGCTTACTTTAAATACAAGGGTATGAGAGGAATTAAAGATTATGAAGTAATCATCATAGGGGGAAGTTACGCGGGACTTTCCTCTGCAATGGCATTAGGAAGATCCTTGCGTAGAGTTGTAATTATTGACAGTGGAAAACCTTGTAATATTCAAACTCCATATTCGCATAACTTCTTAACACAAGATGGCAAAACACCCCAAGAAATTTATACTCGTGCCAAAAACCAAGTTAGGAAATATAAAACCGTAATGTTTTTCTCAGGTGTAGCCATTAGTGCCATAAAAACAGCTAATGGATTTGAAATAACAACGGACACAAATGACAAATTTGCTGCAGGAAAGTTGATTTTTGCCACAGGGATAAAAGACATTATGCCCAACATTAAAGGTTTTGGGGACTGTTGGGGCATTTCGGTAATTCACTGTCCTTATTGTCATGGTTATGAATTTAAGGGAAAGCCGACTGGGATATTTGCGAATGGAGAGAGAGGATTTCATTTGGCCTCATTGGTCAATAATCTGTCTGATAATGTTACTATAATTACTAATGGGCAAGCTGAGTTTAATAGGGAACAAATTGCGAAACTCGAAGCCCATGAAATTGAAATAATTGAGACTTCCCTTGCCGAAATTGAACATGAAAATGGAAAAATCAAAAGTGTAATATTTTCCGATGGGACTAGAAAGAAATTGGACTCACTTTATGCTCCTGTGCCATTTGCACAGCATTCTGAAATACCTGTTTCCTTAGGTTGCGAACTGTCAGACCGGGGCTACCTAAAAGTTAATCTATTTCAGGAAACCAGCGTGCCCGGGGTATTTGCTTGTGGGGACAATTCAAATATGATGCGCTCTGTTGCCAATGCGGTTTATTCAGGTAATCTAACAGGTGCAGTAATAAACGGAAAAATAGTAGAAGAAAAATTTTAAAAATGGTAGAAGTTTTTATAACAAACATTCAAAATGAGGTCCAGGCAGAAGCAGTGGTAAAAAACATTCAAAAGGAAAATCCGCTTGTTGAAATAGATTTTGACATTGACGAAACTGGATTTCCCTTTCCTTGTGGGCATACAATTTTAAGGGTTGAAAGCCCCAAGATCAATTCAAATAAGTTAATGGAATCAGTTTTGGGCCAGGGATTTAATTGTGCGATTTTGGAAGACAAAATTTGTACGAAAAAAAATAGGAATGACGGAATTTTGGGAGGAAGCTTTTAAAAGGAACCAGGAAATGTGGGGATTAAATCCCGCAAAATCTACGGTATTGACAAAAGATTATTTTGTTGAGCATAAAATAAAATCTGTGCTTATTCCGGGTTTTGGTTATGGGCGCAATGCTCATATTTTCAAAGAAAATGGAATGAGTGTCACGGGGATTGAAATTTCGAAAACAGCTATAGATTTAAGTAAAAAATATTTTGCCAATGACTTTACCATATACCATGGCTCTGTAACTGAAATGCCTTTTGATAACCATTTGTATGACGGAATATATTGTTATGGATTAATTTATTTGTTACACGAAAACGAAAGAGCAAAACTAATCCAAGACTGCTACAATCAGCTAGCAGACAATGGATTTATGGTATTTACGGTAATTACAAAGAATGCTCAAACCTATAAACAAGGAACATACATTAGTGAAGACAGGTTTGAAATTTTTGGAGGCGTAAAAATATTTTTTTACGATAGAAAAACCATAGAAGAGGAATTTGGAGAGTATGGATTATTTGAAGTTACAGAGGTAATTGAAAACTATCCTTTTTATCTTATAAAGTGTCAAAAGGTAAGAAAGGAAATTGATTAAGAAAGTTATTATCCGTTTGTTTCTGTTTTTCCAGAAAAAAACAAACAATCATAAGCAATCACCTAGGGTTGATAAGGGCGGAAGTTTCAACATATCTTGATTGGTGACTTTCATGTCGAATAGCCAAGTGTTACTACTGAATCGCAATTTTGAATGTTTTGAGAGAGATGCTATCTACTGCCGCTTGTTTAGACTGTAAAATTTCATTCAAATCATAAAAAGTCACTTCTAGATTTGAGACTTTTTCCTTGGGTCGAATGAATATTTGAAACCTTTCCAATTGGCCACCACTTTCCAAGACCAATTCCTCGTGAAAATAGGATTTTCATGTTTTCATTAGCATCAATGGTGAGGGCTCAACAAACTCTGAATAGCCCTGAGACTCGGTGTGCTTGACCATTCCTGAACGCAATTATGTTAAAATGTTGATTAACATCTCGATTTATTTTTTATTTTATTAGAATTTATGCAAGTAGAAGTTGAAGTGATTTAAACTTTTTTTGAAAAGTAAGAAAGGGGTGTGGATATTTGTGTTGCGAAACATAAATACCTAAATCACAACCCTATATGTACTCAGTACTCGACAAAGATACAATAGAAATGGAAATTGTACCATACTTACCAATGCCAAGAAGAGGTTTTCCTCCAACTGTTCCCTTGGTGGAGATTGTCAACGCAATCCTCTATAAGCTGAAAACAGACGTGCAATGGCATCAATTGCCCACGGAGGTGTTCTTTAAAGAAAAAACATTAAGTTGGGAATCGGTCTATTATCATTATAGAAAATGGTGCGTTACAGGAGTCTGGAAGACGTGTTGGATCGGTGTCCTTGATAGGCACAAATCGGGACTGGATCTTTCAAGTGTAGATTGGGACGGTAGCCACACACCTGCCATTAGAGGAGGTGAGGAAGTAGAATACCAAGGACGAAAAAAGCGCAAGACCACCAATGCACTGTATTTGAGCGATAGGCAGGGACTGCCCATTGCAATGTCAGAACCGTTGGCGGGCAACCATAACGACCTGTACAACATAGAGGTACAGTTCGAGGTGGTCACGGCAACACTCGAAAAGGCCAATATAAAAGTGGAAGGCCTGTTCCTGAAGGCAGATGCCGGGTTTGACTCAAAAGATTTTAGAAACTCTTGTGAAAAAAAAGAGATCCATGCCAATGTATGTTTCAACAAGCGCAATGGAAGCGCCGATAGGCATGAATATTTCGACCAAGAACTATATAAAGAAAGATATGCAATTGAACCGACAAACGCTTGGATGGACAGTTATCGCTCACTACTAAATAGATTTGATACAACCATTGCAAGTTGGTTGGGTTTCAATTATCTATCATTTATGGTAATATTCTTAAAGAAAATGAAAAGCAAAAAGTTTAAATGACCTCGTTTATAATTAAGGCTCATCGCAAGCCGAAAGCTTTTATTTTGCATCAACAATAGGTGTCCCCTGTATCCTTCGTTTTGGTTCTTAAATTTGATTTATCCTGACCGCAACGTTCTAGGTTCCTTGTTTAGATAAAATTGGATTATTGTATCTTCTAAATAAAACTTCGTCCCCCATCCACATTTATAGTTTGTCCCGTGATAAACGCAGCATCCTCTGACGCGAGAAAAACAATGGCGCCTACCAAGTCATCTGCGGTTTGCCTTCTTTTTAAAGCGCCCTGCTGCGCTAATTTGTCTATCATTTCCGAAGGGAAGTGCGCCACGACATTCGCCGTAGCAGTTAAACCCGGGGTGATGGCATTCACGGTAATGTTGTACTTGCCCAAAGAAACCGCTGCTGCGCGTGTAAACCCAATCACCCCAGCTTTGGCTGCCACATAATGCGTTTGATTCGGTGGGGGATTGAGAAAACTGCCGGAGCTAATATTGATTATTCGTCCGGCGTTACTTTCTTTTAATAAGGGCAAAAGCGCTTTTGTCATTAAAAAATTCCCGTCCAAGTTGATGCCCATCACTTTCCTCCAGTCGGCGTAGGTAATGTCTTCAAAGTCCATAATGGGAAACCAGCCGGCATTGTTTACAACCACATTCAATGCACCCCATTTTTGTTTCACTTTATCATATAAGTTTTGGCAACTTTCCTCACTGCTGATATCGCCCACTACACAAAACAAATTCTCCGGATTGCCGAAATCATCACTTAATTTCTCCAATACTTCAGTGGAGATATCCACGGCGCACACTTTGGCGCCATCGTGTAAAAGGCGTTGAGTCAACGCTCTCCCAATGCCACCCGCGGCACCGGTTATCAGTACTATTTTTTCTGTTGTTTCCATTTTGATTATTTTTTAAAAATTGATACTGTCTAGAATAAGAAACAAGAGGCAGGAACCAAGAACCAAGACTAAATATAGTAAAGCAAAGGTGAGTGGTTCTAGAGATTTAGAAATTTCTTCAACTGTCTTCCTGTTTTTTTCTAGGTCTTTTAATCCCGATAGAATGGGACAATCTAAGATCTGTTTTACAAATGCCTTCCCAGTAGGGTCTAAGGCTTAGATTCTAATACTAAGGTAGTAGTTGTTGGGGTAGCTGAAGTGTCTAGATTCGTTTCTTCCAAAAATGCATAGTCCGTATAGCCCACCACATTCGGGCTGTACAAGGTGGGAAAGTCAATAGGATTTAGAGGTGTGTTTTTCTTTAATCGTTTCTCAAAATCGGGGTTTGCCAAAAAGAATTTGCCGAAAGCGACAAGATCGGCAAGTCCTTTGCTTAAAACTTCTTCGGCAGTTTCAGGATTAAACCCACTTGCCAAAATAAGTGTGCCTTGAAAATTTTCCCGAATAGCAGTCATTGTTTTCTGAGGCATCAGCGGATCCGTCACAATGTGAATATATAGTAATCCCAAGGTGTTTAACTCCCTTGCCAAATAGGTATAGGTTTCGTGAACTTGAGCTTCCCCATAGTCTTGTAAATCACCTAACTTGGAGAAAGGGGAGAGGCGGATACCAACTTTGTCCCTGCCTATAGCTTTGGTGGTTTCCGATGCGGCCTCCAGAAGGAATCTGGCTCGGTTTTTCATATTGCCTCCGTATTCATCTGTCCGGGTGTTCACATTCGGGTTTAGAAATTGTTCCATCAAATACCCATTTGCACCGTGCAATTCAATTCCATCAAAATCTGCCTCTATAGCATTTTGGGCGGCGATCTTGAAGCCTTTTATAACTTCTTTCACTCCTTGGTTAGTCAACGTTTTTGGTTTTGAATGATCTTGTTTTCCTTGGGTATCTGTAAATATTTGTCCCGCTGCAGGAATGTCCGATGCGCCCAACAAATGAGCTCCTTCGGGAAGATTATCTATATGGCCAATCCGTCCGGTGTGCATTAATTGAACAAAAATCTTGGTGTTGTCCTGATGGACTCTTGAGGTGACTTTTTTCCATCCTTCAACTTGTTGTTGACTAAAAATACCAGGGATTCTTGGATACCCCAAAGCTTCGGGAGTAGGGGCAGTGCCTTCGGTAATAATAAGTCCTGCGCCGGTGCGTTGACCATAATACTCGGCCATTAATTCATTGGGAATATTGCCTATAGCTCGGCTGCGAGTCATCGGCGCCATTACCAAATGATTTTTCAGTGTGAAGTCGCCTTTGGAATAAGGCTTTAAGATTGTTTTCATTTTACTGTGTTTTTAATTATTGTTCGTAAATCGACCAAGCGTTTTAGTTTAACGTAGGACGAAAGGACATCGGACTAGCTAGTTTTAAGCCAAAAATGTTCATTAGAAATATTTAGTCTTGCATACGCCCTACCATCTTTAGTCTATTCTTTTGGTAAAGTAAAAGTAAAACGGATATAAAGGAGAAAATAGCGGTAAAAGACTGCAAAACAGTTCTATCCGACAACCGAATATTTCTTCGGAGTAGTGCCAAAACGCTTTTCAAAAGTTCTGCTGAAATGGCTCAGATTGGAGAAACCGAGTTGATAGCCCACTTCCGAAACCGAATAGCCCGCTTGCTTTAATAGGAAGGCCGCTTCGTCCATTCGAATCTTTTGGTAATAGTTATAAATAGTATCTCCAAAAGTCTGCTTAAATAGTTGCTTCATTTTGGTTTCACTCATCCCAATCGTTTCAGAAACCATCGATAATACAGGTGGCGTACTTAAATCTTCTAGAATAAGAGTTCGGACCATTAATAATTTTTCCACATCGCCATTGTTAATTATATGATGTGGCGGATTTCCTCTTTTTAAGAGCGTATCAAACAAATGATACAGCAATTCCTGCACTTTTATTTGGTAATAGAAATTGCTCAAAGCTGTCTTTACGTGAATTTCGGAGATTCGTTTTAAACCCCGCACCACTTCAGGACCCATGCTTTCAAAATAGACAAAAGAGGCATTGGCAGTGATTATTTTTTTGAGGAAAGGATTGGGATTTTTAAGTTGTAACAATGAAGAAAGTTTTGCGGCAGTAATTCCTATAACGAAGAAATACGTTTCCCTGTTCGCTGGGAATTTTATAACGGAATTCATATCACTTGTGGTTAGCTGAATGGCAGATTCGTTGTTTTGGGAAAACTTAACGGGTTTATCCGTGTCATATACCAAGTCCAACAACTGCTCATTGTTGTAAAAGAAAATACTGATCAAATCGTTGCGCTCAATAGAAGCGTGGCGTTTTATAGTGAAGTCTTCCTTTAATTTATACCGATGGATGACCAATCTAAAATCAGGACTCAGATCTACTTTCTTGACATATCCTGTGCCCATAGATTCTGGAATCTTCAAATAATCATCCAGAATTGGAATATTGAATTGTTTTGAGAATTCCGCTAAGAAATCAAAATGAGGCTTGGATGTGAATTCAAATAGCATCCTTTACTTATTTTATTATATTTAAAGGTATTAATTTTTGGTATTGATAAAGCGTATTAGTCATTTAAACTTGGGCTTTAAAATCTTTTAAATGATTACTTTAGGTAATAAATTTGATAAATATGAGGACCTTAAACCATCTTTAGAATTCGAAAAATAAAAAGAGATACCACCTTCGAATATCTTATAATTATCATAGAGATCTATAAAAGCGGTAAGATTTAATTGCTCAAGAGTATAATTCTTGAGCGAATAAACCTTCCCGCCATTACATTAGAATTAAATCAATTAAAACCCAAATCCATACGCCAATCTCAATCCCAGCATATTATTGGAACTTCCATTGTCATTAAATTTAGTACTGCCCATCCATTTAACGCCTGCATCAATGAATTGGTTGTTTCCCATATCAAATCTATAGCCTACTTGCGGCGCATAGGTAAATGCAGTGCTTTTATCGTATCCACCATCCTCTTTATTCAATAGGAAGGAAGCTCCTGCCTCTCCTTGGATGTACAAACCTCCAATCACAAAATATTTCAAACCCAGTTTTACTGGCAATACTTGTAAATCATCGGTGTATTTCTTGCCATCCAATTTATAACCGCCATCGTCAGCAAATAAATTGTAAACTCCGGTATTTAAGGTTATTCCCAAACCGTTGTCAAAAAGGTATTCAAGTTCGACTGATCCACCTAAGCTCCATTCATATCGATCTGAAAGATCACCAACCGGTAAACCTATTTCAGGTCCGACTGATAAATTGAACCTAGAGGGCTCGGAAATCTGTGCTTGTGTTTGTGCTTGTACATTGAACATTAAAGCTGAAGCTAATAGGAACGCTGCTGTACTAATTCTTTTTATCGTTTTCATAATCTTATTATTTTAAAAATTTATATTAAATATATCGTTGTGATCACGGGGACAAAGTTAGGGGTGAGGTGCTTCCATGTGCTAACCACATTATTTTCAAAAATGACCAAAATCTAATATTTTATATAAGAACGAATTCTCAAGAAAAATTTATTGGTTTTGCATATGCCGAACCCATCCTTTTCAAGTTTGGGAAATTAAAAGCAGCGGCTTTCAGAATAGTTGTTGAACCCCTGAAAAAAAGCAAATACATAAAATTTCACTTCATCATTTGGATTACTAAAACTAAATTTGTTTATAGTATTGATTTACATACTATCTTAACTTTATGAATGTCGTTTCATCTTATCCAGCACATAGAAATTTATAACTTTGCCGCCGGGAACCCTTAATTGTTACAATGTATTATAAAAGCAATGTTTGACACTTTCCGAAAATATTTAGAAGATAAAATCACCTTAACCAATGAGAATTATAAGTTGATCGAATCGGTTTCTTCGTTCAAAAAACTTCGGAGACGACAATATCTTTTACAGGCGGGAAATGTTTTCCGCTTTCATGCTTTTGTATGTGAGGGTTTTCTGCGAAATTTTTATGTGGACGAAAAGGGTCAGGAACACATTATACACTTTGCTCCCGAAAACCATTGGACCGGAGACAGAGAAAGCATGGAAACAGGTCAGCCTTCAAAATATGATATTGATGCCATTGAAGCAAGCGAAATTTTATTGTTGGAAAAGGAAGATTTTGAAATGATCCGCAAGACTATTCCAGCTTTCAATGATTTCGTAAATAAAACACTTAAAAAAAATGCTTTGGTATTGCAGGAGCGCATTTACGTCAACATATCTTCATCTGCTGAAGAAAAATATAGTGACTTTATTTCAAAATATCCTTCCATCAGCAATCGTGTGCCGCTGCATATGATTGCTTCTTACCTCGGTGTATCTGCTGAAACTTTAAGCAGGGTAAGGCGCCAATCCTAAAAAAAATTTTAATGATTTCCTTGACAAATGTCAAGAATTTTTTCCTTCAAATGTCATTGGAGCAGCGCCCGTTATGCTCGCATCTTTGTGTTATTAAATAATCATAAAACAATAAAAAAATGAAAACAACAAAATGGTTACTCGACCCGGCACACAGTGAATTGACTTTCAAAATCAAACATCTTATGATCAGCAACGTTTCCGGAGCGTTCAAAGATTTTCAGGCAACGGTGGAAACTGAAGGAACTGATTTCAGCAAGGCAAACATTAGCCTCACAGCTGAAATGAATTCCATTTCTACCAACAATGAACAACGTGATGTCCACTTGCGCTCTTCAGATTTTTTTGAAGTGGAAAAATTCCCTCAAATGAAGTTTATATCGACAGGAATTGAGGAAACGGAAGACGATTCGCTCAGCCTGTTTGGAAATTTGACACTGAAAGGTATTACCAAACCGGTAAAGCTCCATATGGAATTTAATGGGATAGTGAAAGATCCACAAGGACAAGAAAAAGCAGGGTTTTTGGTAAGCGGAAAAATTAATCGCAGCGATTGGGGAATCAACCTTAATCTCGCACTGGAAACTGGTGGATTGATGCTCGGCGAAGATGTAAGAATCCAAAGCGAGGTGCAATTTATAAGACAGGAAGCCAATATAGAGGTAGAAATATAGAAGTCGCAATTGGAAACTTTAAGGGTTGAATTACTAAGTTAAAAATGTAAGGAGACCCTTATTAAAACTAAGCAGGTTACGGAATAGTTATAAGTAACAGCCGTGGTGCTGATACGCTTAAAGAAAAAGTAAAGCAAATTGGCGGGAATATTATCGCCGGTTCAGTTCAGGAAGCAGCGGAAGCTGATGTGATATTTCTTGCTGTGCGATGGGAACAAGTTCAGGAAGTGCTATCTAACATTTCATTAGAAGGAAAAATACTCATAGACGTTACCAATACTGGTTTGCCCGAATTTATAGCGGCAGAACCGGGCTCAAAAACATCCAGTGAAGTAGTAAGTCAATGGGCAAAAGGTGCAAAAGTAGTTAAGGCTTTTAATACCTTATTTGCCCAAGTATTGGCTGAAAATCCGCAAACTAATGGTGGCAGAAGAGTGATTTTCTATTCAGGGAATAATGACGATGCAAAAGAGGTGGTTTCAGGCATTCTTAATCGCATGGGGTTTGCCGGTATTGATTTGGGAAGCCTAAATGAAGGCGGAAAATTGCAACGATTCCCAAGTGGACCATTGTCAACATTAAATCTTATCCGGATAAAATAATAATTTCAAAAATTAAAATTAAGTAAAGTGAAAGAAGATCCTTAAGTGCTTAAACTTTATTTTAGCCTTGGCCTGAGTGCTTTGGCAAGATTACGCTCAAGATCCTCCCGTCCTTGTCCCCCGGCAAGGGAAATCTGCCACACTAGAGTGGCTGGGCCGGAACGCCAGGATTCGCCCAGCGGCCCATTGTCAACTGTATCGTAGCCAAATTCATCGTATAACTTCGAAACCAATTTAATAGCTTCGGGATAATTACTTGAAACAGTTAATGCAATTCGCTCGGGGTCTCCTTTTGGTCGGGCTAATTGAAATAGAGTAGGAGCCTGGATGTGATTAAAAGCGTTTGCAACTTTTGACCTGGGCAGTTGTTCCTGCCTTAGTTCGTGAACCGTTTTTTCACCGGAATCGATCATCGGGAAATGCCCATCCCGCCATGGCATATAGTTATTTGTATCTATTACAATTTTACCCGCAAGTTCCTTCACTGGCATATTGTTTCTCAATTTTAATGGAACGGCAATGACTATAAAATCAGCTACACGAGCAACTTCCTTTGGAATTGCAGCGTATGCATTTGGCCCCAGTTCTTCAATTAGTTCACTAAGAGTCTCTGGCTCTCGAGAATTAGCAATGACAACTCTATATCCATTTGAGATTGCCGCTCGGGCAATTTGTGATCCTACTTCTCCTGCGCCAATAATTCCTATTGTTTTCATCTTTATTCGCTTTTTTATGGGTTATCAGTTCTTGGTTACCATCCTATTTCACCCGTTTCAGGGTTTGTTTCTTCACTGAAAAATTTACCGGTGGGTCCGTCTTGATCAATAACAGCGTATTTAGATATTCGTTTTCCCGCTTGCTCAGTTTCACCTCCATTAAAACCAGTAAAATCGGTTTTTGTATATCCAGGATCGACCATGTTTATCTTGAAAGCGGAGTCTCTTAGTTCATAAGCCAAGTGAACGGTAAACATATTTAATGCCGCTTTTGACGAACCGTAAACCGCAAATTTTCCAAAGGTGTATGCATCCCAACTAGGATCGCTTTGAAGGGTGAGGGAGCCAACAGTTGAACTCACCATTACAATTCTTGGTTGAGGTGCTTTTTTCAATAAATCTAAAAATGCCTGTGTCACTCTTACCACTCCATACACATTGGTTTCATACACTTCTTTAAAAGTATCTATGGTTGCTTCTTCTGCCGTCCAAGTTTCGGGAATATAATTTCCATTTTCATCAAATTTCACCCCGCTAATACCTGCGTTGTTGATCAAAACATCCAGGCTGTTAATTTTTT
>Ga0209075_1003506_pt1 | contig 13015 bp, 13 predicted proteins | sample Stecom2011_FD_187523 | JGI IMG/M metagenome (GOLD analysis project Ga0209075, IMG submission 187523) | Agricultural soil microbial communities from Utah to study Nitrogen management - Steer compost 2011 (SPAdes) (version 2) | ecosystem: Environmental > Terrestrial > Soil > Agricultural land... | reverse complement strand
AATTCTTGGAAACCTGTTTTAGCAAAAGAATTTGAAGCACCTTATTTTCAGAATCTAATCCGTTTTGTAAAAGAACAATACCAAACTAAAACTTGCTATCCGAAAGGAAATCAAATATTTTCTGCTTTTGATACCTGTAAGTTTGATGATGTTAAGGTTGTTATTATCGGGCAAGATCCTTACCACGGCCCTGGACAAGCCAACGGACTTTGTTTTTCGGTCAATGACGGAGTTGCTTTTCCGCCTTCGCTCAATAATATCTTTAAAGAAATAGAAAAGGATTTAAACAAGCCTTTTCCTAAAAGTGGCAATCTGGAACGTTGGGCAAAACAAGGAGTGTTGCTGCTCAATGCAACGTTAACAGTTGAACAATCAAAGCCTGGAAGTCATCAAAATCAAGGTTGGGAAACTTTTACAGATGCGGTTATTAAAGCAGTTTCAGAACACAAAGAAAATGTAATTTTCTTGCTTTGGGGCGGGTTTGCCAAAAGCAAAGCCAGCCTGATTGACAAAAACAAACACCACATACTAACCTCCGGACACCCTTCACCTATGAGTGCTAACCGAGGATATTGGTTCGGAAACAAGCACTTCAGTAAAACGAATGAGTTTTTAAAATCAAAAGGATTACCAGAAATTGAATGGTAAAGCTTCGAGGTTCAATCTTTAAGTAAAAATTGCCCTACTTTGCATTCCAAACATCGCTTACGATCACAATATTGTTTTTTGAGCTGTAGAAGGGCTTGAGTATCAAAAGCATTCTTAGACTTCTTGCCGAGTTGGTCAAATCGCTCTATAATGGTGTTTTTTTCTGGTTTTAGACTAAACATAAGTTGCTTTAGAATTTCGTCAGAACTTTTATTCAGATAACGACTATAAGCAAATTTGAAAGGTATAATGGTGTTGATAATCAACAGGTCTATAAAACTCTTAGTGAGTGATTTTTGCTTTTTAGGACTGAGTTTATCTAATGTGTAATGTGTTTGCCAATATTCTGAAGTGGCCGAGTTAAATGCTTTATAAATTTCCTCTGCTGTGTTACTTTTTATGATTGTATCAAAAAAATACTGATTTTTATGATACAACATGGCCAACTGTGCCAGTCGAATGGTGGGGAAATTATCCGGACGATGCTTAAAAAACTCGAGTTGACCAAAAAAGCTTTTTTGAAGTGAATATTTTGCTTGGAGATAAGTCCAGCGATTTTGTAAGTCTTTTGGATAATTCTCTTCAAAATCGTTATCCAATAAGTTAGATTTTCCAAAAAACAAAGCTTCTAAATTTTCAACCTCATACGATTCTTTTCGGATAAGTTGAAAAGGTATGGATTGAGCTATCTCAAAAAAAGAATTCCCGTTAGTATTCAACCCGAAATTTTTGGCAAGCATACAAAAGAGAGTAGCTTCCCAATCATTTTTGTTTTTTCGAAGCAATTCTTCTATAGTCAGCGATTTTTGTAATAATCGTTCGGTAAAAAGTATATTTTTCCAAAGGTTAAATTGTTTGTCATCAAGCGTATGAATTTGATTTTCGCAAAATATCCAAGATTTATTTTTAGTTAAATCCATATACGAATCGTTTAAATCTTTTTTGACATAATCTTTCAGCTGCAAAACAGGAATTTCTGTATTGTTCTTACGATATACATCTACATCATAGTCCCAAACCACGTGTAATATTACGTTATCGTAGTTGGAATCCTGATGATGATTATGAAGGTACCAATCCGAAGACTTTAGGTGAATCTCTACATTTCCTGCCCAGTACAATCCGTCAATCTTAAGGTGGGCATTAAAAAAATCCGCTCCGGAGCTTTGAAGATATTCTCCTGAATTTATGACAAAAACTGGCTTTTTACAAACCGTTTTAAGGTTCGAAAAATCAAATTTTTTGTAATTCCATACATAATGTAGAAAATCTTCTTTCATCATTTCAACAAAAAAATCCCTCTAAACTACAAAAGTTTTTACAAATAAAAAAAAATACTACCTTTATGGCACAAATTATTTGATGTAGTGTTAAAAAAATACGTTTACACAATTTTAATTTTTCTCTTGTTGAGCATTTCTTTGAATGCCCAACAGGAATTTTCATTACTCGAACAGTTTAACGGGCGATATGATTTTTCGTTTATCGGAAATACGATGAACTATACAGAAAACGGAACGGGAGGAGAATGTATCATACAAACTTCGTCTTCTGCAATGCTTGACTTTCCTCCTGAATATCAGATAGAAAGAGCTTATTTGTACTGGTCCGGTTCCGGAACAGGAGATTTTGAAATAAAATTAAACGATGTAGATATCGAACCCGATCGGGAGTATCCGATGTACTACACCACAGCCCAAGGGCATGATCTTCGTTTTTTTGTGGCTGTTACCGATGTTACCCAACAAGTTTTAGAAACAGGAAATGCACTATATACTGTTTCTGAACTAGATGTTTCATCTTATTTTGTTCCTCCCTCTCTTTATTGCTACACTGCAACCAATTATGCAGGTTGGGCCATAGTAATTGTTTACAAAGATGAAAACCTCCCGCTGAATCAACTCAATGTATACGAAGGACTTAAGAATGTCCCGAACGAATTGTCAATAACGCTGGACAACTTAAATGTTATTGATAATGAAGGAGCAAAAATCGGATTTGTAGCTTGGGAAGGAGATTCTAACCTCGCAGTAGGCGAAACACTTCGCATCAATGGAAATATCATCAGCAATCCTCCTTTAAATCCTTATGATAATGCTTTTAACGGCACTAACAGTATTACAGGAGCAACCAATCTGTATAATATGGATTTGGATGTCTATGATATTCAGAATAATATTCAAATTGGAGATACAACAGCCGAAATCAGCCTCACTTCCGGACAAGATTTTGTAATGATTTCGACTGTAGTTACCAAACTCAACAGTCAACTTCCGGATGCTACTATTACAAGTAATGAGATTCGCACCTATTGTGATGCTCCAGAAATAGAGCTAGAATACACCGTGTATAACTTTAATTCAACTGAATTTTTACCTGCTCAAACTCCTATTGCCTTTTATATAAATGAAGTTTTGGTAGGTACAGCACAAACCCTAAATGATATTCCTATCGGAGGTTCGGAAGATGGAGTTATTGTTCTTACGTTACCTGAAGGAGTGACAGAAAATATCGAAATTTTATTGATGGTTGATGATACAGGTGACGGAACCGGAATTGTTACTGAAACCGACGAAAATAACAATACCCACGAAGTTTCATTTCAATTGTTGCTTTCTCCAGATTTCGATTCACCGGACAATTTAACCTCTTGTAATATAGGGCACAGAACAGCCGTTTTTAACCTTTCCGAAAATGAACATTTAATTCGGATAAATCCTTCGGATACCATATCTTATTTTACCTCATATGAAGATGCCTTAGCGAACGTAAACCCTATTTCTAACTTGTCTTCTTACACGGTTCAAAACGAATTTCCAAAAGAAATTTTTGTTCGTATTGATAACGAAAACTGTTTTAGCATTACCTCGTTTTTCTTACACATCAGAAATTGTCCTCCTACTGTTTATAATGCTATAACTGTCAATAAAGACGGATTAAACGACGAGTTTCACATCGAAGGATTGTACGATATTTTTGAGGATTTCGAACTTCATGTTTATTCGCGTTGGGGTGTTTTACTCTGGAAAGGAAACAATAATCTACCTAAATGGAACGGAAAAGTTACTGAAAAAAACACTATTGGCTCCAAAAATGTTCCTACAGGAACTTATTTTTATATTCTTTATCTGAACGATAAAGATTACCCCTCTCCTCTCCAAGGATATCTGTACATCATAAAATAATCAGATATGTTAATTGCTTACTGCTTAAACTTATGTATGCAAAAAACAATCTTTTTTGAATTGCATTTCTCTCGCTAAAAGAGTATATTTGCTGGATTTTATTCAGAACATTCATAAAAAACAGTTAAATCATGGCAAAAATTAAAGTAGCTAATCCGGTAGTGGAATTAGACGGAGACGAAATGACAAGAATTATCTGGTCGTTTATTAAAGAACAACTTATTCTTCCGTATCTTGATTTGGACATCAAATATTACGACTTAGGAATCGAATATCGCGACCAAACCAACGATCAGGTAACTATTGATGCTGCTGAGGCTATCAAAAAATATAACGTAGGTATTAAATGTGCAACTATTACTCCAGACGAAGCTCGTGTTGAAGAATTTGGATTAAAAGAAATGTGGAAATCTCCAAACGGAACCATTCGTAATATTGTTGGGGGAACTGTTTTCCGTGAGCCGATTATCATGAGCAATGTACCAAGATATGTTCAAGGATGGACCCAACCGATTGTTATCGGACGTCACGCTTTCGGAGACCAATACAAAGCCACCGATAAGGTTATCAAAGGCAAAGGAACCCTAACCATGAGCTTTACCAACGAAGCTGGAGAAACAACTTCTTGGGAAGTATATAACTTTAAAGGAGATGGAGTAGCGATGAGTATGTACAACACAGACGAATCTATTTACGGATTTGCTCACTCTTCTTTCCAAATGGCACTTACTAAAAAATGGCCTCTATATCTTTCTACAAAAAATACAATTTTAAAAGCGTATGACGGACGTTTTAAAGATATTTTTGAAGAAGTGTATCAAGAGCATTACAAAGCTAAATTTGACGAAATCGGAATTGTGTATGAACACAGATTAATTGACGATATGGTGGCTTCAGCAATGAAATGGAATGGAGGATTTGTTTGGGCTTGTAAAAACTATGACGGAGACGTACAGTCAGACACAGTAGCTCAAGGATTTGGATCATTAGGGCTTATGACCTCAGTATTGGTTACTCCTGACGGAAAAACAGTTGAAGCAGAAGCTGCTCACGGTACAGTAACACGTCATTACCGTCAGCACCAACAAGGTAAAAAGACCTCTACAAACCCAATCGCTTCGATTTTTGCTTGGACAAGAGGATTGATGCATAGAGGAAAATTAGACAACAATCAAGAGCTAATTAACTTCTGTGAAAAACTAGAACAAGTTTGTATCGAAACAGTAGAGAGCGGAAAAATGACCAAAGACTTGGCAATGCTTGTTAAGCCTGAAGGTCTTACTGAAGCGGATTATCTAACAACAGAAGATTTCTTGCAAACACTTAAAGAAAATTTAGACAAGAAATTAGCTTAATTTCTATCCTGAATTAATAAAAAATAGAAGGTTGTATCTTTTGGTACAACCTTTTATTTTTTAACTTTACTCTTGCTAAATAAAATAACTATGAAAAAAATATACTTCCTTACTTTCTTATTTCTGCTAACTAGTTGTACTTCGATTGAAAAAGAAGATTTACAAAACCTAAACGGATATTGGGAAATCACTAAAGTCATCCAACCCGACGGCAAAGAAATGGATTTTAATATCAATACGATTTATGACTTCTACGAAATAGATACCAATTATAAAGGAATTTACAAAAAAGCCTCTCCTCAGCTCGACGGAACCTTTATTGTAGATGAATATCAAGAACAAATAGAAATTGTTGAAGACAATAAAGATTTTAAAATTAAATTTCATTCCGAATGGGATGACAGAGAACTGACTATTATTGAAGTAACAGGAAATAAACTAATTTTGGAAAACCCTGATCAAAAAACCTATTATTACAAAAAAGCAGAACCAATAAACCTACTTCAGAATGAAGAGTAATACCCAGCGAAATAATGATAGTTTTTCGATTTCTGATGTGCTCAAAGAGTTTATCGAAAAAAACAAACTCGAAAAAGGATTGGATGCTGTTGATGCCAAGCAAGCATGGATAAACCTAATGGGAAACGGAGTAAATAATTATACCAAAGAGGTTATTCTTAAAAACAATATCCTCTATGTATGGCTTACTTCGTCTGTTTTAAGAGAAGAACTCCAGTACGGAAAACAAAAAATCATCAAAATGATTAATGAAGAATTAGGTAAAGATGTAGTGAAAGATGTAATCTTAAGATAAAATTACAAATAAATGGGGTATCATAAATTAAGAGAGGATAAAAAATGTCAAAATTGTGGATATCTGGTCCGCAAGCGTTTCTGCCCGAAATGTGGGCAAGAAAACATAGAAACTCGACAATCATTTCATTTTTTATTTGTCCATTTTATCGAAGATTTGGTGCATTATGACGGAAGTTTTTGGAAAACCTTGAAAAATCTGCTTTTTAAACCGGGAGTTCTTACTAAAGAATATCTTGCAGGAAAACGTAAAAAATATGTGGCTCCTGTCAAGCTCTATATTTTTGTAAGTTTCTTTGTATTTTTTGTCGGAGGAATGATTAGCAAACTGACAGATGACGGAAATTTTGACGATTTTGGAGATAATAAACCTAACAACCAGCTAATTGAATTTGAAATAACCGAAGGACAAGAAAAACAAGATAGCATTACTGCTACTCAAAACTCAGAAAAATGGCCTTTTGGCACAGCAGCAAAGACACTCAAAGAATATGATTCTATTCAAAACAACCTGCCTGAAAATCAGAGGGAAAAAGGAATAAATAGAATCATTAGTCGGAAAGAGATTGAACTGAAACAAAAATACACCAAACATGAGATGGGAATAAAAATAGTGGAAGTTGCTCAAAAAAATATTCCTAAATTCCTGTTTTTTTACATGCCATTTTTTGCCTTTTTTATGTGGCTGTTTCACAACAAAAAAAGGTGGCTTTACTTTGATCACGGAATTTTCACCTTACATTATTTTTCATTTTTATTACTGGCTTTTTTTACTTCTCTTTCCGTTGTAAACACTATTTCCGAACTTACAGGATGGGCTATAAAAACCATAGCGGTTACTGTTAATTTTATTATATATCTCTGGACATTTGTCTATTTTTTCAAAGCTCACAGAAAAATTTACGGCTATTCCCGATTGAGTACATTTTTCAGAGGATTGTTTTTGCTTTTTCTGAATATGATTTTCTTAATTTTAGGAATAGTTGTCTATATGCTTGTGATTTTTTATCTAATGTAATTTTAAACCTTAAACAAAGAAAATGCAAACACTTATTGTCAACATAAAACAACTTGTACAAGTTAGAGAAACCAATGTAGAAATGGTTTCCGGAATAGATATGAATACTTTACCTATCTTGGAGAACGCTTATTTACTTATCGAAAACGATTTAATCTCGGATTTCGGATTAATGAAGGACTTACCCGAAATTAAGGTCGAAAACGTAATTGATGCTACCGAAAAAGTCGTAATGCCTACTTGGGTAGACTCTCATACGCACATTGTTTATGCAGGAAATCGCGTTCAAGAATTTGTTGATAGAATAAACGGACTTTCGTATGAAGAAATCGCTAATCGTGGAGGCGGAATTCTGAACTCCGCAAAATTGTTAAACCATACTTCTGAAGAGGAATTATACAATCAGTCAAAAGCACGACTCGAAGAAGTAATTTTGCAAGGAACAGGAGCGGTAGAAATTAAATCAGGCTACGGATTGACACTTGAAGGAGAACTTAAGATGCTTCGTGTCATCAAAAGACTAAAAGAAGATTACAAATTACCTATAAAAGCTACTTTTTTAGGAGCTCACGCTTTTCCGATGGAATATAAAGAAAATCAACAAGCCTATGTCGATTTGATTATAAACGAAATGCTTCCTAAAATAGCAGCAGAAAAATTAGCAGACTACATCGATGCTTTTTTAGAAACAGGTTATTTTTCTGTGGAGCAAACTCGTCAGATTATCGAAGCTGGAAACCGTTACGGATTACCATCGAAAATTCATGTGAATCAATTTACAACCATTGGAGGAATTCAGATGTGTGTAGAGAATAACGTACTTTCGGTTGATCATCTCGAGGTAATGAACGATGAAGATATTGAGGCTCTAAAAGGTTCTAAAACCATGCCTGTGGCACTTCCGTCTTGTTCGTATTTTATCAGTATTCCCTATACTCCTGCCCGCAAAATGATTTCGGAAGGATTGCCTTTGGCTTTGGCTTCAGACTTTAATCCTGGAACCACACCAAGCGGAAATATGAATTTTGTAGTAGCTACAGCTTGTATCAAAATGAAAATGACTCCCGAAGAAGCTATTAATGCAGCCACAATCAACGGAGCTTATGCAATGGGAGTGCAAAATGAAGTCGGAAGTATTACAAAAGGTAAAAAGGCAAATTTGATTATTACGAAAGAAATTCCAAATTATTATCAAATCCCCTACTCTTTCGGAACCAACCTGATTGATAAAGTTCTCATCAACGGAAAAGTGTTTTAGTGATTTACTTTTAGCCTATAAAATATCTAAATTCCTTATCTTTGCTCTAAACTTTTAAAATATAAATACAATGCAGCATATTATTGACCGATTCAAGAGTTACGTTATTATCGACACCGAGTCGGATCCAAATTCAGACACAACACCTAGTACAGAAAAACAATGGGATTTAGCCAATAAGTTGGTAGAAGAACTCAAAGCAATTGGTATGAAAGAAGTAACCATAGATAAAAATGCTTATGTTATGGCTACACTTCCGAGTAATGTAGATTACGATGTTCCAACAATAGGATTTATAGCTCATTTTGACACTACTCCAGACTTTACAGGTAAAAATGTAAAACCTCAAATCGTTAAAGATTATGATGGAGGAGATATTATTCTGAACAAAAAAGAAAATATTGTTCTTTCGCCTAAATATTTCAAAGATTTGTTACAATACAAAGGACAAACATTGATTACTACAGACGGAACAACACTTTTGGGAGCAGACGACAAGGCAGGAATTACCGAGATTGTAACGGCTATGGAATACCTGATAAACAATCCTGACATCAAACACGGAAAAATCAGAGTTGGTTTTACTCCTGATGAAGAAATCGGTCGTGGAGCACATAAATTTGATGTAAAAAAGTTTGGGGCAGAATGGGCTTATACCATGGATGGCAGTCAGATTGGAGAATTAGAATACGAAAATTTTAATGCTGCTGGAGTAAAAGTAATAGTTAAAGGAAAAAGTGTACACCCAGGATATGCAAAAGGAAAAATGATAAACTCAATGCTTATTGCCAATAAGTTTATCAACGAATTGCCGAAAAAAGAAGTTCCCGAAAAAACAAAGGGATACGAAGGGTTTTTCCATGTAACGGGAATTACAGGAAGTATTGAGCATACCGAAATAGGGCTAATAATTAGAGACCACAATAAAAAGAAATTCGAAGAACGCAAGAAATATGTTGAAGCAGTTGTGGCCAAAATCAACAAAAAATACGCTTCAAAATTCGGAGAAGATATTATATCAGCAGAAATTAATGACCAATACTACAACATGAAAGAAAAGGTTAAGCCTGTATATCATATTGTAGAAATTGCCGAAAAAGCAATGAAGGCATTGGATATTAAGCCAATTATCAAACCGATTCGAGGCGGAACAGATGGTTCGCAACTTTCGTATATGGGATTGCCTTGCCCGAATATATTTGCTGGTGGACATAACTTCCACGGAAAATATGAATACGTTCCGGTAGAAAGTATGGTTAAAGCAACTGAAGTAATCGTAAAAATTGCAGAACTTACTGCTCAGGAATATAAAAAATAATGAAACGAAAATTTATTGTTGTTTTTCTGGTACTTACTTTAGGTAATATCTATGCTCAAGGCAAAAAATATTATACCATAAGAACTTTAGTCCAAGAAAACACTATAAATCCGGAATTTAAAGGAGGTTTAGAGGCTTTTTATAAATATATTTCAGACAACTTGGCTTTTGGTCATGTAACTGAAAATGTGTCGGAAATCATCACTATGCGTTTTAGCGTTGATACAGACGGAAAAGTAATCGATATAAAAACCATACAAGATTCGAAAAAGTCGTTTTTTAAATTTGGTAAGCAAATAACAAAAGTTCTTAAAAAATCTCCTCAATGGATTCCAGGGAAAATCAATAATGTTATCGCTCCGATAACTTTAGAAATTGATATTCCTATTAATATCAGAATTACCCATTACGAGGATGCCTATTAAAAGAAAAAGCTGAACCATTAGGTTCAGCTTTTTTTATGAGGCTAAGTGTTTTTCAAACATCTTTTTTGCCTTTTTCTTGGTTACTTCTTTTTTATAAATGTCTTTGTGTTCGATATAAAAAACCGGAGCACTCTTACATTTGCCTTGACACTTCATTTTGGCTAACGAAATACATAAACCCGAGCAATCAATGAGCTTTTCTAAACAATTTTTTGCTTCTTTATTGTACTTACAGCATTTTTTTCCGTCACAAAAATAAACGGTTTTCTCCTTATTCTTCATTCTAAATTATTGCTCATAATTTTCGCAACAAAAATAATACATTCTTTTTAATTATTCTAAATAAAAGAAGTGAATATTGATATAATCAAATCCAATAGCTAATCTTTTTTATTTCGAATTGTTTTGGATAAATTTGTAATAAAGCAATATAAACTATGAAAATTATTATATCTCCTGCCAAATCACTCGATTTTAAAACACAGCTTCCAACTCAAAAGTTTTCAGAAAGCCGTTTTTTAAAACATTCGGAATCCATCCAAAAAGTTTTAAAAAAGAAATCTCCGAAAGAACTTTCTGAATTGATGTCAATATCGGATAAATTAGCAGAGCTAAATTACACGCGAAATCAAGAATGGAGCCTACCCTTTTCTGCTGAAAATGCACGTCCTGCTGTTTATGCGTTTAACGGAGATGTTTACACAGGATTAGACGCTTATACGATTGCAAATGATAAATTGGATGTCCTACAACAAAAACTTCGAATTTTATCAGGATTATATGGAGTTTTAAAACCTTTGGACTTGATCCAACCTTACCGATTAGAAATGGGAACCAACCTACAAATCGGAAAAGCCAAAAACTTATATGAATTTTGGAAAAAAACAGTAACCGATTCTTTGAATGATGAATTGTCTGAAAACGAACTTTTTGTAAATTTAGCCAGTAAAGAATATTCGGATGCGATTGACTTCAAAGCTTTGAAAGCCAAGGTGATTACTCCGGAATTTAAAGATTATAAAGACGGAAAATTAAAAATAATCAGCTTTTTTGCTAAAAAGGCGCGAGGACTTATGGTACGCTATATAATTGACAATAATTGTGAAACCATAGAAGATTTAAAAGGATTTAATTATGATAATTATGGCTTTGACCAAAATCTTTCTGAAGGAAATAAACTAGTATTTACACGATAAAACAGGAAGTTGAATGTCGGGTGTCGGTTAGCCAACACTCCACACTTAACAACCCAACCCGATACAGATGAATTTTCTCGCTCACATCTATCTATCCGGAGACGACAACCTCATAAAAATAGGAAATTTTATGGCTGATGGTATTCGAGGAAAAGATTATGAAGATTATCTTCCGCAATTAAAGACGGGAATATTATTGCATCGCTTTATAGATAGTTACACGGATTCACATCCAATATTCAGACAAAGTACCAAAAGACTTCATACCAATTACAGCCATTATTCAGGAGTAATAGTGGATATGATATACGATCATTTTTTGTGTAAAAATTGGAATAAGTATTCTAATGAAAAATTAAATGATTTTGTAAATAATTTTTACGCAGCTTTACATGAGAATTATTCTATTCTTACCGATAAAACAAAACACTTATTACCTTATATGGAACAAGATAACTGGTTGTACAATTATCAGTTCATAGATAAATTAGAGGTTATCCTTGCTCAAATGGATTATCGTACTAAATATAAGTCTAATATGCGAAATTCTATCAAAGAACTCAAAGAATATTACTCTGAATTCGAAGCAGAATTCACTCTCTTTTTTGAAGATATGCGTCAAGCAGCTCAAGAAAAATTAGATGAACTGCAACAAAAATAAAGCCGAGAGTTTTAAACTTTCGGCTTTTATATATTATTAAAGTTGTTCAATTACTGAACTCTATGCCAAGTTTGGGTTCTTCCCAAAAGAGAAATTCCTACATATCCTCTTACGCTTAGCTTATCTTTTCCGTCAAGGGTAATAGAACATTTGTATAATTTTCCGTTATTCGGATCTAAAATCTGTCCTCCACTCCATTCTTTTCCATCTTTAGAAAGACCTTTTATAATGGTTAACCCTACAATTGGTTTGTCTTTATCCGCTCCTTTGCAATTATTACATTTAGAATTTCTTTTGGCAGGATTAAGGATTTCGACTACTTTTCCGTAAATCTTTCCGTCTTTTTCAAAAATCTCAACAATGGATTTTGCTTCTCCGGTTTGGTCATCAATGGTTTTCCACTTTCCGGTTGCACTTTGAGCCTGGGTCAAAAATGTTCCTAAGACGAACATTATCAATAAAATAACTGTTTTTTTCATTTTCAATTTGCTTTATTTTTCGTTAAAAATACTATTTTTTTCTGATTTCAACCTATTAATTGTTGCATTTAATTCAAATCCCAACAACAAAATCATACAGTTTAACCAAATGTAAATCATTACAACAAGAAGTGTTCCAATAGAACCGTACAATTCGTTGTATTTGGCAAACCTCAATACATAAATTCCGAAACCATACGATGACAAGACAATCAAGACTGTTGTAATAACCGAGCCTATGCTGATAAAAGAAGTCTTTTTGAACTGTTTAGAACCAAATTTAAACATAAACGAAACACACATCAAAATCATCAAAGCCACAAACAAATATCTTACCCAAGACAATATAATAACACTATCCAGATACCTGTATTCAAACATATTTACGATTACTTCGGTTACTACAATCAACGCAACTGTAACCAATAGAATAATAGAAAAACAAACTCCTAAAGCCATCGAAACCAAATACTGTCTTATAAAACTACGAGTAATGGTTATATGATACGAATTTTCAAATCCAGCAAGCATGGAGTTGACCCCATTTGCCATTAAAAATATAGCCAGAATAAATCCCGAAGACAGTAAACCTTTGTTTGAATTATTCATGATATCTCGAATAATTTCATGAATAGCTTCAAAAGTATTTGGAGGAACAT
>Ga0209075_1003505_pt1 | contig 13016 bp, 5 predicted proteins | sample Stecom2011_FD_187523 | JGI IMG/M metagenome (GOLD analysis project Ga0209075, IMG submission 187523) | Agricultural soil microbial communities from Utah to study Nitrogen management - Steer compost 2011 (SPAdes) (version 2) | ecosystem: Environmental > Terrestrial > Soil > Agricultural land... | reverse complement strand
CAGTCTTGAAAGATCTTCAAAACCAAAGTTAAAACTCTGTACAAGAATTAAAACTGAATATGTTATGGCTACAAGTTTGTTCATATAAGATACAAAGTTACAAAAATATAACCATTTGGTTAGTAACCATTATTACATAATTAAAAATAGGCTTTTAACTGAATACTTCCTGTATGAATTACTTTGCTAGTTTCGCTTTTTCTTCCTAAATAGTTGAGGTTTAGGTCTAAAAATGAGGTTATTTTCTTTTGTCCTAATAAACTCCAAGTATAGTTTTTTCCTGGCTGTAAACCTTCCATCATTTGGTAGGCAACCGGTGTATTTGCTCCGCCCTTGAAGTTGTTTTCAAAGTAATTAAACTCTCCAATTATGGACATGCTTTGAATATTCGCAAACGAAAAAGAAGCTCCATATTTTTGTTGTTTCAAGGTTTCTAAACTAGCAATAGTGTTGTGCTTGTTTGTGTACTGATAAAAAATATCAAATCGCGTATGGTCATTTAATAAATAAGATAACTTCGGATTTATTTTGGTTTCATCAATATCATAATTTTTACTGCTGAAATTTTCACTAAAACTTTCATTGTTGTTAAAGCTGGTTTGAAAATTAATCAGCCAACTAGTTGCGAACTTATGATTGAATAACAAGCTGTGACTAACTATAGCATTTTCAATAAAACCAATAGTTAAATTGTTTTTTGAGTTGTTTTTTAGAAAGGTGTAAGAGGTTGTGTAATGTTGCTTTCCGCGATTAAAAAACAGGACGTTTCTGAGGTTCAGTTGCAACCCTAATTCGTTTTCTCCGTCTCGATAAAACGGATTTAAATTAATACTGTTTCCTTCTCTCTTATTTTTGCTGTCTACCAAATATGAGGTTTGATTATGGAAATGAGAAAGTACCTTTTTAATTCCACTAGCTTCACTCGACCATGGTTGAGGGTTAATGGTTAACGTTTGACTTAATCTATTTTGATGCGTTTTTATAAATACCTGATTTGGAAGCAACACTCGAATATATTTTCCTTGATCTTGAAATTGTGCAATTTCAAATTCCTCCAATTCTTGAATGCCGTTTTCGTTGTAGTCAATCCACATATAATTTCCTTGCCCAGGTTCTACTTCTACAAAAGTGAATTCTTGTTGCGGTAGCGTACCTGAATTTGTTTCGTAAACAGTATTCCATAAAAAGAATTGTTTAAAGAAACGTTGACTAAATTGAATTCTTGAGTTCAAGGAGCGTTCATCTTCTATGGTCTCATCAGCACTATTTAAAACTCTATAATTGGCGTATAGCGATAAATTGGTTTGTTCATTTTGAATAATCCGAGAGTCTAAATAATAGGTGTTAGATGAATTAACTTTTTGTAATTGGTTGTTTCTTAAACTATCATTCACACGATATTTATAACCTATTTCGGCAAATACTTTGGTGCTATCTCCAACACCTGTAAATACTTCGTGCGATTTGAATTTCTGACTTAATGGGGTGTAAGCATTTGTCGAGTTTACTTTTTGTTGGTTATCTTCCATAGCCAACCTGGTTCCTGTCCATGCTTTGTTGAAACTATAGGTTAGGACATTGTAAGTTCTAAAAAACGCCGAGTTATTTGTGGTATATGAAGTGTTTAGCATGCTTGATTGGGATATGATTTGCCAGTTGTTAAGCATAAAATCAGCTGAAACAATATGCCTATTCCCATTAAAACTTTTAGAATAATTTAAATATTCAAACTCGTAGCTTGCTCTACCTTTTTTATTATGAAATACTTGTATTCCTGTTTTAGTTAGGGTTTGAGTGCCAGGATTTAATGATGTGTTTTGGTTTGTTGAATTTCCTAAGTTCCAATCTCGATTAAATTCGGCTTTGTAAATACGTTGTATCGAACGAAAATCCTCTTGGATATAGTCAATGTCGGCAAAAACCTCCAAATTCCACAAACTATCTTGTTTGATTATTGCTTGATTTACCTTTAGTTTTCCTGCAAAACCATCGTTATTGCTGTCGTCTAAAGTGGAGAATAGGTTTAAATCATTTTTGCTTACTGCGGCCTCAAAACTAATATCTGTTTTACCGCTAGGTTTGTAATCGCCATTAACTATTGCCATTTGTAATTTAGTTGGCGCGATTAGTTGAAAAACCGGCTCATAATTTCCTTGAGGCACTCCGGAAATAGGTTCAACATATTCGTATATAGTACTTATGGCGTTTATACTACTTACAACATAATTCCCTAAATTATCTCCTACAAGGGTAAATCGGGCACTATAAAGTTCGTCGTTTGGGTCATTAGAAAAAACCAATGCTTCTACACCATTAATCAGCACCTTTTTATATAGAATTCTATTTTCATTATAGGGTTCTGGCGCAATTGAAGGGGCAACCATTTGCGTTCTGTCATCTCCAGCATTGGCTAAAATTTGAACTTGTTCGGAAGACAGATTTTGTTGGAGTGGATTGTTTTTCGAGTCGTTTTCGCTGTATATTGAAACACCAAGATTTAGATTCTCACTTTCATATCTTCCTCCTCCAAAAACCATCAAACGGGAGTAATTTCTTTCACTATATTGGTAGTCTACGGTTACGCGCATTTCAGAAGTTACCGGAAACGTGGAGTTAAAAATAATTTCACCTGCATTATAATCGATTATATAATCGTTGGATTCTCCTCGTTTCAAAGGAACGCCATTTACATAAACGGTTTCGCTACCTGAAACAATAAGTACGTATAATTCTTGATTAGGTCCTTTTAATTTATAGGGACCTTGATTGCCTTCCTGAGCTGTAAATTGACTGCTTGTAAACTGCCCCCTAACCATTGCACCAGATGCAAATAAATTAGTTTTAGAATCTGAATGATGTAGGGTAGCCCCAACCGATAAACCTTGTACTCGTTTGTTGAAATTGGCAAAATAGGAATTTGGGTTGGTCAGGTCGATATCTCCAGCTCTGATTTTCCAATTATCACTAAATAATTCAATGAATACCTGATCAAATTCATCCAAGCGCTGGGAATAACCACTTTCTTGTAAGGGTACATTCGCGTCTTGGATAGATGCTCTTAAAGAGACCTTGTCGCTTAACTTCCCGGTTATTTGAAGGTCTAACTCACTATTCAAAACTGAGTTTTGGTTATTGCCAATAACTACACCACGAGAAATACTTCCCGAGGTTGATAATCCATCAAACGGAGTAAAATTTTGCTTTTCGTTAGGTTGTGAAAGTTTATAGAGTTTGGCAAGGTTATTTGTGTTTTCAACAATAATACCGTCGTCAATTTGTTTGTAAGTTCTAGTTAAGTATTCAGGATACTTTAGGTAGTTGACTATAAGAGAATCTGCATCAATGGGTTTAATAAAAGTAATTATAGCCTTTTTGTAATCAACAGAATAAAAGGAATCGTCCACAAACGAACCGTCTTTTTTTTTCAATGTCAAAAAATTAGAATTGATACTTACACTATCTATAGCAACAGAATCTTTAACAGCAACCGTTTTTGTTCTGTAGTTAGATTCTGGGGTTTGGGCTAAAGCCGAAAACCCAAAAAGCATGGATAAAAAAATCAGTGTAAACCTCATGAAGTATTAAACTACATATCAATTAAAATATTTTGTTGACAGCTTTTGTTAAAACGGATTTAAATAATAGTGTAAATGTAAAGCATTATTTATTTTAGCTGAAATTACTTGGCTTTATTTAATAAAGCTAGTTATAAACCAAAGTATTAAAAAGATTACACTTAACCCTTTTAAAAGCAGATATGAAGATAATTTCTTATAACGTTAACGGCATTCGTGCAGCAATAAGCAAAGGATTTATAGATTGGTTAAAAGCTGCAAATCCGGATGTTATTTGCTTGCAGGAAATTAAAGCAATGAAAGAGCAGTTGGATTTAAGTGTTTTTGAAGAGGCAGGATACCCACATCACTATTGGTTTAGCGCTCAGAAAAAAGGCTACAGTGGAGTGGCAATCTTGTCTAAAATAAAACCCAACCATGTAGAATATGGTACAGGCATAGAATCTATGGATTTTGAAGGAAGAAATCTACGTGTAGACTTTGATGGTGTTTCAGTTATGAGTTTGTATTTACCATCTGGAACCAACGATGCCCGTTTACAGCATAAATTTGATTATATGGATATGTTTCAAGATTATGTTAATAATTTGAAACAAGAAATCCCAAACCTTGTTATTTGTGGCGATTATAATATTTGTCATCAGGAAATTGATATTCATAATCCGAAAATGAAAGGAGTTTCTGGTTTTTTACCAGAAGAACGCGCTTGGTTAGGACAATTTATCGATAACGATTTTATAGATGCTTTCCGATATTTACATCCTGAAAAACAAGAATATAGCTGGTGGAGTTATCGTGCCAATGCTAGAGCTAATAACAAAGGATGGCGAATAGATTACACGATGGTTTCAAAACCGCTACAAGAAAAGATAAAAAGAGCCGTTATACTTAAAGATGCCGTGCATAGCGACCATTGTCCGATATTAGTTGAAATAGAAAACAATTAAATATTGGATTAAAAAATCGTTATCAACATCCCTTCATAAATTAACCCAATTATAAATAATGAAAAACAGAATCTTAATTTTAGCGCTTTCTACAGTATTAGTAAGTGCTTGTGTGTCTCCCAAAGTCTATAAAGATTTAGAAAATAAGTATGCGACTTTAAAGGATGAAAACAGAGAGTTGAAAAGTGATAATAAAACATTAAACAGCGAGAAGAATGCCGCTCAAAATGAATTAACTCAATTGCAAAAAGCCTATAATGAAGCCATTGCTGAGCGTGATAAGTTGCAAGCAGATTATGCTTCAAAAAAGGCAAATTTTGATAACTTAAAAGCTTCTTATGATGCTTTAGAGAAAAACAGTTCATCAGCCATTGCAGAAAATGTTCAAAAAAATAGAGAATTATTGGCTCGCTTAGAAGCAAAAGAACAAGCGCTTGAAACTGAAAACACAAGATTGGAAGCTTTGAAAAAAGAACTAGAGGCTCGTTCAAATCGTGTAGCAGAATTAGAAAGCGTAATTGCGGCTAAAGACGCTGCCATGACAGAATTGAAAAACGCAATATCTAGAGCTCTAGTCGATTTTGAAGGAAAGGGATTGACTGTTGTTCAACGCGATGGAAAGGTTTATGTGTCTATGGAAAATAAATTACTGTTCCAATCTGGTAGTTGGGCTGTTGGTGTTGAAGGGGCAAAAGCGGTTAATCAATTGGGGTCTGTATTGGCTGATAATCCAGATATTAATGTGTTAATTGAAGGGCATACAGATAATGTTCCTTATTCAGGAAATGGAATCATGAAAGGAAACTGGGATCTATCAACCAAAAGAGCAACAGCAATTGTTGAGATTTTAAGACAAAATTCAAGTATTAATCCTGAAAATCTAACGGCAGCAGGAAGAGGAGAATTTGCACCTATTGCATCTAACGAAACTTCAGAAGGTAAAGCTAAAAATAGACGAATAGAAGTTATTCTAACTCCAAAGCTGGATGAAATAACGAAGCTGCTTAACGACATTTAAATGTTTAAACGCGATTCGAAAGAATCGCGTTTTTTATATTAAATAGTTAAAAACGAAATCGTCTTAGGTTGTTAATTTCTCAATCTATCTCTTGTTGGTAGTATAAATGAAAGTGCTGTAATGTCGAGATTTACTATTCTTCAAAATGTGAGAGATATGAGTCTAGTTGAGAAAGGGCTTCATCTAAAAATCTTTTGTTTACTAATTTGAACCTATTTTGAATAAAACAAAATCTATTGGCAGAGTGGATTTGGATAATGCTAGGAATAGGAGCTTTCTAACTCGAGTTTTCTTTATAATTTAGCAACTTTTAATTAGCAAATTAGTAACATATAGAACCTTAATATTTGACAGGGATAATCTAGAACGTATGTGTCTTCTAATATTATTTTATCAAGGACAAGGAACTCCCTCAAGAAAATAATGAATGAGTTATATGTTTAATTAGGAAATATAAACTAATTTTAATTGTTGTATAAAGATGAAATACACCACATTACCACATACTAATATTAAAGTAAGTAAGCTTTGTTTAGGGACCATGACTTGGGGTAACCAAAACACCGAAGAAGAAGGTTTTGCTCAAATGAGTTTTGCTACTGACAGGGGTGTTAATTTTTTCGATTGTGCTGAAATGTATCCAGTTCCGGCAACGGCAGAAACCTATTCTAAAACTGAGCAAATTATCGGGAATTGGTTTAAGAAATCGGGAAAGAGAGATCAAGTAGTTTTAGCCACTAAAATTGCAGGACCTGGAGATTATACAGCACATATTAGAACCAATGGTTTTAGTCCAGAAGCACTAAAAGATGCCGTAAATCAAAGCTTAAAAAGACTTCAAACGGATTATATAGATTTGTACCAACTTCATTGGCCAGAACGTCAAACCAATACATTTGGGGTTAGAGATTATAAACATAATCCTGATGATTCTTGGACCGATAACTTTAATGAAATTCTTCATACTTTCGACGGTATTATTAAGGAGGGTAAAGTACGTCATATCGGAATTTCAAATGAAAAAGCTTGGGGAGCTATGCGTTATTTAGAAGAATCTAAAATAAATCATTTGCCTCGAATGATTACAATTCAAAATGCGTATTCTTTGCTTAATCGTATGTTTGAAGGTGATTTGGCAGAAATCTCTATAAGAGAAAATCTTGGTCTTTTGGCTTACTCGCCAATGGCATTTGGTGTATTGTCTGGCAAGTATATTAAAGGAACCGACTCAGAAAACTCCAGGCTTAACATGTTTTCTAGGTATACTAGATATAGTTCGGAGCGTGCTACTCAAGCAACAAAAGCTTATTTGAAACTAGCGGAAGACAATAAGATGTCTTTAGCACAAATGTCCTTAGCGTTTGTTACTCAACAACCTTTTGTAACTAGCACCATAATAGGAGCTACAAACTTAAAGCAACTTGAAGAAAATATAGCTAGTGTGGATTTAAGTTTATCGTCCAAATGTCTTCAAGCTATTGAAAAAGTACATTCTAGTATTCCAAATCCTTCACCGTAAACTAATCCGTAAAATTTATGATGTATTATCTTAGGTTGTTTGCACTTTAACGATGAAAAATGCCTTTCGTCTATTAAGCAAATGTTAAGCTCCGGATGATACTTATTTTTTATATTTTAGGTCCTTATAATTTGTTAGATTTTAGACTTTGTTTTTAAGGTCCTAAATCAATAAAAGCATAAGTCAACTTTAACCAATGACTTGTATAAAATAACTAACCTATTTTTATAAAATGAAAAAAATTACGTTATCTCTGCTATTTGGGCTTATTTCCTTGGTTGGATTCTCCCAAATAGGTTTTGTAGAAAATTTTGACGCTGGTTTAACCTTGCCTACAGGATGGACGGGCACTGGTTATTCGGGAACTCCTTTTAACCCTTGTAGCGTTGTGTCACTAAGGTCAAACTTAAGTAACTCTAATCCATCAAGCTTCTTGACAACTCCAAATATTGTTGGGCAATCTAATGGAACAGATGTTACTGTAGCTTTCGACTATAAAATTGTTGATTGGTCTGCCGCTGTTGATCCAACACCGCCAGGTTGGGGTGAGTTTTTAGTTCAATACTCTACAGATAATGGGACTACTTGGACAACTTTAGGTTCTGTTGATGATACGAACCATGTGACCGCTAATACTTGTGCTAACATGAGTTTTGTTGTCCCTGAAGCAAACGTTCCGGTTGGATCTAATTTTAGATTACGATTTGAAAATGTATATTATTCAGGAGACTATTATTTCTATTTAGATAATGTTACTGCTTCGCAAGTAGTGGTTGATCCACCATCATGTACAACTTTAATTAATCCTGCTAATGGAGCTACGGGTGTGGCAATAACAGAAAACCTTAGTTGGCAACCTGCCACTGGAATTCCTTTAGGATATAGACTTTCAGTTGGTACAACTCCAGGTGGTTCAGAAGTTGTTGATAACGAAAATGTTGGGCTTTCTACTACTTATAACCTTCCAACCCTAGCTTACTCAACAACGTATTACGTGCGAGTTACACCGTATAATGATAATGGAGACGCTGTTCAATGTCAAGAAAGTGTTTTTACGACAGGAGCAGATCCAAATGCACCAGTAGATTGTGCAAGTGGTATTCCAATTAATACAGTTTATTGTTATTCAAATAATGATACTACTACTTTTAGCTTTCAAAGCTCTGATGGTTCTCCTTTGGTAGTGTTTTTTAATTCAGGTAGAACTGAAAACAACTGGGATGAACTAGTTGTAACAGATTCAGATGGTTCTAACCTTTATACGGGTTACGGGAATGCCGGAAACCTTACAGGTTTAATGTTTATTTCTTCTGGAGATACCATTACAGTAGGTGTGACTTCAGATGGATCAGGAATAGGATGTACAAACAACCCTTGGAACTTTGATGTTTATTGTTTAGATACTACCGCATTGCCTAACTGTAATGCAACATTAACAACACCAACAAATGGTGCAACTGATGTAGATGTGGCAACAACAATAACTTGGTCGCCAGCAACTGTTTTTGTTACTGGATATTATGTTTCAATAGGTACGACACCTGGGGGGACAGAGATAGCTGACAATGTGGATGTAGGTAACGTTCTTACTTATACTCCAGTAGATCTTTTGCCGTATGAATCTCTAGTATATGTGACCATTACGCCATATAATGATAATGGTACAGCTGTTAACTGTATTGAGAATTCGTTTGAAACGAAGCAAAACCCATACCAATGCCCAGCAGAAGATCAGTGTGTATTTACTTTTACGCTTCAAGATAGTTGGGGAGACGGCTGGGGAGGTAATACTATGACGGTTTCGCAAAATGGATTAGAAATTGAAATTTTACAATTAACCTCTGGAGGAGGTCCGGTAGATGTAAATATCCCACTTTGTGATGGAGTTCCTTTTGAATTATTCTGGAATAATGGTGGAACTTTTCCAAATGAAGTTATGGTATCTGTAACTAATGCATTTGGTGATGTAATATTTACTTTACCTGCAAATAGTGGCGGGCTTCGAGGAACATTATTGTTCTCTGACGTCGTAAACTGTACACCTCCAACTTGTCCTAGACCAACAAACGTTACTGTAGGTGAAATTAATATGACTACAGTTGAGGTGTCTTGGACCCCTGGCGGAGCTGAAGATACTTGGGAAGTGATTGTTCAACCTGTAGGGTCAGGTTACCCAGATGGTACTGAACCTGAAATTATTCAAACAACAGAAAACCCATTTATTTATGAAAATTTAGATCCTGCAACTCAGTATGAAATTTATGTACGAGGAATTTGTGCTGCAGATGATTTAAGTGATTGGGAAGGGCCAACTGTTTTTGATACAACTATTTGTAATGCTGAAGACCAATGTTTATATACTTTTACACTTCAAGATAGTTTTGGAGATGGCTGGGCTGGAAACACAATGACTGTTTCGCAAAATGGAGTGCCAGTTCAAACTTTAGAATTAACAACTGGAGCAGGTCCATTAAATATTCAAGTACCACTTTGTGATGGAATTCCTTTTGAGTTATTCTGGAATAATGGTGGATCATGGGCGAATGAAGTAATGATATATGTTACCGATGCATTTGATGATGTAATATATACCTTGCCTGCAAATAGTGGAGGGCTTCGAGGAACATTATTGTTCTCTGATGTTGTTAACTGTACACCTCCAACTTGTCCAAGACCAAACGATATAACGGCTATTGATGTAAATCCAACATCAGTTGAAGTTTCATGGACACCAGGTAGTTCAGAAACTACATGGGAGGTTATTGTTCAGCCTATAGGTACGGGGTATCCAGATGGTACTGAGCCTGAAATTATTCAAACAACTGAAAATCCTTATTTATATGAAGGCTTAACGCCAGGAACCGAGTATGAGATTTATGTGAGAGCTGTTTGTGCTGCAGATGATTTAAGTGATTGGAGAGGTCCAGAAACATTTAAGACACAAATTTCTGTAGATTGTGCTGCTGGAGAAGTTATCAATACTACATACTGTTATGGTAGTGGTACTAACGGAGTTTATGTTGAAATATTTAGTTTTCAAGGCACTGGTGGATTCCCTTTAAACCTGAGATTTAATTCTGGAGGTATAGAAAACTGCTGTGACACTATTAGAATTTTAGATGGTAATGGTAATGTTATTTACCAAGGAACAAATGGAGGAGACCTTACAGGTCTATTAATTACAACACCAGGTGATTCTTTTACTATGTTATTAGAGTCGGATGGTAGTATTAACTGTGCAGGTGGAAATAGAGAACCATGGGATTTTGACGTTTGGTGTCAAACATGTATTCCTCAAACAGCAGAATTCAATGTAGTAAATGGAGATTGTACGTCTGATCCTGATAATCCAGTTTTTGAAGTAGAAGTTAATATTTCTGACTTAGGAGACGCTGCATCATTAATTGTTACAGATAATCAAGGTGGAGCTCCACAAACAGTAACTGAGACAGGAGTTTTAATTCTTGGGCCATACGCAGCAAGCAGTACAAACGTTATTGTAACAGTTGCGAATTCAGATGACGCGAACTGTGTCATAGAAAGTAATCCAATGGCCTTCCTTTGTCCGCCACCACCGAATCCATGTTCTATTGTTTATGCTGGGGAAGACAGTTCCGTAGATTGTAATACGCCTGAAGCTACACTTTCAGCTAACTTCCATCTTTATGGACAAGACACATTAAACTATGATGTAAATTCAATAGATACTTGTCCTACTCCTCCTGTAGTTGGATCAACGCCTACAAGTATAAATATTGATGATAGATGGTCTGAAGTTTTAGACCTTGGATTCGATTTCTGCTTCTATGGAGGTGTTTATGACAAAGTAATTATTGGTTCGAACGGTGTGTTAAGTTTCGAAGTGGAAAATGCCGGAAGTTATAATGAGTGGGATTTGACTACCTTTAGTGGAGGTCCATCAACTTTACCTAACACAACAAACACAACAATTACAGAAGCGAATATTTTCGGACCAGGACATGATATAGATCCATCAGATTGTGGAAGTATAGATTACGTGGTATTAGGCTCTTCGCCTTATAGACAGTTTGTTGTAAACTATAACCAAGTTTGTTATTTTGGATCTCAATGTAATGGTTTAACAACAACGAGTCAGATTATACTGCATGAATCATCCAATAATATTGATATTCATATTTTAAGTAAACCAACTTGTATGGGATGGAATGATGGTCTTGCTGTAGTAGGTATTCAAAGTGTAGATGATACGCGAGCTACTACTCCTGCAGGACGAAATACAAGTGTTTGGACAGTAACACCAGACAGCCCAGAATCGTATAGATTCTCACCTTCTGGAACACCAAACTATACCTTAGAGTGGACAGATGACCAAGGAACAGTTGTGGGTACAGATGACACTATAACAGTTTCTCCAACTCAAACAACCACCTATACTTTTGCAGTAACATACGATTTGTGTACTGGAGGGACAGCTACGGTAAGTGATAATGTAGAGGTTGTATATACAAACCTTTCATCTTATGATGGTTCTTTTGAAATGACAGCAACTTGCGATGGTGCAACAGCTACAATTCTTGGAGATGTTGGAGGTACCTTTACCTTTAGTCCAGAACCAGGAGATGGCGCTACTATTGATGCGGATACAGGTGAAGTTACCAACGGTGTACCAGGAACTACATATACAGTTCAATATACTGTTGGAGAAGTTTCTTGTCCAGCAATCGTTACTGAAACGGTAACTATACCTGCTGCAGGAGATTCTACCTTTACTTTAACTGCTAGTTGTGATGGTGCATCCGCTACAATCCTTGGAGATACGGGAGGAACATTTGCTTTCAGTCCAAATCCGGGAGATGGTGCTACTATTGATCCAGTAACCGGAGAAATCAGTAATGGAGTTGCTGGTGCAACTTATACAGTTGAATATACAACGGTGGGAGTTTGTGGTACATCAAGTTCTCAATCAGTTACAATTATTGGCGCTGACGATGCCTCCTTTGTGTTAACTGCAAATTGTACAGGTGCTACAGCAACTATTACAGGGGTGCTTGGAGGGGTATTTACTTTTAATCCAGTACCAACTGATGGAGCAGTAATTGATCCGGTAACAGGTGAAATTACAAATGGGGTAACAGGAGCAACCTATACAGTAGAATACTCTACAATAGGAACTTGTCCATCAACCACTTCAGAAACTATAACTATTCCTGGTGTTGATGATGCTTCGTTTACCATGACTGCCACTTGTGAAGGTGGTATAGCTACCATAAATGGGGATACAGGAGGGGTGTTTACATCTCCTGACGCTGTTAGTATAGACTCTAACACTGGAGAAGTTACCAATGGAGAACCTGGAGCTACTTACACGGTTGAATATACAACTGCAGGACCTTGTCCAACAACAAGTTCTCAAACAGTAACTGTTCTAGATGTTGATATGGCTTTAGATTTTAGAGTTACTCCAACTTGTGACGGGGCTACTGTAGAAATTATCAGTGGTAACGTAAATGGAGGAACATTTGCTTTAGTTCCTGCGTCCACAGGAAATGTTTCAATAAACTCTCAAACTGGAGAGGTAACTGGTGGTGCATCTAATACCAACTACACCATTGAGTTCACTTCAGGAGGAGCATGTCCGTCTGTTACAAGTGAATCGTTTACTACTGAAACTTGTATTATTCCTCAAGTAATTACTCCAAATGGTGACGGGAATAATGATTCCTTCGATTTAACGGGTCATGATGTAAATAGCTTAGAGATTTTTAATAGAAATGGTATTAAAGTTTACAGTTTCAAAGGAAGTTATACGAAGCAATTTGAAGGTATTTCAGATAATGGAAAAGAGCTCCCAACAGGAACATATTTCTATGTTATGAAGTATAAAGGAAGCGAAGTAAAATCAGCTTGGTTATATATTAATAGAGAAAAGTAAACTAACACAACCAAAATTTTATAATGAAAAAAATATATATCAT
>Ga0209075_1003503_pt1 | contig 13025 bp, 9 predicted proteins | sample Stecom2011_FD_187523 | JGI IMG/M metagenome (GOLD analysis project Ga0209075, IMG submission 187523) | Agricultural soil microbial communities from Utah to study Nitrogen management - Steer compost 2011 (SPAdes) (version 2) | ecosystem: Environmental > Terrestrial > Soil > Agricultural land... | reverse complement strand
GATTCTGTTGCCATATTATTATAAGGTTAGTTTATTTTAAGCTGCGAAAGATAATCAAAATATTTATTTTCGTCCGTAGATTTCGAAGATTTTAGCACTTATCACCTGTGAAAAAGGATGAATTCTTCGAAATCATTTTATTTGTTTTCAAGCGGTTTAATCACCCATTTGTTGTATAACATCAAAGAGATAACTGAGAAAACTCCAATTCCGAAAACCACAAACCAAAGCTTATTTGGCTCATAGGTGTCCCAAAGCATATTGGTCATTTCCCAGTGTGACATGCCTAATTTTTGTTCTGCTAAAGTAAAATATTCGCTTTTTGAAAACGGGGTATGAACATTTGAAATATCAATTCCGTTTTCGGCAGCATATTGCGTAAATCGTTCTCCGATAGTAGCATAATCTAGGTTTTTTTCTTTGAGATTAAGTTGATTTTCAAACTCGGTTATCGACATTCCGAAGGCGGTTGAACCTTGCTCTATAAATTGTTCTTTACTCACTACTTCAGGCATCTCGAATCCTTTTTGGGTAAGGTGTCCTTTTAAAAGCGAAAGTTTATCTGACCATTTTTGGTATAAATCTCCCGCTATAAACCCTGTAAAGAAGTTTCCTGCGGCAACAGGTAAAAAGTAGGTTCCTTGATACAATCCTTCTTTTCCTTTGGGAGTAATAAGAGCGATAAACGAAGACAAAGTTGGGCTTGACATCATTTCTCCAACAGCAAAAATCATCGTTCCGATAACGGTAAACATTACGTTATGCGTATAAAATGTAAGTCCCACTCCGATAGAAGCAATAATAGCTCCACGAATCATGGCACTCAAGTGCTTAATTTTTGTTACAAAATGCGAAATAAACACCTGAAGAATGATAATCATAAAGGCGTCAAGATTAGAAAACCATTCGGGCTTAACTTGTCCGCTTTCGGTCATTAGTCTGCCTAAAAACGGAATGTTTTCGTTCAGCCAATTACTGATATTTCCCGAATTTACCCAATCTTCGATAAAGTTTGGAAGTGTATAAAACAATTGGTTGAACATGGTCCAGAAACCAATCATTAGGATAAGTAAAATTAAAAGTCGTTTGTCTTTTAAAGCCTCAATTATATTCATTACAGAATCTTTCAAAGCTTTTCCGATAGACTCTTTTGGTTTCTCAACTTTTGGTTCTTTGAAGAAAATTAACAACACCAATAAATTGATTCCGATGACTATAGCTGCCTGAACAAAAATGATTTTCCAGCCGAACTCTGTCCTTAAGAACGAAGACATAGCGGGTCCTAAAAAACCTCCGACATTTACCATCATATAAAAGATTCCGAATCCCATAGTTCCGGTAGTTTCGTCTGTATTTCGGGCAATAATGGCAGAAGCAACAGGTTTGAAAAATGCCGCTCCGATAGCTACCAGAAGGAAAATCATATACATACTCCAATAGGTATTGACCTCTCCCATCATATAATATCCAAAAATCATAATGATATAAGAAATCGTTAGCGAGAGCTTATATCCGATTCGGTCTGCAATTACCCCGAAGAAAACTGGAAGAAGGTACAAAATAGCAGTTACGTTGGCCATAATGTTCCCTTTCTGAATGTGATTGAACCCTAAAGCTCCCTCATCTGTTGAGCCCACGAGATATAGTCCAAAAAGCGTGAAGATTCCGTACCAAGCCCAACGCTCCATAAGTTCCATGAAACTGGCTAACCAAAAGGTTTTATTGAATGATTTTATGGTTTGTCCTAAAGATTTTTTATTTTCTGTCATCAAGAAGGAGTATCAAGTGGTTATAAACTGACACAAATTAAACTAATTATTTTGGATAATATTGGGTTGAGAACTATAAATTATATAAAAAGACAAAGTCTCTTTATTGCAATAAAGAGACTTTGTATAGTTGTTTATAGAAATCTTTAGTTGATTCCGTGCATTTTTTTCTTTAGCATAGGGTTCATAATAACCAGAATTAAAGCCACCGTAATAGGAAGTACAGCAATAATCAAGAAGAATACTGACATAGAATAGGTTTCAGAGATTTTGTCGATCATTCCACCCATTTTTCCGGCTATAAAGTTAGAAATAGCAGAAGCTAAGAACCATAATCCGAAGATTACGCCTAATAATTTTTTAGGCGAAAGTTTACTTACGTAAGAAAGTCCTACTGGTGATAAGCATAACTCTCCCATGGTTTGGAAGAAATAAGCCAATACCAGCCACAACATACTTACTCTTACTGCACCAGCCACCGCTCCTTGTGGAATATCAGATGCTCCATAAGCCACTACTATAAAGCTAAATCCTACTAAGAATAATCCCATAGCAAATTTTATCGGCCCTGAAGGGTTCCAGTGTTTTTCCCACAGCCTACTGAAAGCCGAAGCAAACATTACGATAAAGAAAGCGTTAAGGATTTGAAACCACGAAACGGTAACTTCTGTTTCTAAAGCAGTGAACTCTCTTTGTACTTTCCAAAGTCCTAAAATAGCAATGGAAGTAAACGATATTGAAGTAAAGATAATCGTTAACGGATATTCTTTAAAGATTTTTTTAGCTAACGAAAATAAAACAACCGTAACCACAACAATAGGGAAAATAGTCAAAATAGCATCCACCCACTTAAAGGTCGTTGCTGCATTACCTTCTAAGACTCGTTGCGTAAAGTCTTTTGCGAAAATACTGAGTGATCCTCCCGCCTGTTCAAACGCCAAAAAGAAGAAAATGCTAGCAACCATCAATACGCCTACTACAAACAATCTGTCTTTTACCACATTTGCCGGAAGCTCTTCCTCTTCTTTGGCTCTTTCTTCGTCTGCTTTTAATTGATCTGCTTTATTTAAAGGTTTATTTCCGATAACTCCGAATATTTTCTGTCCGAAATAGAACTGTAACATTCCGAAGAACATAAATACTCCTGCCAGTCCGAACCCATAATGCCAGCCTATTTTTTCTCCGAGATATCCACACAATAACGATCCTAAAAAGGCTCCTGCGTTGATTCCCATATAGAAAATGGTATATCCTGCATCTTTCTTGGAGCTCGTGTCCGGATAAAGCTGCCCTACCATCGAAGAAATATTCGGTTTAAACATCCCGTTTCCTAGAATCATCAATCCTAACCCGACATAAAAGAAGTTAGCATCAAAACCTTCCATAGCCATCGAAGCGTGTCCTAGGGTCATCATCAAGGCTCCAATAAGGATAGCTTTTTTGAATCCGGTAAGTTTATCTGCTATCATACCACCGATAAGTGGTGTGGCATATACTAAACTGGTGTACCAAGCATACAGGCTCATAGCGTCTGCGTTGGTCCAACCCCAACCTCCTTTTGAAATTTCAGAAATTAAAAATACGGTTAATAATGCTCGCATCCCGTAATAACTGAAACGCTCCCACATTTCGGTAAAAAACAATACGAATAGAGCCGCTGGATGTCCGAAAACAGTTTTAGTACTTGCACCTAACTTGTCTAAATGGGGTTCAAGTTTTATCTCGTTTTGATTCATAAGATATACAATTAAGTTAGCTTTTTGAGTTTACAATCCGTAAAAGTACCTGTTTTTTTGTAAAATCAAAATTTAAGTCTTTGTTTTTTTTATTTGTTTTTACGTTTTTTCTACTGTAAATTTTTGGTAAACAGCCAACCGCAATTATAGTTTTTTCAGAATAAAATTCTTTATCTTAGTATAAAGTTGCAAACGAGTTGCTCCTCCGTAGATTCCGTGATTTTTGTCCGGATAAATTGCCCATTCAAACTGTTTATTGTTCTGAATCAAAGCCTCGACCATTAGCATCGTATTCTGAACGTGCACATTGTCATCTGCACTTCCGTGAATGATAAGATAATCGCCTTGTAATCGGTCAGCAAAAAATATAGGCGAATTTTCGTCGTAACCGCTTGGGTTTTCTTGTGGGGTTTGCATATATCGTTCGGTGTAAATTGTGTCGTACAACCTCCAAGTTGTTACCGGAGCCACAGCAATAGCGAATGAAAACATACCATTTCCTTTCAAAATGCAGTTGGTAGACATAAATCCTCCGTAGCTCCAGCCCCAAATTCCGATTCGCGATTCATCTACATACGAATAACCACCGATTATTTTTGCTGCATCAATTTGGTCCTCTACTTCGTATTTTCCAAGTTCTTTATAGGTGCATTTTTTAAATTCTGCTCCTTTAAACCCCGTTCCTCTACCATCAACTGTTACAATAATATAGCCCTCTTGAGTGAGTAAATAATGAAAATAATCATCCGAGCTATTCCATGCATTATCCACTTGTTGTGAGCCTGGACCAGAGTACTGATGCATCAAAACCGGATATTTTTGGTTTGGGTCAAAATCTTTTGGTTTAATTATCCAAGCGTTTAGTTTATGACCTTTCTCGGTGGTAAGCTCAAAGAACTCTTTTTCGGGTAAATCGAATTTTTTCAACCTTTCTTTTAAATCAGCATTATCAATAATGGTTTTGATTTCTTTTTCTGATTTAACTTCATTCAGAGTATATTTAGTAGGAGTCGTAGCAGACGAAAAAGAATTGATGAAATACTGATAATTCGGACTGAAAGTTGCTTTGTTTGTTCCGTTTTGTTTGGAAAGTCGAATTTTGTTTTTTCCGTTTAACCCGATTTTGTAAACATCTCTTCCGGTCGAACCATGCTCTACCGATTGATAAAAAATTGACGTTGTTTTCGAATCATAACCGTAAAACTCGGTTACCTCCCAATTTCCTTTGGTAATCTGACGGATTAGTTTTCCGTTTTTGTCGTAATGATAAATGTGATTAAATCCGTCTTTTTCGGAAGTCCAAATAAAACTGTTATCGTCTAAAAATCTCAGGTTGTCAGTAATATCTATATAATATTTATCTTTTTCGTTTAGGATAATTTTAGTTGAATTTGTATTTGAGTCCACCAAATGAAAATCTAAGTTGTTTTGATGGCGATTCATTACTTGAACACTTAATAAATTAGCGTCATTAGTCCATTTAATTCTTGGAATATAAAAGTCATTATAACCCCCTAAATTAATTTTGGCTGTTGTTTTTAGATTCGAATCATAGATGTGAAGCGAAATTTCAGAGTTGTTTTCTCCTGCTTTCGGATATTTAAAAACATATTGTGAAGGATATAATCCGCTTGTGTAAATGTCCATCGAAAATTCAGGAACTTCGGATTCGTCAAACTTCAGATAGGCGATTTTGTCTCCTGTTTTGTTCCACTCAAAAGCACGAACAAAAGCAAATTCTTCTTCATACACCCAATCGGTAATCCCGTTAATGATGTGATTTTGTTTTCCGTCTGTAGTAATTTGGGTTTCTGTTTTAGTGTCTAAATCATAGACATAAAGGTTGTTTTCGAATACATAGGCAATTTTTTTTCCGTCAGGCGAAAAAAGAGGTTCTTGTATTTTTTTATCGATAAATTTTGTTAGTTTTTGGGTGGAAATATCAAAAACGTAATAATCAGCCGTAAATGAACGTCTGTAAATCGGTTGGGTGTTTGTAGCAATTAGAATTTTGTCTTCTTTTTCGCTAAAGGCGTAGCTGTCAATAGGAAAATCTTTGGCAGAGAAGAGCGTCTTTTTCTTTTCTAACGTGGCAAAATCATACAAGTCGATCGCATTCCGATTCAAGACCGTATATTCATTAGTGTTTTTCATTGCCTGAAGCTCCTGCATTTGTTGGGTTCTGAAGTAGCCTCCCCAAATTTTTTCTAAAGTAATTTTTTCTTGAGCCGTAAGGCTAGCTGAAATAAATAAAAACAAAAACAGTATTTTTCTGGTGCTCATACTTTTAAAGTTGAAATAAAACTTTCAAGTTTATGAAAAAAAAATGAATTATAAGGTATTCTAAATGATAAAAATAAAAGAACAGACCTTTTAAAATACTCTCAAAAATTCGGATTACTCAAAAAAATGGGTATAAAATTACCCACTATCCACACAAGACTATATTTAGTGACATAGATATAAAACGATTTTTTTTAATATTTTTTTATTAAAACACTTAAAAAACCAAGGGTTAGGAGGAGTGTTTAAGAATAAATGTATTAAATATATTATTTGGCACTTTGCTTGTGTTTATGTTTTTAACAAACACAACCGCCTAAAGCAGATAATAATGAAAACGCCAAAAAAAGACAAAACCCTTCCACCACCTATGAGTACGATTTCTGAAGTTATGGAATTGTTAAAAGAGAGAGGCTTATATCATGAATTCGTATTTTCCGCTAAAGAAGGGATGCAGGCTTTTGGAACGACCTATAAAGCCGAAGATTTGACGATAATCAAAACCTATCGTTTCGAAGGAATGTCAGACCCAGGTGATAATAGCACGCTGTATCTGTTAGAAAATAAGAAGGGAAATATTGGTTTTATATTAGACGCTTATGGGAGTGAATCGAATTATGGTTCGACTTTCATTGCATTTTTAAAAGCAATTCCTGTGCAGGAACACATTGATTGAAAACTAAACTAAAAACTAATTTATTAACTTTTAAAAACTAATTATTATGAGAAGTTTATTATGGCTAGTAGCAACTATTTGTATCATAATCTGGATATTGGGTTTGATAGGAGTTGGAAACGGAATGGGATTAGGGAATCTCATTCACGTATTACTTGTAATAGCAATTGTTGTAATACTTTATAACATTATTGCAGGACGTAAACCTTTGGATTAACAAAGTTTAGGCTAAACCAAGCAAAATTATTAATTTCTAACAAAAAAACTATGAGTGTATTACAAGACAAATTAAAAGGAAATTGGAATCAGGTAAAAGGAAATCTTAAACAAAAGTGGGGTAACCTCACAGATGATGAATTACTGTACGAAGAAGGAAAAGAAGATGAACTTCTCGGTAAAATCCAACAAAAAACGGGAGAAACAAAAGAAACTATTAATAATTTCATAGAGAAAATGAAATTTTAGAAACTCTTGAGTTTTAAAAAACAAAGAGACTACTTTTGCGAATAGCCTCTTTGTTTATATAGATAAGTATAAATACGAATTTGCTTTAATTTACATCGGCTATAAATCAATATTATATAATTTTAATTTATTGTACAGTGTCTTTCTGTCAATATTCAGAAGTGTAGCCGCTTTGGTTTTATTATTATTGGTTTCTTTGAGTGCTTCTCTGATGATTTGTTCTTCGTTCTGATGCGAATACAGCGAGAAGTTTTTAATGTTTTCCTGAGGTGTTTCGAGCATTTCTTGTGGAAGTACGTCAAGCGTAATCACATTTGATTTTGTAAGTAAAACACATCGCTTGATGATGTTATTCATCTCACGAATATTTCCGTACCAAGGATGTTTTTTGAACAAATCAACCACTTCGTCACTAAACCCTTCAACATTTTTCTCCAAATCCTGGTTGGCTTTTGCCAAAAAATGATTGGCAAAAATCATTAAATCGTCTTTTCGTTCTGCCAGTCTCGGAACCTTTATACTAAACTCATTAAGTCGATGATATAGATCTTCTCTAAATCCTCCGTTTTTAACTGCTTCTGCCAAATCCTCATTGGTTGCTGCAATTACCCGGATATCGACCTCCACTTCTTTGTTGCTTCCGATGGGTTTTACTTTTCGTTCCTGCAGCGCACGAAGTAACTGTACCTGAACTTCATACGAAAGATTCCCTATTTCGTCGAGGAAAATAGTTCCTCCATTGGCAGCTTCAAAATGTCCGATTTTGTCATTAATGGCTCCAGTAAAGGAACCTTTCAGGTGTCCAAAAAATTCACTTGAAGCCAGATCTTTGGGAATTGCTCCACAATCAACCGGAATAAAAGGTTTGTCTTTTCGTTTGCTTTGAACATGAATCAATTGAGCGATGTATTCCTTGCCGGTTCCGCTGTCTCCGATGATCAAAACCGACATATTAGTCGGAGCAACAAGCGAAATATGTTCTTGAAGTTTCTTGGAAAGAGAACTTGTTCCTGTTACAAAATTTCCAGAAGCATCCGTATTTTTATTGGTTGTTTTAGAAGATGTTGTCTGTGATACGGGAGCGGTTTTCACCTCCTTTCTAGAAAGAGAATTGTTTATTGTATGCAGTAATTCATCTGGATTTATGGGTTTTCCGACATAGTCGAAAGCGCCTAATTTCATAGCATTGACAGCGGTTTTAATGTCAGTATATCCCGTCATTAAAATTACTTGTGTACTAAAATCCTTTTCTTTAGCTTTTTTTAGAATTTCCATTCCGTCAGAATCGGGAAGGCGGATATCTGTAATCACCACATCAAAGGAGTTTTTTTCAATGATATCAAAGGCCTCTTTGCCTGTAAAACTGTTAGTCACATCAAACCCTTTTTTCTTTAAAAAAGTTTGAAGCAAGGTACAGAATGCCACGTCGTCATCTACTACTAATATCTTTTTACTCATATTGGGATTGGTGGTTTAATTCGCAAAGTTAAGTAAAATTACAGATAAAAAGTTAAAACCAAAAATGGATTCAAAAAAAAAAGGAAGCACTCCTGCTTCCTTTTCTCTTCCGGAGGATAGATCCTCCAAAAAAACCACCTTACTCAATACTAACTTTTAATCTTATTTAAAAAAATCTTACGATTTTATAGATTGCTTATACTTATAGAATAGAGATAATCGTGCCATTTTGCTTAAAGGGAATCATATTCTTGAAATACTCCAAAAAATAAAGACTTTTGAGGAGTTTGTTGTTTTTTTAAGTAAAGGGAACGCGTGAAAAGTGTGGAAAACAGCAACATGAAAGTGTAGAAATTCTGTGGAATTATCTTTGAGTTAAGTATTAAAACGTATTATCTCCAATAGCAGGTATTCATATTTTGCATTTAGTAATTTATTCGTTGTGAATAAAACGTATACGTTTAGGGTTTTTTAGGATGTTTTTCTGAGGTTTCAGGTCGAAAGTGTATCTTTGCTTTTTTAATTTAGGCTATGGTTGTTTCAGAAAAAGATTTTATTCCGAGTACGTATGATTTTTCGGAAGAAAGCGGAGCGGTGAAATGGGAAGCCCCGAGTAATATTGCACTTGTGAAATATTGGGGAAAAAAACAGAATCAAATTCCTGCTAATCCGTCTGTGAGTTTTACGCTTTCAGATAGTAAAACCATTACAGGAGTGACTTTTTTTAAAAAAGAGAACGTGGAAAATTTTTCGTTTGACTTTTTGTTTGAAGGTAATCCAAAACCTGATTTTCATCCAAAAATCGAACAGTTTTTTCAAAGAATCGAACCGTATCTTCCGTTTCTGAAACACTATCACTTTACGATTGACAGCAAAAACACGTTTCCTCATAGCTCAGGCATTGCATCGTCTGCATCCGCTATGGCCGCTCTATCGTTGTGCTTAATAGATATTGAACAAAAATTCACCCACTTTTCAAGTGAGTTTTTCTACCAAAAAGCTTCTTTTTTGGCTCGATTAGGTTCAGGAAGTGCTTGCCGAAGTATTAAAGGAAATCCGATTGTTTGGGGGCAGCACCCGAAAGTCTCTCAAAGTTCGGATCTGTTTGGGGTTAGTTTGGATTTTGAAGTTCACGAAAATTTTAAAAACTATCAAGACACAATTCTGTTGGTTGATGTCGGACAGAAACAAGTTTCGAGTACAGTCGGACACAACCTGATGCACTCCCATCCGTTTGCCAAACAACGGTTTGTTCAGGCAAATGAAAATCTTTCGGAAATTTTAGAGGTTTTCAAAACGGGAGATTACGATAAGTTCATCAGCATTGTCGAGAGCGAAGCCCTTACTCTACACAGTATGATGATGACTTCCGAGCCGTATTTTATTTTGATGAAACCCAATACGCTCGAAATTATCAATCATATTTGGGAATTCCGAAACTCGACAAAGATTCCCGTTTGTTTTACACTAGATGCAGGAGCAAACGTCCATGTGTTATATCCCGAAAAACACAAAAACGAAGTGCTTGATTTTATCACAAATAAGCTCGTTTTGTTTTGCCAGAAGGGTCAGTTCATAATAGACAAGACTGGGCTTGGAGCAAGTAGAATAGTACAATTAAAGTGATAAAATAGTAATTTCCACATAAATCATTGTTTATCATAGTGGTTTTTTTGTTACATTTGGGGCTATTTTCGTTATAAATAGCTCGTTATAAGTCATTTTAAAGTAAGTAAAACATAAATGATCACACATATACAAGGAAAATTAGTTGAGAAAAACCCAACCTATGTGGTTATAGACTGTATGGGAGTGGGTTATTTCATCAACATTTCATTGCACACCTTCTCACTTCTTCCCGATTCGGAAAATCTTCGACTTTTCACCTGTCTTCAGGTAAAAGAAGACGGGCACACACTTTTTGGCTTTGTAGAGAAGTCAGAGAGAGAGATTTTTAAGCTACTGATTTCAATTTCAGGAATTGGACCATCAACTGCTAGAACAATGCTTTCTTCACTTACTCCAAAACAAGTAATCGAAGCAATTGCTACGTCTGACGCGGTAACCATACAATCAGCTAAAGGAATTGGAGCAAAAACAGCCCAAAGAGTAATCATTGAATTGAAAGAGAAAGTGTTAAAAATCTATGACTTGGATGAAGTTTCCACACTTTCGGACAATACAAATAAGTCTGAAGCGTTATCTGCTTTGGAGGTTTTAGGGTTTAACAGAAAATTAGCAGAAAAAGCAGTCGAAAAAACTCTGAAAGAAGCTCCACAAGCATCGGTTGAAAATATTATAAAACAGGCTTTAAAAAATTTATAATTCTTGAAAACGTTATATAAGAATACGATAAAGCAGCTTTTTGTTAAAGCATTATTTTTAGGAATTGTCTTTTTCGGATTAAGTGCAAAGGCTCAACAAGAGGTTGTTCAGGATAGTGTGAAAACAGGTTATGATTCGGGGACTCTTGAGCTACAAGATCCTCCGAGTATATCACAGGTTTATGAATACGATCCGATTCTGGATAGGTATGTCTTAAGCAATCGGTTAGGCTCTATCAATATTAGTTATCCTCTTTTTCTGACTCCAAAAGAATATGAGGATAGACTTATGAAGGAATCCATCAGTGATTATTTTAAACAAAAATCACAAGCGATGAGCTCTGAAGACCCTAATATGCATCGTGATGTATTGCCTGGCTATAGAGTACATTCCAGGCTTTTCGAAACCATTTTTGGAGGTAATACCATAGATGTTAAGCCAACGGGTTTTGTAGAACTGGATTTGGGTATAAGATATTCTAAACAAGACAACCCAGCATTGTCTCCCAGAAACAGAAGTGTATTAGGATTTGATTTTGACCAAAGAATCAGCGTTGGACTGAACGGTATGGTAGGTACTAGATTAAAAGTTTCGGGAAATTATGATACACAATCGACGTTTAATTTCCAAAACTTAATCAAGCTAGAATATACTCCCACAGAAGACGATATAATTCAGAAAATTGAAGTCGGAAACGTAAGTTTTCCGCTTAACACCTCCTTGATAAGAGGAGCACAAAGTTTGTTTGGGGTTAAAGCGCAATTGCAATTCGGAAAAACTACAGTTACAGGAATTTTCTCCGAACAACGCTCCGAAACCAGAGGAGTAACCGTTGAAGGAGGAGGAATGCTTCAGGATTTCGAATTATTTGCCTTGGATTATGATGCAGATAGGCACTATTTTTTATCACAATATTTCAGAAATAAATATGATGATGCCTTACGTAATTACCCATTAATTGACAGCAGGGCTCAGATTACAAGAATTGAAGTCTGGGTTACAAATAGACAGAACCGCATCAACGCAACTCCACTTGACGGATTCAATAACAGAAATATTATTGCCTTACAGGATTTGGGAGAGGCTCAACAACAAGGTATTCCGACCAGTCAGATCGTTATTAATTCAGATCCGAATTTTTTTAATGTACCTGCCAATACCCCAACCAACAACTCAAACAACAAATATGACCCTAAACAGATAGGATTAGGAAATAGCTTTTTGAACAGCAATATACGCGATGTAGCTACAGTAAACCTTGGTATTCAACTTCCTGGGCAAGCACCCGGACAAGGAGTGAATGAAGGGACAGATTATATCAAGCTTGAGAATGCCCGAAAGCTAAATGTGAATGAATATTCGTTTCACCCACAATTAGGGTATGTCTCATTAAATCAGAGACTTAATAATGATGAAGTTTTAGCAGTTGCGTATCAATATACCGTAGGTGGTCAGGTGTATCAGGTAGGAGAATTCGGAACAGATGGAGTGGACGCTACTGTTTTTTCAGAGAATCCTGATCCAAACCAAGCAGAAATTCCAACAACACAAGCGTTGATCCTGAAAATGCTTAAAAGCAATATTACAAACGTAAGTCAGCCGGTTTGGAATTTGATGATGAAAAATATTTATGCCATTCCGGGAGGATCTCAATTAGAACAAGATGGTTTCAGATTTAACATACTTTATACCGATCCTTCTCCGCTGAATTATATAACACCAGCCGATGAATCAAATCCGCTGCCTGATGATGTCGAAGCAACTCCATTGTTAAGAGTTTTCAACCTAGACCGATTGAATTATACAAATGATCCTCAACCCGGAGGGGATGGTTTTTTTGATTATGTAGCTAATGCTTCCGGGAATAATCCGTTATCTGAACAAGGACAATACGGAAATATGGGAGCTCCTCAAAGCGAAAGTCCACAAGGTGGAATGGGAGGAGGCAATTTCGGGAATAGTCAAAACCAACAACAAAGTACAAATACGTTTGACGGAATTACGATAGATCCTCGATACGGTCGAATCATATTTACAACAGTCGAACCTTTCGGGAAACACCTCTTTGAGAAATTGAAGTCTTCCCCGACTTCTACCGAACTTTACGAAGACGAAAATACATATAACCCTAACCAAAGCAAATATGTCTATACACGACTTTACAGAAGTACTCAGGCAGCTTCGCTTCAGGATAGTGAAAAAAACAAATTCTTATTAAAAGGACGTTTCCGCTCAACAGTCGGAGATGGAATTTCTATTGGAGCATTTAATATTCCCCAAGGGTCGGTTGTGGTTACAGCAGGAGGAAGAATC
>Ga0209075_1003502_pt1 | contig 13028 bp, 12 predicted proteins | sample Stecom2011_FD_187523 | JGI IMG/M metagenome (GOLD analysis project Ga0209075, IMG submission 187523) | Agricultural soil microbial communities from Utah to study Nitrogen management - Steer compost 2011 (SPAdes) (version 2) | ecosystem: Environmental > Terrestrial > Soil > Agricultural land... | reverse complement strand
GACATCCTGGCCGCCAGCGAAACGGTGTTGGACCATGCCTGACCACGGGGAGAATCACCAATGAAGCACTTCAAGCTGCCCGACCTGGGCGAGGGTCTGCAGGAAGCGGAAATCGTCGAATGGCACGTGCAGGCCGGCGACACGGTGAAGGCCGACCAGCTGCTGGTTTCCGTGGAAACCGCCAAGGCCATCGTCGACATTCCCGCGCCCTATGACGGGGTGGTGGTGAAGACCTTCGGCGCGCCGGGCGACATCCTGCATGTGGGCGAGCCGCTGCTGGCCTACGAGGGCGAGGAGGACAGCGGCACGGTGGTGGGACGTCTGGAAGGCGGCACGGAAGGGCCGCAGGAGGACAGCTTCTTCATCGGCGCCGCGCCTTCCAGCCGCGAGCACCTGGCGCCGCGGGCCAGCCCGGCGGTGCGTCAGCTGGCCAGCCGGCTGAAGGTGCGTCTGGAGGACATCAAGGGCAGCGGGCCGGACGGCCTGATCATCCGCGCCGACGTGGAAGCCGCCGCCCAGGGCGCCACGGCGGCCTTCGAGGGCGAAAAGCTGCGCGGCGTGCGGCGCAGCATGGCGCTGAACATGGCGCGCGCCCATGCCGAGGTGGTGCCGGTGACCATCTTCGGCGACGCCGACCTGTGCCGCTGGGCCGAGCCGCGCAATCCGCTGGTGCGCCTGGCCCAGGCCATCGCCGTGGCGGCGCGCGTGGAGCCGGGACTGAACGCCTGGTTCGATGGCCAGCGCATGCTGCTCAGGACCCACGAGCAGCTGGACCTGGGCATCGCCGTGGACACCCCGGACGGCCTGTTCGTGCCGGTGCTGCGTGACGTGGGCAATCGCTCGGCGGAAGACCTGAAGCAGGGCATGGCGCGGCTGCGCGCCGATGTGCAGGCTCGTTCGATTCCGCCCCAGGAGATGATGGGCGCCACCTTCACCCTGTCGAACTTCGGCACCCTGTTCGGCCGCTATGCCAATCCGGTGGTGGTGCCGCCCCAGGTGGCCATCCTCGGCGCCGGCGGCATTCGCCGCGAGCCGGTGGCCGGCGGCAACGAGGTGGAGGTGCACCCGATCCTGCCGCTGTCGCTGACCTTCGACCACCGGGTGGTCACCGGCGGCGAGGCGGCGCGCTTTCTCAAGGCGCTGGTGGAGGCGCTGGAGAAGCCCTGAGCGTTGGTGCGCGTTACGACCCGAGGTCGACTTGCAGTCGTACGCCTGGCGTTGGCCACCAGGGTGTCGGTGCAGTCGGCAATGGCGGCCGGAAAAAGCGCCGACTGCCCCCATCACCTCCGACCAGAGGAGGCTGAATGTGGGCGGTCAACGCGCAGCGTTGGCCACCGCCGGGGGCGCCACGCCATGCAATAAAGTGCAGGAGACACATCGCCCGTGACAGAGAGGGGGTATCACGGGTGGGCTTGATGCCCTCCTGCAGAAAACTGCGCTCAGGCCTTGTCGAAGTTCAGCTCGGAAAGGTCGACCGGACCCTTGAAGGCCTTGGCGAACACGTCGCGGTTGCGAGCCATGAAGATGCCCACTTCCTCGCGCTGCTCCTCGCTCAGCGAGGGAACCGCCCTTTCCAGGGCTTCGGCCAGTGCTTCGGCCAGCTCCAGCATCTTGTCGTAACGGTCGGCTTCGGCCTTATCCATGAACAGGCGCTCCGGATCCCGAGAGCTGCGGTACACCACTTCGACGGCCATTCATCACTCCTGCCTTCATTCCCAAGGTTGCTGGATACTGTGTGGATATACAGTATATGTTTTTGCCACTACCGTGCAATCCCCCACTGGTGAAATGCCGTTTCGGCATGGCATGCTGCCGGCATTCAACTTTGGTCTAATCCCTGGGGAGCCGCACCGTGAAACACAACTGGGCCAACCGCCTGCGCGACAACCTGCACGAACTGGCCGAGTCGGTGGGCAACCTGCTGGCCGAGGCGTTCCACTACCTGGCCCTGTTCGCCATCGGCGCGATCACCGCATGGGCCGCGGTGGTGGCCTTCCTGGACATGGTGGACAAGGGGGCGGCGAGCATCGACGACATCCTGCTGCTGTTCATCTACCTGGAGCTGGGTGCCATGGTCGGCATCTACTTCAAGACCAACCACATGCCGGTGCGCTTCCTCATCTACGTGGCGATTACCGCGCTGACGCGCCTGATGATCTCCGACATCTCCCACCACCACCGCCCGGATGTGGGCGTGCTCTACGTCTCCGGCGCCATCCTGCTGCTGGCGGTGTCCATCCTTGTGGTGCGCTATGCCTCGGCACGCTTCCCGTCTGTGCCGTCCTACCCGCCGCGGCGCACCCTGCGCCAGCCGCCACCCCAGCCGCGTGACAGTCTCGGCGAGGAGTGAGCGCCCCTGTCGTCGGATCGGCTGGCAATCACTGCGTGCCGCACTTTGCTTAACAGAAGGCGGAATGCCTGCGGAGTGCGGACATGCTCAGTCAAGCCACCAAAGAGCTCATCAAGGCCACCGCGCCGGTGCTGGCCGAACAGGGCAACAGCATCATCCGGCGCTTCTACCAGCGCCTGTTCCAGGCGCATCCCGAGCTGCGCAACCTGTTCAACATGACCCATCAGGAACGGGGCCAGCAGCAGGAAGCGCTGGCGCGGGCGGTGTATGCCTACGCGGCGAACATCGAGCAGCCGGAAACCCTGGCGGCGATGCTGCGCAATATCGCCCACAAGCACGCCAGCCTCGGCGTGCTCCCCGACCAGTACCCCATCGTCGGCGAACATCTGCTGGGCGCCATCAAGGATGTGCTGCAGGAGGCGGCCAGCGCGGACATCCTCGCCGCCTGGGCCGAGGCCTACCAGCAGTTGGCCGACCTGCTGATCGATATGGAGCGCGAGCTCCACGACCGCAGCGCCAGCCGGGAGGGCGGCTGGCGGGACTGGCGGACCTTCGTGGTGCAGGAGAAGCGTCAGGAGAGCGAGGTGATCACCTCCTTCGTGCTGGCGCCCTCGGACGGCCGGCCGCTGGCGGACTTCCTGCCCGGCCAGTACATCAGCGTGGCCGTGCAGGTACCGGAGCTGGGCCTGCAGCAGATCCGCCAGTACAGCCTGTCGGACATGCCCAACGGGCAGACCTACCGCATCTCGGTGAAGCGCGAGGGTGAACCGGGCCAGCCGGCCGGCAAGGTGTCCTGCCTGCTGCATGACCATATCGAGCCGGGCGACGAGCTGCTGGTGGCGCCGCCCTACGGCACCTTCCACATCGATGTGGACGCACGGACGCCCATCGTGCTGATCAGCGGCGGGGTGGGCCTGACGCCCATGGTCAGCATGCTCAAGACCGCGCTGCAGGACCCGGCGCGCCAGGTGGTGTTCGTGCACGGGGCGCGCAACGGCCGGGTGCAGGCCATGCGCAACCGCCTGCGCCAGGCCGAGCGGGAGAACGAGAACTTCCGGGTGATCGTCTTCTACAACGAGCCGTTGGCCGAGGATGTGGAGGGCCGTGACTACGACCATCCGGGCCTGGTGGACGTGAAGCTGATCCGCGACCAGATCCTGCTGCCGGACGCCGACTACTACATCTGCGGGCCGATTCCCTTCATGCGCCAGCAGCACGACGCGCTGGAGAACCTCGGTATCCCCGAGGCGCGCATCCACTACGAGGTGTTCGGGCCGGACCTGTTTGCCGAGTAGGGCGGTCGGCGCATCGGCATCTGACCCTGCAGGGCGGTCGGCGTCTTTCCGGCCGCCGATGGGATGGGTTGCACCAAGGCCGCGTCCGCTGGCAACGCTTCGCGTTGACCACCCTGCAAGAAAAAATCGCCGGTTGGCGGGTTTTTTCTTTTCAGAGGGGCCAGAGCCCGATGCCAAAGCACCGGGCCGCAGGAATCACACCTTCTTCACGAATTCCGACTTCAGCTTCATGGCGCCGATGCCGTCGATCTTGCAGTCGATATCGTGGTCGCCGTCGCACAGGCGGATGTTCTTCACCTTGGTGCCGACCTTCACCACCGCGGACGAGCCCTTGACCTTCAGGTCCTTGATGACGGTGACGGTGTCGCCGTCCTGCAGGACGTTGCCCACCGAGTCCTTGATGACGCGTTCATCGGAGGCGGGTGCGGCTTCGCCAGGGACCCACTCGTGGGCGCATTCGGGGCAGACCAGCAGGGCGCCGTCCTCGTAGGTGAATTCGGAACCGCACTGCGGGCAGGGGGGCAAACCGCTCATCGGGCTTCTCCTGTCAAGTCAAAAGCCGTGGATTGTATAGGGTTTTGATCGGGCGTGCGGCAGTTGGTCCCGCCGCAATGCCAATCCGCCAGCATGACAAAATGTGATACACATGCGCGCCGAGTCGCCCGGGGCCAGGCGTTTCATTGACCTGGATCGGGTCGGCGAGGGGGCGAGTTCCGCTAGTCTCGCCGCCACGCCTCCATCCACCAGCCGAGGTTTCTGCTTCATGCGTAAGCCCTTGCTTGTCCTGCTCCTGTGCATTGCCCCGCTCGCAGCCGCCAACGAGGCGGCCATGACCCGTTTCCAGCAGCTGATGAACGATCCGGTACTGCGCCAGCAGGCCTATGAATCGGGATTCGAGCGGGTGCGCTTCTGCGGCTATTGCCACGGCGAGGATGGCAACAGCAAGCGTGACTACATACCCAACCTGGCCGGCCAGAACCCCATCTACCTGTTCCATGCCTTCGACGGTTTCGCCACCGGCCAGCGCACGGACTTCGTGATGAGCAAGCTGGCCAAGCAGCTGACCATGGACGAACAGGTGGACATCGCCATCTACTTCAGCCAGCAGCGGGTCAAGCCTTCGACCAGTCAGGTCGATCCTCAGCTGCGCAGCCAGGGCGAGCGGGTGTTCCAGGGTGTCTGCGTCGGTTGCCACGGCATGCGCGCCGAGGGCAAGCAGGATGCGCCGCGCCTGGCCGGCCAGCCCGGCGAGTACGTGCGTCGTGCCCTGACCAGTTTCCACGAGGGCGATCCGCGTCGCGCCAGCTCGGTGATGATGCCCATCGCCAAGCAGCTGACGCCGGCGGATATCGAAGCCCTGGCGGCCTATCTCGAGAAGCTGGTGCTGTAACGCCTCCTGCGTGGGAGCGGTTTCAGCCGCGATTCCGAGAATCCGATAGCGGCTGTCATTACCGCCTCAGCGCACCCCGGCCGGCTCCGGCCAGCGCAACTGGCCCTGGGTATTGAAGCGGGTGGTGCCGATCAGTCCGCTGGCCAGCTTGCCGCGCAGGACATAGGGCAGGCTCTGCCCCGGCTGGTACCCGGCCAGCCCCCAGGCCTGGCGCAGGGCCGAGAAGGCGGAAATGGTCACCGGAATCTCGATGATGGCCTCGCCGAAGCGCGGCACCTGGCCGCGCTTGTCGCTCACGCCGCTGGCCAGCGGCTGGCCGTTGACCTCCAGCTCCAGGGCGATGCCCTGATAGTCCACCGCCCGCTCGTTGGGGTTCTGGACCCGCAGCTTCAGGTTGAAGCGCGCTTCCAGACCCTGGCTGGGCAGCGGCTCCAGGCCGGCCAGGTCGATGTTCAGGGGATCGCGCGGCGCCATCGAGGCGCAGGCGCTCAGCAGGCCCAGCAGCGCAAGGCTGGCGAGCAGTCGGGTGATAACGGCCATGGAACGGCTCCGCGGGTTGGAAAGTGGCGATTGGACCACAAGCGGAGCGGGAAGTGTCGTGGCGGTGTTTGGCGGCGCCCGATGTAGGTGGTCAACGCAACGCGTTTATCACCGCGGAGTATGCGCAAAGGCCCTAGTCATACTCCTCCGGCTCATGCTCGCCGAGCAGGCGCCGCTGGCGCGGCGTGGCGGCGGCCAGCACCGCCGGGTTGAACCGGAAGTGCAGGTAGGGCGAGAACTTCTGTGCCACCATGCGCCGCCCGTAATGCACCTGCAGCAGGTAGCGGCTGCGGTCCTTCGTGCGGTTGCGGCTGCCGGCGTGCCACAGTTCGCTGCGCAGCATCAGCACGTCGCCGGCCCGGCACAGCACCGGCTCGGCGCTGCGGCCCCGCCAGTGGGCTTCGCCGGGTCGCGGCCTGCGCCCGGACCTGTGGCTGCCGGGAATCACCAGGGTCGGGCACAGATCAGGGTCGATATCGTCGAGGTAGATCATCGCCGTGCAGATCTGCATCGGCAGCACGAATGCCGGGTCGGTCAGCAGGCTTTCCGGCAACTCCATCACCAGATGGTCCACATGCAGCTCGGCGCCGACGAAGCCCGGATGGCTGCGCCAGGCGGTCTGGCCGATGATGTGGCAGTCCGCGCCCAGCGCCGCCTCGGCCAGCTCGATGACACCCGGCAGGTCCAGGTACGGCAGCCAGAACGGATCGCGGTTGAACACGCACTTGTAGTGGTCGTCCACCAGGCCCTGGTAGTCCCAGTGGAGGGGTTCCAGTTGGTCGATCGCCGCGCGCACGGCGGCGACCTGTGTGGCGTCCAGCACCCCGGGGAGCAGGACGAAGCCCTGCTCGTGCAGGGCTTCGAGGCGGCGGGTGGTAACGGAATCCGGCATGGCGATACAGCGTCTTCGGGTAAATCGTAGGGAGCAACGCAACGCGTTGGCCACCAGCGGTACGTGCAGCCCGCACGGCGGCCGGAAAAGCGCCGACCGCCCGGCACCATCCGCGCAGGGCCTAGAAGAACCCCAGCGGATTGATGTCGTAGCTCACCAGCAGGTTCTTGGTCTGCTGGTAGTGGTCGAGGATCATCTTGTGGGTCTCGCGGCCCACCCCGGACTTCTTGTAGCCGCCGAACGCCGCGTGGGCCGGGTAGAGGTGGTAGCAGTTGGTCCACACCCGCCCGGCCTTGATGCCGCGGCCCATGCGCCAGGCGCGGTTGATGTCGCGGGTCCAGACGCCGGCGCCCAGGCCGAACTCGGTGTCGTTGGCGATCGCCAGCGCCTCGGCCTCGTCCCGGAAGGTGGTCACGCCGATCACCGGGCCGAAGATCTCCTCCTGGAACACGCGCATCCTGTTGTCGCCCTTGAGCAGGGTCGGCTGGATGTAATAGCCGCCGGCCAGGTCACCCTGCAGGCGCTCGGCGTCGCCGCCGGTGAGCACCTGGGCGCCTTCCTCGCGGGCGATCTGCAGGTAGGACATGATCTTGTCGAACTGCTGCTGGCTGGCCTGGGCGCCGATCATGGTGTCGGTGTCCAGCGGGTCGCCGCGCCTGATCTGCGCCACCTTGTTCATCACCGCTTCCATGAAGGGCCCGTAGATGGATTCCTGCACCAGCGCCCGCGACGGGCAGGTGCACACCTCGCCCTGGTTGAAGAAGCCCAGCACCAGCCCCTCGGCGGCCTTCTCGATGAAGGCCGGCTCGGCCTGCATGATGTCCTCGAAGTAGATGTTCGGGCTCTTGCCGCCCAGTTCCACGGTGCTGGGAATGATGTTCTTCGCCGCCAGCGACATGATGTGCGAGCCCACCGGGGTGGAGCCGGTAAAGGCGATCTTGGCGATGCGGGCGCTGCCGGCCAGCGCCTCGCCGGCCTCCTTGCCGAAGCCCTGCACCACGTTGAGCACGCCCGGCGGCAGCAGGTCGCCGATCAGCTCCATGAGCACGCTGATGCCCAGCGGCGTCTGCTCGGCGGGCTTGAGCACCACGCAGTTGCCGGCGGCCAGCGCCGGGGCCAGCTTCCAGGCGGCCATCAGCAGCGGGAAGTTCCAGGGGATGATCTGCCCGACCACGCCCAGCGGCTCGCGGATGTGGTAGGCCACGGTGTTGGCGTCGATTTCCGCGGCGGTGCCTTCCTGGGCGCGGATGCAGCCGGCGAAGTAGCGGAAGTGGTCGGCGGCCAGCGGAATGTCGGCGTTGAGGGTCTCGCGCACCGCCTTGCCGTTGTCCCAGGTTTCGGTGACGGCCAGCAGTTCCAGGTTCTGCTCGATGCGGTCGGCGATCTTCAGCAGGATCCCCGCGCGCTCCTGGGCGCTGGTGCGGCCCCAGGCGTCGGCGGCGGCATGCGCGGCATCCAGGGCCTTGTCGATGTCGGCGGCATCCGAGCGGGGGAATTCGGCGATCGGTCCGCCGGTGACCGGCGAGGTGTTGGTGAAGTAGTTGCCATTCACCGGTGGCACGAACTCGCCGCCGATGTAGTTGCCGTAACGGGACTTGAAGGTGACGATGGCGCCTTCACTACCGGGGTGTGCGTAACGCATGACGGCCTCCTGGCTCTTCGCGGATGGGAAGTAGGAAAAGCCTAGCCCAGCCCCCCGGCGCCACCCTGAGACCTTGGTCGGGGCGGCGTGCTACCCTCGCGCGATTCATGCGCCTGCTTCGTTGAGGACCCCCATGCATATCCACATTCTCGGCATCTGCGGCACCTTCATGGGTTCGCTGGCGGTGCTGGCCAAGGAACTCGGTCACCGCGTCACCGGCTCGGACGCCAACGTCTATCCGCCCATGAGCACCCAGTTGGAGGCCCAGGGCATCGAGCTGATGCAGGGCTACCTGCCCGAACACCTGGAGCCGGCGCCGGATCTGGTGGTGATCGGCAACGCCCTGTCGCGCGGCAATCCGGCGGTGGAATACGTGCTCAACAAGGGGCTGTCCTACACCAGCGGCCCGCAGTGGCTGGCCGACCATGTGCTGCAGGGCCGCTGGGTGATGGCGGTGGCCGGCACCCATGGCAAGACCACCACCACCAGCATGCTGGCCTGGATCCTCGAACATGCCGGCATGGCGCCGGGTTTCCTGATCGGCGGGGTGCCGCAGAATTTCGCCGTGTCGGCGCGCCTGGGCGGCACGCCCTTCTTCGTGGTGGAGGCCGATGAGTACGACAGCGCCTTCTTCGACAAGCGCAGCAAGTTCGTCCACTACCGGCCGCGCACCGCCATCCTCAACAACCTGGAATACGACCACGCGGACATCTTCCCGGACCTGGCCGCCATCGAGCGGCAGTTCCACCATCTGGTGCGCACCATTCCCGGCGAGGGCCTGATTGTGCATCCCACCACCGAGCAGGCCATCGAGCGGGTGCTGGGCATGGGCTGCTGGACTCCGGTGCAGAGCACCTGCGAGGGTGGTGACTGGCAGGCGCGTTTGCTGGCCGAGGACGGCTCGCGCTTCGAGGTGCTGTTCCAGGGCGAGCCCCAGGGCGACGTGAACTGGTCGCTGACCGGCCGCCACAACGTCAGCAACGCCCTGGCGGCGCTGGCCGCGGCGCGCCACGTGGGCGTGGTGGGCGCGCTGGGCTGCGAGGCGCTGAGCCAGTTCCGGAGCGTCAAGCGGCGCATGGAAAAGGTCGCCGAGGTGAACGGCGTGACCCTCTACGACGACTTCGCCCACCACCCGACCGCCATCGCCACCACCCTGGACGGCCTGCGCAAGAATGTCGGCGATGCGCCGATCGTGGCCATCATCGAGCCGCGCTCCAATTCCATGAAACTGGGCGCGCACCGCGACGGTCTGCCGGAGTCGGTGGCCCAGGCCGACCAGGTGATCTGGTACGCGCCGCCGAACCTGGGCTGGGACCTGGGTGCCACGGCCGCTGCCTGCCCGGTGCCGGCAGTGGTCTGCGATTCGCTGGAGGCCATCATCGCGCGCACCAGATCCCTCGTGGCGCCCGGCACCCAGGTGGTGATCATGAGCAACGGCGGCTTCGGCGGCCTGCACGGCAAGCTGGCCCAGGCGCTGGCGGAGTAGCAGAGACCCTACAGAAACGGTGGCCCGCAAAATAAGCAACGAGGAAGGAACCATGACCGGCCCGCAACGCATCACCCTGGCGATGACCGGCGCCTCCGGCGCCCAGTACGGCCTGCGCCTGCTCGACTGCCTGGTGCAGGAGGAGCGCGAGGTGCACTTCCTGATCTCCAAGGCCGCCCAGCTGGTGATGGCCACCGAGACCGACGTGGTGCTGCCGGCCAAGCCGCAGGCCATGCAGGCCTTCCTCACCGAATACACCGGCGCGGCGCCGGGGCAGATCCGCGTCTATGGCAAGGAAGACTGGATGGCCCCGGTGGCCTCCGGTTCCGGTGCGCCGGCGGCCATGGTGGTGGTGCCCTGTTCCACCGGCACCCTGTCGGCCATTGCCACCGGCGCCTGCAACAACCTGATCGAGCGCGCCGCCGACGTGGCCCTCAAGGAACGCCGCCAGCTGATCCTGGTGCCCCGCGAGGCGCCGTACTCCAGCATCCACCTGGAGAACATGCTCAAGCTGTCCAACCTGGGCGTGACCATCCTGCCGGCCTCGCCGGGCTTCTATAACCAGCCGCAGACCGTCGAGGACCTGATCGACTTCGTGGTGGCGCGCATCCTCAACTGCCTGGGCATTCCCCAGGACCTGCTGCCGCGCTGGGGCGAACACCATCTGGTCAGCGAGGATTGATCTGAATCGGCCCGGTCAGGCGCAGCAAGACCGATAATCCCGGCAGGAGCCATACAGGGAGTCGAGCCGTGAGAGAGCAGGCGCAATTCCACATCGGTTACTGGTTGCTGGCCATCCTGGCTTTCATGGGCATCCAGTACCTGCTGGCCACCCAACAGGTGGCGACCATCCCCTATAGCGAGTTCGAGGAGCACCTGAAGGCAGGTCGCATCGAAGCCATTGCCGTCACCGACCGGCGCATCGAGGGCACCTTCAAGTCGCCGCTGGCCGGCGGTCAGCGCCATTTCGTCACCAACCGCGTCGAGCCGCAGCTGGCCGAGCACCTGGCCCAGTACCCGGTGCGCTTCGCCGGCAAGGTGGAGAGCACCTTCCTGCGCGACCTGGCCGGCTGGGTGATTCCCGCGCTGGTGTTCGTCTCCATCTGGCTGTTCCTGCTCAAGCGCATCGGTGGCGGGGTGGGCGGCGGCATGATGCAGATCGGCAAGAGCAAGGCCCGGGTCTACGTGGAGACCGACATCAAGGTCAGCTTCGCCGACGTGGCCGGCGTGGACGAGGCCAAGGCCGAACTGCAGGAGATCATCGACTTCCTGCGCGACCCCGAGACCTATGGCCGCCTCGGCGGGCGCCTGCCCAAGGGCATCCTGCTGGTCGGCCCGCCCGGCACCGGCAAGACCCTGCTGGCCCGCGCGGTGGCCGGCGAGGCCGGAGTGCCCTTCTTCTCCATCTCGGGTTCCGAGTTCGTCGAGCTGTTCGTCGGGGTGGGCGCGGCGCGGGTGCGTGACCTGTTCGAGCAGGCGCGCGCCAAGGCGCCGGCGATCATCTTCATCGACGAGCTGGACGCCCTGGGCCGCGCCCGCGGCGCCGGGCCGCTGGGCGGCGGCCACGACGAGAAGGAGCAGACCCTCAACCAGCTGCTGGTCGAGCTGGATGGCTTCGACACTTCCAGCGGCCTGGTGCTGCTGGCCGCCACCAACCGTCCGGAAATCCTCGACCCGGCGCTGCTGCGCGCCGGGCGCTTCGACCGCCAGGTGCTGGTCGACCGTCCCGACAAGGTGGGCCGCGTGCAGATCCTCGGCGTGCATCTGAAGAAGGCGCGGCTGGCGCCGGACGTGGATCCGCAGGTGATCGCCGAGCTGACCCCCGGCTTCACCGGCGCCGACCTGGCCAACCTGGTCAACGAGGCCACCCTGCTGGCCACCCGGCGCAAGGCCGCGGCGGTGGAGATGCAGGATTTCAACGCCGCCATCGAGCGCATCATTGCCGGTCTGGAAAAGCGCAACCGCCTGCTCAACCCGAAGGAGCGCGAGGTGGTGGCCTACCACGAGATGGGCCATGCGCTGGTGGCCATGGCGCTGCCGGGCATGGACCCGGTGCACAAGGTGTCCATCATCCCGCGCGGCCTGGGCGCGCTGGGCTACACCATCCAGCGGCCCATCGAGGACCGCTTCCTGATGACCCGCGAGGAGCTGGAGCACAAGATGTCCGTGCTGCTCGGCGGACGCGCCGCCGAATGGCTGGTGTTCGAACAGCTGTCCACCGGCGCGGCGGACGATCTGGTCAAGGCCACCGACATCGCCCGCGCCATGGTCACCCGCTACGGCATGTCCGAACGCCTCGGCCATCTGGCCCTGGAAAGCGAGCCCAACCCCTACCTGGGCAGCGAGCTGTACGGCCTGCGCCCGCGCCGCGAGTACGCCGAGAGCACCGCCACGGCCATCGACGAGGAAGTGCAGGCGCTGGTGCAGGCGGCGTTCGAGCGCAGTCTGGAACTGCTCAGGGCGCGGCGTGACGTGCTGGAGCGCAGCGCGCGGCGCCTGCTGGAGAGAGAAACCCTCTCGGGCGAGGAACTGCAGGCGCTGATGGGGCCGGCTGGGTAGGGTGGTCAACGCGCAAGCGTTGGCCACCGAACAAGGCATTGGGACAAACCCAAACGGCGGCCGGGAAAAGCGCCGACCGCCCCACGTCCCGGTTGCGCCGCAGTGGCATTTGTAGGGTGGTCAACGCGTAAGCGTTGGCCTGGTTTCGGTGCAAGCCGAAGCGGCGGCCGGAACGGCGCCGACCGCCCACCTCGTGTTCAGGCGTTCAGTCCCACCACCTCGCCGGTGGTTTCGCTCAGGCCGAAGCGGCCCCGGGCGTCGCGGGTCACGCGGCCCATGGCCACCTTCGGGTCGTGGGTGAACACCAGGCGACCGCGGTTGATCAGCATGCGCTCCAGGAGCATTTCCTTCTCTTCGATCAGGCCTTCCGGGAAGCGGTCGTAACCCATGGTGATCGGCAGGTGCACCCAGGGCGCGCCGGGGATCAGGTCGGCGGGGTAGAGCACCGGCCCATCGGGCATGGCGATCTCCGGCAGCATCTGACCGGGGGTGTGCCCGTCGCTCCAGTGCAGGCGCCAGCCGTCGCCGAGCAGCGCGCAGTCGGGGGTTTCGTCGAGCAGCTCCAGGCGTCCGCTTTCCTCCAGCAGCACCAGCAGTTCGGGAATGTACGAGGCGCGATCGCGCGGGTGCGGATGCTGGGCGCGCTTCCACTGGCGGCGACCGACCAGGAAGCGAGCGTTGGGGAACAGCAGGCGCGACGGCTGGCCTTCCTCCCAGGCGGCGAGCAGGCCGCCGGCGTGGTCGAAGTGCAGGTGGGTCAGCACCACCAGGTCGATGTCTTCATGCGTGAGGCCGACGGCCGCCAGGTTGTCGAGCAGGACGTGGTGGTCTTCCTGCACGCCGTAGCGCTGCTTGAGATCCGGGGCGAAGAAGG
>Ga0209075_1003501_pt1 | contig 13029 bp, 12 predicted proteins | sample Stecom2011_FD_187523 | JGI IMG/M metagenome (GOLD analysis project Ga0209075, IMG submission 187523) | Agricultural soil microbial communities from Utah to study Nitrogen management - Steer compost 2011 (SPAdes) (version 2) | ecosystem: Environmental > Terrestrial > Soil > Agricultural land... | reverse complement strand
GACGCACAGGATGAAGATGAGGCCGATCACCATGGTGACCGATTCACCCAGCACCCTGAACCAGCCAATGCCGGTAAGCTGCGTGAGGAAGTGGCCGAACTCGCCCACCTTGTTTTCGAGCACCACTACGATCAGCGCCCCCAGCACGGGCCCCAGGAAGGTGCCCAGACCACCGATGAGTGTCATGAGAATGACCAGCCCCGACATCTGCCACGTGGCGTCGGAAAGGGTGGCCGAAACGAACACCAGCGACTTGGTGGCGCCCGCCAGGCCGGCGAGCGTGGCCGAGATCACGAACACCAGCAGCTTGAAGCGTGCAACGTCGTAGCCCAGCGAAACCGCCCGGTCTTCGTTTTCGCGCAGCGCCTTGAGCACCTGCCCGAAGGGCGAGTTGACGGTACGCCAGCACACCATGAAGCCGAAGGCGAAGATGATGAGAACCAGGTAGTACAGGTTCAGGTCGTTCGACAGGTCGATGCCGAAGACGCTGCCGCGCGGGATGCCCTGCAGCCCGTCTTCCCCATGTGTGAAGGGCGCCTGCAGGAAGTAGAAGAAGATCATCTGCGCCATGGCGAGCGTGATCATGGCGAAGTAGATGCCGCTGCGGCGAATTGCCAGCGCGCCCATGACGAGGCCCAGGATCGCCGCGACGCCAGTACCGAACAGCAGCCCCAGCAGCGTGGGAAAGCCCCAGACAGCGAGCGAATGGCCCGTGGCGTAGGCCGCGCCGCCCAGGAAGGCCGCGTGACCGAAGGACAGCAGGCCCGTGTAGGCCAGCAGCAGGTTGAAGGCGCAGGCGAACAGGGCGTAACACATGATCTTCATGATGAAGATGGGGTACGCGCCAACAGCCGGCAACAGGGCGATGACAATCGCAATGACGAGATAAAGTGCCAACTGACGGTTCATTTTTCTTTCCCGAAAAGACCTGCCGGGCGCAGCAGAAGAACGATGACCATGATGATGAAGACGACGGTGTTCGAGGCTTCGGGCCAGAAGACCTTCGTGAGGCCTTCGATTACACCGAGGCCCAGCCCGGTGACGATGGAGCCCATGATCGAGCCCATGCCGCCGATGACCACCACGGCGAACACCACGATGATGAGGTTCGACCCCATGAGCGGCGACACCTGCATGACCGGTGCGGCCAGCACGCCGGCAAAACCGGCCAGTGCTACGCCAAAGCCGTAGGTCAGCGTAACCATGCGCGGCACGTTCACACCGAAGGCTTCCACCAGCTTGGGGTTTTCGGTGCCGGCGCGCAGCAGGGCGCCCAGCCGGGTTTTCTCGATCATGAACCATGTGGCCAGACACACGACGATGGAGGCCACCACGACCCATGCGCGGTAGATGGGCAGGTACATGAAGCCGAGATTCACACCGCCCTGCAGCAGCGCGGGAGTGGAATAGGGCTGACCCGACACGCCATAGAAGCTGCGGAACACGCCTTCAAGCAGCAGGGTGATGCCAAAGGTGAGCAGCAGGCCGTACAGGTGGTCGAGCTTGTAGAGATGCCGTATGAGGGTTTTTTCGAGAACGATGCCGAAGGCGCCGACGAGGATGGGCGCCACGATCAGCATGACCCAGTAGTTCAGGCCCAGGTAGGTCAACCCCATCCACGCCAGGAATGCTCCCAGCATGTAGAGCGCGCCGTGTGCGAAGTTGATGATGTTGAGCAGGCCGAAGATTACCGCAAGGCCCAGTGACAGCACTGCGTAGAACGAGCCGTTTACCAGACCCAGAAGCACCTGGCCCAGCAGCGCCTGGATGGGGATGCCGAAAACGTCAGTCATAAGTGTTGGTGATCCATGATGATGCAGATGGCGTATGCGCAAGCGCACACGCCCCCGCCGCGCAAGCGGCCAGGGGCGTGGCAGAACTCACGCGCTTACTTTTTCACCAGTTTGCAGGTGGATTCTTCAAGAGAACCGTAGACCTTGTCGCCGGCCAGACGCTCGACGATCTTGTAGTAATCCCATGCGCCGGTGGATTCTGCGGGCGTCTTCACCTGAACCAGGTACATGTCGTAGATCATGCGGCCGTCTTCACGCACGTAGCCGTCTTTGGCGAAGAAGTCTTTGATGCGGTTGGACTTCATCCACTTCATGATGGTGTCGGGATCGTCGGTGCCCGTTTCCTTCACGCCGCGCAGGTAGAACGAGGCCGCCGAGTAGTCGCCGGCCTGCAGGAAGGAGGGCATGCGCTTGTGCATTTCATTGAAGCGCTGCGCCCACTGGCGCGATTCGTCGTCCATGTCCCAGTACCAGCCGGAGGTAAGGTACATGCCCTGCGTGGCGTCGAGCCCCAGCGCGTGAACGTCGTTGATGAACACGAGCAGGCCGGCCAGGTTCATGCCGGGCGTGACGCCGAATTCGCGTGCCGCTTTGACGGAATTGATGAAGTCGCCGCCGGCGTTGGCCAGACCAAGAATTTTGGCGCCGGAGGACTGTGCCTGCAGCATGAACGACGAGAAATCGGTGGTGCTGAGCGGGGCGCGCACGTTATTGACGATGCGGCCGCCGGCTTGCTTCACGACGTTGGAGGTATCGCGCTCGAGTGCGTGGCCGAAGGCGTAGTCGGCAGTGAGGAAGAACCAGTCTTTGCCGCCGTTGTTCACCACGGCCGAGCCGGTGCCGCGAGCCAGTGCGGTGGTGTCGTAGGCGTAGTGCACGGTATAGGGCGAGCACTGGGCATTGGTGAGATCGGAGGCGGCAGCGCCCACCGAGATGAAGGGCTTTTTCTTTTCAGCCGCGACACCGGCCATGGCCAGCGCGGTACTGGAGTTCGTGCCGCCGATCAGGACGTCGATCTTCTGTTCGTCGAACCATTCGCGAGCGCGGGCCGAGGCAATGTCGGCCTTGTTCTGGTGATCGGCAACAAGCAGCTCGATCTTCTTGCCGTTGATCTCGCCACCCATGTCCTCGATGGCCATCCGGATGGAATCACCACCGGCGGGGCCGTCGATATCGGAATAGACACCCGACATGTCGGTGATGAAGCCAATACGAATGACGTCGTCGGAAATGCCTGCCGCGTGAAGCGGAGCGACGGCGCCGAAGCCGGCCAGAGCCAGGACGGCGGGAAGGGTGCGAAGTTTCATCGAAATGTCTCCTTGATGTTGCCGGGATCGCCGGCGATAAGGCTTTACGTGTGGTAAGGCGTGTTATTGATGTGCCGGGGTATCGTTCAGACCCCCAGCAGGGTATTGAGGGTGTCGTGCTTGGCCTCGAGCTGCGAGGCGTCGAAGGATTCGACGATTTGGCCGTGCTCGACCACGTAGAAGTGATCGGCCAGCGGCGCAGCGAAGCGGAAGTTCTGTTCGACCATGACGATGGTGTAGCCCTTGGACTTCAGGGTTGTGATCATTCGCGCCAGCGCCTGCACGATGACCGGCGCCAGGCCCTCGGAAATTTCGTCGAGCAGCAGCAGGTTCGCGCCGGTGCGAAGAATGCGCGCGACGGCCAGCATCTGCTGTTCGCCCCCGGATAGCCGGGTGCCCGGCGAGTGGCGGCGTTCGTACAGGTTGGGGAACATGTCGTAGATTTCGGCCAGCGACATGCCCCCGCCCAGGGTGCCGACGGACGGCGGCAGCAGCAGGTTTTCTTCGCACGACAGGCTGGCGAAGATGCCGCGTTCTTCAGGGCAGTACCCGACGCCCAGGTGGGCGATACGGTAAGTGGGCAAGTGAATGGCTTCGGTGCCATGGATGCGTACCGAACCCTTGCGCGAGCCGGTCAGGCCCAGAATGGCACGCAGCGTGGTGGTACGGCCGGACCCGTTGCGCCCCAGCAGGGTGACGACCTGGCCCTGGTCGACGCTGAAATTGATGCCATGCAAAACGTGAGATTCGCCATACCAGGCCTGCAGGTCACGAACCTCGAGTGCAGGAGTGCTCATCAGTGGGCTCCTTCGAGTTCGCCGCTGGTGGTGCCCATGTAGGCCTCCATGACTGCCGGGTTGCGCGAGACTTCCTGGTACGGGCCTTCGGCCAGTACGGCGCCGCGCGACAGTACCGTAATGGTGTCGGCGATCTGGGAAACGACGTTCATATTGTGTTCGACCATCAGGATGCTGCGGCCTTCGCTGACCTTCTTGATGAGTTGCGTGACGCGGTCGACGTCTTCGTGGCCCATGCCCTGGGTGGGTTCGTCGAGCAACATGAGCTCGGGGTCCATGGCCAGAGTGGTGGCGATTTCAAGCGCCCGCTTGCGCCCGTAGGGCAGGTTGACCGTGATTTCGTCGGCAAAGCTGCCCAGATCGACTTCCTCGAGCAGTTCAAGGGCCCGATCATTCAGGCGGTTAAGAATTTTGTCGCTGCGCCAGAAGTGAAACGACTGGCCCGTGCTGCGCTGCAGACCAATGCGCACGTTCTCGAGCACGGTGAGTTGCGGAAACACGGCAGAGATCTGGAACGAACGAATGATGCCGCGCCGCGCGATGTCGGCCGGTGCCTCGTGCGTGATCTCGGCGCCATTGAAGAAGATCTGCCCGGCGGTGGGCGTGAGGAATTTGGTAAGCAGGTTGAAGCAGGTGGTCTTGCCGGCGCCATTGGGCCCGATGAGGGCATGGATGGTACCGCGGCGCACCTTCAGGTTTACATCATTTACGGCGATGAAGCCCCGAAACTCCTTCACGAGATTTCTGGTCTCGAGTATGTAGTCGGTCATTGATGCCTCGTGGACGCGGGGGGTTACATAACAACAGAATGGGTGAAGTATGAAAGGTGCGCCGGGGGCTTGCTATGCGGGTTTTACATAGGTTTGTGGAAAACCCGGAAAGGGAAATCACCGGGTTGCAACAAATGGTAATAACCCCATCCATGTTGCAGTGCAACCACTATGGGAACGCGGTTTATTGTTGCGATGCGATAGGTCGCGTCCAGGCCGCTCCACGCGCGCGTTGCAGAAGCCATTGAAAACTAAGACAAATTGTCGACACTTGGGCGTGGGCAAGTCGGGCGGCACGGCGTCCGCGCGCCGGCCCGGATGTCAGGCGGGTGCGGGTTGCACGTCAGGCGGGCGTCTTGTGGCGATACTCGCAGAGATCGGCAATGCCGCATTGAGGGCAGCGCGGCTTTCGCGCGACACATACGTAGCGGCCGTGCAAAATCAGCCAGTGATGCGCATTCAGCAGGAACGGCTTGGGAATCACACGTTCCAGACGGCGCTCCACCTCCAGTACGGTTTTGCCCGGAGCGATGCCCGTTCGGTTGGCCACCCGGAAAATATGGGTGTCGACCGCAACGGTGGGATGGCCGAATGCCGTGTTCAGCACGACGTTGGCGGTCTTGCGCCCCACGCCGGGCAGCGCCTCGAGTGCGGCCCGGTCATCGGGCACCTGGCCACCATGCTGTTCGATCAGAATGCGGCACGTTGCGATCACGTTGCGGGCCTTCGTGCGGTACAGGCCGATCGTCTTGATGTATTCGGCCAGGCCCTCTTCGCCCAGGGCAAGCAGCCCTTCCGGCGTGCCGTGCTGCGGAAAGAAGCGGCGCGTCGCCAGGTTGACCGAGCGGTCGGTGGCCTGTGCGGAAAGAATTACGGCGATCAGAAGCTGGAAGGGGGTTTCGTATTCCAGTTCGGTTTGCGGGTTCGGATTGGCGGCCTGGAAGCGCGTGAAGATTTCGGTGCGTTTTGCGGCGTTCATGTCGTGTGTCGGCGTGCGCGGGCTTTGGCCAGCACGTCGGCGATCAATTTCTGCTTGTCCGGCCCCTGGGCGGGCAGGTTCGCCAGGGGTGCCTTGTTGGTCAGGGTGCGTGCGGCAGCCGGAAGTTCGTCGTGCAGCCCGTCGAGCCGCTGTTGCCGTTGCTGGTGCCGCATGCGTGCGGCATCGGCGTCAGGGCGGCTCCAGTCACGTCCGGCCGGCGCCATGACGATGCAATCGACGGGGCAGGGCGCCACGCACAGTTCACAGCCGGTGCACAGATCGAGAACCACCGTATGCATGAGTTTGTTGGCTCCCACGATGGCATCGACGGGGCAGGCCTGAATGCACAGCGTGCAGCCGATGCAATGGGCTTCATCGATCACTGCGATGTGCAGGCGATCGGGAGACGTGCCGCAGGTCGGGTCGAGGGCAAGGGGTTCCCGGCCCAGCAGGGCGGCCAGCGCCGCGATGCCGGCGTCACCACCGGGGGGGCAGCGGTTGATGGGCGCATCACCCGCGGCGATCGCCTCGGCGTAGGGGCGGCAGCCGGCATACCCGCATTTGGTGCATTGCGTCTGTGGCAGCAGGGCGTCGATACGATCGGCAAGCGTGGTGTGATTCATTGCAAAAAAACGAAAAGCGGGGGGCATGCCCCCCGCGGTTCAGCCCGGCAGCGCGCCGCGGTTCAGGCGGCGCGAATGAACTCGGCAATGCGTGGGCAGATGCCGTTTCGCCAGCGCCGGCCCGAGAAGATGCCGTAATGCCCGCAGCCGTCGGCGGTGTAATGCTGCTTGCGCCCGGCGGGAATGCCACTGCACAGCTTGAGCGCGGCCCGGGTCTGCCCCAAGCCGGAAATGTCGTCGAGCTCGCCCTCGATGGTGAGCAGTGCGACCTTGGTGATGGCAGCCGGGTCGACCAGCACACCATCGATTTCCCATGTTTTGCGCGGCAGACGGTGTTCCTGGAACACGATGCGAATGGTGTCGAGGTAGAACTCGGCGGGCAGATCGAGCACCGCATTGTATTCGTCGTAGAACCGACGGTGCGATTCGGCGTCGTTGTCGTCGCCCCGCAGCAGGTCGAGGTAGAAATCGTAGTGCGATTTCATGTGGCGGTCGGGGTTCATGGCCACGAATCCTGCATGCTGCAGGAAGCCGGGGTACACCCGCCGCCCGGCACCGGGGTAGCGCGCGGGCACCCGGTGAATGACGGTATCTTCAAACCATGAATACGGCTTGGTGGTGGCCAGCCGGTTGACCTGCGTGGGCGATTCGCGGGTGTCGATGGGCCCGCCCATCATGATCATGCTGCGCGGCTGACAGGGGTTGTCTTCGGCAGCCATGAGTGACACCGCAGCCAGAACGGGCACCGTGGGCTGGCAGACCGAGATCACGTGCGTGTCGGGGCCCAGGTATTCCAGGAATTCCTTGACGTAATACACGTAATCGTTCAGATGGAACGGGCCGTGCGACACATGCACCATGCGCGCGTCGATCCAGTCGGTGATGTAGACGTCGTGATTCGGCAACAGGGCACGTACCGTGTCGCGCAGCAGCGTGGCGTGGTGACCCGAAAGCGGGGCGACCAGCAGCACGCGCGGGTCGGCGGGGCGATCGGGTGGAGTTTCGCGTACGAAACGAACCAGATTGCAGAATGACTTCTGCAATACGATGCGCGGCTGTACCGGAATCTGCTGGCCGTCGATATCGGTGTGGTCAATTCCCCACTGCGGTTTCTCGTAATCTTTGCCCAGGCGGTGTACCAGTTCGTACGTGGCCGCGATATGGCGTGAAACGGGGGTATAGGCCAGGGGACTGTAGGGATGCGAGAACAGGAGCGAGCCCGAATCGGTGAAACGCGCCAGCGGGTTCAGAAAGGCGCGCTGGAGCTCGTGGAGGTCATACAACATTGTGAGTGTTCCGCTGTGGTGTGTGACAGACCGTTGGAATGAGGGCCTGCAGGGCAGACCGGCAAGCCCATATTAAAAGCGTGATCTTAACGTTCTGTGACAGGAATAGGTGATTACCACTAGCAGTACGAATTATTCATGTCTCGAGATACTGACGCTTGTTGGGTTTGCCGTTCCATTCGTCGGCATCGGGCAGCGGCTCGCCGGAACGGTTTATCATTGAGAATATCGGCGAGAGCTCGGCATTCAGTGCAATGTATTCAACCTGATCCTTGGGCACGTCTTCCTCGGCGAAAATGGCATTGGCCGGGCATTCTGGCACACAGACCGCGCAGTCGATGCATTCGTCGGGGTCGATCACCAGGAAGTTCGGGCCTTCCCTGAAGCAATCCACCGGGCATACATCGACGCAGTCGGTGTATTTGCATTTGATACAGTTTTCGGTAACGACGTGAGTCATTTCAGCACTCCAAGATCAATTACGGGATTTTACCTAATCCTGCAAGGTTGCTTCGGAACAACCCTTGACTCAGTCGGGTTCCGCTCGGGGCGCATCCGTGCAAGCATTGCCCCTCTTTGCGAGGACACTCCCACCTCATGATCATTACTTCCCTGCTCGACACCGACCTGTACAAGTTCACGATGATGCAGGTCGTGCTGCACCATTTTCCGGCGGCCCAGGTCGAATACCGTTACAAGTGCCGCACGCCGGACATCAATCTGCGTCCGTATCTCGAAGAAATCCGCGACGAAATCGCGGCGCTTTGCCAGCTGCGCTTCAATGAAGAAGAACTCGCGTATCTGCGCGGCCTGCGCTTCATGAAGAGCGATTTCATCGACTTTCTCGAGCTCTTTCATCTGCCCGAGCGGTGCATCACCGTAAGCGAAGGCGAAAAAGAAGGCGAGATCGCCATTTCGGTGAAAGGGCCGTGGCTGCACACGATACTGTTCGAAATTCCGGTGCTGGCCATCGTGAACGAAGTCTATTTCCGCAACGAGTGCCGCAACCCCAATTGGGAAGAGGGGCGCAGGCGCCTGCAGGAAAAGATGTCGCTCGTTACCGCCGACCCCTCGCTGGCCGACTTCCGGGTGGCGGAATACGGCACACGGCGTCGTTTTTCCAAGCGCTGGCACGACGAAGTGGTGCGCACCATGAAGGCGCAGATGGGCGAGCACTTTGCCGGCACCAGCAACGTGTGGATGGCGATGCGCCACGGCGTCACGCCTCTGGGCACGATGGCCCATGAGTACCTGCAGGCCTGCCAGGCGCTGGGCCCGCGGCTGCGCGATTCGCAGGTGTACGGGCTGGAAGTCTGGGCGCGGGAATATCGGGGTGATCTGGGCATTGCCCTGTCAGACACCTACGGGCTGGACGCCTTCCTGCGTGATTTCGACATGTACTTCTGCAAGCTCTTTGACGGCGCGCGTCACGATTCGGGCGATCCCTTCGTGTGGGGCGAGCGGGTGCTGGCGCATTTCGCGGCCAACCGCACCGACCCGCGCACCAAGACGCTGGTATTTTCCGATGCACTCACGATGCCGCGTGCCATTGCCCTGGCGCGCCACTTTGCAGGCCGTTGCCGCATTGCATTCGGCATTGGCACCAACCTTACCAACGATCTTGGTCACGAGCCGCTGCAGATCGTCATGAAAATGATTCGCTGCAACGGCCAGCCCGTGGCCAAGGTTTCCGACACCCCCGAGAAGACCATGTGCGAAGACCCGGCCTATCTGGCCTATTTGCGCCAGGTATTCCAGTTGCCCCCGGCATAGTCCGAACACTCAACAAGGGGAACTTCGGCATGGCGCCGGTTCTCTATTCATACAAAACCGGAGAAAAACAATGCAGGAAATCGAACGCGTCAACGTCGAGAAGCGCCTTTCCGACATGGCGATCTACAACGGCGTGGCATATCTGGCGGGTCAGGTGCCCGATGATGCCGGGCTCGACATGGAAGGTCAGACGGCGCAGGTACTGGCCACGATCGACCAGCTGCTTGCCACGGCAGGCACCGACAAATCGCGCATCCTGATGGCTACCGTGTACGTGGCCAACATGAAGGAATTCGACGCCATGAACCGGGCCTGGGACGCCTGGGTGGCACCGGGCAATGCGCCGCCGCGCGCCACGGTCGAGGCGCGCCTGGCCAACCCCGACTACAAGGTTGAAATCGTGGTGACTGCCGCACTGCGCTGAGCCTTACACCAGCAGGGCGGCCAGCGTGCCGCCCAGGGTGCGGGCGGCATCGCGCTGCTCGGCGCTGAGTGTTTTGGCGGCGAGTATGGCTTGGGGCGTCTGGGCGTCGGTGTGAGCAATATATGGTTCGGCCACGGCGCGCAATCGCCACCCCGTGCAGATGCGTTGCACCTGATTCAGTGCCCCCTGGCCGTCGCTGCCGGCGGCGATCGCCAGCGCATAGGGGCGCCCGTTCACATGGTCGAGCACGTCGTAATAGCAGCGGTCGAAAAATTCCTTCATGGCGCCGCTGACAGAGCCCAGGTTTTCGGGTGCGCAGAACAGGTAGGCATCGGCCTGCAGTACATCGGCCGCAACCGCCTGCCCCGCGGTACGTGTCACGATACGAAGTTGGTCGAGGGCGTCGAGCTCGTGAAGCACGTCACGCGCACCCTCTGCAGCCGCTTCGGCAAGCTGGCGTGCAGCGCCGGTGCGCGAGTGCCACACGATCAGCAGGGTTTTCCGGGCCGTATCCATTGTTCAGGGAATAAACATAAGGTCGCCGCGTGGCGGCCCTGGCAGGTAGTATAGGCGCTTGTGCGCCCGACACGTTTTCATATCGCCACAGCAGCAATCATGGTCAACCGTTCCGAACCCGTATCAGAATTCGTGCCGTTCGATGACGCATGGCGCGAACGCGCCGAGAAAGGTCTCGACAGCGAGGGGCGCACCCTGCTGCGCGATGCCGTGCGCTGGGCCGAAGAGGGCTTGGCCGATCGCCGTACCGATACGGGCGAACCGCTGGCCGTGCACGCGGCGGGTTCTGCCCTGATTCTTGCCGATATCGGCGCCGACGCGCAGGCGCGCGCCGCGGCCGTGCTGACCATGGTGCCCACAAAGAAAGACGCGGGTGCCCATGCCGATCTCGAACAGGTGCGCAAGGTTTTCGGCCCGGCCGTGGCAACGCTTGTGCAGGGCGCACGCAGTCTGCTGCGTCTGGGCACCATCGCTGGCACGGCCGCACCCGAAGGCGGGCCGCAGGGTCAGGACCAAAAGGAAATGCGGCGCAAGATGCTGCTTGCCATGGCAGCCGATCTGCGCATCGTCGTCATGCGGCTGGCCTCGCGGCTGCAGACGCTGCGCTGGCACGCCGCCGAAAAAGTGCCGTACCCCGTGGAACTCGCTCGTGAAACCATGGAGCTGTATACGCCCCTGGCCAACCGCCTGGGCATCTGGCAGCTCAAATGGCAAATGGAAGACCTCGCCTTCCGTTTTACCGATCCGGACACCTACCGCACGATTGCGCGGCAGCTCGAAGAAAAGCGGGTGGAGCGCGAGGCGCTGATCGATGCCGCAGTCAAGCGGCTGTACAAGGTGCTGGCCGAAGCGCATATCCAGGCCAAGGTCTATGGCCGGCCCAAGCACATCTACAGCATCTGGAACAAGATGCGCATCAAGCGCCTGCAGTTTCACCAGTTGTACGACTTGCGTGCGCTGCGTGTGATCGTGCCCGATGAACGCAGCTGCTACGCGGTGCTGGCGCTGGTGCATTCGATCTGGACACCGCTTGCCGACGAATTCGACGATTACATATCCCGCCCCAAACCCAATGGCTACCGTTCCCTGCATACGGTGGTCACCGATGAGCAGGGCCGCAGTTTCGAGATCCAGATTCGTACGGAAGAGATGCATCATTTCGCCGAGTACGGCATGGCGGCGCACTGGCTGTACAAAGAGTCGGGCGCGCGCGGCGGGCAGGCCGCGGCAACGTCGGGCTACGACCAGAAGCTCGCCTGGATGCGTCAGCTGCTTTCATGGGATGGCGCGGCGCCGGCCGATGACGCCGGATTGGCTCCTGCGGCGGCCGACGACCGCATTTACGTCATGACGCCGCAGGCCCGCGTGATCGAGCTTCCGGCGGGTGCCACGCCTGTGGATTTTGCCTATCACCTGCACACCGATCTCGGGCATCGGTGCCGCGGCGCCCGTGTCGACGGCCAGATGGTTCCGCTCTCCACTGCGCTGCATACCGGGCAGATCGTCGAGATCATTGCTGCGAAATCGGGCGGGCCGTCGCGCGACTGGCTGAACCCGCAGCTGGGCTTTCTGGCAAGCCCGCGCGCCCGGGCCAAGGTGCGCGCCTGGTTCAATGCCGTTGAACTGCAGCAACGCATTTCGCATGGCCAGACCCTGGTCGAGAAAGAGCTGCAGCGACTGGGCAAGACAGCCGTGAGCATGGAACAGCTTGCGCAGCAACTGGGCTTTGCACGCGCCGATGACCTGTACGTAGCGGTGTCGAAGGAAGAATTCAGCCTGCGCCAGATCGATTATCTGCTGAGCGGGCAGAAGGCGCGCGATGAACAGGAGCAGGACGACGCAGGGCGGCTGACACTGCGTACGCCGGCCAGCACGGCGGCCACGGGCAAGAGCGGGGTGCTGGTGGTGGGCGTGGACTCGTTGATGACGCAGCTGGCGCGCTGCTGCCGGCCCGTGCCGCCCGATGCGATCAGCGGATTCGTCACCCGCGGGCGGGGGGTGTCGATCCACCGCAGCGACTGCCCGTCGTATGCCGCGCTGGCGCGCCGTCAACCGGAGCGGCTCATCGACGTGACCTGGGGCGATACCGGCAACACGATGTACCCGGTCGACATTGCCATTCATGCGCAGGAACGCCCCAATCTGCTGCGCGATCTTTCCGAAGTTTTCGCCAAGCTGCGCATCAACGTGATCAGCATCAACACGCAGAGCCGCCGATCGCTGACGCACATGGTGTTCACCATCGAGGTGCGCAGCGGCGAACAGACCACGCGCGCGCTGACGGCACTCAACGAGCTGGCGGGCGTCGAAGCCAGCCGGGCCTGACTGCCGGGGGGCGACCCGCGCCGCGGCTGCCCGTCACCCGGGCTCACCGGCGCAAGGGCTGCTAAAATGCCTGATTCGGAACCTCGGCTTGCGCCGTGCACTGAGAGAGTAAAGCTTTGGAACCTTACAACCTTCCTGACGGCGACGGGCATTTTGGCCGGTTCGGCGGCTCATTCGTGGCGGAAACGCTGGTTCACGCGCTCGACGAGCTCAAGGCCGCCTATGCGCGTTACCGCAACGATCCCGAATTCCTTCGTGAGTTCCACTACGAGCTCAAGCATTTCGTCGGGCGCCCCAGCCCCGTGTACCACGCCAAGCGCTGGTCAGAACATCTGGGCGGCGCGCAGATCTGGTTCAAGCGCGAAGACCTCAATCACACCGGTGCGCACAAGGTCAATAATTGCATCGGGCAGATTCTGCTCGCCCGCCGTCTGGG
>Ga0209075_1003499_pt1 | contig 13038 bp, 3 predicted proteins | sample Stecom2011_FD_187523 | JGI IMG/M metagenome (GOLD analysis project Ga0209075, IMG submission 187523) | Agricultural soil microbial communities from Utah to study Nitrogen management - Steer compost 2011 (SPAdes) (version 2) | ecosystem: Environmental > Terrestrial > Soil > Agricultural land... | reverse complement strand
GAGTAATCCATCAAGTTATCCGTCTCACCTTGCTCAGGACCATTGTCATTCCAAGTATGCTCTAGTGCTCCAGCTCCGTGTCCTAACTCATGCGCATACGTTAGCGGCGTAGCAGATTTTGAAACAAACCCAACTCCTTTTCCACGTACCATGTAGCCATCTTCTTCACCACCGCTGAATCCATCCACCACAAATAAGTAGTACTTACTCTTGTCTGCATTAGGTAGGCTATCAAAATAAGTATCGCGCAGATTACGCATGTCATCAGAATACTTGCTGAAATGCGTTACATCTGATGGCGTTTCAATGATGGTTGTCGGTGTAAAAGTGGCATTGTTCCACTGAGGAGCAGTACTTAAATTAATCTTAATATTCGCATCATTAAATATGTCGTTTATGGTGGTACTTATAGCCGTAGAGTCTAGCGTTACATTTGCAACGGGTACCACCACCACATCAATTTCTTTTTCTTCATAAACATGCAAGTTTAGCTTTCCTAAACGTGAATTCCCTGAATAAACATAAATAGCATATTCACCTTTAGATGAAAAAGCAGGAATTTCGACTTCGTAGGTGGTTAAAGAATTCGAAGATCCTCCTGATTCGGAAGTCGTAAGTTCATCGCCGTTTTCTAATTGGAAGGTGATTCCTGATAAATCTTCAGGTATTAATGCATTTACTTTATCACTCTGACCAACGCCTAATGACTTATTAGAAACAAAGTACTTTGAACTGTCTGAGAGTTGAATAATTTCATATTGAGCATGCCATTGGGTGTGTTTCTTGGCATCAAATCCAAAGTTTTCACTTTCGTGTTGTTTAAAATGGATAGCATTTTCAGCAGTTGCTACTAATTGGTCATCAGAAATAGCGAAATACGTTCCATTTTCAATGTTCCCATCAGGATATATGGTATATGAATTTCCTTCATCGTCATGCACAATTACAGGATAATCTGGTGGATCAAATTCAAACGCTAATGAGTCACCATTAAAGTAAATCCAGCCTGTTCCAGAGGTGGTGTCGACGGTGATTTCGCTTACTTGTCCGCTAACGTAAATGGGATCAATAAACTGTTTGTACTGCTCATGAAGCCAAGTATCAACCCCATCAGTCATTACATCCACTCTTCCTTCACGGACAATAAATTGGTTGTCAATTAGAATATCTTCAAATGTTACTTTAGCTTGCGCTCCCATCAAAAAATCTATAGGAACAGTTCCCTTACCACTGTATCTTCCCGATCCTCCTGAGGCATAAACTTGATCAAGTTGCATCATAAACTGACCAATCTCCACCTTCATTCCTGCTTCTGCATGTTCTAAAGGAACATAATTTGGACTGCGGTAGGGTAAGCCTTGGTCACCACAAGCATAAACACGAGGAGCAGAGGTTGTAAACTCAATTACATCGGTGGGTTCACTGGTAAAAGAGCCCACTCTCCCGTAAACTTTACATTCATAAGTTGTACTGGGTTCTAATTGAAAGATATCTTTACTTAATACCGTAACAGTGTCTTGAAACCATGAAAATTCATAGCCTTCATTTCCTGTCGGTTTTTTTCGGTATTCAAGAATGTAGGACGAATAATTGGAAAGCCCCTCTCCGGGTGTATTGTCAATAACCGTCCAAGAAGCTTTTCCTTTTCGTTCAGTGAGTCCTTGGGCAGATAAATTAATTTCAAGTCCTTCGGCTAATGATTCTTCGAGGGTTTGAGCCTGCCCAAATTGAAAAGAGCAAGGCGCAGAAATCCCATCTTGTTCAATCATCTGAACGGGAAGTCCATTGTCTAATATAGTTGCTTTTACTCGCCAAACATAGTGTAATCCTTCTTGTAAGAGTACATCATAGGATGATAGTTGCACAAGGGTTTGGTCAGTAACTTCAGTATAAACAAGTCCTTGTCCAGTTTGAAAAATATTGTAATTGCTTTGGTCTACCCATTCGTAAAGTTCAAATTCATATTCAACCTGACTATTTATGGTTGGCGTATACCCTACAGGAGGCGACCATTGAAAAGTGTAAAAGCCCAATTGCGGATCGAGTTGTGTTTCACAAAACGGCAATTGTGGTAAGGGTGGTTGGTATTTTTGTAGGTAAAAAGAATAACAATTGTTTGTACTCAGTACTTCTTGTGTGGGTCCATCTTTTATAACATCGACACAAATTGTAGTAAATCCTTCGGGTAAATTATTGAGGTCAAAATTACTCGGCTGTTTGATTAAGCTGTTATTGGTAAGTAAAGGAGCTAAGTCAATTCCTTGAATGTATTCTGGCATTCCAGAAGAAAGTAAGAATGTATTTCCGCCATGGAAATTGGGATTGGTGCGCAGTTCGTAGCCAGGCCCTTCAATTCTTAGTCTTAACTTTACATTGATGTCACTGGTATTGAAATCCGTTAGAATAGCAATGATTTGTAGGTGATTATTTTGATCTGAATAGTAAGGAAGATAGTTGTAAAAGGGTCCTGTAGCATTGATGCTTACTTGAACTGGGTAGTTTTGGGCTTGGATGAGATTTGAACTTAATGAAAAGTTCAATAGTACTATCCAAAACCAAATTGATTGTCTTAAAAGTTTAGTGATATGTGTAATGAGTAGTTTCATCTTAAAAAGTGTAGGCTAAATTAGCGATAATAGTTGAATTCTTAGTAGAGGTAGCATTTGGATCTACAGCAAATCGATTGGTATAGTTTCCCGAAAGAGAAACTGAAAGTTTCCCATATTTTTCTTCAAATAATTTTGGTGAGTAACGAAGACTCATTCTTAAATTCATTACATGGTTTGACAGTTCCTTGTTGGTTTCTTGCCTATTATAAGTTACTCCAGTGGTAATGTTTAATTTATTTTCGAGCAAAGATTTTGATGCGTTCACACCTGGTCCATAATGGACATTTAAATTATTCATTGCTTCGGTATAATTAATATTACCCGTCACTCCAAATCTCCACTTACTTTTCGAAAGACCTAAATTATAACCAGCTATTCCGTTATATGTCTCTACAGGAGCAGTTGTTGTTTCAGCATTGGTATTGAATCCGAATGCAGCTGCATCATCTAACCGACCTGTTATATTTTGACTTTCCGCATAGGAGCCATTTGCATTAAAAGCGTGTTTAATTTCTTTTCCATAAGAGTAATTCCATGAAACTGACATATTCTCTGAAACTTGGTAGTAATTCATTGTATCAAGAATCACATCATAAAACGGATCAGCATTTGGGTTTTTACGGGTAAAGGATGAAAAATTGGAATAATTAAAACTGAGGTTCATTCCTTTAATCAATTGTGCAGAAATTGAACCGTTTGCAACCCATCGCTTCATCACATTGGCTTTGTTATCGGCTAAATTATTTCTTTGAAAACCAGTGTTCACTGATATATTTAGTTTGCTATTAAATAAAGAAATGTTTGGAGCTATGGTAATGTTTTCTAGGTCATTGTTAAAATACAATCCACCTAATGTCTTGTAGTTTGGGGCTATTCTCTCATATTTAACCCCAATTTTAAACTTTTTATAACTGTAATTCACACCTGCATTCCACGCCATGTTTTGATCACTCGTTTCATTTCCCCTTATTAAAAAATCATAACCTGATCTTTTATATGCGTTGTCGTTTGTATTAAATCTTGTATTCTGAGTTATAAAACTAGTTGCGTGCTCTAAATCAAGAGACAAACCAGAAAAGACATTTACCTTTGCTTTACCTGAAATCACAAAATTATCTTGTGGAGTAAGTTCCGGATTTTTGGGATGTAATTTTAAAGATTTGGGGTCATCATAAGCTTTGAGTAAAATAATCTCTGCATTGATAATTTTATGTGTAAAACCAGTTTGAATTCCGAATCCCATTCTTTTGTATGAAACTTCATTAATATTATCAACCTCTGCATTGTATTCAATTGCTTTTTTCAATCTTCCTCCAAATGCTTTGAAAGTCCATTTATCGAATGAGTATTCAGCAGCAGCTCCTGCAAAATTAAGTCCTGAGAAAGTATATTGAGAAAAACTAGTTGAAGTGATTCCAATGTGTGTTTTTAAGTTTTTATAGCTTGGATGCAATGCCACCATATTGAAAGGCTGTGAGTAGGCCGTACCGTTATTGCTCAAACTAAAAGAAAAAGGCAATGAAACCCCAAGAATATTAAAGGCTACATTTCCAGTAAGCACTTGCGTAAATGGTTCACGTGCATTAGTAGGTAAAGAGCTTTGATTAAACACCATATTTGTTTGAATACCGCCTCCCATTGAGAACCAATCTTCACTACCAATCTTGTCCAGATTCTGAGCAGTTAAACTGAATGAGAGTATCATTCCAAATAAAATGAAAATAAAATTTTTCATGTTACTGAAGAATAATTATTTTATTTCTTGCATCGTGTTCACTAATTATATTTATATGATATGCTCCTGTTGCAGAACCAATAGGGAAAGTAAAATTCTCTATTACCTCATCTCCTTGCCCATTAATTGTCATTTGCGGAATCAATTGTCCATTTGAGTTCGTAACAATAATGGAATAAGATTGAACAACACCAAACATTACTTCAACAGTAAATTGACCATTTGTAGGATTAGGATAGATCACTAAATTCGTAATTCCCAAAGTGTCGTCTGTGCTATCGAACGATGGCTTATAAGGTCCAAAGTATATTGACTTATCGAACCTAAATGAGCAAGTATCTTGATAAGCTACAATACCTACGTCAAACCAGTCTTCAGTATTAAAACTAAAAACTAACATGGTATCATTGATCTCTATAATATTAGTATTGCCAGGATAATCCCAATAAAGCGAATCAAATCCATTAAAATCTGATATATTAACCGCTACAATGGTATCGCCAACTTCGTTATAGGTAGGAACTAAGAAGTTCAAGCTCGGTGCTTGGGCATTGTTATCCACCTCAACATTAAATGATTTGGTGCAACCCATTCCATCTTTCACCAATACTGGATAATTCCCAAAAGAAAGCTGCGTGAAGGTACCGTTTGAAACGAAGTTCTGTCCATCTAAGGAATAAGCATAACTTCCCGCACCTCCGAAAATAGTATCTACTGCAATACTTGCGCTACCGTCTATACAACCAGCAAAAGTATTGAAGCTGGCAGTTATTGGGTCATTCGTACTCACCACGACTGTATCTAAACCTACGCAACCATCCGAAGATATGGCAGTAACATATAAGGTGTCATCAATTCCTCCAGTAGCAGAAGTCGCTTGTGTATTATCACCATTAGACCAAGTATAATCAACCGAATTTGAATAATTAATTGGTGATGCATTGAGGTTTACTAGATCTCCAATGCAAATTGTTGTATCATTTGTTGAACTCAATAACAATTCATTGGATTGGATAATTTGCACAGTATCTATAGTTGCACAACCACTCCTATTTAAGATAGATTCATACAAGTAAGTACCGGGATTATACACTGTTAAGCTATCACTGTATGAATTAATGTTCATTGTATCTAGCCATCCTGTTGTTTCATTTTGATTATAGGGATTAGGATGCATTAATTGTAATGAATCCGTTGAACAATTTAATGTGGGTGGGGTTGAGAAATGAGAAACAAAAGGTTTTTCAAAATCGAAATAAACAATGACATCTACTGATTTTGTGCATTTTGACTCATCGTTATAGGTAATATATTGATATACTGAAGTGCTTGAGTCAGTTTCAGTCAAAGTCAACGTATTTCCTATATAGGTACCGTTATATATCCAACTAATAGAATCATTTATTGTTGCAGAATCACTGACTGAAAAGTCAATAGTTAAATTTAAAAGTGTTTGATTACAATTAATCGTATCTAAAATTCCCTGACTAAAATTTGGATAATTTAATATCTCACCAGTTAATTGTGTTTCATCTACTTCGATTTGATATTGTTGTACAGCTTTACAACCGTTTGAGACATTAGTAATATGAGCATAAAAATTTAAAGTATCTTTTGAGTAAACTGTAAAAGTACCATTTGTAAAAACAGTAGAGTCCGTTAAACCCCATTCGACAATGACGTTTGGTAAGTTGATATCGAAATCCATTTGAGTTGTTGAACAATTAAATACGCTAGGATTAGCAGTAATATCTGTTTGGCTAATATTAGGTGGAACCATATCATACTCAACAAAAATACTATCTGTATTTGTACAACCATTTATAGCTTCTTTTACTGTACCATAAAAGAGAGTTGGTGCACTGACAGATGAGTTAGAGCCAGAAGTTGAATTATAAATAGTAAAAAGAGAATCAGTACTTAGTTCAGGACTTCCAGCTTTAAACCAAGAATAAGTGTGATCTGTAGCTACAACTATCATTTCTAAGTTAAGACTATCATTATTTATACAATTAAACGCCAATGTATCGGCAACCATCGATAGATTTGGCAATGGAGCTAATGTTAAATCTATTGCTTGCCCTTTTGAAAACTGATAGTCCGAAGACGTATTACAAATTGTATATGGCTCAACGGTTAAAGTACCAGCAGTGGTACCCTGTAGAAACTCTATCACTATCGAATTTGCTTCAATGTCATTAAAATATATTGGAACACCACTAATTAAAGTATCATCAGCCACAGATTGACCTATATTAACTACTTTTGCACCATCGCCTGTATACGTCCATTTATAACCATTAGCATATTTAGCTTTAGGTATCGTGTAGGTTCTAATATTCCCTTGACAAATGGTTGTATCTGCTTGGATAAAAGGTTTAGCATTTATAGGTTCTAAACAAAAGACAGCAAGACCTATACGTTCGTGCTGACCTACTTTCGTTAATAAGTTCCCTGACAAAAACAATTTGTCTTGCCTTCTATAAATCTTAGCAGGCTCCCACACTGAAGCATACTGAGAAATATCACTATACCATGGAGTGAAATTATCGAGTGGATCCGAGGGAATAGATGGGTCTATAAGTGACAAGTTTAGAGTTCCATTCAACATCTGATATTTAACTCGAAGCATTGAATCACCGAGATAATTATAAGTCTTCAAAAAATTGTTATCATCTTCACAAAGATACACCCTGTTTTGATAGGCTGCCATGTATATATTTGATAGATTTGGGAAGTACAAGTCAGGATGAAAAACGAGGTTTTTTATTGATCTATCTTCATTATAAACATTCCAATAGCTTGAATAAGGATGTCTTTTAGATAAGAATGTTAAGGTATCTAAAGAACTCTTAAAATAGGTGTAATTGACAAAATGATCACCACCAGAATTCTGAGGCGGTCCTAAATATGAACTGGGAAAAGGTGTTTTAAACCCTATGTATGCATCAATTTCAAACAGATGGGCATCTATTCCATAACCTATATTCGAAGACATTAGATTTACATAATAAGAACTTGCATTTTTATTTTCTATGTGTAAGACTTCCATATTTGTTAATTGTGTCGAAATCGAATTAAAATGATTCACATTTGGTGAGACACTATTACTTGACACGCTGAAGGAGGCTATATTAGAAATAGAATAACTATTGTTATATGTTGGATTATCAATTGTAAATACACCACCAACAATCAATGTATCTTCATTTATTTTTAAATCATTCACCCAACCATATCCACTTGAAATCTCAGCATCCCATGATGACAAACCATATTTTTTATTTATGCCTGCCGAATCAAAAAATGAAAAACTTAGCCTTGCAAGGTTAATTCGTTCTTGAGTCCCTGTATTATTTACATAGACATTACTGAAATCACCTCCAATAAACACACTATAATGTCCTTGACTCACAAAACATAAAGGGTTACAAGTTGTAGTAGATTCCTTTTTATGTACCTCAACTGTTCTAATTGGCCCATCTACATCAATATAAGGTTGTTTTGTTATTGGTAAAAGATCAAATGTAGTTGCACTTACAAAGGCTATATTATTTTGAAGAACTCCATTGACAGAATTAAAGTCCCCAACAACAATAAAAGCATCTAAATAACTATCATAAGCAACATCATATATTGCTCCTCCGGAGTTTAAGTTTAAATTATTATTTTTTAGGATTTGACTATAAGCACAGTGAAAGATAATAATAAAAACAGATGTTATGTATATCTTCTTTGGAAGAATTGTTTTCATAGTAGTAGTTTAGAATAAAATAGTTGTAGTCAATATTAAATTTTATTAACTTCGTCAAAAATATACTATTACTACGAAAATGCAAAAGTTTTTAATAACAATTGCCCTAATCTCAATCTTTTCGATTGTTTTACACGGTCAATCATCCGACACAAGTGCTATAAATCCAGAATTATCAAAGCTAATAAACAAGGCTCTTTCGTTAGACAGTGTAATACGAAACAATCCTTCAATGCAAACCACGACCTTCAACCCTCAAGACTCCACTTCTTTGCCAATTGGCATAGTAAAAGAAATTGGTGAAACCAAATATATCATTTGTATAGACAGTGCTTATTTTACTCCCGAAGGGGCATTTTTCAGTGTATATATGGCTTTAGATTTCCCTGATTCAGAACAGAAAGTAGCGTTTGCCGCAAAAGACCTACAGTTTAATCCGAAAGGAGTTGTTGATTCAGAAAATGCAAAGCTTCAACTTATCTCTCCTGTTAATATCAATTTGGGCCCAAAATTTAGTGTGCAGTTCAAAAATGATGGGAAAAACTATATTGAATGGGATTGTAATGGTTACAAACAAACAAGTTTAAGTTTGGATTTTATATTTAATTCAGAAAGCTTTATTAATGCCAACAATGCTAACCAACCCATAACTGCAGGCATTGAAATGGTCATTCAAAATTTAAAAGACCTTACTTTTACACTAAGTGATATGGATCCTTTTAGAATAAAGGGAATGGATGAAATCACTTTCTATTTAGAAAATATTTCAATTGACAGAAGTGAAAGCACAAATCCTCCTGGAATAAATCTGCCTTCATACACCTCACAAACGCTTGTTGGAGGAATCGAAACTTGGAAAGGGTTTTATGCTCAAAGTGCACGGATAAAATTACCCGAAAAACTATCAAAAGATGGACAAGCAACAGAAATCTATGCTAACAATTTGATAATAGATGACGCTGGCTTAACAGGTACAATTGGCGCTACAAACATATTCAATATAAATAACGGAGGAAATGCTTCTGGATGGCCTTTCTCATTGGATAATCTTGAACTTGAATTCGAAGCCAACCATTTAATAGCGGGGTCCTTATCGGGATCAATCGGTGTTCCCCCGCTAGATGACCAAGTGTTTGCTTATAGCGCTTCAATTCAATCACCAACCGCATCAACAGGATTTGACTATGATTTTTCTATATCCCCAGAAGACAATGTCTCCATCAGCGCATTTTCATCCACCATTAGCTTATCACCATCTTCTATTTTAGAAGTTTCAGTAGTTAACAATAAGTTTCTGCCAAAAGCTACTCTACACGGTGATTGGAAATTAAACGCCACCAAAGGTGCGGTGGAAGGGATTGAATTTCAAAGTTTAGTAATAACGAATCAAGCCCCTTTCTTTCAAAGCGGAAGCTTTTCTTTAGTTAGTGATGGTCCGGCTCAAATTATGCGACTTCCAATATCGATTGATAATATAGGAATAGAAATCACCCCACAAAGTAATTTGATTTTTAAAGCAGCAATTGGGCTGAACCTAGGAGGAGATGGAGACGAAAGTAACTCATTTTCTGTAAACACAGCTTTTCAAGTACATACAAAAATAACAACTAATCCTAATACAGGAAAAGTTGGAATAAAATACGATAGATTTAGTATAGATGATATAGGAATTGATTTAAACACTTCTGCTTTTAAATTACAAGGAGTTATCGCTGTGAAAAATGATGATCCAGTTTTTGGTGATCTATTTTATGGATCGATTTCTCTTAAAATAAATTCCTTTATGGATGATCCCATGATGGTTTCTGTTGGGTTTGGAAAAATGTCTGATTATAAATATTGGTTTTTCGATGCTGCGGTCCCAGTTAATATACAGATTGCTTCTGGGTTTTTCTTAACCTCCCTTTATGGTGGAGCGCAAAATAGGGTAAACTCAGTTTACAACACGAGTGAATTGCTTGACCGTGTTACTGGAAATATTTCATCAACTTCAAATGCAATCCCTTTTGTTCCTGATAATACAAAAGGATTAGAATTGAGAGCCGGAGTAGGTATAAAAAATACAGATGAAAAACTTTTCCACGGCGAAGTAGTGTTGGCAATTGCCTTCAATCCAAACGGCGGCTTTGCTTCTATTGATTTGAATGGAAGAGCATTTATGATGGTAAATCGTTCTGAAAGGGATAAAAATGATGTCACGAAGGTGGAAGGACAATTGGCGGTAGGTTACAACAACAATGATAAAGTATTAGACGCTACTATAGATGCAAGTATAGCTGTACCTTCAGTCTTGCATGGGGGGTTGAATATCAAATTACACATTTCTGAGGAAGATTGGTATTTTTGGTTGAACCGTCCATCCCAAAGGGCTTATGTTACCGTTGTTGATATTCTAAATGCAAACACGTACTTTATGGTTGGAACACAAGTAGATCCTATACCGTCTCCTCCTTCATATGTTACAAACCTTGTTGGAGCTGGCTCTCTACAAAATATTGATTATAGTGCGGTAAGCACTGGTGGTGGGTTTGTATCTGGTATGAACTTCAATATCGGTTTTAATGGTGAATTCCCCAAAAGCACAAAATGGAGAGGGTATGTCGGTCTCAATTTAGGGGGAGGTTTTGATGCAATGTTAATGAAGCTTTCTTCAACAGCAAATTGCAGAGGAAGATCTGGAAATGTTGGCATAAATAATTATTATGTGTTAGGCCAAGTTTATATTTACATGAATGGTAGCTTAGGAGCTCGAAAATATAAAAACAATGAACTAAAAAAGACTTATTCTATCGGCTCTTTATCCATGGCTGCTCTTCTACAAGGAAAGCTTCCCAATCCTACGTTTCTATATGGTGCAGTAGGGGTTGAAGCTCAAGTTTTAGGAATAATAAACTTCAACTTCAATGTCGAAATGGAAATTGGAACAGACTGTAATCTAATATATTAAACAAAAATGAGAGCTAAATTATTTTTTATCATCTTTTCTTTATTTATCGTAATTATTGGACATGCACAAGCTCCTGTTCCGATCACTAAAGTTACCAAGGATTCCATTTCTATCAAATGGCTCCCCAATAATTTCGAACAATTTAAACTCCTACTCACCGAAAAAATAACCGTTAAAAAAGTCGCATTGAATGAGAGTAAAGAACTGGAAGAGATAGACTTTGCAGGTGGGAGCCAATTTAACTTATCAAACGGTAAAGAAAACTACATTAAATATGAAAAAGAAGAATGGTTCCAAGATTCTTATGAATTACTATTATCTCCCTATTTTGATGAGGATAAATTAGAGGAAGGAATCAAAAACTACGCTTTTGCTTTAAGTTTGGTAGCTAACTTATCTGAACCAGATTTTCAGTTTATATGTGGTAATATATTTATAGATAAGGACTTTGATAAAAAGAAAAAATATGCTTATGAAATTACAGCTGGTAAAGAAAAGTTTAGAATTTTAATAGATCCAAATCAAATTACAAAATATACTTCTGTAGATTTCAACCTTACTTTAGATAAAAAGAAAACAATTGACATTGAATGGAAATCTAAAAATTATAACCAAGAATTCTTTGGGTTTCATGTCGAAAAAGCAATTACCAACAAAAATGATTTTAAACCCATAAATAAAGAGCCTTACTTGCCTTTTCGTTCCGAATTTGAAAAGAAAGGAACAGATGATTTCATAAGGGATGATAGTTTAGTACAAGGGGAATTTCATTTTTACAGAATTTCTGGAATTGATTTATTCGGTAAAAAACAGCCTTCAGATATAATAAAGAAGATTTACGTGCCAAAACTCACCAATGCATGGATTCAAATCGATACTGTTGAAGCAAAAGATTACATCAGAGTAATTAAGGGAGTTGTACATCCTTTGGATGGGGTGGACCATATTAATCTAAATACAATTCAGTTGTTGAGATCCAATATACCAGATGGTGATTTTGAAATACTTAAAGAAATCACTTATGATAAAAACGATACGTTATTCACCATTAATGCTGAAGTTGTGAAAAGAACTGGTGATGCATACTACTACAAAGTCATCGCTTTCAATAAAGATAAAGATACTGTTTTCTCGCTCCCTCATTATTTCTTCACACTTGACCAAGAACCACCTAATCCAGTAAAATATTTAACAGGTACAATAGACTCTTTAGGAATTGTGGATTTATCATGGGAAGCTCCCGAGGATAAAGACATCATTGGTTATAGAGTTTATAGGGCAAATGATAAACATGAAGAGTTCATTGAGAAAACAACACGGTTAAATTTGAATCTGGATTATAGAGATACTCTATCCTTGGATAATCTTACTTCTGAAATATATTATTACGTTATTGTTGTTGATTCAAATTACAATAATTCTGTTCATTCGGACACCTTACTTTTAATAAAACCTGACACCATACCTCCAATTCCCAATATCATTAGTTTTGCAAAGCGAAGAGATTCAGTGGTTCATATTAGTTGGATTAATTCTACAAGTTCTGATGTTAAAAATCACGCTTTGATCAGAAGTTCTGATGACAAAATTAATATTGACACATTATATCGATGGAATGATAGTACTTCGACTTTTAAAGACTATAAAGCTATTATAGGCAACTTCAATTCTTATCAAATAATAACCTGGGATAATTCGAACAACAGTTCAATATCAAATAGTTTTAGAATGTTTTTTGAACCCGGATACAGAAAAAAAATACCTTTAAATATTGAGGTCAATCGCATTGAAAATTATATTTCTATCAGATGGGACAAACCAAATGATAAAGTTTTTTCTTATCAACTTTATAAAGGAAAAAGTAAAGAATCTCTTACTTTAATTAAAACCATTGAAGACCCTTCCGTAAACTCCTTCTTCGATATTGAAATTTCTATTAACAACCAATACTTTTACGCTATAAAATATATCAATTCTGAAGGGATTCATAGCA
>Ga0209075_1003498_pt1 | contig 13039 bp, 8 predicted proteins | sample Stecom2011_FD_187523 | JGI IMG/M metagenome (GOLD analysis project Ga0209075, IMG submission 187523) | Agricultural soil microbial communities from Utah to study Nitrogen management - Steer compost 2011 (SPAdes) (version 2) | ecosystem: Environmental > Terrestrial > Soil > Agricultural land... | reverse complement strand
GTATTTTCTGATGTGCTCTACGTAGCACTGAATTACTTAATTGGGTACAGAAGAAAAGTGATTTACAATAATTTAAAAAATTCATTCCCTGAAAAGTCCGAGAAGGAAATTAAAAAAATTCAAAAGAAATTTTATAAGAATTTCGCCGATTATATGGTTGAAACTTTAAAATGTTTCTCAATCACTCAAGAAGAATTAGACAAACGACATACTTATAGTAATTTAGAGGCTTTACATGAATGTAAAAAGGAAGGGAAAGATATTATTTTAATGGCTGGACATATTTTCAATTGGGAATGGTTTGTCGGTTTAGCACAAAATCTACCTGAATTAAAAACAGTTGCGATTTACCATAAAATAAGAAATGAATTTTGGAATGACCATATCAATGCGATCAGAGGAAAGTTTGGTACACTTCCACTCGATATGAAAAACACCGCTCGATATATGTTAGGAACAAAAAGCAATGGAAATCATGCATATCTATTTGTCGCTGATCAAAGCCCAAAAAAATCAGCCATTCATCACAGTATAAATTTTTTGAATCAAGAAACCCCTGTTTTTATAGGGTTTGATAAGATTGCAATCAAAAGAGATATGGCAGTTGTATTTTGTAAAACCGTTAAAATAAAAAGAGGTTATTACCACACAACTTTTGAAAGAATTACACCTGATGGCAAACAATTTGAACCTCTAGAAGTAGTCGATAAGTTTTTTGAAAAACTTGAAAAAACAATTATTGAAAATCCTGACAATTGGCTTTGGAGCCACAAACGTTGGAAATGGAAAAAAGGAATAGATTATTGAAAACAGCAATTGCCATATTGAATTGGAATGGAAAGAAACTTTTAGAAGAATTTCTTCCTTCTGTTGTAAAACATTCTACTCAAGCGGATATTTATTTGATCGATAATGCTTCGACCGATGATTCCTTGCATTTTGTAGAAAACAATTTCCCTCAAGTTAAACTCATAAAAAACTCAACAAATCTCGGTTATGCGGGTGGGTATAATTTGGGTGTAAAAAAAATTTTAGAGCAATCCGATTATGATTTTTTTTGTTTTTTAAATTCCGATGTTGAAGTCACAGAAAATTGGTTAAATCCTATCGAAAATTTATTCAAAAACGATAAAGAAATTGCGGTTGTACAACCCAAAGTTTTAGATTATAAAAATCGTGGTCATTTCGAATATGCTGGAGCAGCAGGTGGTTTTATAGACAATTTTGGCTATCCATTTTGTAGAGGTAGAGTTTTTTGGACTTTAGAAAAAGATGAAGGTCAATATGACGATAACATTCAAACGTTTTGGGCGAGTGGCGCTTGCTTGTTCATCAGAAAAGAAGATTTTTTAGAAGTGAATGGATTTGATGAAAAGTTTTTTGCACATATGGAAGAAATCGATCTTTGCTGGCGATTAAATAATTTAGGAAAGAAAGTTTTTTATTGTGGACAATCGACGATTTTCCATTTAGGAGGTGGAACTTTAAAAACTAATAGTCCAAAGAAAACCTATCTTAACTTCAGGAATAACCTCGGTATGTTGGCTAAAAATCTACCTGTTTCATTGAGTTTCCCTATTATTTTCACCAGGCTTTGTTTGGATGGAATTACAGGAATAGTGTTTTTTTTCTATGAAGGTTTTTCTCATTGTTGGGCAATTGTACGTTCGCATTTTGGATTTTATAGAAGACTTCCGCATTATATAAGCAACAGAAATATTGGCAAGAAGAATTATTTCCATAAGAAATTTGTACCCTTTCAATATTTTATATTAAAAAGGAAATATTATTCAGATTTGAAGTAATTTAAACTTCGCCCAATTTATTGGCAATGGTTTTAATGAAATTTGTAAGTGGAGCTTTTGCCATCATTTCGATCATCATGTTGAATTTCCCTTCGAAATCGAGACTGATGTCAGAATTCAAATCATCGACTGCATCAATATTGATGGTTAAATAATATTCGAAATTTGGACTTGGCGATTCAAAAACCAATTGAGAAGGTTCTGTAGTTTCCTTAATTTTCATCCCTACTTTCGGCATACTTTTACTAATTTGAACAGTAAAACCTCGACCTGATTCATGAACTTCAAACAAAATGGTTTCATCTGGCATTAGTTGGCGATAATTCTCCATATCGAGTAGAAATTCGTATGCTTCTTGTTGATTTTTAGAAAAACGGGTTTTATCTATATTAACCTTCATATCAGTCTTTATTTAATTATATTTGTCTTAAATCGATTCAAATGTACAAAGTTTTTTATAATGAAAAAGCAATAATTTTAACCGATAAACCTATAGAAAAGTATAAATCACTGAAGTACGTCACTAACAATCAATTTGACGAAGCCTTGGATATGCTTAAAAATTCAAATAACGAAGTGATCAATATTTATCATCACAATTTGTCGAAACTTTGGAACAATTTTCAGAATCATTTCAAATATTTAGAAGCCGCAGGTGGTGTTGTAAAAAATCAAAAGGGTAAAATATTGTTCATATATCGTTTGGGCCGATGGGATTTACCAAAAGGCAAAGTTGAAAATGGTGAAACCACAGAAATAGCTGCAGTTCGTGAAGTTGAAGAAGAATGTGGAATTACTAATTTGAAAATTACAAATCAACTTTCGACCACTTTTCATATCTATTATCAAAACGAATTTATGCTGAAAGCAACTTATTGGTATGAAATGGACTATATGGGCAATGAAGAATTGATACCGCAAGAAGAGGAAGGAATCAAGATGGCGCAATGGAAAGATCAAGAAGAAATTTCAAAAATCTTTCCTAAAACTTACGAAAACATTCAACTGATTTTGAAAGAAGTTGGTTTGAGCATTTAAATTTAAACTGAATTCTAAAATAATTTCATCCAAACTCAAAAGAATTAATTCGCTATGATTTCTGTAATAATTCCCATGTACAATGCTAAAAAATCGATTGTTCAAGCTTTGGATTCAATCAGGAATCAAACTTACGATGGTAAATTTGAGGTTATTGTTGTAAACGATGGCTCCACTGATTCGAGTCTAAGTCTAATTCAAGAATATCAACAAAAACATCCTGAACTCGATTTGACCATCATTAACCAAAAAAATCAAGGTGTTTCAGTTGCGAGAAATAAAGGATTAGAAATCGCCAAAGGAGAATGGATTGCACTTTTGGATGCAGACGATGAATGGGTTGCTGATAAAACTGAGAAACAAATGATGTTGCTAAAAAACCAATCTTTATCCATTGATTTATTAGGAACTTTAAGAAACAACAATCCAATTTTATGGCCATATAAACCTGATGTGAACAATTTGGCTGAAGTCACCTTCAAAAAATTATTGATAAGAAATGAACTTCAACCATCGACAGTAATTTTCAATAGAAAACTTTTGAAAAACACTGGTTTTTTTGAAGAAACTCAATCCCATGCAGAAGACGTTGATTATTGGTTAAGAGCAACAAAAAACAACAAACTCTATGTACTTTGTGAAAGTTTAATTTGGGCAGGAAAAGGTAAATTATCATTTGGAACATCCGGTTTGTCGGCTGATTTAAAATCGATGAGAAATGGGTATATCAGCAATTTGAAAAGATTGTACGTGTTGAATCGAATTTCAAAATTTCAATTATGGGCTTATTCTATCTTTTATAGATTAAAATATTTAGTTTTGTTGGTCAGGGTTTCATTAAAATAAATCAATTGTAAAGCAAATAAAATGAAAAAACATAAAAACATATTAATCACTGGAGGTGCTGGATTCATTGGAAGTAATTTAGCTTTAGAATTGATAGAATCAGGTTATTCGGTAACAGTTTTGGACAATCTATCAACTCAAATTCATGGTCAAAACCCAGTGGTTGATTCACCACTTTATAAAAGTATTAAAGACAAAGTAAATTTCATAAAAGGCGATGTCACCCAAAGAGAAGATTGGGAAAAAGCTATAAAAAATCAAGATGCAATAGTTCATTTAGCAGCTGAAACAGGCACTGGACAGTCGATGTATCAAATCGAGCGATACAACAAAGTAAATAGTTATGGTACAGCTCTGATGATGGATATTTTGGTCAATCAACCCAACCAAGTGAAAAAAATAGTTCTTGGCTCTACACGTGCGGTTTATGGTGAAGGGAAATATGAAACTATTAATAAACAAATTGTTTACCCAATCTCGAGGAAGGTTTCTAATATGCAGAAAGGAATTTTTGAAATCATAGATAAAAACGGAAATCCTTTAAAGCCTTTGCCGACATCAGAAGATTCTAAAGTACATCCAATATCTATGTATGGAATAACCAAAGCCAATCAAGAGGAAATTATTAGAAATGTTTGTGAATCTACAGGTTTGGATTTTGTGATTTTAAGGTTTCAAAATGTTTACGGAGCAGGTCAATCAATGAAAAATCCTTACACTGGAATTTTATCTGTATTTTCAACTCAAATTTTGACAGACAATCCTATTATTTTGTTTGAAGATGGAAATCCGGTGCGCGACTTTGTTGAAATCAGAGATGTAGTTGAAGCTTGTAAAAGAAGTATTGAATCCGATAAGCCGAATCGAAGAATAATCAATGTTGGAACGGGTGTACCTACCACAATTTTGAATGTTGCAGAAAGTATGAAAGAAGCTTTTGGAAAAGAAACAACTGTTAAAATTTCAGGTGGATTTAGAATTGGAGATATTCGATTCAATGTGGCTGATTTGAATTTAATGAAAAAGTATTTAGAATTTGAACCGAAAATTTCACTTAAAGAGGGAATCAAAAGATATGTAGATTGGGCAAAACAGCAAGATGTCAAAAGCAATAATTTCCAAGAATCTTTAAATGAAATGGAGGAGAAAAGGTTATTTATCAAATCATGAGTTTTAAAGGAAAAAAGATATTATTCATTTCACCTCGCTTTTTTAACTATGAAGTTGCTATCGTAGAAAAATTGACAGAACTTGGTGCTGAAGTCGATTTTTTCGATGAAAGACCTTCGAATTCTATTTTCTCTAAAGGAATTATTCGTGTCAATCCTAAACTATATAAATCTCAAATCAACAAATATTATCAATCCATTCAAAACAAAATAAAAGGAAATACTTACGACTATTTTTTACTCATCAAAGGTGAAAGTATTCCTTTCGAATTCTTGGAGGAATTGCATTCGAATCAACCAAAAGCTAAGAAAATTTTCTACACTTATGATTCGGTGTTCGAATATCCAAAATTTAAGGAATTAATGAATTATTTCGATAAAAACATTAGCTTCGAACCCTCGGACGTTAAGGAATATTCGTTTTTATTTCGTCCATTATTTTACTTAAATACTTATCAAAAAAATGAAAATCACAAGCGAAACTATGATATAGTATTTATAGGTAGTGCGCATACAGATCGATATTTAATTGGTGAAAAAGTAAATCAAATAGCTAAAGATTTGAACTTGAAAACTTATTTTTATTATTATATACCCAATAAAATAACATATTATTTCAAGAAAATCTTCGATCAGAATTTCAAAAGATTTGATTTAGACAAATTGAGTTTTGATAAATTAACACATGAACAAATCTCTGATATATATTTGAACAGTTTTGCAGTTTTGGATATCAACAAACCTTTTCAATTGGGATTAAGTATGCGAACTTTCGATACTTTGGCATCTTCAAAAAAACTGATTACAACCAATCATGAAATAAAGAAATACCCAATTTACAACCCAAATAATATTTTAGTGATTAATCGAGAGAAAATTGAAATCGATTTAAATTTCTTTAAAAATGAATTCGAAACTTATGATAAAAATGCAATTTATAAAATGTCACTTGAATCTTGGTTAGAAGATGTTTTTATCAATGATCGAATCGAATATTGGGACAGTGTTATCGAATCAATTTTGGATCAATAATTTTTGAATTCTCGGGATTGGACCTGTACAACCGATATCTGATTTGTGGCAAGCGATACAAGAATTTACGACATCATTATAGAGTTGAGTTTTATCTTCTACATTAGAATTATGTAATAGTTTTACATTTTTGATAAAAACATCCGAATAATTTCGGAACAATACATTATGTTCAAAACCATCAGTAAACTCAGCTGTATAGATTTCATCGAAATAAATAGGCACATCACCCAAAGGCTTTTTATCAATAATAAGTTCCTTATTTTCCTTATAAAAATTGTACATATCCTCCATAAGCAATGCCATTTCTGAAGGTTGGTACAATTTATTGAAAGCGCTTTCTGTTTCTTTATTAGTTTCAGCTAAATTGATTTGAAATTTCTCGCCACAGCTAACTAAAAGCAATATCCAAACGAGAGCAAAATTTGATTTATGATTCACTATTGTTCTTCTTTAGGTAAACTCCATCAGCCATAAACGTATATTCAATTCTTGGCTCAACTATCGCATCAATTTCATCTTGTGATTTTCCAGCATCTTGTGCATAATGTCTAAGTTCTTCGACAGTAGTTTCGCTTTTATACGCCATTCCTTTGATAATAGCATCGGAATTAGCTGCATCCATAGGAACGAAGAACTCATAATCTTTAAATTTAACAAAAGATTCTGCATTACCATCACCTAAGTCCAAAGTCATCCAACATCCTTTCTTTTGACAAATTGAGTTAACCTTTGCATTGAAAGTTACTTCTAAAGAGTCTCCTACTTCCATTTCTTCGTAGTACTCTCTCATCTCAGCATTTGTAATCAATTCAGTTAATTCGAATGCTTCACCAAAGTTTTCGTATTCGTTAATATCCACAAGTACTTCAGTATTTTTTACAGAGCTATCTTGATCATTTGTAGGATTATTACATGAAATGAATGAAGCAACAAGGAACAGACTTAAAAATAAATTTCTCATGATTTAATTTTGAGTTCAAATATAATTAAATCTTTTATAGGTAAAAATATTATGCTTCCAAAAAAACGTAAAAAAAAATCCTCTATCAATTAAGATAGAGGATTGATAAAGACTGGCGGCGACCTACTCTCCCGTATTAACAGTACCATCGGCGCTGGCAGGCTTAACTTCTCTGTTCGGAATGGGAAGAGGTGAGCCCTGCCGCTAAAACCACCCTAAATTTTTTACGCAAAAATTTAAAACGTATAGCTTGACACTTTAGAAGTAATAAAAGATTAACTTAATAGCTGATAACTATTCTAAAACTAAAATAATAAAAATAATAACCCACTAACAGCAACGGTTAGCAAAGTTTATGGGTAATTAGTACTACTCGACTTTGACATTACTGCCTATACATCTGTAGCCTATCAACGTTGTCATCTCCAACGACCCTTGAAAGAAGTCTTATCTTGTGGAAAGTTTCGTACTTATATGCTTTCAGTACTTATCTAAACCAAACGTAGCTACTCAGCGGTGCACCTGGCGGCACAACTGATACACTAGAGGTTTGTTCAACCCGGTCCTCTCGTACTAGGGTCAAGCCCACTCAAACTTCTAACGATCACAATAGATAGAGACCGAACTGTCTCACGACGTTCTGAACCCAGCTCGCGTGCCACTTTAATGGGCGAACAGCCCAACCCTTGGGACCTTCTCCAGCCCCAGGATGTGACGAGCCGACATCGAGGTGCCGAACCTCCCCGTCGATGTGAGCTCTTGGGGGAGACTAGCCTGTTATCCCCGGAGTACCTTTTATCCTATGAGCGATGGCCCTTCCATACGGAACCACCGGATCACTATGTCCTGCTTTCGCACCTGATCGACTTGTTGGTCTCACAGTCAAGCACCCTTATGCCATTACACGCTACGCACGATTACCAAACGTGCTGAGGGTACCTTTGAAAGCCTCCGTTACGCTTTTGGAGGCGACCACCCCAGTCAAACTACCCACCACGCAATGTCCCTCGGCTTAGCCGAGGTTAGGCTTCAAATAAACAAAGGGTGGTATTTCAACGGCGACTCCACACATACTAGCGTACATGTTTCATAGTCTCCCACCTATCCTACACATTGTTTATCCGAAGGCAATACGAAGCTATAGTAAAGGTTCACGGGGTCTTTTCGTCCCATTGCGATTAATCGGCATCTTCACCGATACTTCAATTTCACCGAGCTCGTGGCTGAGACAGTGCCCAAATCGTTACACCATTCGTGCAGGTCGGAACTTACCCGACAAGGAATTTCGCTACCTTAGGACCGTTATAGTTACGGCCGCCGTTTACTGGGGCTTCAGTCAAATGCTTCGCCGAAGCTAACATCCTCCCTTAACCTTCCAGCACCGGGCAGGTGTCAGACCCTATACATCCACTTTCGTGTTAGCAGAGTCCTGTGTTTTTGATAAACAGTCGCGTGGGCCGATTCTCTGCGGCCCCGTTTTACCGGGGCGACCTTTCTCCCGAAGTTACAGGTCAATTTTGCCTAGTTCCTTAGCCACGAATCACTCGAGCGCCTGAGGATACTCTCCTCGACTACCTGTGTCGGTTTACAGTACGGGCTGCTTCACTCGCTATTTCTTGGATGAGTTTTCACCAGATTATCACGCCACCCGAAGGCTTTGTGTACTATCCCTGCTTTACGCAGGTTCAACGTACTATTCCGTCAGTACGCACTGATTACAACTCACCGTCACTTTAACGTGAGCAGGTACGGGAATATTAACCCGTTTGCCATCCACTTCCCCTGTAGGGTACATGTTAGGACCCGACTAACCCTCAGCTGATTAACATAGCTGAGGAAACCTTAGTCTTGCGGCGGCGGTGTTTCTCACACCGCTTATCGTTACTTATGCCTACATTTTCTTTTCTATAAGCTCCACAGTACATCGCCATACTGCTTCGGCGCCGATAGAATGCTCCCCTACCACTCATACCTAAGTATGAATTCATAGCTTCGGTAGTATACTTATGCCCGAGTATTATCCATGCCGGATCGCTCGACTAGTGAGCTGTTACGCACTCGTTAAATGAATAGCTGCTTCCAAGCTAACATCCTAGCTGTCAATGCAACCCGACCGCGTTTAAACAACTTAGCATACATTTAGGGACCTTAGCTGATGATCTGGGTTCTTTCCCTCTCGGACTTGGACCTTAGCACCCAAGCCCTCACTGCTGTGAAACATATTTTAGCATTCGGAGTTTGTCAGGAATTGGTAGGCGGTGAAGCCCCCGCATCCTATCAGTAGCTCTACCTCTAAAATACTTAACACAACGCTGTTCCTAAAAACATTTCGGGGAGTACGAGCTATTTCCCAGTTTGATTGGCCTTTCACCCCTACCCACAGGTCATCCCAAGACTTTTCAACGTCTACGGGTTCGGTCCTCCATGCCGTGTTACCGGAACTTCAACCTGCCCATGGGTAGATCACAAGGTTTCGCGTCTAATACCACTGACTATACGCCCTATTAAGACTCGCTTTCGCTTCGGCTGCGTAGCTGAACTACTTAACCTTGCCAGTGACATTAACTCGTAGGCTCATTATGCAAAAGGCACGCCGTCATCTCGGCTCAGCCGAGACTCCGACCGCTTGTAAGCGTATGGTTTCAGGTTCTATTTCACCCTTCTATTCGAAGTGCTTTTCACCTTTCCTTCACAGTACTAGTTCACTATCGGTCTTCGAGGAGTATTTAGCCTTGGAGGATGGTCCCCCCATATTCAAACAGGATTTCGCGTGTCCCGCCTTACTCGTTATAACAATTATATGCCTTTCGCCTACAGGATTTTCACCTTCTATGATTAAACTTTCCAGTTTATTCGACTAAACATATAAATGCTTTAGGGCTAATCCGCGTTCGCTCGCCACTACTTACGGAATCTCAATTGATTTCTTTTCCTACAGGTACTTAGATGTTTCAGTTCCCTGCGTTCGCTTCTCGGCTCAGCCGAGATGACAGGCCTTCAACCTGCCGGGTTGTCCCATTCGGAAATCTACGGATCATTGTGTATGTGCCACTACCCGTAGCTTATCGCAGCTTATCACGTCCTTCATCGCCTCTCGAAGCCTAGGCATCCGCCATACGCTCTTTGTAACTTTTTTCTAACCGCCGCTCTAGTGTTCGGTTATTATTTTTATATTATCGCTTTACTATATTATAGTTATATTTATTGCTTTCTCGTTATTTCTTTTATTTTCCAAAATGTCAATGAACTCTTCTAATCCTAATTCAATTAGGATATATGTGGAGAATATCGGAGTCGAACCGATGACCTCCTGCGTGCAAGGCAGGCGCTCTAGCCAGCTGAGCTAATTCCCCTCTTCTTTACATCGCACCATATGGCGATTACTGTAGTCTCGGGCAGGCTCGAACTGCCGACCTCTACATTATCAGTGTAGCGCTCTAACCAGCTGAGCTACGAGACTCTTTAAAAAAGAGTGGCCGTCTTTGTTGTTTTTATTAAAATAACAACAAACAATTTGTTCTTATTATGATATAGAAGAAAGAAAGCCTAAACAATTTATAAATGGCCTCTTGTAAATAGACCGGTTAGACGTATAACAATTTGTAGTACTCTATAAAAGAGATGTTCCAGCCGCACCTTCCGGTACGGCTACCTTGTTACGACTTAGCCCTAGTTACCAGTTTTACCCTAGGTAGCTCCTGTTACGGTCACCAACTTCAGGTACCCCCAGCTTCCATGGCTTGACGGGCGGTGTGTACAAGGCCCGGGAACGTATTCACCGCAACATGGCTGATTTGCGATTACTAGCGATTCCAGCTTCATAGAGTCGAGTTGCAGACTCCAATCCGAACTGAGACCGGCTTTAGAGATTAGCATCACATCGCTGTGTAGCTGCCCTCTGTACCGGCCATTGTAGCACGTGTGTCGCCCAAGACATAAGGGCCGTGATGACTTGACGTCGTCCCCACCTTCCTCACAACTTGCGTTGGCAGTCTCACTAGAGTCCTCAGCTTCACCTGTTAGCAACTAGTGACAAGGGTTGCGCTCGTTATAGGACTTAACCTGACACCTCACGGCACGAGCTGACGACAGCCATGCAGCACCTTGCATTCTGTCCGAAGAAAGATTTGTTTCCAAATCGAGCATTATGCATTTAAGCCTTGGTAAGGTTCCTCGCGTATCATCGAATTAAACCACATGCTCCACCGCTTGTGCGGGCCCCCGTCAATTCCTTTGAGTTTCATTCTTGCGAACGTACTCCCCAGGTGGGATACTTATCACTTTCGCTTATCCACTGAAAATTCCAATAGACAGTATCCAACGTTTACGGCGTGGACTACCAGGGTATCTAATCCTGTTTGCTCCCCACGCTTTCGTCCATCAGCGTCAGTAAAGACTTAGCAACCTGCCTACGCTATCGGTGTTCTGTGTAATATCTATGCATTTCACCGCTACACTACACATTCCAGCTGCTTCAATCTCACTCAAGACATACAGTTTCAAAGGCAGTTCGACAGTTAAGCTGTCGGATTTCACCCCTGACTTATACGCCCGCCTACGGACCCTTTAAACCCAATAAATCCGGATAACGCTTGCATCCTCCGTATTACCGCGGCTGCTGGCACGGAGTTAGCCGATGCTTATTCATACAGTACCTTCAACACCTTACACGTAAAGTGGTTTATTCCTGTATAAAAGCAGTTTACAACCCATAAGGCATTCTTCCTGCACGCGGGATGGCTGGATCAGGCTCTCACCCATTGTCCAATATTCCTCACTGCTGCCTCCCGTAGGAGTCTGGTCCGTGTCTCAGTACCAGTGTGGGGGATCACCCTCTCAGGCCCCCTACAGATCATTGCCTTGGTAGGCAGTTACCCTACCAACTAACTAATCTGACGCATGACCATCCTATTCCGATAAATCTTTTAACTATTAACGATGCCGATAATAGTGTTATTCAGTATTAATCCCAGTTTCCTAGGGCTATCCTGATGAATAGGGCAGGTTTCATACGCGTTACTCACCCATCCGCCGGTCTCTATAATTGCAAGCAATTATATACCCCTCGGCTTGCATGTGTTAAGCCTCCCGCTAGCGTTCATCCTGAGCCAGGATCAAACTCTCCGTTGTTAAAATTTTAAATATTTTGACTAACAAATCGTCCGAATTACCTGCCTCTTTAAATTGACCACTTAAATTTAATTAGGCTCTTCTTTCTTCTATATCTTAATAATTACAATGAACTTCTCATCTTAAACTCACCAAAACTAATAACCCTTGTTTCAATGAGCGTGCAAAGGTAATAAAGATTTTTAATCTAGCAAAATTTTGCCGATAAATTTTAAAATTAATTCCTAAAATCAAAATTAATCAAAAACCCTACTTTTCTACCAATGAACATCTGCTTTTTTCTATCAAAGCGGTTGCAAAGGTAAGAAGCTTTACACAACTTGCAAACCTTTTTCTAGTTATTTTTGAAAGAAAACTAATTACACACTTCAACTGATTGAATATCTGATCTATATAAAATAAAATCATTTTGAATTTATTTGATGCGTGATGGGAGTTTGATTATATATGATGAGACCTTAGTATATATATTATAATGATTCAGCCCAAAACAATAACCGATGAGATCATCAATTTTAAATAGTAATAGTTGTAATCAACAAAAAAAGCCCCGGTTACCCGAGGCTTTCTGTTTATATTCAAAAGGTTTATTTAATTACCTTTTTTAATGATCTTAAATGTTTCAACTTGCCCATCTTCTAAAGTAACTCTGAATACATAAGTTCCAGTTGTCAATTTCGATACATCGATTTGACCTTGGTTAATCATAGATTCACTAATTACTCTTTGACCGGTTAAGTTGTACACTTCAACTGATTGAATAGCTTTTTGTGAAGTAATGTTCAATACATCTCTTACAGGGTTTGGATAATATGCGAAGTGGAAAGAATTTAAGTCTGATACCCCTAAAGTTTCACAGATTCCATCCAAATCCATAACTCCATCCGCTGCAGTGCCGTAATAATCAGGTTCTGAACCTGGAATCCAATTACCATCCGCATCTCTTGAATAGAATTCGTTTGGTGTGTTCAGTGTGTAATTCACTTCCCAATAAGTATTACCAGTTGCATCTAATAACATTGACATCCAGTAAACTGTCTCAGTTTCAGTGTTTC
>Ga0209075_1003497_pt1 | contig 13042 bp, 9 predicted proteins | sample Stecom2011_FD_187523 | JGI IMG/M metagenome (GOLD analysis project Ga0209075, IMG submission 187523) | Agricultural soil microbial communities from Utah to study Nitrogen management - Steer compost 2011 (SPAdes) (version 2) | ecosystem: Environmental > Terrestrial > Soil > Agricultural land... | reverse complement strand
GCAATCGAAAAGCAAAACGGTGTGGTCCAAGGATTGTCATCGGCAATAATGACCAATAACTTGCGCGAAGCCGAGCGTTTCCTTTCGCACGCTGGAAGCGATTGCGGTATTGCCAACGTAAACATCGGAACGAGTGGTGCCGAAATTGGTGGTGCTTTTGGTGGTGAAAAAGAAACTGGAGGTGGCCGTCAAAGTGGAAGCGATGCGTGGAAAGTGTATATGCGCCGTCAGACAAACACAATTAACTACAGTACCGAACTTCCGTTAGCACAAGGACTTAAGTTTGAATTGTAAGATTTGAAGTTTTAATATCAGTTTCGTTTTAGAATATAAAATCCTCCTGAAGTGTTGTATTTCAGGAGGATTTTTTTTGGGTTTCAGCCCTTCGTGACTATAAAAAAACAGAAGTGGAGAACGATGTCTTCAGCTTTATTTTTAAGGTTCGTCAGAAGTTTAATTTTTATTTAGTCTTGGATTTTGGTCCAATAATTTACCTCTTTATTATCCGGAACTCGTTGAAAATCGGATGGTTGTCTTTCCGCCAAGCCATCTTCGTCTATAAAAATTCTACCTTGACCGTTTTCTATAACTCCGGTATTTCCATTGTTTTCAATCATAAATAAAGCACACTGAATATCGTAAATTCCTTCAGGAGCAATACGCCCGCTAAACACTAAAATCTCCTCCATTTCATTAGGTTGATTAGGCTTAGTGGCAATTACATGTAGAAATACTGAAAAATTTTCTCCAGAACCAGATATAAACGATCCTTTCCCAACAGAACTGATGTTGGATTGCTCACCTGTATATTGAATTTCGAGTCCTTTTTGATTTAAAAATTCAAGCAATAGATCCCCAAATTGTCTGCCATTAACATCTGATGGAATATTGGAGTTTTCGAGAATACTGGGAGACATCAAATATTTACCTTCAATATTGGGAGGATTGTTTCCGGGATGAATTTTTAGACCAAGATCTACCACTTCATAATAAATGTCACTTCCAACAAATTCAATAATCGAATGGGTGGAGCCGTCAAAAATCTCTTCGACCCCGTCATCATCTTTAGAGCATCCGATAAATAAAAAAACAATAATAAAAGTAAATGAAAGATATCGTTTCATAATTATATAGTTAGTTAATGTAGTTATTAAGAAATTTCATCTTAATGTTTTTAGTTCCACAGTCGATTGGTTTTGTAGTTTATTATGTGATTAAGACCAATCTTTCTAATGCTTAGTGGTGAAAAACGACAAATGGTTAACACGGGATTTCAGGAAAATAATTTTCCTCATTTTTTCAGAGGGTAAAAAAACAATTTTAGAATTTCAGCTCAACAAGAAGTGGGCAATGATCGCTGTGTTTTACTTCCGATAGGATGACAGCTCGTTTTAGATTATTCCTGAGCGGTTCGGCGACCATATTATAATCAATGCGCCACCCTTTGTTGTTGTTTCTAGAATTGGCGCGATAACTCCACCACGTATAATTGTGAGGTTCTTGGTTGAAATGTCGGAAACTATCGATGAATCCACTGTTGATAAAATTGTCTAACCACGCTCTTTCATTGGGTAAAAATCCAGAAACATTCGCGTTTCGAATGGGGTCATGAATATCGATAGCGCGATGACAAATATTATAATCGCCGCAAATAATTAGGTTTGGTATTTCCATTTTTAAGTTGTCGACATACGCTCTAAAATCGTCCATCGCATCAAATTTGATTTTCAAACGATTTATGTTGGTTCCACTTGGCATATACAAGCTCATCACCGAAAAATCATCAAAATCCAAACGAATATTTCTTCCTTCTATATCCATATAGTCAATCCCAGTTCCATACTCCACGTGATTGGGTTTTAATTTCGAAAAAACAGCCACCCCACTATATCCTTTTTTTTCGGCGCTATACCAATAGTGATATGGATAGCCTGCGGCTTCAATGGCTGCAACATCCACCTGTTCTTTATGTGCTTTGGTTTCTTGAATACACACTATATCGGGATTGGCAACTTGTAACCAGTCGGTAAGTCCTTTTCGCATGGCCGCGCGAATTCCGTTTACATTGTAGGAGATAATTTTCATTGCGATTTGGATACGTTATTTTTTTACAAGGCGACAAGTTAAAAATCCCACGTGCTATATCCAATAAACACCCGTCATTCTTTATTGATTTCGTTACTTTTGGCAGGTTGTGGAGAGATGCGCCATAAAATAAAAACCAACGGATTTAGTTGTATAGTTGATGAGGTATTGCCTGTTTGTTATAAGTTTTCTTTTAGCTGTCGTGAGTTCGGCACAGGAAACTACATCCCATCATCAAGAGACTAAGGTGGCAGTGCGCGATACAGTAGTGCTCGACAGCGCTGGAATCAACCCCAAACGATTTCGGATTTCCGATGCGGAAGGGAATTCGCCCGGCCCGTTTTCCTATCGTATCGACTATAAAAAAGGGACAATCTACTTTTCCGAAGAAATTCAAAAAGAACACGACTCTTTATCGGTTGAATATTTTCGATATCCGAGTTTTTTAACGCGTGAATATTTTCTGTTGGATTCGAAGATGATCGTCGAGAATACTGGGGGCATCGACAAATTGTATTCTTTGGATCAAAGTACGAACAAAAACATCTTCACACCTTTTGACGGATTGAACACGGCGGGGAGTATCTCTCGGGGTATCACCATCGGGAACAACCAAAATGCGGTAGTCAATAGCGAATTGGATTTGCAGATAACTGGAAAGTTGAGCGATAAGGTATCTATTCGAGCGTCCATTCAAGATGCTAATATTCCGACCCAGGATGGTGGATATTCGCAAAGTTTGAATGAATTCGATCAGATTTTCATCGAGCTTTTTGGTGATAATTGGAATATTCGCGCTGGAGATATCGATTTGACAAACAGTCGAAGCTATTTTGGTAAGTTCGCAAAGAAGGTGCAAGGGGTTTCCCTCGGAGGAACCGTAAAAAACAAGGATGGCTCTACGATATCCGCTACTGCCGCAGGGGCTTTGGTAAAAGGTGTTTTTACACGAAGTGAATTTGTAGGACAGGAAGGAAATCAAGGTCCTTATAAACTGGTGGGGCCTAATGGTGAACTTTATATATTGGTGGTTTCTGGCAGTGAAAAAGTTTACGTCAACGGATTGCTCCTGAAGCGAGGTGAGAATGAAGACTACCTCATCGATTATAATTCGGGTGAAATCAAGTTTAATCCAACCTATCCGATAACTTCGAATATGCGGATATCTGTAGAATATCAATTTACCGATAGAAATTATACACGCTATGTGGGGTATGGCGGTGCGGAATACAACAGCGAAAAGTTGGATTTAGGCGTTTATCTCTACTCTGAAAATGATGCTAAAAACCAACCGCTTCAACAGAATTTATCCGAGGAACAAGTAGAAATTTTAAAAGCTGCGGGAGACGATAAAGACATGATGATGGCGCCATCTGCCGTGCCAGATACGTATTCGGAAAACAAGATTTTATACAAAAAGGACACCTATAATGGTCAGGAAATATTTGTGTATTCCAACAATCCGGAAGACGAACTCTTCAACGTTCGGTTTACTTCGGTGGGTTCAGGGAACGGAAACTACATCATTAGCGATCAACAGGCCATTAGCCGTATCTATGAATTTATCGCGCCAATCGACGGAAAAAAACAAGGAGAATACGAACCGATTATCCGGTTGAGCGCACCAGAAAAAATTCAAGTTGGTGGGGTGAACGGAAGTTTTCATCCTTCGGAAAAAACATTGGTCGATTTTGAAGTGTCGGTGAGCAATTACGATCAAAACCTTTTTAGTCAAATAGACAATGGAGATAATGTTGGTTTTGCCGGTCGGGTATTGGCAAAGCAACGAATGATTACAACCCAAGATAGTCTACACATCGACGGATTTGGGTCGGTGGATTTTACTCAGTCGGAATTCAAAACCATTGAACGACTCTATAATGTAGAGTTTAACCGAGATTGGAACTTAGTAGATCCAAGCGGCGATCAGCGTTTTGTTATTTCGGGCGTGGAGTTTTCGCATCCTAAAATGGGCCGCGGTCGTTATGAATTTCAGAATTTAAATTTTTCCGAAAACTTCAATGGAATTCGTCATTTAGTAGCGACAGACCTTCGCTTGAATCGCTTTAGAACGTTGATCAATGGAAGTTTGCTTAACAGTGACTCCGATTCGATTGCCTCCAATTTTATACGTTTCAACACCACAACCACCTATTCTATGAATAAATCGTGGGTAGGCGGGAAGATCGATTTAGAAGACAATCAGATTTCAGACATGGTTAAAGACAGCTTGTCCCCAGTGAGTCATCGGTTTAGCGATTTTGAGGTTTTTTACGGTGTCGGAGACAGCACGAATGTCTTTGTAGAAGCGGGTTTCAATTACCGTGTTAACGATAGTATTCGAAATAATAAACTTCAAAAAGTAAACACATCAAACACCTATTATTTAAAATCGAGATTGATCAATTCCGAAACTACGCAGCTGTCGGCATTTGTGAATTATCGCGAAGTGCGGTATAATCATTTTGAAAGAAAACCTGGAAGTGAGCTTGCGGTATATGAAGCAATAGCACCCAAAGAAACCGAACGCTCCTTAAACTCCCGCTTGTTGTATAGTCAGTCGTTGTTTAATAGAGGGATATTTTGGAATACAGCTTTAGAAACCAACAACGGTGTGATTCCGCAGCAAGAATATACCTATGTAAAAGTGGAGCCCGGGAAGGGCGTTTATATGTGGGTGGATTATAACAACAACGGAATACAGGAGTTGGATGAGTTTGAAGTGGCGCAATTTCCGGACCAAGCGGAATACATCAGGGTTTTGCTGCCAAACCAAGTGTTTCTAAAAATCCGACAAAATAAATTCAGTCAGACTTTGGTGATGAACCCACAGCAATGGTCTAATAAAGAAGGGTTTTTAAAAGTGCTTTCGCATTTTTACAATCAGGCATCTTATATCTTGGACAGAAAAGTGAAACGTCGTAACGATGGATTTAATATCAATCCGTTTGAGGATGGTGGAGCGGACCAACTCGGACTTACATTGAATTTTAGAAATGTGTTGTTTTTTAATCGCGGGAAGCAGCATTATACAACCAGTTATACGTTTTTAAACAACTCTTCAGACAATTTGCTGTCTATCGGTTTACAGCGAAACGATTTGCAGAGCCACCAGTTGAATTTCAGTCATAAAATTCGTGATATTTGGCTGCTCAATGTGAAAGGTGCCACGCATAAAAACAAGAATTTTTCAGAGAATTTTCCAAATCGAAACTATCGGTTGGCTTCTTATGAGGCCAATCCGAAACTCTCATTCTTGCACAGTTTGCAAACGCGAATCGACGTATTTTACAATTTAAAGACTAAGGAGAATAAATTAGGAGACCAAGAGCATTTGCGTCAGCATACCTTAGGTTTTTCTTTTGCGTATTCCAATGCTGAAAAGATTTCGGTTAACGGTGAGTTCAACTACATCAGCAACATTTTTAAAGGAGCTTCTTATTCGCCTGTAGCATATCAGATGTTGGAAGGGTTGCGACCGGGAACGAATTTCACTTGGCAATTGCTTTTCCAAAAACGAATCACGCAATATCTCGATGCCAACCTGATGTATTTTGGCAGAAAGAGCGAATTGGCGAAAACCGTACACACGGGAAGTGTGCAATTGCGGGCGTATTTTTAAGCCATTAAATTAATGGAACAAATTCCTTCTCGATTTCTATAAATACTCGCTCTGGAATGTCTAATTCTGAAGTGATTTTTCTCCAATCCTTCCCCACATCTTGGACTTCTTTTATAATCGACTTCGGGTTTTTGACAGTGTACTTTTCGGCCAATATAAGAACGTCGTCCAAAGTAATGTCATTTCTTTTGTTGTTGACCGATAATGCTCGGGAAATATGGCTGTAATTAAAGTTAATGTTCAAAGGATATGTAATGTCATAAGCCGGCGCCAAATTCCAACTGTTGGTTTCTTTGGAATACATAAAGCTGTGGTTTTTTAAGTGATCATCGATATTGGCAAAGCAGATATTAAAAACCATCCTTCGAAACAATTCTTGAATTTCGTTATATGAAATCTTTAGGGCTATAGCTAGTTTGAATAAGTTTTCGTAAGTAGAGTTTTCCGGCTTTTTGAAATCCCATCCGGTCAATCCCGAAACTGTTAACACGTGGATTTTCTCTCCGTTTTGTCTGTCGTACCGCAAGGTTGCAAAATGCTTGTCGTCGATTAATTTCGAAGACATCATGGTCAATCCTGCTTTCTGAGCCATCAGGTAGTAAGCGTATTCGACCTTTTCTTGGCTATAATCCAATTCTTGATTTTTGCCTAACGAAAGTTTGACCAAATATTGATGGTAGGAATTGCCGTATTCCAAGTCTCCCGGAATAATCTCGCCAGACTCCTTATGTTCTGACACTAAAATTTTTGGTCGTGCTCCCCCAGCTGATGTCCCCATTTTGAAAATATTTAGAAGTGCACTATTATCGAGTTGTTTTTCAGAGGTGATTTTTTTCTGATGTAATACTTGGTGTAGCACGTCCACGATTTCCGCGAGATTAATAGTGGTGCTTTCTGGTATTTTGGCTGCTGGCTTATATTCTAATGCCCCCATGCCACGGTTTGCGACATAGGTAAGTAGTTCTAAGGGGGTGATTTTTTGAAATGCTTTATTTTTCGTTTCAAACCATTTTTTAAAAATGATATTCCCGAACATATCTGGTAAGGAATCTGCAATCATTGGTGGCAATCCTCGAAAAGTCTCTCCGTGAAATCGGCTGAAAACTTGAACCGACTTGATTCGCTTTAAGATATAGGGGAAAATATTAGATAACTGATTGGTTTCCAAGAATTCGGGATGATACTGAAAATACGATGTTCGTTTATCAACATCATATCCTAATCTCCCTAATTCCTGGTTGAATATCCGGACCTCTATTATTTCGTTTTTAGCCATTTAATAAAGCGATTCGATATCTGTGTCTGTTTCCAAATCCTCCAAAGTGCGATAAAAATCCTCCAATAAATCGAAGTGGTAAGCGATTTTAAGTACGGTATCTAAAGTTGCATTTTTTCCATTTTCAAAATTTTGAATGGTCGTTCGGGAAACGTGTATTGCATCGGCCAAATTGTCTCTTGTTAATTGATGCATTTGCCGATACTTTTTACACAGGGTTCCTAATTTGATTTTGGTGGCTTTTATGGTAATGGGATCAAACATAACTATCATTATAATGGTTAAATATAGTTATTTTTCGAGTAAGATTACCATTATATTGGTTGTTGTTAGCGTTTTTATTGCCCTGTTGATAAATGAAATCTGTTTTACTTACAATAGTTTACCCGACAAGAACATCGCTGCAATCGTGAAATAGATAATAATCCCAGTAACATCAACAAGAGTAGCTACAAATGGAGCTGACGCCGTTGCGGGATCCATTTTTATTTTCTTTAGAAGAAACGGAATTAAGGAGCCAGCTAATGTTCCCCAAAGTACGATAAAGACTAAAGACACTGAGACGCTCAAAGCGATGTAGAGCCAAAATTCGCCATAATCATAAATTCCGGCGAATTGCCACAGCAAGATGCGGCCAAATCCTATGGCTCCTAAAATCGAACCGAGTATCAAGCCCGAAAGAATTTCTTTTTTCATCACATACCACCAATCCCTCAATTTTAGTTCTTTTAGTGCCATACTCCGAATGATGAGTGAAGCAGCTTGTGAACCCGAGTTTCCACCACTGGAAATGATCAGTGGAACAAACAACGCTAAGACTACGGCTTTTTCTATTTCACCTTCGAAGAAACCCATCGCCGAGGCGGTCAGCATTTCTCCAAAAAACAAGATGACCAACCAACCCGCTCTTTTTTGTACCAATTCCAACAGTGTGGATTGTGTATAGGAAACTTCCAAGCCATCAGTACCTCCAAATTTATGGATGTCTTCGGTGGTTTGCTCTTTGATGCGATCGATAATGTCGTCGAAAGTTACGATGCCGACCAAAACCCCTGCTTTTGTTACGATGGGCAGTGCCGAGCGGTCGTATTTGTCGAAAATTCCAACGGCATCTTCAATTGGTGTGGTTGCTGCGATGGAGGTAACGTGCCGATCCATCAGTTCCGAGATTTTTGTTTCCGGTTCGGCCATCAGCAATTGCCCGATACGAAGGTCATCGATCAGTCGGTTTTCTTCATCTACGATATAGACAAAGTTTAGCGTTTCTGCTTTTTCACCTTCTTTTTTGATATGCTCCAAGACTTGTCCGACAGTTTGTTCGGGTTTTGCCTGGATGTAATGTGGGGTCATCGATCGGGCGACACTGTCTTTTTCATACCCGATGAGGTTGAGTGCAATTTCTCGCTCTTCGGGATTTAGAAGATTAATCGACGACTTGATTAAGTGGTCCGGAAAATTCTCGAATAACTTTGTTCTATTGTCCGGTGGTAGGTTATTCAAAACATTAGAGAGCTCCTTTGTGCCCAATGCTTTAATGATATCGAGTTGTTCTTGCGGCTGTAAAAACCGGAACACAAGATTTTTCCTTTCTGCAGGTAGCATAAGAAAAGATAAATGCCTTTCATTGCTTTCCAATTCTGTCAATCGTTCAGCAATGTCTGCAGGGTGTTGATTTTGAAAGTCTACCATATTTAAAAAATTTATGCCTTCAAAGGGTTTGTCATCGCGACAAAATTGAAGTGAGTTACAAAACTACTTAAATTTATGAAGGGTATCTTTTGTTCGGCAATTTTCGACCTCGTGCGTGAAGCTTCTTGTTAAAGTATGGGCTGCGGAATATCTTCTCATATTTTGGTTGCCAAATATTTGAGCCAATTTACTTTTTTTAAAGGAGGAAGATGAATGGACGACATTCTTTTTGTTTTGAAAATATTTAAACTGATTCTAAATACGTTTCAAACCCTCAAGAATGTTTGGCAACACCGTCTTTCGAGTGTATTTTTGTCTTAAACGTTTGTAATATATTCGAAATGGCAATAATTAACTCTTCGATAGCCAGAAAAATGGCTATGGCCCTATCAGGGCTTTTCTTGATTGTTTTTCTGCTCCAGCATTTAACCATAAACTTAACTGCTGTTATAGATCCAGAAACCTTTAACTCGCTTTCCCATTTTATGGGTTACAATCCGTTGGTGCAATTTGTGCTACAGCCGATTTTAATTTTTGGAGTCATCTTCCACTTTGTCATGGGGATCAGGCTTGAAATTCAGAATCGAAAAGCACGAAACATCAATTATGGCGTATATAAAGGCGGGGCGAATGCGAGTTGGGCTACCAGAAATATGATTGTTTCAGGAGCGGTAATTCTTGCTTTCTTGGCTTTACACTTTTACGACTTCTGGTTTCCGGAAATCGACTATAAGTTTATTGCAGGACACGAAATGGACGTGTCGCGTTATTACGATCATTTAATAGGCAAGTTTGAGAGCCCAGTGCGAACAGGATTGTATTGTCTTTCTTTTGTGTTGTTGGCCCTTCACCTTTGGCACGGATTTTCATCGTCGTTCCAAAGTATGGGGTGGAATAATAAGTACTCAAAAGGATTAAAAGGATTTACAAAATTCTATGCAGTGGCAGTGCCACTTGGGTTTGTATTCATTGCAATCTACCTTCATTTAATTCAGTAAATTACCACGAAATATATAGCTATGTCAAAATTAAATTCAAAAATACCAAAAGGACCTTTGGCCGAGAAGTGGACGAACCACAAGAATGAGATCAATTTGGTTAATCCCGCTAACAAGCGGAATATCGATGTTATCGTGGTTGGAACGGGTTTGGCAGGAGGAAGTGCCGCAGCAACTTTAGCGGAACTTGGATATAACGTAAAAACCTTTTGCTATCAAGACTCACCTCGAAGAGCACACTCGATTGCGGCTCAAGGGGGAATAAACGCTTCAAAAAACTATCAAGGTGATGGCGATTCAGATTATCGCCTGTTTCACGACACGATAAAAGGAGGCGACTACAGAGCGCGAGAAGCAAACACCTACCGTTTGGCTGAGGTGTCTGGAAATATTATCGATCAATGCGTGGCACAAGGTGTTCCTTTTGCACGCGAGTACGGAGGATACTTAGACAACCGCTCTTTTGGTGGTGTTTTGGTGTCTAGAACCTTTTATGCCAAGGGGCAAACCGGACAGCAGTTGTTGCTCGGAGCCTACTCGGCGATGAACCGTCAGATAAACAGAGGAAAAATACAATCGTTTAACCGTCACGAAATGCTCGAGTTGGTGGTTGTAGACGGAAAAGCGAGAGGCATTATTGCACGCAACTTGGCAACGGGTGAACTTGAAAGGCACGCGGCGCACGCAGTAGTTATAGCCTCTGGAGGATATGGAAATATTTTCTTCTTATCCACCAATGCGATGGGAAGTAACGTGACCGCATCGTGGAAAATTCATAAAAAGGGAGCCTATTTTGCAAACCCTTGCTATACGCAAATTCACCCGACGTGTATTCCGGTTTCGGGAGATTTCCAAAGTAAACTGACATTGATGTCGGAGTCGCTTAGAAACGACGGTAGAATTTGGGTGCCAAAGAAATTAGAAGACGCCGAAGCGATTCGGAATGGCACGAAGAAACCAAAAGACTTGTCGGAAGAGGAGCGCGATTATTACTTAGAAAGACGCTATCCTTCTTTCGGAAACTTAGTGCCACGAGACGTAGCATCACGTGCAGCCAAAGAGCGTTGCGATGCTGGTTTTGGAGTGAACAGAACAGGTCAGGCAGTTTTCCTTGATTTTGCTTCCGCTATTGAACGATACGGAAAAGAGCAAGCCTCTATTCACGGAAACTACAATCCAACCAAAGAAGAAATTACCAAATACGGTCGCGAAGTAATCAAAGCGAAATACGGAAACCTATTCCAAATGTATGAGAAGATTGTAGATCAGAATCCATACGAAACGCCAATGATGATTTATCCTGCCGTACACTATACGATGGGTGGTGTTTGGGTAGATTACAACTTGGAATCTACCATCCCGGGATGCTATGTAATTGGTGAAGCTAACTTTAGCGATCACGGTGCAAACCGATTGGGAGCTTCTGCATTGATGCAAGGATTGGCAGACGGCTATTTTGTATTGCCTTACACCATTGGAGATTACTTGTCGAAGGATATTCGTACAGGAACTATTCCAACGGATAGCAAAGAATTCGAGGAAGCCGAGCGCAGTGTTCGGGAGACTTTAGAGAAGCTCGTAAACAACAAAGGAAAGCATTCGGTAGATTACTATCATAAAAAGCTTGGACATATCATGTGGGAGAAATGTGGTATGGCACGAAATGCGAAAGATCTAAAAGAGGCCATGGATGAAATCAGGGCTTTGAGAGAAGATTTCTGGAAAAACGTAAAAGTTCCAGGTGATATGGACGGGATGAACGCCGAGTTGGAAAAAGCAACCCGAGTTGCCGACTACTTAGAACTGGGTGAGCTCTTTGCAAAAGATGCCTTGCACCGAAACGAATCTTGTGGCGGACACTTTAGAATAGAATATCAAACCGAAGAAGGGGAGGCCCTTCGCGATGACGAGAACTTTATGTATGTAGCCGCGTGGGAATACACCGGAGACCCAAGAGAATCTGTTTTACATAAAGAAGATTTAAATTACGAATATATTGAAGTTCAAACTCGATCCTACAAATAATAGGAAAGAGCGATTTAGATAAAAGCTTATGAAACTTACATTAAAAATCTGGAGACAGAAAAATAACAGTGCCAAAGGAGCGTTCAAAACGTATTCTGTAGATGGCATACAGGGCGACATGTCGTTTTTGGAGATGTTGGATGTCTTAAATGAACAACTGATAAACAGCGATGAAGAGCCTGTGCATTTTGATCACGACTGCCGTGAGGGAATTTGCGGAACGTGTTCGCTGCAAATTAACGGACGACCACACGGACCCGAGAGATTAACTACCACTTGTCAATTACACATGCGAAGCTTTAAGGATGGCGATACGATTACAATCGAGCCTTTCCGTGCTACGGCATTTCCTGTAATTCGCGACTTGGTGGTGGATCGAAGCTCTTTCGAACGCATCCAACAAGCTGGAGGTTATGTTTCTGTCAATACGTCTGGAAATACAATCGATGGAAATGCCATTCCAGTAAACAAACACGATGCAGATGAGGCTTTTAAATCAGCTGCTTGTATCGGGTGTGGAGCTTGTGTAGCCGCATGTAAGAACGCAAGTGCCATGTTGTTTACTTCGGCAAAGGTAAGTCAGTTTGCATTGTTGCCACAAGGTAAGGTCGAAGCCACTGAACGCGTGCTCAATATGGTGCGTCAGATGGACGAAGAAGGATTCGGTAACTGTACCAACACAAGAGCTTGTGAGCTTGAGTGCCCAGAAGGGATTACGCTAGTAAATATTGCGCGTATGAATAAGGAGTACTTAGCCGCAAGCCTCAAAAAGCCATTGTCTAATAGTTGGGGATAATCCTAAAGACTTTCTCTGAACCAGTGAAAAGAAGCTAAATTTATCGCTATAGTAATATTAAGATATAATCAACAAGAAGGTGTGAAGCGAGTTTAATAAGGCTGTGAGTGAAGGTTGGTCCCAAAATATTTTATTTAAAAGGAAAGAACAACCGTCGAAATCAACGAGATTATAGATATTGCGTGGAATATTCAGCGAACCAGAGAGGCCGTCAAAGTGGTGTGGTGCCAAATACAGAGAGAGTCGTTCGACCGACGATGAGCTGTTATTTGGTTAAAAAAATACAATCAGAACTTCAATCGATTTAACTATCGGAAACTTGGAAAAGAGGAAGTCGAATTTGGATTACATGCCCTTATCAATAACTTCAAGAGCAGGCGTGCATAAGAAAGCAGGTAGTGCTTTCATTTTTTTATTCATCATCAAAATTGACCCATCTTTCATCATATTGAATCAAAAAAATATAGCGTCTCAAAATTTTCTTCTGAGACGGATACTTTTTGTTGTAGGGCTACATAACGTGTAATACTTATTCAATATTGATTCTTCAG
>Ga0209075_1003496_pt1 | contig 13042 bp, 10 predicted proteins | sample Stecom2011_FD_187523 | JGI IMG/M metagenome (GOLD analysis project Ga0209075, IMG submission 187523) | Agricultural soil microbial communities from Utah to study Nitrogen management - Steer compost 2011 (SPAdes) (version 2) | ecosystem: Environmental > Terrestrial > Soil > Agricultural land... | reverse complement strand
CGCTACCTTTAACGATCCTCTAATCTTATTGACAACTAAAGTGGCCAATGCTTCCCCTTCAATATCTTCTGCAATAATCAATAATGGTCTGCTTGATTGAGCAGTTTTTTCTAAAACTGGAAGCAGATCTTTCATTGAGCTAATTTTCTTATCGAAAATTAAAATGTATGGATTTTCTAATTGAACTTCCATTTTTTCAGAATCGGTTACAAAGTATGGAGAAAGATAACCTCTGTCAAATTGCATACCTTCTACTACTTCTACAGTAGTTTCTGTGCCTTTTGCTTCTTCTACGGTTATTACGCCTTCTTTCTTTACTTTACTCATTGCCTGGGCAATTAACTTTCCGATTGAACTATCGTTGTTTGCAGAAATGGTTGCAATTTGTTCGATTTGTTCAGAGTCTTCTCCAATCATTTGAGATACAGAGCTCAAACCTTCTACAATTGACAATACGGCTTTGTCGATTCCTCGCTTCAAATCCATTGGATTTGCACCTGCAGCAACGTTTTTTAATCCTTGTGTTACGATTGCTTGTGCAAGAATTGTTGCAGTGGTTGTTCCATCTCCTGCGTCGTCATTGGTTTTTGAGGCCACTTCTTTTAGCATTTGAGCACCCATGTTTTCAATAGGGTCTTTTAACTCAACCTCTTTGGCTACTGAAACTCCATCTTTGGTAACTGTAGGAGCGCCAAACTTTTTATCGATTACAACATTTCTACCTTTTGGTCCTAAGGTTACTTTTACTGCATTTGCAAGCTTATCAACTCCTGCTTTGAGGGCGTTTCTTGCTTCAGTATCGAATACTATTTCTTTAGACATTCTTTATAAGTTTTTCGTTAAACAATTGCAAAAATATCTGACTCTCTCATTATCAGATAATCATTGCCTTCTATAGTTATCTCTGTTCCTGCATACTTACCATAAAGTATGTTGTCACCCTTTTTAACAGTTAATGGCTCATCAACTTTACCATCCCCTACTGCTATAACTTTACCTCTTTGCGGCTTTTCTTTTGCAGTGTCTGGAATAATGATTCCACCTGCAGTCTTCTCTTCTGCAGCAGCCGGCTCTACTAAAACGCGATCTGCTAAAGGTTTAATGTTTACTGACATAATAATTAATTTAAAAATTATTGATATTAATAATCTATTCTTCCCTTAGCATAAGATGTGCCAAGCTGTAGGAATGCTATATTTCGGAAATTATTTCAGCAGTCTAGTAAATAAAGCAAAAAAAATGTCAGTATGGCTGACATACTGACATTCTTTTTTAAACATAAAATAAGTCTTTATTCCGACTCAGGAAGCTCTTCAGCTGAAGTTTCTTTTGAGCTTGCAGCAGGTTTAGACTGCTGTGGCTGTGAGGGCACGTTTTCTTGAATCATTGGTGCTTGACTTTGTGGAATTACCACTTGATTTGCCTCGTCTATCAATTCAGATTCGTTTGAAGTTCTCACATTTGAAGATGGGCTCCCAATTAAAGAAGAGGAAATTACGCTTAATATTAAAAGTGCAATTCCCAAGGTCCAAGTAGCTTTTTCTAGAAAATCCGTCGTTTTTCTAACGCCCATCACTTGATTAGAAGAGGAGAAATTCGAAGCTAGTCCGCCTTTTGGGTTTTGTACTAAAATCACCATAATCAACAATAGGGCGACGATAAAGACAAGTATTGAAATAAAAATAAACATCTGTATTATGAATTTAAATTGTTTTTGAGTGCATTAATTTGGGCAGCAAAATAAACCTTTTTTTCTGGATATTTCAACTGTAATTTTTTATATGCTTTAATTGCTTTCTCATAGTTACCCTGATTGGCATATATTTTTGCTAAAGTTTCAGTTACCAAGTCGTCATCTTCTTGAACACTGAGCTTTGCCATTTTTGAGGCTGAGTAAAAATCGTTTTTCTTTTGTTCCTTTGATAGGCTGAAAGCTTTTATAGCGCTTTTTGAAACTTCGCTTGTGTTTCTCCAAAGAGCAACCTTTGTAGTATTCTCGGTTTTCTTATCTGAATAATAGTTTAACCAGTCTCCAAATGTGTGTGGTTCAGTCTTATCGAAATTTATTATAGTTTTGTCGCTTTTGCTATCTATTATTGAGGTTTCTGCTTTTTGATTTTCGACAGCCAAATCTTTTGTTTTGCTTTTTTCTATCGCCTCTTCTCTTTCTTTTACTTCTTGTAATATCGAATTGCTAATAGCAGAAGACAGGATTTGAGCTTCAAATGGGTCTGTTTCTTTTTCTAAGGCCTTTTCTTCAATGGGTTTTGTTTGTACTATTTTGTTTTCCTGCTCTTTTGGAACGACTTTAAGCGTTGATTCATTTTCTTTTATTTCACCTGTTACGAGGTCTGAAAATAACAACTCATGCAGGCGTTTTCTGTCTAAAGCAAAAGCAGCGGTTTTTCTTAATTGCTGTTCAAAGTTAATATTCTCGTTTTCATGATATGCTTTTGTAAGTAAAGCATGTGCAGTAGAAAAGTAAGGAAACTCTAAAAGAATCCGCTTTAATTCGGGAATATGTTCATTGCTGAGAGTCTCAGGATTTTGAACAATTGATATGAAGGTGCCTTTTTTCACTACCAGTTTGTTACAGATTTATTAAAAATATCTTGTACCAATTGCTCATTAATGCTTTTTAAAATATCAGCTTCAACGGCAGATAATGATTTAGAAGTTTCAAAATCTTCAAAACGAGAGAAACTAGACTCAAAACTATTAGATTCATCATTATTATCAGTGAAGCGCACTTTTACGGTCATTGTAACCCTAGTCAATGCAGCAGTTTCATCTCCTTGGATAGAAACTGGTGAAGAGGTGTAATCGCTTATAAATCCATCAAAGGTTAAATCTCCACCAGATTTCACGAGTGAAAGATTTGTTTGAGAAAGAAAAATATCTTTTAGGGATTCAGTGAATTCTTGTCCTGCGGTTGGTGGAGCTAGTGAAGCTTGACTAGAAAAAAAATCTATAGAAACAGTTTTCACCTCTGGTGCAATAGAAGCACCTGTAAATGAATAAGAGGTTGAACAACTCCAAAAAGAAGTGAGCATCAACAACAAAAAGAGATAGGAAATTAATTTGCTGTTCATCTTTCTATAGGTTTATTTCGTATTCTTTTATTTTTCTATATAATGTTCTTTCAGAAACCCCCAAATCCTCAGAGGCGTGCTTTCTTTTACCCTTGTGCTTTTCAAGTGCCTTTATAATTAATTTCTTCTCAGCTTCAGCAATAGATAGGCTTTCTTCTTCAATATCTTCTAACTCTTCTTCAATTTCTTGATAAATATCTGAATCAAGATCTGCTTTGCTTTCAGAGAAGCTTGCCGAAGCGTCAACTTTGTCATGACTTTCTCCTCTGTTTTCTTTATGATACTCTTCTAATTGAAGGGCTACATATTCATTAGACCTGTCTTTCTTATCATTGTAAAGTCGATCAACTACTTTTGGATTAACTTCTTCTTCTTTATCTTCATTCTTATTGTTCAAAACATGACGTACAATGTGTTTTAAGTCATGTACATCTTTCTTCATTTCAAAAAGCACTTTATAAAGAATCTCTCTTTCACTCATGCCTTTGTCATCTCCATCGTAAAGTACTGGAAGCTTAATTTCTACTTGGTCAGTTAAATAGCTTTTTAGAACCTCTTCAGTAATGTTTTTTTCTCGTTCAATTACAGAGATTTGTTCAGTTACGTTTTTTAATTGACGAACGTTTCCAGGCCAACGGTATTGAATAAGTAATTTTTTTGCACCTTCACTTAAACGAATCGAAGGCATTTTGTACTTGTCTGCAAAATCAGCGGAAAACTTCCTAAATAGCAAATAGATGTCTTCTTTCCTTTCTCGTAAAGGGGGAACTAAAATAGGAACTGTATTTAACCGATAAAATAAGTCTTCTCTAAATTTATTTTTTTTGATGGCTTCTGGAATATTTACGTTGGTAGCAGCAACAATTCTCACATTTGTTTTTAAAACTTTTGAAGAACCAACTTTAATAAATTCTCCACTCTCTAAAACTCGTAAAAGTCTTGCTTGAGTCGGTAGGGGGAGCTCTGCAACTTCATCTAAAAAAATTGTTCCACCATCAGCTACTTCAAAGTATCCTTTTCTCGAATCTACTGCTCCAGTAAAAGATCCTTTTTCGTGTCCAAATAGCTCAGAATCTATGGTTCCTTCAGGAATAGCACCACAGTTTACAGCAATATATTTGTTGTGCTTTCTTGAACTCAATTGGTGGATAATTTGTGGCATTACTTCTTTCCCAGAGCCACTCTCACCAGTAATTAACACCGATAAATCAGTTGGGGCAACTTGTGTCGCAATATCAATGGCCCGATTGAGTCCTTCTGAATGACCAATAATGCCAAATCGCTGTTTGATTTGTTCGTGTTTCATTATATTGCTTCTCCTATTAGTGTTGCAGAGGTGCATTCATTTATTTTCACTTCCACATAATCGCCAACTTTGTGATTTCCTTTTGGGAAAACGACAACGGAGTTGTGGGTGTTTCTACCGAATAGCTCTTGGTCAGATTTTTTTGAGACCCCTTCTACCAATACAGTATATGTTTTACCTAAGTCTTTTTGTAACTCTTCGAAAGAAAGCTTTCGCTGTAGTTTAATAATCTCTGCCAAACGCCTTTGTTTAACTTCATCTGAAATGTCATCTTTTAGCTTTCTTTCTGCCAAAGTGTTCGGACGTTCTGAATATTTAAACATGTATGCAAAATGGAGCCTTACTTCTTGCATCAAACTTAAAGTGTCTTGGTGCTCTTCTTCAGTTTCTGAACAAAAACCAGTCATGATATCTGAAGATATTGCACAGTTAGGAATAATTCTGCGAATGGCATTGATACGATCTAAATACCACTCTCGGCTATATCCCCGATTCATTAATTCTAAAATACGGCTATTCCCAGATTGAAATGGTAAGTGGATGTATTTGCAAATGTTGTCATACTTTGCCATTACATGTAAAACATCATCGGTCATGTCTTTTGGATGTGAGGTAGAAAAACGAACCCTTATGCTGGGGTCTACTTTTGCAACCATCTCCATGAGTTGCGCAAAATTCACGCTTCGCTCTTTTTCTTCTTTACTTAGGGTTTTAAACTCCTTTCTAAGTCCACCACCATACCATAAATAAGAGTCTACGTTCTGACCCAATAAAGTTACTTCTTTATAACCATTGGCAGAAAGCTCTTTTACTTCATTTACAATAGTTTCAGGATCGCGGCTTCTTTCTCTTCCTCTGGTAAAGGGGACAACACAAAAAGTACACATATTATCACAGCCTCTTGTTATAGAAACAAAAGAAGTAACGCCATTTCCACCTAACCTAACCGGACTGATATCTCCATAAGTTTCTTCTTTTGAAAGGATAACATTGACAGCTTTCCTGCCGCCATCAACTTGATGCACAAGATTAGGCAAGTCACGGTAGGCATCAGGGCCAACTACAATATCTACAAGCTTTTCCTCTTCCAAAAGTTTGGATTTTAAGCGTTCAGCCATACAGCCTAGCACTCCAATAATCATGGAAGGCTTGTTTTTTTTAGCTTCTTGGAAACTACTTAATCTTTTACGTACGGTTTGTTCAGCTTTATCACGAATAGAACATGTGTTTACTAACACTATGTCTGCATCATTTAATAGCCTGGTTGTTTGATAACCTTCTTTTTCTAAAATTGAAGCGACAATTTCACTATCTGAAAAATTCATTTGGCAACCGTAGCTTTCTATATAAACCTTGCGGCCGTTTGAAACGCCCATCTTTGAATAGCGCTCTATTGCTTCTCCCTGACGCTTCTCTTCAATTTGTTTTTTTGCCGTTTCTATCATATTTTATAATACGCTTCTATGAATGAAGATACAAAATTAAGCAAAATAAAAAAAGGTGTGACAAAATGTCATAAAAGAAGCTGTGTTAATTTTTTTAACTTTGCAGCCTCTCTAGTTAAAAATAATTTGATAGGGCGAAGCAGTTAAGTGTTTTGTTAAAAAGAGAGAGTGGTATGGTTTTTATTTGAAGATGTACTTTTTGATATATAGAGAGATAGCTTGAGGTATCTTGAGATTATGCAATGAGATTATGCAATCTGTTACTTTTTAAAAGTAGAAAATCAAATCATATAAAATTAACAAAATATATATTATATGTAATATAATATAAGTAGGCAATAAAAATAATTATTGCTTTAGTTGGTTTGTTCACTTACAAATTATGATTTTCTTTGCCCCTTCAAATTTAAGAACTTCTTGAAATACACCTATGTCAAAAAATTTAGTAATCGTTGAGTCACCTGCCAAAGCAAAAACAATTGAAGGGTTCTTGGGTAAAGGCTTTACTGTAAAATCAAGTTTTGGTCATATCCGAGATTTGCCAGGAAAAAATATATCAATTGATATTGAGAACGGCTTTGAACCTGAGTATGTAATATCTGACGATAAGAAGAAAATTGTTGCGGAATTAAAAAAATTAGCTAAAAAAGCAGATACTATTTGGCTTGCAACGGATGAGGATCGAGAGGGAGAAGCCATTTCTTGGCATTTGCAGGAAGCCTTAGAGTTGAAGTCTGAAAAGATAAAACGGATAGTATTTCATGAAATTACACAATCAGCTATTAGTAATGCTATTGAGTCTCCTAGAGCAATTAACATTGATTTAGTATACGCACAGCAAGCTAGGCGTGTACTTGATAGATTAGTAGGGTACGAGCTTTCTCCAGTTTTGTGGAAAAAGGTAAAACCGTCATTGTCTGCTGGACGTGTACAATCGGTTACTGTAAGGTTGGTAGTTGAAAGAGAAAGAGAGATTAGAGATTTTAAAAGCAATGACTTTTACCGTGTGGTTGGTCTTTTTAAGTTAGAAAACGGAAGTACGATTAAAGCTGAGGTGAGTGGTAGACTAAAAAGTTATGAAGCGGCTAAAGGGTTTTTAGAAGAGTGCAAACAGTCTGATTTTTCTATTGCAGATTTGATAAAAAAGCCTTCGAAAAAGTCTCCCGCTCCACCCTTTACAACATCTACCTTGCAGCAAGAGGCAAGTCGAAAGCTTGGCTTTTCTGTTTCTCAGACAATGATGGTAGCGCAAAGGCTTTATGAATCTGGAAAGATTACTTACATGAGAACAGATTCTGTGAATCTCTCAAATGATGCAATTCAAGCTGCGAAAAAGTATATTAGCAGTAGTTTCGGTGAGGAGTATTCGAAATCTAGGAAGTTTGCTACCAAATCAAAAGGTGCACAAGAAGCACATGAGGCCATTCGTCCAACAGAAATGGGAGTGCCGAACCTAGGGGGGAGCTCTCAAGAAAGCCGCTTGTATGATTTGATTTGGAAAAGAGCAACAGCTTCTCAGATGAGCGATGCAAGTATTGAACGAACAACTGCTACAATAGATGTGTCTGAATCAAAAACAAATTTCACAGCAAAAGGAGAAGTGATAACTTTTGAAGGGTTTTTGAAAGTATACATGGAGTCTACTGATGATGAGGGTGGAGAAGAAGAACAAAGTGGAATGTTGCCTCCACTTAAAAAAGGAGAAGCATTAACACTAAATGAGATTACCGCTACCCAACGATTTACAATGCATCCTCCAAGATACCAAGAAGCTAGTTTGGTTCGAAAGTTAGAGGAATTAGGAATTGGTCGTCCTTCAACTTATGCGCCTACCATATCTACTATACAAAAGAGGGGTTATGTTATAAAGGACAATAGAGAAGGAGAAGATCGAAAATACAAACTACTTAAATTAAACCAGTCGTCAGAAGTATTAGAAAGTGAGCAAACTGAAAAAACTGGTGCTGAAAAAAATAAGCTTTTCCCAACTGACATCGGAACTGTTGTTACTGATTTTTTAACTGAGCACTTTAAAGAGATCATGGATTATGGTTTTACTGCTGATGTAGAAAAGCAGTTTGACGACATTGCACAAGGAATGTTGAAGTGGAATAAAATGATTGAAAACTTTTACAATCCATTTCACAAAAACGTAGAACATACCTTAGAGAATGCTGAAAGGGCAAAAGGTGAACGCAAATTAGGGCTTGATCCGAAAAGTGGAAAACCAGTATATGCCAGAATTGGTCGTTATGGACCAATGGTGCAGATTGGAGATGTGGAAGATGAGGAGAAGCCAAAATTTGCTTCATTATTACACCATCAAAGTATTGAGAACATTACTTTTGAAGAAGCAATGGAATTGTTTAAACTTCCGCGTGATGTTGGAGAGTATGAAGGCGAAAAGGTAAGCGCGGCTATTGGCAGGTTTGGACCGTATTTGCGTTGGAATGGACTTTTTGTATCACTAAAAAAAGCAGAAGGAGATGACCCCTATACTGTTAAGTTAGATAGGGCAATTGAATTAATTGAAATTAAAAAAGAACAAGAGAAGAATAAATATATCAAGACTTTTGAGGAAGATAAAGACATTCAAGTTCTTAATGGAAGATATGGGCCGTATATTAAAATGGGGCGTCGGAACATTAAAATCCCTAAAGATATTGAGCCAAAAGATCTAACTTTAGAAGACTGTAAAAGAATAGCTGAGGCTGCTCCTGAAAAGAAAGGGAGAGGAGGTAAGAAAGCCACTAAAGCTAAAAGTACTGCAAAAACTAAGCCCGCAGCCAAAACTAAGAGTGCTACTAAAACTAAGGCTGCAGCAAAAGCTAAGCCCGCATCAAAAAGAGATAGCAAGAAGAAATAAGCTATGGATTTAAACGATTATTTTATAGCTGTTAAGCCCGAAGAAGTTTCATTCGGAAAAGAATACGCCGATCATCAGTTGGGCAGTAAAATTAGTTTTGAAATAACTGATTTCAACGAAGTAGATCTAGTGCTTTTTGATGTTAAAGAAGACCGTCTTTCTGATAATTCGGGATGTGGAAATGCAGGCAAGAAAGTTCGCAAATACCTCTATGAGCTCTATCAAGGAGATTATAATATGAGGGTAGTTGACTTGGGAAGCATTGAGGCCGGCAACTCCGTTAACGATACACACTTTGCAGTACAAGAGGTGATTTCCTTTTTTATGAAAAAGCAAATTTTGCCAATCATTATAGGAGGGAGTCAAGACTTAACTCTAGCGAATTATAAGGCCTATGAAGAAATGGAGCAGTATGTTAACTTGGTTAGTATCGATGCCAAATTTCCATTAGGTGATGGCGAAGAGGCGTTAAGTGCTTCAAATTACTTTAGCAAGTTGCTGTTTCAACAATCCAACATACTTTTTAACTTCAGCAACTTGGGTTACCAATCCTTTTTTGTCGATAAGCGTGAATTAGAAGTTGTAGATGAATTGTTTTTTGACATTCACAGACTAGGTGTATTAAAAGCAGACATTAGAAAAGCTGAGCCAATTTTGAGAAATGCAGACTTTATAAGTTTTAATGTTTCTTCAATAGCACAGCCTTATATGCCGGCCAACCTCAATGCTAGTCCAAGCGGATTTACTGGCGAGGAAGCTTGTCAATTGGCACGGTATGCAGGCATGAGCGATAAGTTAAGCTCAATCGGCTTCTATGAATTCAACCCTAGATTAGATGAAAGCGGGATGAGTGCTCACCTTTTAGCACAAATGTTATGGTATTTTATCGATGGATTTTACAATCGAAAAAATGATTTTCCAGCTTGTAATAAGAAATCATATATCAAGTATACGGTTCCCATATCAAATGCAGGGCAAGAAATAATTTTTTATAAAAGCCCAAAAAGCGACCGATGGTGGATGGAGGTGCCTTACCCTGAAAAGTTAAATAACAAATATAAAAGGCACTTATTACTACCATGTACTTATGAAGAGTATACCACAGCAACAAGAAACGAAATTCCTGAGCGTTGGTTTAAAACATTTCAAAAATTAAAATAGCCACCTAAGATTGTTAAAATTCAACTTTTTTCATCAATATAATAAAAGAGAAGTTAAAATTTACGTATTTTAGGCGTTTATAATATAGCCATATTGTACTAAAATATACTGAAAAGTTACTATGAAAAAAATCTTACTTGTTGCATTAAGTGTTGTAAGTGCGTTGGCAGTCAATGCACAACAGGATCCTCAGTTTACCCAGAATATGTTTAATAAGCTTCCGGTAAACCCTGCTTTTGCTGGCGCAAAAGAGTCTATTTGTGGTACCATAATTTCAAGAGAACAATGGATGGGTTTTGAAGGGAATCCAAAAACGAACCTATTTAGTGCAGATGGCGGATTTAAACTTCGTCACAAGTATCAGATGGGAGGTGGGCTTACTATTATACAAGACGAAATTGGACCGATTCGATCGTTGAATGTTAAAGCTGCATTGTCTTATCACCATAGAATTCAACAAGGAGTTTTATCAGTAGGGTTAGATTTTGGTATTTTCAACCAATCAATTAAAGGAGATTGGCGCACTTCAAGTGGTAATTTTGACGGAACTGAAGATCCATCAATTCCAAATAGTGAGGCGGGGAGCACAACCTTTGACTTGGGAGGTGGGCTTTACTACTATACCAACGATTTATATGTAGGAATATCTTCAACACATTTAAATCAACCTAAGATTTCAGATCGCCCAGACAATGAGTCTTCATATAAATATACTCAGGCACGTCATTATTATTTAATGGCAGGCTACAATTACCCGCTTTCTGTAGGTTTTGGAGAGTTGGAGCTTCAACCCTCTGTTTTTGCCAAAACTGATGGGGTGTCTACACAATTAGATATCAATACAAATGTTTTATACAATAATTTGGTATGGGCTGGCGTTTCATATAGATTGGAAGATGCTGTAGCTATTCTTGCTGGCTTGAAATTGGAAACAGTTGGAGTGCCAGCAGAACTTAAACCGCTCAGTATTGGTTTTGCTTATGATTTTAATACATCAGCATTATCAGATTATAATGACGGAAGTATGGAGTTTATGCTAAACTATTGTTATAAGATTAGTAGGGAAATTAAAATTGAAAGATATAAGGACGTGAGGTTCTTATAGTAATAAGGGAAAAGAATTATAAATATATACGCTCAAAAAAATAACGCAATTAAAAAAAATACTGTATAATTGCAAGACTCAATCTAAAATGCGACTTATTAACACGCATTTGTTAAAACTAAAAAGGCCATGAGAAAACTGACCTTCATATTTACTATACTTATTGCAACTCTAGTTGCCTGTAATCAAGAAAACGGGGAATTAATTGGAGTGCAAGGACGACCTGATTTTTATCAACCAGTACCTTATGGTATGCTGTTGATACCTCAAGGTAGTTATACTATGGGAAATACGGATCAAGATGTTCCTGATGCAAGAGTGTCAAAAACAAAAGTAGTGTCCATCGCTGCATTTTATATGGACCAGACTGAAATTACAAACAACGAATATCGCCAGTTTGTATACTGGGTGCGAGATTCTATCGCTAGACAAATTCTCGGAGAGGAGATTAGCGAAGAAGAGTATTGGCATACTGTAAATCGATATGGTGAAGATATTGAGCCGCCAATCCTTAATTGGGATGCTAAAGTTCCTTGGGAAGATATAGATGTGAGAGAAGCATTAGAGGTTATGTATCTTCCAGAGTACGAGCGTTTCAATGGAAAGCGTCAAATTGACTCAAGAAAACTTAGATATGAGTATTCTTGGATTGATTATCGTGCTGCTGCTGCTCGCTCAAACAGAGAACAAGGAAAAATAGATCGTTCGGTGTTTATTAAAAGTGACATTGTCGATATTTATCCTGATACGCTTGTTTGGGTACACGACTTTAGTTACTCGTTTAATGAGCCAATGACCAATTCATATTTTTGGCATCCTGCTTATGATGACTATCCAGTTGTTGGAGTAAATTGGAAGCAAGCACGAGCATTCTCTGTGTGGAGAACGCGTTTGTTGAATGGCTATTTGAGTCAGCGTGGTATGGATGACGTACAGTATTTTAGGTTACCTACAGAATCTGAGTGGGAGTATGCTGCTCGTGGTGGACTAGATGCAAACCAGTATCCTTGGGGTGGTCCTTACATTAGAAATACGAAAGGGTGTTTCTTAGGAAACTTTAAACCTATGAGAGGAAACTATGTTGATGATGGTGGTTTTTATACTGTTCAAGCATATGCCTATAATCCTAATGACTATGGTTTATTTTGTATGGCTGGAAATGCCGCTGAATGGACAAGTAACGCTTATGATGAAGGAGCCTACGATTTTGCACATGACTTAAACATGGATTATCAATATGATGCTGAGGATTCTGATCCTCCTTCATTAAAACGAAAAGTTGTTCGAGGAGGTTCTTGGAAAGATGTAGCATATTACCTTCACAATGGAACGCGTATATACGAATACCAAGATACTGCAAAAAGTTACATTGGTTTCAGAAATGTGATGTCATATTTAGGAAGACCTGATAACAATGAGGAGCTTTAAAAAAGAGTAATAAAATCAAAAATTAATATATAATAATAATAAAGGAATCTAATATTCATTATTAGATTTACCACAACTTTACTTGCTAAATTTTTTAACTTAAATTAAAACTAAATGGGATTAAGCGAATTTTTATTTAAAACGAAAACAGGGAAAAAAATAATGGGAATGGCCTATGGATTAGGAGCTTCCGTTGTTATTGTTGGAGCATTGTTTAAAATTGAGCACTGGCCAGGTGCTAGTGCGATGCTTATTGTAGGATTAGGTACAGAGGCCTTAATTTTTGCTTTATCTGCCTTTGAGCCGCCGAGTAGTGATGTAGATTGGACATTGGTATATCCAGAGTTAGCTGGTTTGGAAGATGACGCTTTGACTGAAGCTACCAGACGTCGTGGTGGTGGTTCTGGTGACTCTGTTTCTCAAGAACTTGATAAGATGTTAGAAGAGGCTAAAATTGGACCTGAGTTGATTGAAAGCTTAGGTAATGGGTTTAGAAAGCTATCTGAACATACTGAACAATTGACAACCATGTCTGATGCATCAGTGGTTACGGAAGAGTATATTAATAGTGTACAAAGTGCTTCTGATAAACTTAATGGTTTATCTCATTCTTATGAGCAAGCATCCGAAGCTTTAACT
>Ga0209075_1003495_pt1 | contig 13046 bp, 10 predicted proteins | sample Stecom2011_FD_187523 | JGI IMG/M metagenome (GOLD analysis project Ga0209075, IMG submission 187523) | Agricultural soil microbial communities from Utah to study Nitrogen management - Steer compost 2011 (SPAdes) (version 2) | ecosystem: Environmental > Terrestrial > Soil > Agricultural land... | reverse complement strand
CTGGGCGGCCCTTGTGGAAGTGCGCATCGTCGAGCAGCACATGCTCATCGAGCGGCATCAGCAGCTGGGCAAGGAACTCGCCGCGCAGCGCGAGACCCTGCGCAATCTGGCCCACGAAGTGAAGAACCCCCTGGGCGGAATTCGGGGTGCCGCGCAGTTGCTCGATACCGAATTGGGCGAGCACGGCCTGCGTGAGTACACCCGGGTGGTGATTGCCGAAGCCGACCGCCTGGCGCACCTGGTGGATCGCCTGATCGCGCCCCAGGGTGCCAGCCTGCGGCGCGAACGCCTCAATATTCACGAAATCTGCGAGCGCGTGCGCATGCTGGTGGCCGCCGAATTCACCAGCATCACGATCCGCTGCGACTACGACGCGTCGCTGCCAGAACTGAACGGTGATTTTTCGCGCCTTCTGCAGGCCATGCTCAATATTGCGCGCAACGCCGCGCAGGCGCTGACCGAACAAGCCGACCTGGCTGATCTTGCGCAACGGGCCGCTGCGGCCAAAGACGCCACGACGGGCTCCGTCGGCCCGGATCGGCCGGCGACTGCGCCCGCTGCGCCGCAACTGCTGCTGCGCACCCGGGTGGCCCGTCAGGTACTTCTGGCGGAATCGCAGGCGCCGCTTGCCGTGGTGGTATCGGTGATCGACAACGGACCCGGTGTTCCCCCGGAGCTGGCTGACAAGCTGTTTCATCCCCTGGTCACCGGGCGTGCGGCCGGTACGGGGCTCGGCCTGAGCCTGGCTCAGGAATTCGTATTGCAGCACGGAGGCCTGCTGGAATGCGATTCAAAACCGGGGCACACCGAGTTCCGCATGATTCTGCCGCTGGAGGCGAAATGAAACCCGTATGGATCGTTGACGATGATCAGAGCATACGCTGGGTGCTGGAAAAGGCGCTCGAGCGTGCCGGCTTGCAGTCCCGGTGTTTTTCGGCGGCGGCCGAGGTGCTCGATGCCTTGCACGACGATCAGCCTGCCGTGCTCGTCACCGATATCCGCATGCCCGGCATCGACGGCCTCAAGCTGCTGCATCAGATCAAGGCAGAGCATCCCGATCTGCCCGTAATCGTGATGACGGCGTTCACCGATCTGAACAGCACGGTCGAAGCCTTTCAGAAGGGGGCGTTCGATTATCTGCCCAAGCCTTTCGACGTCAATGCAGCCGTCGCCCTGATTCGCCGGGCCGGCCAGCGCGAACCCGGCAGCGCCGAAACACCGGAACAGCAGGCGCAACGCGATGCACAGGAGCCGCGCGTGATGATGCAATCTTCATCCCCGGCAATGCAGGAGGTCTTCCGCGCCATCGGTCGCCTGGCGGCCTCGAACGTTACGGTGTTGATCACGGGAGAATCCGGTTCGGGCAAGGAGCTGATCGCCCGTGCACTGCACGAACATGGCAATCGCTCCGACGGCCCGTTCGTGGCAGTGAATGCCGCCGCCATTCCCAAAGACCTGCTCGAGGCCGAACTCTTTGGGCATGAGCGCGGGGCGTTCACGGGCGCCACGCAGCAGCGTCGTGGCCGCTTCGAAGAAGCACGTGGCGGCACGCTGTTTCTGGACGAGATCGGCGACATGCCGTTCGACCTGCAGACACGCCTGCTGCGCGTTTTGGCGGAAGGCAGCTTTTATCGGGTGGGGGGATCACAGGCAATACGGGCCGACGTGCGCATCGTGGCCGCCACCCACCAGCCGCTTGAACAGCGCGTGGCCGAAGGGCGCTTTCGCGAAGATCTGTTTCATCGGCTGAACGTCATTCGGCTGCGCCTGCCGCCCCTGCGCGAGCGCAAGGAAGACATTCCCGCCCTGGTGGAGCTGTTTTTGCGTAACAGTGCACGCGACCTGGGCATTGCACCCCGGCGCCTTACCCCGTCGGCCATGGCGGCGCTCATGGCCTTCGATTATCCCGGCAACATCCGGCAACTCGAAAACTTCTGCCAGTGGCTCACCGTAATGTCCTCGAGTCCGGTGGTGGAACTCAAGGATCTGCCTCCCGAAATCGTGAACGGCGGCGGGCACCTGGCCGCCAGCGGGGCAGAGTCTGCCGAATCGCCACCTGGCGGGGCGGCGCAGGACTGGCTGGGCGTGCTGCATGCCGATGCGCTGGCACGCCTGCAGCGCAACGAGCCGGCGATCATGGCCACATTGACGCGCGAGTTCGAGCGCGTGCTTATTTCAGCGGCACTCGAGCACTGCCGGGGCAGGCGCGTCGAAGCGGCGCACCGCCTCGGTATCGGGCGCAACACGCTCACGCGCAAATGTGCCGAACTGGGTATTGGCGGCAGCGACGACTGAGTTCGGGTCGACGTGGGCGGCCATCCGTCGCCGGTCTATGCGTTCATTCCGTTCATTCGGCGGCGGCAAGGCCGCGCAGGTAGGCCTGCGCGCGCTGCGCCATCAGCACCTCGCGTTTCACGAAATCGGCCACGAACGGTGTGGCCGGTGCATGGTGCAAGGCGTAGGGGGTATCCCACTGCAGAATCTTGCCGTCGTTCATGACACCGATGCGGTCGGCAATGGCGAAGGCCTCGGCCTGGTTGTGGGTGACCAGCAGGGCGGTGTGACCCGTTTTCTTGAGGATGTCGCGCAGCTCGAACGCCAGCCGTTCCCGCGTGTCGACGTCGAGATTCGAGAAGGGTTCGTCAAGCAGCAGCAGCTCGGGTTCGGGGGCCAGCGCACGCGCCAGTGCCACGCGCTGTTGCTGACCGCCTGAAAGTTCATGCGGAAAACGGTGGCGGGCGTCATCGAGGCCCACGAGATCGAGCAGTTCGTCGACCCGCTGTTGGCGACGGGCCTTCTCCCAGCGGCGCAGGCCGAAGGCGATGTTGCCTTCCACGTTCAGATGCGGGAAGAGGGCGTAATCCTGGAACATCATGCCCACGTGGCGGTCTTGCGGTTCAATGAGCTGGCCGGGGCTCGAGATGAGCCGGTCTCCCAGATGAATGCTGCCGGCGCGCAAGGGCTCGAAGCCCGCCACGGCGCGCAGAATTGTGGTCTTGCCACAGCCCGATGACCCCAGCAGGCAGCCGATATGGCCGCGGTTGACGCTCAGGTTCAGGTCGTTGACCACCGGAACGACGCCTTCGGGCGTGTCGTAGGCCAGCGAAACCTGTTGCAGGCGGAGGAGTTCTTCGGTCATGTCAGTAAGCAGGTTTGAGCTGGGTGCGGGCCAGCAGCACGACGGGCAGCAGCCCGGCCAGTACGATCGCCAGGGCCGCCACGGCACCTTCCTCGTACGTGCCTCGCGAGGCCTCGGCATACAGCCAGGTTGCCAGGGTTTCGAAGCCGGCCGGCCGCAGCAACAGCGTGGCAGGCAGTTCCTTCATGGCATCGACGAACACCAGCAGCCCGGCCGCGCCGATGGCCGGGCGCAGCAGTGGCAGGTGTACGCGCCGTAATGTGCCGGCGGGTGTTTCGCCCAATAGCCGGGCGGCCTGTTCGAGCGACGGTGGAATGCGCGCCAGCCCGCTTTCCATACCGCCCACCGAAATGGCGAGGAAGCGGATCACGTATCCACAAACCAGTGCTCCGACCGAACCCATGAGCCAGAGCTGCGGCTCGGCACCCGAGAGGCGGGACCACAACGTGGAGACCAGGCCGTCCAACGCAATGAGGGGGGTCAGAAGCCCGATGGCCAGCACAGTGCCCGGGACGGCATAACCGGTGGTGGCGATGCGGGCACATGCGCGTGCGAGGGTGGGGCGGCCGGAATTGCGCACCGAGCGGGCCGCCCAGGCAGCGATGAGACCGCATAGCAGCGTGAAAAAAGTGGCAAGCAGTGCGACCTTGAGCGTGTTGTAGGCACTGGCAAGAAGCTGGTCGGAAACGCTGCCCGCGACGGCCAGGTGCTTGAAGGTTTCGCTGCACAGGTAAACGGCGGGTGCCACGAAGCCGATGATGACCGGGGCCCACCCCAGCGCCGCCGCACCTGCACCGCGCCATCCGCGCAGCTGGCGCGGCTGAACGGGCCGGGCGCGCAGGTTCGATGCATAACGCTGACGCGTGCGGCCGCGGCGCTCGAACATGACCAGCAGCGCCACCATGGCGAGCATGGCCAGAGCGATCTGTGCGGCACCCGCCAGATCGTTTCGTGTCACCCAGGTGGTGTACACCGACACGGTAAGCGTCTGCACACCCAGGAACTCGGAGGCGCCGATATCGTTCAGGGCTTCGAGCAAGGCCAGGCTCACGCCTACGGCAATGGCGGGCCGGGCCATGGGCAGGGCCACGCGCAGGAAGACGCCACGGCCCGATTCACCCAGTATGCGGGCGGCTTCAAGCAGGCTTGCCGCCTGGGTGGCAAACATGATGCGCGTGCTGAGGTACACGTACGGGTACAGCACGAACCCCAGCAGCACGACCGCGCCGGGCAGCGAGCGCAGGTCGGGCAGACGGAATTCGCGCGGGCTGGAATAGCCCAGCAGCTCGCGAATGAACGATTGAACCGGACCGATGGGATGCAGGATGTCGAGATACGCGAAGGCGACGATGTACGTGGGTACGGCCAGGGGCAGCAGCAGCGCCCAGGAAAGCATCGTGCGGCCCGGGAAACGATAGGCGGTGATGAGCCAGGCTGCACCGACACCCAGCGCCGTGACGAGCACCGCCACGCCGGCCAGCAGCAGGGTCGTGTTCACGAATGCCTGGGGCAACACGTGTTCGAGGAGATGCTGCCAGTGTTCGAATGAACCTTGCGAGGCGAACCACAGCAATGTGGCTACGGGTGCGAGCACCCCTGCGGCGATCAGAACCGCCGCCACAAGCCAGCCCGTGCCCGCTTCGGTGGTAAAGAAGGCGCGTTGCCGGCGCACCGGTGAAGCAGCCGATGCGCCGCGGGCCGATGCGGGCATGGAGGTGCCCGTAGCGGCGGAACTGAGCGAGGGTGTGTTAGTTGTTGAAGCCAACCCGGTCGACAAGCTCGCTGGCCTGTTTGCGATGTTTAGCGATTTCGGTCAGGGGCAAGGGATCGACCACCAGCTTGCCGAAGCTCGCCACGACGGGGTCGAGCTCGACGCCTTCCTTGACCGGGTACTCGTAGTTGGCCTTGGCGTACATGCTTTGCGCCTTGTCGGACACCAGGTATTCCAGCAGCTTGATGGCCTCGTCGCGGTTGGGGGCATGCTTGGCGACGGCCGCGCCAGAGATGTTCACGTGCGTACCGCGGCTCTTGTCGCTGGCGAACACGGGGCGCACGACCTTGATGGCTTCGCCCCATTTGTGGGCGTCGCTGCCGGGTTCGGCGTTCTTCATGCGACCGACGTAGTAGGCGTTGGCGATGCCAATGTCGCAAATGCCGCCCAGAATGTCACGGGCCACATCACGGTCGCCGCCGGCGGCCTTGCGGGCCAGGTTGTTCTTGAGATTGCGCAGCCAGTCTTCGGTTGCTTCCAGACCGTTATGGGCGATCATGGCCGCGATCAGCGCCGTGTTGTACGGGTGCTGCCCCGAGCGGATGCACACTTTGCCCTTCCAGCGCGGGTCGGCGAAAGCTTCGTAGGTGATTGCGCTGACATCGAGATCGGTGGCGACGTAGGCGACGCGATCGCGCAGCGACAGCGTGTACCACTGATTGTCGGCGCCACGCAGATGCTCGGGAATGGCCTCGCGCAGTACGGCGGAATCGATCGGCTGGGTGACGCCGGCTTCCACCAGATCGAGCAGATTGCCGATGTCGACGGTCATCAGGACATCGGCCGGAGACTTGTCGCCCTCGGCCTTCACACGCTCGATCAGGCCGTCCTTCACGAATACGGTGTTGACCTTGACGCCGGTGTCTTTGGTGAATTCGTCGAGCAGAGGCTGGATCAGACGTGGCTCGCGTGTGGTATACAGGCTTACTTCCTGAGCGGATGCGCTAAAGGCCATGCCGGAAAGCATCACCGTACCGGCCAGCAGCGCGGTACTGAGAATCGGACGCCGAACGGGCTTGAATTGCATGGGAGGTCTCCTGGGGTGGGAATGCCTACGGACTTAACGGTTGTCCGGGATACGCATTATAGAATAATAATGATTCTCAGTAGCTTGTTGCCGGAATATTCTCCCGGCATTTGATCCAGATTAAGAAAGCACCGAATCGATCCGGTGCCTTCGCGCGCAGGTCACGTATCCTCGCACTGGAGTGATCGCGCGATCCGGTAAAATTGTCCAACTTCGCGCTTCTCTTTTGATTCCGTTCTTTTCTGAAAGGCTCATGGCAGCATTCAATACTGAAAAAGTTCTCAGCGTGCATCACTGGAATGACACGCTTTTCTCCTTCACCACCACGCGCGATGCCGCCCTGCGCTTCCATAACGGCCATTTCGTCATGATCGGCCTCGAGGTCGAGGGCAAACCGCTGATGCGTGCCTACAGCATTGCCAGCGCGAACTACGAAGATCAGCTCGAGTTCCTCAGCATCAAGGTGCCCGATGGCCCGCTCACTTCGCGCCTGCAACATTTGCAGCCGGGTGATGCCATTCTGGTCAGCCGAAAACCGGTGGGCACCCTGGTCGTCGACGATCTGCTGCCCGGCAAAAACCTGTATCTGTTTGCCACCGGCACCGGCCTGGCGCCATTCATGAGCATCATCAAAGACCCCGACGTCTACGAACGCTTCGAAAAGGTGGTGCTGATTCATGGCGTGCGCTACAAGAGCGAACTCGCGTACCACGACTACATCAGTAACGAGCTGCCCAACAACGAGTATTTCGGCGAAATGGTGCGCGAAAAGCTCATCTATTACCCGACCGTCACGCGCGAACCGTTCCGCAACGAAGGGCGTATCACCCAGCTCATCGAAACCGGCAAACTGTTCGAAGATATTGGCCTGCCGCCGCTCGATCCCGCGCACGACCGCGCAATGATCTGCGGCAGTCCGGCCATGCTGGCCGACATTTCCGGCCTGCTCGACGCGCGCGGCTTCAACGTATCGCCCGGTGTGGGCCAGCCCGGCGATTACGTCATCGAGCGGGCATTCGTCGAGAAATAAGTTTGTTGATTCAGGCTATAGGCGCGTACACTTCGATAGTATTCATCAACACGCTACGAGGTACTCGCGCATGGCCAAGGAAATCATTCATACCGACACCGCTCCGGCTGCAGTGGGCCCGTACTCGCAGGCGGTTGCCGTCAGCGGCGGGCGCACCATTTATCTGTCGGGTCAGATCGGGCTCGAGCCCGGCACCGGCGAGCTGGTGTCCGAGAACTTCGAAGGGCAGGTGCGCCAGGCCTTCGCCAATTTGAAGGCCGTCATCGAGGCGGCGGGCGGCACGCTCGACAACATCGTCAAGCTCACGCTGTTTCTCACCGATCTCAGCAAGTTCGGTAGCGCCAATGCCATCATGGCCGACATCATTCCGCAACCGTATCCGGCACGCTCCACCATCGGTGTGGCAGCGCTGCCCAAGGGCGCCCAGTTCGAGGTCGAAGCCGTAGTCGTGATCTGAGGCGGCGTTACGGCGGGCTGCAGGCATGGCGCAGGCACGTGAGGCGATTGCATCCGGCGGGCGGGCCCCCGCCGCGGCGTCGCTGGAACGAAAGTTCGAGCGGCTCGGTCTTCGCGAGCCCGCCGATTTCGTGGTGCATCTGCCCATTCGTTACGAAGACGAAACGCGCATTGTCGATATTGGCTCGGTCATGCCGGGGCAGACGGTGCAGGTGGAAGGCGAGGTGCTGTTCAGCGAGGTGCAGTTGCGACCGCGCCGCCAGCTGGTCGCCGCGCTGAGCGACGGCACCGGGCGCCTGTATCTGCGCTGGTTGCACTTTTACCCGAATCAGAGGCGCCAGGTCGAAACCGGGCGCGTCATCCGGGTGCGAGGCGAGGTCCGTCAGGGCTACAGCGGGCTCGAAATCGTGCATCCGCGCGTCTCTGTGGCCGGGGGTCCGCTGCCCGATTCGCTTACACCCGTCTACCCGACCACCGATGGGCTCACCCAGCCCGCCTTGCACCGTGCGATTGCCCGCGCTCTCGAGCAGGCCGATCTTTCCGAATCATTGCCCGACTCGATGTGCCAGGCGTTCGGCCTTCCTTCATTTGCAAATGCGATTCGCACGTTGCATGCGCCGCCCGCAGGCATGTCGGTGCACGAGCTGCTTGAACGTGGCCATCCCGCCTGGCGGCGCATCAAATTCGATGAACTGCTCGCGCAGCAGCTTTCGCTGGCACTGGCGCGCAAGCGGCGGCGCATGCAGCGGGCCCCGGCACTGACCGCGTCGCATGCCGAACTGGTGCAGCGTCTGAGGGCAGGACTGCCGTTTACGCTCACCCATGCGCAGGAGCGCGTCATTGGCGAAATTTCTGCAGATCTGGCGCGCAATTATCCCATGCACCGCCTGCTGCAGGGTGATGTGGGCAGCGGCAAGACGGTGGTGGCCGCCTTTGCGGCCGCCCAGGCCATTGCCAGCGGCCACCAGGTGGCCATCATGGCTCCCACCGAGATCCTGGCCGAACAGCATTTCACCAAGTTGCAGACCTGGCTGGAGCCACTGGGGGTCAATGTGGCCTGGCTGACCGGCAGCCTCACGGCGCGGCAGCGTCGCGAGGCCATCGAGGCCATGGCGGCAGGCCGCGTGGATCTGGTGATCGGCACTCAGGCGCTCATTCAGGACAAGGTCCACTTTCCGCAGCTCGGTCTGGTGATTCTGGATGAACAGCACCGCTTCGGCGTGGCCCAGCGGCTGGAGCTGAGCCGTAAAGGTGAAGAGGCGGGGGGTGAGGTCCCGCAGGTCCCTCATCAGCTGAACATGAGTGCGACTCCGATTCCGCGCACCCTGGCCATGACGTTCTTCGCCGACCTCGACGTGTCGATGATCGATGAATTGCCCCCCGGTCGTTCGCCCGTCATTACCAAGCTGGTTTCCGATACGCGCCGAGATGAGGTGCTGGCGCTGGTGCATCGGGAAGTGCAGGGTGGCCGGCAGGCGTACTGGGTGTGCCCGCTGGTCGAGGAAAGCGAGGCGCTGCAGTTGCAGACGGCTGTGGATACGCACGCCGCCCTGAGTGAAGCGCTGCCCGACATGCGCGTGGGTCTGATGCACGGACGCATGCCGGCGACTGAAAAGCAGGCCACCATGGATGCCTTTCGGGCCGGCGAGATCCAGTTGCTGGTGGCGACCACGGTCATCGAGGTGGGCGTCGACGTTCCCAACGCGTGCCTGATGATCATCGAACACGCCGAACGCTTTGGCCTGGCACAGTTGCATCAGCTGCGCGGCCGGGTGGGGCGCGGCGGCGGACAGTCGGTGTGCGTGCTGATGTACCAGGGGCCGCTCAGCCAGGTTGCGCGCGAGCGTCTGCGCGCCATGTACGAAACGACCGACGGCTTCGAGATCGCGCGCCGCGACCTCGAACAGCGCGGGCCGGGCGAGTTTCTCGGCATGCGCCAGTCGGGCCAGGAGTTGCTGCGCTATGCCGACCTGCAGGCCGACGCCGGCATCGTCGAACAGGCACGGCAGGCCGCGATCGAACTCATGGAACGCTATCCGGAACACGTGCAGCGGCATCTGGCGCGCTGGGCCCGCGGGCGTCAGGATCTGCTGCGAAGCTGAACATGGAGTTTTTCCGAGAAGGCATATGACCCTTACCGAACTCAAGTACATCGTGGCCGTCGCCCGGGAGCGTCATTTCGGGCGGGCGGCCGAGGCCTGCTTCGTAAGCCAGCCCACGCTTTCGGTAGCCATACGCAAGCTGGAAGACGAGCTGGGCGTGGTGCTGTTCGAGCGGGGCGGCGGCGAGATTGGCGTCACCGACATCGGTCAGCGCGTGGTGGCGCAGGCGCAGAAGGTGCTGGAAGAGGCCGCCACGCTCAAGGAAATTGCGCGTCAGGGAGAAGACCCCCTGAATGGTCCGCTGCGCGTGGGCATCATCTACACCATCGCACCCTACCTGCTGCCGCGGCTCGTACCCACGCAGGTCGAGCACACGCCCCAGATGCCCCTGATTCTGCAGGAAAATTACACGGCCCGGCTCATCGAGCTGCTGCGTCAGGGCGAAATCGATTGCGCGATCGTCGCGCTGCCCATTCCCGATGCGGGCCTGATGATCGAACCGCTGTACGACGAGCCGTTCGTGGTGGCGGTGCCGTCACATCACCCCTGGGCCACGCGCAAACGCATCGCATCCGACGAACTCAAGGATGAGACGATGCTGCTGCTGGGTACCGGCCACTGCTTCCGTGATCAGGTGCTCGAGGTGTGCCCGGAGCTGGCGCGCTTTTCACCATCGAGCGAAGGCATCCAGCGCAGCTTCGAGGGTTCGTCGCTCGAGACCATACGCCACATGGTCGCCGCGGGCCTGGGTGTAACCGTAATGCCGGTCAGTTCCATCACGTCCACGGGGCCCGAAGACGAGTTGCTGCGCTATATCCCGTTCGAGGAACCGGTGCCCGACCGTCGCGTGGTGCTGGCGTGGCGACGCAGCTTTCCGCGGCCGGCAGCCATCGAGGCGCTGGCACATGGGGTGCGCCACTGCGGGCTCCCGAATGTCCACATTCTCGATAAGGTTTCTACTTAAGGGTTTACCCGTGGTCGATCAACATCATGGGTTCGGCCACGCAGCTGCGGTGTATGCTTAACCGCAAACTTTCTGGAGGAACTATGAAAGCCAAATTTACACCGCTTGCAGGCGCACTCACCCTTGCCGCCGGCATGCTCATGTCAGCCGGCGCACACGCCGAAACCATCAAGATCGCCATTGCCGGCCCGTTCACCGGCGCCGTCACCCAGTACGGGGCCATGGTCAAGGAAGGCGTCGACACCGCCGTCGAGATGATCAACGCCTCGGGCGGCGTGCTGGGCAAGCAGCTCGAAACGGTCGTCATGGACGACGGCTGCGAGCCCAAGCAGGGCCCGGTCGTCGCCAACCGCGTTGTGAACGACGGCATCCACTACGTGGTGGGTCACGTGTGTTCGGGCGCCACCATTGCGGCCACCAACATCTACGAGGCCGAAGGTGTGGTGATGGTTTCTCCGTCGGCCACGGCTCCGGCGGTTACCGACGGCAAGAACTACCACATGATCTTCCGCACCATCGGGCGTGACGACCAGCAGGGCCCGGCGGCGGCACAGTTCATCATCAACACCATCAAGCCCCAGGCCGTGGCCGTACTGCACGACAAACAATCGTACGGCCAGGGTATCGCCGCAGCGGTGCGCGACGAACTCGAAAAGGCAGGCGTCAAGGTGTCGATGTTCGAAGGCATCAACGCCGGCGACAGCGACTACTCCGCCGTCATCACCAAGATCCGCAGCAGCGGCGCGGATTTCGTGTATTACGGCGGCTATCACCCTGAAATGGGTCTGCTGCTGCGCCAGGCGGCCGAGCAGGGTCTGAATGCCAAATTCATGGGTCCCGAAGGCGTCGGCAACCCCGACATCAACGCCATTGCCGGCGCGGCCGTCGACGGCATGCTGGTTACGCTGCCCGCCGACTTCACTCAAGACCCGGCCAACGCCGAGATCGTGAAGGCCTTCACCGACAAGAACCGTGACCCGGGCGGTGCGTTCCAGCTCACGGCATTTGCCGCCACCAAGGCCATTGCCGAAGGCATCAAGGGCGCGGGCGCAGATGACCCCGCCAAGGTGGCCGACTGGCTGCATGCCAACACGGTCAGCACCCCCATTGGTGAAATTTCGTGGAATGATCAGGGCGACCTGAAAAACTTCCGTTTTGACGTCTTTACCTGGAAGCAAGACGGCACTAAGGAAGTCTATAAATAAGAATACGGCGCTAGACGCGCTTCGTGCAGCCGGGGTCGTGTACCCCGGCGCACACTCGGGGAATCGGGCCGCAGGCCGCAGATTCCCCTTTTTATTGCCCGTCAGGCCTCGTCTTCGATACGGCGCCCGGTGTTGATGTCGAACCAGTGCAGCGGATGCTCGCCGTCGTCGCCCACTTCGACGGTCTCGCCGATGATGAGCGGATTCCTGCGCGTTTCGTTGACCGGGCAGCGCACCACGATCGGCGTATCGCCGTGGCGGCCGTGCACCAGTTGTTCGGAACCGAGCACCTCGATCATTTCGATTTCCATTGGAATGCCCGGTGCATGCAGCCGCATGTGCTCGGGGCGCATGCCCAGGTAGCACTCCCGGTCTTCAATTGAAGCCGGCACCAGCCGGCCCGGTATGTTCAGCCCGACACCCTTGTCGTCGCGCACCCGGCGCAGGGTGTCGATGCGCACCGGAATCAGATTCATGGGCGGTGATCCGATGAAGCTCGCGACGAAGGTGGAGGCGGGACGAGCGAAGACCTCCTGGGGCGTTCCCACCTGCTCGGCAACACCCTGGTTCATGACGACCATGCGGTGCGCGAGCGTCATGGCCTCGACCTGATCGTGCGTGACGTAAAGGCTGGTGGTGCCCAGTCGCCGGTGCAGCTTCTGGATTTCGAGACGCATCTGCACCCGCAGCTTGGCGTCGAGATTGGAAAGGGGTTCGTCGAACAGGAACACCTTGGGTTCGCGTACGATGGCGCGGCCCATTGCCACGCGCTGGCGCTGCCCGCCCGAAAGCTGGCGCGGGCGGCGTTCCAGCAGCAGCCCCAGCTCGAGGATGTCGGCGGCCTTTTTGACGCGTTCGCGAATCTCGCTCTTCGCGAGGCCCCGGATCTTGAGCCCATAGGCCATGTTGTCGAACACGGTCATGTGCGGGTAGAGCGCATAGTTCTGGAAAACCATGGCGATATCGCGTTCGGCCGGTTCCAGCTCGTTGACGACGCGCCCGCCGATGAGGATCTCGCCGTCCGTGACCGTTTCCAGGCCGGCGACCATGCGCATGAGCGTAGACTTGCCGCAGCCGGACGGGCCGACGATCACGATGAACTCGCCATCTTCGATATCCAGGTTCAGCCCGTGGATCACCGCCACATCGCCCGGGTAGGTTTTCTTGACGTTTCTGAATCTGAGCGTTGCCATAATGTTCTGGTATGCCGGGGTAGCGGCTTATTTCTCGGAATCGATCAGGCCCTTGACGAACCACTTCTGCATGAACAGCACCACGAGGGCCGGCGGAAGCATGGCCAGCAGGGCCGTCGCCATGACGAGATTCCATTCGGTAACCGAATCCCCCCCCGA